>ENA-ORLW01000269-ORLW01000269.1-human-gut-metagenome-genome-assembly--contig:-NODE-269-length-80367-cov-12.698219_pt1 | contig 80367 bp, 77 predicted proteins | sample MGYA00243017_ERZ508829 | MGnify/ENA primary metagenome ERZ508829 (study PRJEB26277, sample SAMN04329776) | human gut metagenome | biome: human-associated habitat | host: Homo sapiens | place: USA...
TACAGAAATCATCTATTTGCATCCATTGTTTAAATTCTCTCTTTTTTATTTAGTCCTTGACATTGGGTACATTTTAAACAAGTAGCCTCTTATTTTATTATTAAATTATTATCTTTATAATCAACTGTAACTGTGCTGTTAGATTTTATTTCGTTATTAATTAGTTTAGTAGCAAGAAGTGTTTCTAGTTTATTACTAACAAGTCTTTTTAAAGGACGTGCACCAAATGCTTCATCATATCCATTATCAATAAAATATCTTCTAGCATCATCTGTAAGTACTATTTTTACATTGATATCAACTAATCTACGCTCGATTTGTTTAACTATATTATCAAGAATTTCACTTAAATTATCCTTACTTAACTTATTAAATACGATTATCTCATCAAGTCTATTTAAAAATTCTGGTCTAAAGTATTTAGTAAGTTCACTAGTTACTTTATCGCTTTCTCCATTTAAGATGTATTCGCTTCCCACGTTAGATGTCATAATTATGATAGTGTTTTTGAAGTTGACGCATCTACCATTTGAGTCAGTTAATCTTCCTTCGTCTAATATTTGTAAAAGTAAGTTTAACACATCAGGGTGAGCTTTTTCTATTTCGTCAAACAAAACTATTGAATATGGATTTCTTCTTACTTTTTCAGTAAGTTGTCCACCTTCTTCGTATCCGATATATCCTGGTGCTGCACCAATAAGTCTTGATACTGAATACTTTTCCATATATTCACTCATATCAATTCTAATCATGTGTGCCTCGTCGTCAAATAACTCATATGCTAGACTTCTTGCAACTTCTGTTTTACCTACACCGGTAGGGCCCAAAAACATAAATGTACCAATAGGTCTATTAGGATCTTTTATACCACTTCTTGAACGAAGTATAGCATTACTTACTAACTTTAATGCATCATCTTGTCCTTTAACACGTTTCTTTAAGTTATCATATAAGTGTAAGACTTTTTCTTTTTCACTAGAAATTAACTTTGATAAAGGAATATTAGTCCATTTACTAATTACATTAGCAATGTCTTCACTAGTAACCACATCAGACAAAATTCCTTCTTTACCTTTCTTACTTAGCTCACTAAGTTTTTCATTTAACTTAGGTAATACTTCATTCTTAATTCTAGCAGCAGTTTCTAGGTCATAACTATTTTTAGCATTCTCAAATTCAAAAGTATATTTAGAAATATCCGATTTAACTCTTTTTATTTCTTCATTAACACTTTTTTCTTCTTTCCACTTGCTACTTAATTCTTGTTCTTTACTTTTTAAGTCGTATAGTTCTTTGTCAAGAGCTTCAAGTCTTTTTATAGAAACTTCGTCTTTTTCTTTCTTTAAAGCTTCTTTTTCCACTTGAAGAGTTAATATTTTTCTTGTAACTTCATCAAGCGAAGTAGGTACACTATCCATTTGCACTCTTATTGTGGCACAGGCTTCATCTACTAAATCTATTGCTTTATCAGGTAAAAATCTATCAGTTATATATCTATTAGATAAAGTTGCTGCACTTACAAGAGCTTTATCTTGAATAGTAACACCATGGAATATCTCAAATCTTTCTTTTAAACCACGCAAGATAGTAATAGTGTCTTCTACAGTTGGTTCACTTACTATAACTTTTTGAAACCTTCTTTCAAGAGCTCCATCTTTTTCAATGTACATTCTATACTCATTTAATGTAGTAGCACCAATTACATGAATTTCACCACGGGCTAACATTGGTTTTAAAATGTTACCAGTGTCCATTGCCCCTTCTACTGCACCTGTACCAACGATGGTATGAATTTCATCAATAAACATTATGATGTTTCCTTCACTCTTTTTGACTTCATCAAGTACTTTCTTTAGTCTTTCTTCAAACTCACCACGGTATTTAGCACCTGCAATCAAGCTTGCCATATTTAACTCCCAAACAGTTTTGTTTTTCAAACTTTCTGGAACGTCCCCTTTGACAATTCTCTGTGCAAGTCCTTCAACTATAGCAGTTTTACCAACACCTGGTTCACCAATTAGAACAGGGTTGTTTTTAGTTTTTCTAGATAAAATTCTAGTGATGCTACGTATTTCTTCATCACGCCCAATAATTGGGTCTATCTTACGAGACTTCACATCTTCATTTATATTACGTCCATATTTTTCTAGAACGTTTTCTTCTTCATTATTATTCATATCAAACATATTTCATTCCTCCTTTTTACGTTATATATTATACCACAAAAATTAGCACTCGTCAATACAGAGTGCTAACTATAATAATTTAAAATACTAAAGAGAGTGAATAATCTTATCTATGCTTTCATGTAAAGATAAATTTATTTTCATTAACTTTGCACCTTTTTGCACCCACTTTTTGCTCCAACTTGCACCTTTTTGCACCCACTTTTTATTTTTGTACCATATGTTGGTACAAATTGAGTGTTTTTTAAAAAAACATCAAAAATTATTTGTTGAGTTCTAAATTACTTAATAAATTAAACTTATATTCAAAAGAAATTCTATCTAAATTTTTTGTTTTCTTCCACCCTTCTTCTTTATGAGAAAGTGTAGATATTTCATTAACTTTTTTATTTTTTAAAGTTTCTATAATAGTATCAATTATTTCTTTTTCTTTTTCATTTATTAAACTTAAATTAAAATTACCTTTACTAAGAATATTAGTTATATTTCCATTAGTAGTTTCTATATTTTTTCTTTCGTATAAATCGTCTAACAAAGAAATCTCTTCATATAGTCCATCCATTATAGTAGGACCATATTGTTGTTTTTGATAAGTAAGACCAGTAATTGAAATTGCTCGTTTATTAAATGATAACATATCTATAAACCACAAATACTTATTTAAACTTGTTATTGTTAAATTATCTACTTTACTTGCAATGTATGAAATAATATTTTCTAGTTTATCCATATTAAATTCTTTATACCCATTATAAATATCGGGCTTTCTTATCATTACAACTTCTAAGTACTTTCTAATGTCGTCTTGTACATCTTTTTTAGTTATTTTTGCTAAAATATCAGTAGATATAACTTTCTTATATGTTTTTTCACTTATTAAATTATCTCTATAAGCAATGCTCACTTTTTTTATAAATTCTTCTTCATTATTAATTAACATTTTAATGTAATCACTTTGTGTTTTTGTAGGAATATATCCATTTTCATATCTATTAATAGTCATTTTTCCAAAAGATAAAATTGATGTTAATTCTCTTTGTGATAAACCATATTTATTTCTAAAATCTATGATATCACTTGGTTTAATAATATCAGTATTTAATGAATAACACACATATACTCTTTTCATATTTTCTTTTTCTAAATCATTAACGTATAAATCATTATTACAACTTTTACACACAGCAACATTCATAAAAGTATCTACTTTTACTCCTTTAAATGTTGAAACACTCCTTTTTTCTATATTATAATCTACTTCTTTTCTACAATATGGACAATAAGCTTTCATAATTACTTCACCTCATCATACTTTCCAAATTCATGTACAGACAAACAAACTGATTTTTCACTACTTTCCACTCTAATTTTAATGTATAACTTTACATTTTCAAACATGGGACTATATTAAAATATCCAGCCCTCATAGCTTAAATCTCTATCATTTTCAGGACCAGAAAAACAGTCTTCTGTACTCAAATTTAATATAATATTTTTAACATCTTCTATAGACAAACCATATTCATACATGAAGTCAATATTTTTCTTTGTTCTAACTATAGTAAAATGTTCACCATTAATATCAGAACTAACAAGTGTTTTTATTCTAAGAAGATACTTTCCCCTTAATTTATCAGTAATAATATTCATAATCAACACACTTTCTGCCATCATTTGATGGCAATATAATTATAACATTCTTATACTAATAAATCAATACTATTTATTTATTTTTCCTTCCAACATTAAGAATAATACCAACCATTATAAAGCTTGTGAGTAAACTACTACCGCCGTAACTGATAAACGGAAGTGTTACTCCAGTTACTGGAATTAAGCCTACAACTACAGCAAGATTAAGTAGTGTTTGAAATATTAACATAAAAGTAAGTCCAAAAGATAAATATTTTGAAAATAAGTCTTCTGTTTCTAGAGATATTTTAATACCGTTATAGAATATTATAATAAATAACACGCTTACTATAATAACTCCTAAAAAGCCAAACTCTTCACTTATAATAGAAAAAATAAAGTCTGTTTGGGGTTCAGGTAAATAAAAGTGTTTTTGTCTTGAATTTAAGAAACCTTGTCCGAGTAAGCCACCAGGACCGATCGCATATAAACTTTGGATAATTTGAAAGCCGCTACCTAATGGGTCACTCCATGGATTAATAAATGATACAATTCTTTTTAATCTATAAGGGGCAACTACAACTAAAAATATTATGCCAAATATGCCTAGTATTCCTAACTTTACAAATATAGACAAATCTGTTCCAGTTACAAAGATAAGCATAATTAAAGCACATACTATAATCATACCACTACCAAAATCCGGTTCTAGCATGATTAGACCAAAGAATAAAAGTATTACTAGAAGTATTGGAAAAACAAAATTTTTAGTAATTCTTTTGTCTTTATCATTTCTAGATAAATACTTTGATACAAAAATTACTAAAGATAATTTACATACTTCACTTGGTTGAAAACCAAATGAACCTATTCCAAACCAACTTCTACTACCGTTTCTTACAACACCTATGCCTGGAATTAAAACTAAGATTAAAAGTATTAAAGTAATTGCAAGTATTTGATTAGAATATTTTTTATATATTTGATGGTCTATTTTGCTTACGACTAACATTAACACGATACCTAAAATTAAAAATATTCCTTGATTTATAGCATACTTAAAAGCATTATTAAATTTATAACTAGCCCATACATAACTACTAGAATATATCATTATAAGTCCAAAAACTGAAAGAATAATTGTAGTTATAAAAAGAACTTTATTTTTCATATAGCCACCTAACAAAGTTTATGGTCTTTTTTCTAAAATATGAAAAAAACTGACTGTTAAGCCAGTTTTTACTAGTTAATCTATTATACAAACTATCATTTAACCCATAGATTACTTTATAGTAATTATATCAGTAAATTAATCGTTAGACACAGTTAAATTAATGGGATCTCTTAGCATCCACTTGTAGTTTCTTTTATTGTGTATGGGTCACTTGCAGTACCATCTCCACTTTTCCACTTAACACAAGATTTAAGAGATGTCACTGGGCGAGCTACATAGCCTTCACCCACATCATACATATCTGCGTAATTACATCCTAGTAGCCCTGCAGCCATTCCACTTATATAATATATAGAACTAGGATTACCTCCATAAGGTGTCATTGTCCACCAATTTAAATCACTAGTTGAACTTTTTTTAGCATTATTATAGTAATAATATGTTAGAGCAGATTTATTACCTAATCCACCTGCAAATACTGTTTCATCTGCGGTCATTAATGCAATTGGATATGTTAGTTTTGCACTAGTATTACTTACGCTAAATGCATCTGATGTATTTGTACAATCATATTTCGGCATTTTATTTTTATAAAATCTTTCATATCCAGCATAATTCAATCCTTTGCCTGTTACAGAGTATGTAAACCCATCTCCTACTTCTCTATCATTACAATATATTGCTGTTGTACTTAGGTATTTACCATAGTTTGTTTTTAAATTATTTTCATACCATGTGTCTATAGATGATTTAATTGTACTGTTATTTGTATTTGCTCTGTTATTTGCTAATGAACCACTTGTTCCATACATATATCCAACATACATTGTATCTGTAGATGCTTTGTTAAATGGTAAGAAATCTGTATATGCATCTTGTGCTGTAGGGCTTGTACTGTGGTAAAGTAGTCTTATACCACCATCTGCATTTGTTCTTATTATTCTCCAGAACAAGTCTGCTCCACTTGAATTTTTTCCAAACTTAACCCAGTTATCAGTTGCATTCCCTGCAAAGTAATACACTTGAGTACCTTTTTCAGTTGATGTATATAATGTTTTTGTATTGTCTGCTGTCAAAATTGTACTAAAGTCTGTTCTCGCTCCTAGTTTAGTTGTTTTGTCAGTGATTAATTTTGTATACAAAGTAGGTATTTCCTTCTTAAATGATATGTTACATGTTTTAGCACTTGTTATATTACTTATTGTGTATGTACTTCCACTTAATGTTCCTCCACATGAGTTAGTATCAAGTTCTGCTTTGTAGCCACTACTTGGTGTTACTGTAAAAGTAGCATTATTTCCTTCTTTAACATTTACTTTTCCACTTCCAGTTCCATTATTTACAGTCAAAGTAACTTCATAAGAAGCTGTTGCCTCTATCTCATAAGGACTTGTGCTACTTCCGTTTCCTGACTTATATATGTTATTAGCATTTATTGATATTACAGGTCTAATTGCATTTGAATAATCACTCATATTATACCCAAGATAACCATTAAGTTCATCTAAACCATGAACTCCATTTATTCCTCCAGTACCATTACTAGCAGTTAAATATGGACTCATTAACCACCAGAAATTTGCACCAACAGAACTATTACCTAAACTATTAGAATAATAATATGAGTATGGTTCGTTTAGTTCAAAATCTTTTACTCCGCCTGCATAAGAAATTTCATCACCTGTTAAAAGTGCTACTGGATAAATTAGTTTCCCATTTCCAGCATTACTATTTACAGTGAATTTATCTGATTTGTTAGAACAATTATATGTTGGTGTTTTATTAGTTTTTAATCTAGTATATGCGCCATAGAAAAATTCTCCATTTGCTTGATATGTACCTTCGCCTACTTCTCTATCATTACAATAAATTGCAGAATCACTTATATAATCTTCATAAGATTTAAGATTTATTTTATACCATGAATCTATTATTTTTTTTATATCACTATCATTTGTGTTTAATCTATTATTTTCTAAAGAACCACTTATTCCATACATATATCCTACATACATAGTATCTTCACTTTTTGCCGTAAATTCATTCATTGCAATATATGCAGTTTCAGAATTAGGATTTGTTCCTGAATAAAGAAGTTTTATACTACCATCAGAGTTTGTTCTAACTATTCTCCAGTACATTGGATCCCCTTTCTTAGCAAGTTCTACAGTAGTGCAATTTAGATTAAAATCACTTGCACTAGTACACTCACTCATAGTTGAATAAGATTTACCCATTAATTTAGTAGTATCCCACGAAGTTTTTCCTATAACAACGTTCTTATCTTCATTCCATGTTCCGAACTTCACCCAGTTATTTTTAGCATCTCCTGCAAAGTAATAAACTAGTGTATTATCTTCAGTAGAAGTGAAAAGTGTATTTGTATTAGTTTTAGTGTACACAGAATCAAAACTTGCTCTTGTAAGTTTTGTAGTGTTATCACTAAGCAACTTACTACCAATAGAGCCATTATTATATGTTACTATTTTATTTGTATTTTCTGTTATATATAAAGTTCCACCAAGTGTTTTACCCATATCAGCACTTTGATCTTCTTCAGAATTAATGTACTTAATTTCAACTGTATAATTTTGAGTTGTATCTTTATCAATACTTATATTATAAGCAAGAACTAAATCTCTATTTTCAGTGCTTTTTGGTAACTCTTCAAAGTCACTCATGTTATATCCATTTGTACTAGTTATTTTATATTGTAAGTTACCAACTGTTTCAAATGTATTAATATAATCTTTTATTATAATGTTATATCTAAAACTTTCTTTACTATTATTTGAAACAGTAAAACTATTAGTTTTACTCCACCCAGGACTTATAACTGCATCTCCAATTAAACCACCATTTGTAAGTTTAATACTTACATTTTTAGCAACCAAATTAATATCCTTAGGTGTTCCTACTACCTTAGCTGCAAAAAAAGCTAAACTACTACTAAAAACTATTATTATTAAAGTAGTAACAATTATTCCTAAATCAAATTTCTTCATATTCTCCTTCTTTCTATAACGTGAAAAAATGGGTAGAGTTATTCTATCCATTTAATTGCACATGAAAAACTATAGTTATTTATACTATTTAAACAACCCCCCCCCCTTTTTTTTGTACTTTATTTTGTACTAAAGAGTTATTTTTCATGTATTTCACTTCCTATCTTTATTACAAGATAATCTTATCAAAAAAAACACTATTTTTCAAGTGCTTTTTGATGGCTTATTCTACATTTGTAAGTTCATTGTTAATAAATGTAAACTTATACACATTGTTTACAAGTAAATTATTTGTGTATGTTTCTTTTGATTTTATTGTTATTATTTCACTACTTGATTTTAGAGTAAGGTAATTGTATTCTCCTAATTTTTCAATATTTATAACTTGATAACTTATTGTTTTGATATTTGTTTCGTTATTACAGTAATCTGCTTGATATTTAAGGCTAGTGTTACCAATATAGATATCTTTAGTTTTGTTAGTTTTATTACAAATTAGTACATTGTATGTATCGTTTGAATAAAGAGTAACTTCGTTATTGTCATAACTATTAACAAATGTATATCCTTTTATTATGTTAGTTATTTCGTTAAATGGTGAGTCATATTCTTTTAAAAATTTATCATTAAATTTAAAGTCTTCTAATCCATATAGGTATATTGTTCTATCATCACTTTTGTAGTAAGTTATTAATTTGTTTTTCACTTCAACATTTGTAGGTTCTTTAACATTTTCACATTTTTTACATTCTGGACATTCCTTGGTAAATATTTTTCCTATACTTAGTCCTAGAAGTATTCCAGTTAAAACTAGAAATACTGCAGATAATACTTTTATGCTTCCTTCTTCTTTCATAACTCTCCTTTTTAAAATGGTGTTTATAACCAAACACCATAATATATTGCTCCCATTCCTAACATGAAACCAACTATCCAAAATAATTTTACTATATCTGTTTCTTCCCAACCAAGTTGTTCAAAATGATGATGAAGTGGTGCCATTAGGAAAACTTTTTTTCCAAACTTTCTTATTGCTATTATTTGAATGAAACTTGATAATGTTTCAGCTATGAATACTCCACCTATTACTGCTAGAGATAGTTCATGTTTTGTTAAAATTGCTACTGCAGCTAGAGTTGCACCTAAACCTAAGGAACCAGTGTCTCCCATAAATACCTTAGCTGGGTGTGTGTTATATACTAAGAATCCTAATAAACTTCCTACTAATATAAAACAGAATATTGCAATTTCTTGATAACCTTGTATCCAGTGACTACCCCATGAAATTATACCAAAACTTAAAAATGCAATTGCAGCTAGTCCTCCAGCAAGTCCGTCTTCTCCATCAGTTATATTAACCGCATTTGATGAGCCTACTAAAAGGAATAATATAAAGAAGCCATATGCCCATTTAAGGTCAATATCTAAGTTTAAACTTGTTACTATTAAATGAGTACTTCCACCATCTTTCATATAAATATAAAAGAAAACTATTGCTATTAATATTTGTACAATTAACTTTTGTACAACAGTTAATCCATCATTATGATGCCTTTTAATCTTCTTTAAATCATCTGCTAGTCCAAGTAGACTATAACTAATAAATACAAATAGTATAATTATAAGTGAAGACGATATTTCAAGTGATCCTCTTATATAAAGAAGTAACATTGCAATTATAGTAGGAATTATAAATATAAGTCCCCCTATAGTTGGAGTTCCTTCCTTTTGTAAGTGTCTTTCTGTAATCATTGTACAGATAGTTTGTCTAAAATTTAATTTTTTCAATAATGGTAAAAGAATTAAGCCTGCGAATACTGATAAAAAGAAACCAAGCATTAACCCCAAAATTGATTTTGCTAGTATTAACATTGTGTCTTCCTCCTTACTTCTAATTATACACTACTAATCACTATTATTTCAAATGTTTTAGTATAACTAATCATTAATTTAACATTAATTTTACAACCGACCCTTCTTTTACACGTTTCCCACTTTCAGGATTAGTCATTATTACAGTTTCACCACTTCCAGAATATTCTAGTTTAAAACCATTTAATAGTTGTTTTGCTTCTTTTATAGTTTTTCCCCTTACATCTGGTACTGTAGTATACTTTGTCTCATACCAAAAGTATTCTCTTGGCATACCTTCAGTTGTTGATTCTAAGTTGTGTAGGTTAATTATTCCGTTAAATACGTTTCTTGCAATCGGAGCTGAAGTAGAGCCACCATATTGTGTTGCGCCTTTTGCTCCATCTACTCCGATATAAACAATATATTCTGGATCGTTAGCTGGCATAAAGCCTATAAATGACAAAATGTAATTTCCAATCATGTATCTTCCATCACTTCCAACTTTTTGTGCTGTTCCAGTTTTTCCGCCTATTCTATATCCTTCAATGTATGCATTATGTCCACTTCCATTTGCAACAACGCTTTCTAGTGCGTATTTGACTAAGTTACTTGTTTCTTTTGTAATTAAGTTTTCTTTTTTTAATCTAGGATATGTTTCTTTTATGATTAGTCCAGTTTCTCTTTCACTAATGCTTTTCATTACATATGGTGTATACATATTTCCGTCATTTATTATACTACTTACGGCTAAAACTTGTTGCATTGCCGTTACTGAGACACCTTGACCAAAACTAGTTGTCGCAAGTTCTAGTGGCCCTACTTTGTCTAAAGGAAATATAATTCCTTTGCTTTCGCCATTTAGATCTATTCCAGTTTTCTTACCAAAACCAAATTTATCTATGTAGTTAAAAAGCACATCTTTCCCAAGTTTATTACCAAGAACTACAAAACCGGGGTTACAAGAGTTTTCTACTACTTCTAAAAATGTTTCTTCACCGTGGCCTCCTGCTTTCCAACAATGTAAAGTACTACCTGCTACTTTTATTTTCCCTGTGTCATAGTACTTATCTTCAAATAAATTAACCTTTCCCTCATTTATGGATGCGGCTAGTGTTAAAATTTTGAATGTTGAACCAGGCTCAAAGCTACTCCAAATAGCTAAGTTTCTATTTATTACTTCTACACTATAACTCTGGTATTTCTCTGGTTCAAAACTAGGACGACTAGCCATTGCAAGTATTTCTCCAGTTTTAGGTTTCATAACTATTCCAATTGCGCCTTCCATGTTGTACTTAACCTCTGCATTATCAAGTTCACTTTCTAACATTAGTTGTAAATCTAAATCAATTGTTAAATTTATATCTAAACCTGATACTGGACTTGCGTATACTTCAGGCACTGAAAGTTTTTTACCTTTGCCATCACTATAATATTTAATACTTCCATCTGTACCTGTCAAGTATTTGTCATACATTAACTCTAGCCCACTTAAACCTTGATTATCTATTCCAACATAACCGATTACATGGCTAAGTGTTTTGCCGTATGGATAGTTTCTTTTAGTTTCTTTAAGTAAATATACTCCGTCATAGTTTAGTTCATTAATTTTTGATGCGATTTCGTAACTTAAATCTCTTCCTTCTGGGTGTACTCTTTCTATTGATGTTTTTTTAGAAACGTGTTTATACATATCTTCATAGCTTACTCCAAGAATTTCACTAATATTTTTTGCAACAGTTTCTTTATCTTTAATCTGTGCTGGAATTAATATAAGGCTAGAAGTTGTTACGTTTCCTGCTATCACTTTCCCATTTCTATCAAGTATTCTACCACGGTCAGCTCCAACAGGTAAGTTTCTACTCCATAAACTATTAGCAAGTGTATTTAATTTTCTGTATTCTATAACTTGTATGTAAAAAACTTTAATAATGACTATTAAAAATACCGCTATTACTATTAGAAAAACTAATTTAATTCTACTATTTTGCGTATTTTGAAACATATAATTCACCGCTTAAGTATATGTTGCTTTTATAAATTTATAACTTTAGATAGGATAGTCTCTTTTTGATTCCTTAAAATCTTACGGTTAAAAGTCTTAAAATCTTACGGTTGAAAATCTTAAAATCTTACGGTTAGAATTCTTAAAAGTGTACGGTTATTATTGAAAATATGCTTATTTTATGGTAAAATTAATACAGGAGATGAGATATATGACTTTAACAAAAGAAGGATATAAAGATAGATTAATTGATAAAAAAATTAATGAGTGTTTGAAAGTTTTTGGGGCTGTTTCTATAAATGGACCTAAATGGTGTGGGAAAACTTGGACTAGTTTAAATCACGCTAAAACAGTTAAGTATATTAATACAAACGATAAAAAATTATTTAATCTAGCTCAAATGGATGTTAATCAAATACTTGTAGGTGATTATCCAATACTAATAGATGAATGGCAATTAATTCCACAGATATGGGATAGTGTTAGAAGAAAATGTGATGAAGATAAAATTAAAGGAAAATTCATTTTAACTGGCTCAGCTGTAGAAAAAGAAAATACAGTAGACCACTCAGGTGCTGGAAGAATATGCAAGTTAAATATGAAAACAATGTCTCTTTATGAATCTGGTGACTCAGATGGTTCTGTTTCTTTAAATGATTTGTTTAAAAATGCTGAAATTAAAAATCAACCTACTAGGGAATTAACACTTCTAGAAATATCAGATTTAATATTAAAAGGTGGTTGGCCTGAAAATACTGATAAATCAGCGAAGGACTCACAATTGATAGCTAAAAGTTATATTGAAGATATTTTAGATAAAGATATTAACGAAATAGATGGCGTTCAAAGAGATAGAAATAAGATGGAAATGTTGTTAAAGTCTCTTGCTAGAAATGAGTCAACATTAGCTTCTAACGAAACTTTAATAAAAGATATTATAGAGAATGAATATGACTCAATAAATAAAGAAACTGTTGGAGAATATTTAAATGTTTTAGATAAATTATTTTTAATTGAAAACCAACAAGCTTTTAATCCAAACGTCCGTTCAAGAGATAATGTAGGAAAAACTGCAAAGAGACACTTGACTGACCCTTCTTTAGCTTGTGCTTTACTTGGCTTAAACTATAATAAATTAATTAACGATTTAAATACTTTTGGTTTCTTGTTTGAAGCTCTAGTTGAAAGAGACTTAAGGATTTATTCAGAGTATAATGACGGGGAATTAAGACACTTTAGAAATAATGTTAGTGGTTTAGAAGTTGACGCTATTGTAATTAACGAAGATGGAGAATATGGTGCTGTTGAAATTAAGTTAGGTGCTAACCAAATTGAGGAAGCTAAGGAAAACCTTTTAAAATTTTATGAAAAAGTTGATAAGAAACCCAAGTTTATGTGTATCATATGTGGTTTATGGGGAAATGTAGTTAAGGACCCTGTTAGTGGAATTTATATATTACCTATAACTTCATTAAGACCTTAAAATGTGATTAAACAAAATCGCATTTTTTTATGTCATAAAAAAAGCATTTGAATTAGTTACATTCAAACACTTTATCACCAAACACATATACATTATCACTTTTTTTAGCAGTGTATTCTTTATCTTTATACTTAAAAGTTATTTTCTTTCCTTTAATCTTACTAATTGTAACGTCTTTTTTTAGATTATCCATTAATGTATCATCTATTTGATAATCTAATATACATCCACCTGTTCCTGTAGTATAAAGTTCTGCATCTATTTCTCTATATTTTCTAGCTAAAACTTTGTTTAACTCTTCATTTAATTTTCCAGTAAATACTGAATTTATAGTATCCTCTATTTTTTCATAACTGTTATATGTACTATTAGCTGTTTTATACCAATTAACATCTTTTAATGTGACTTTTGAGTCTTCATAAACAGGTAACCCTACTCCTTCAGTAATATAAATTGACGCATAAGCTTTTTCTAATGAGTCATAAAACATTGTAGTTTTTTCTTCATCAGTTGTTCCGCATCCAGTTAATAACACAAGTGATAAAATAACAATAATAATCTTTTTCATTTCTTCATACTCTCCTTTATATTAATAATTCTATCATATTTTTTTATATTTTTATAGACTATTTTAACAATTTTTCTATTTTTTCTAATAGTAAGTCAAAATCAAATCCACTTGTTTCTAATACTTCTCTTTCTCTATTAGAATATACATAATCATTTAAAGTTATTAAATATTTATCACTATAAACAAATTTATTCCAAATATTATCACTACTCATTTCAATAGCTACCACTTTAGCGCCTACTGGAAATAATTCTTGTTTATACTCTTTTTCATTCTTTAAATATAAGTTAACGCTTGGCATTGACACTACTCTTGTAAATAAGCCTCTGTTTTCTAATTCATCACTTATTCTTAAAGATAATTCTACTTCATTACCCGTTGAAACTATTACACCACCAAGTCTACCTTTTTCTTTCTTAATTATGTATGCTCCTTTACTTACTTCATTGATAGAAGAATTATCTAACATCCCTTTATATTTTTTAGTTATAATTAATGCACTTGGTATTTTTTTATTTATAATATAGTCCCAAGAACCAACTAATTCATTCACATCAGCAGATCTCATTACATTTAAATTAGGAATACTTCTTAAATCGCTTAATTCATTAACTACTTCAGTATATTTATTATTACTTGTATCTATAAAAGTATCGTTAACAAAGATATAACTTACTGATTTTTTAATTATACTAGACATTTTAAGTGAAGACTTCATGTAGCTAGAATTACTTAAAGTTGTTTCTATTACTGGTTTTAAGTTTAGTAAAGACATTCCATTTGCTATCATACCACCTGATAAATATTTAGTACCTAAATATATAGTTTTATCTTTATCAAATTCTATTTTAGTTTCATTTTTATTATATAAATCAATATTAATCATTAACGGGCACATACTAGAAATAGCATTAAGTAAATTATTATTTGTTTCTCTTAAGTCTTCTTGCATATTTTCATCAAATCCAACTTTGATATTTTTAATATTCATTTTAAAGTTATCTTCTTCTAATAAACTTATTATTTTTTTCTTTTCTTCATTCACTTCAATAATCTTATTATATGTACTTACCCATTCATTATAGTAAGTGTTATTTTTTTCTAAGATATTTTTAAATTCATTATATGAACTTGCTGATATGTGATATGGCACTTGTGTAATACTCATTTTTTCTTTAACTAAAGCTAAATCGTTTTCACTTATTACATACTCATGACCCTTTGGACTTGCTTGCATACTTGTACCTATTGCTATCATTGTTTTAATTTCAATTATGCTAGGTTTACCACTTTCTTTAGCTCTTGTAATAGCTTTATCTATTAAAGTATAATCTTCTGCATTAGTTACTGTTTCAACAAAATAGCCTAGGCTTTCTAAATATTTAAGTTTGTTTGTGTAGCTAGATGTATCTTTTTTACCATCCACTGTAGTTTCAAATGAATTATATAAAATAATTAGATTATTTAAGTTTTCTTTAGCAGCTACTTCTAAAGATTCCATTGCTACAGGACTAGAGATGCACTCATCTGTTACTAATGTATAAGTGTAGAAATTAATTAGTTCTTTACCAAGCAACTTTTGCATGTATTTACTACCAAGTGTAACTCCTACAGCCAAAGACAACCCTTCACCATTTTTTCCAGTTGTACTTTCAATACCAATACTAGGGTTAAGTTCAGGATACACACTTAGTTTACCACTTCCATAATTTTTAACATCTTCTAGTGTTATGTTGTAGCCTGAATATAAAAGTATACTATATAATAAAGGTGCAGCACCTGGTGTGGACAATATAAATCTGTCTCTATTTATCCAAGTTGGATCAGTACTTACAAAATGCATGTGTTTTGTAAATACCGTATATATTGTCGGTGCTAGAGAAAGCGTTAGTCCAGCGTCACCTAGTCCCCTATTATAAATCATGTCTACACTCAAACTTCTTAAAGAATTAATTAACTTAGTATCCATATTTTCACCTTCTTATTATAATTTAATTATAACACATGAGAAAATACTAAGCAACTATTTTTATGCGTAGTAAACTTCTACCTCTATTGGAGTTTTCACATTACTAGCATTTACATCTTCTATCTTTTTAGTAAGCATAAATGCAAGTATCGCTATAATAAAATAGAATAACAATATACCTTTCATACTATTAAATAATTTTTCAACTTTTTCCATTTCATTCACTCTCCTTATGCACCCATTTTATAACATATATTAGTTTGTGTCAATATTAAATCGCAAAAATGTTTGACAAATTTACATTTGTGTGCTAAACTATTATCAGAAAGGATGTGAAACTATGGAAAAATTAACTAAAAAACAAGAAGAAGTCTTGACAGTTATTAAAAAATACATAGCTGAACACGGCTATGCTCCAAGTGTAAGAGAAGTTTGTGAACTTATGAATTTAAGTTCAACTGCAACTGTATTCGTACATATGAGACATCTTATGAAGAAAGGATATTTAAAACAAACAGATAATAAATTTAGAACACTAGAAGTTTTAGTACCAAACGAATACTTAGAAAAAAATGAAGACGTTGTAAACGTTCCACTACTTGGAAAAGTTACATGTGGTAACCCTATTGAAGCTATTGAGTTTCCTGATGAATATATAGCTTTACCAGCATTCATGATACCTAAGAAAGAAGAAATATTTACATTAAAAACTGAAGGAATGAGCATGAAGAACGTTGGAATATATGATGGAGATATAGTTATAGTAAAAAGACAAAAGAATGCAAAAAATGGAGATTATGTTGTAGCACTTGATGAAAATGGATTTACTACATTAAAGACATTTTATAAAGAAAATGGATATTTTAGACTACAACCAGAAAATGAAACTATGGACCCTATTATACTTGATAAAGTTGAGATACTTGGAATTGCAATAGGTCTATATAGAAAGTTTTAGTAAAAAAAATAGAAGTTAACTGATAACTTCTATATTTTTTATGTCTAGCATTTGCTAATTTGAACTAAATCTACTTCTACTGGTGTTTCTTGTCCAAATAAATCTATTAAAACATTTAACTTTTCGTTTTCTAAATCAATACTTTGAACTTTACCAAACATTCCATTAAATGGTCCATCAACAATTTTAACTGAATCTCCTTCTTGTAAGTCTGTTTCAATGTCAAGTCTACTAAGTCCTTCACTAGCTAGAATTTTATCTATTTCTTGTGGAGATAATGGAATTGGTTTAGCACCCTTACCACTACTACCGATAAATCCAGTAACTCCTGGAGTATTTCTAACTGCATACCAAGCTTCGTCACTCATAATCATTTCAACAAGTACATAACCTGGAAACATCTTCTTTGTTTTTTCTTTCTTAATGCCATCTTTAATTTCAACTTCTTTAGTTTCTGGAACAATAACTCTAAAAATATTATTTCCCATACCCATTGAGTCTTTTCTCATAAGTAAGTTTTCTTTTACTTTACTTTCATGGCCTGAATAAGTATTAACAACATACCATAACTTTTGATTTTCCATAATTTATCCCACGATTCCTTTCAAGAAAGTAAATAATACATCTAGTAAGTAAAAATATCCACCAAAGAATACCATTAAAGTAAGAACCATTACTGAATACTTAAATAAATCTTTACCACTAGGCCACCTTACCATCTTTTTTTCTTTACTAACACCTTTAAAAAATGCCTTGATTTTTTTCATAAGTCCCTCCATAAAAAAAACACTTACGTGTTTCAGTAATTTAAATATACTACAAATTAAAGAAAAATACAAGTATTTTTTAAACTTTCATTAAACTTTTTAGCCTTTTTATAGCTTTTTTTTCAATTCTTGAGATATAGCTTTGACTTATACCTAACATATCAGCTACTTCTTTTTGAGTATATTCTTTTTGATTATATAAGCCATACCTAAGTGTTAGTATTTCTTTATCTCGTTTATTTAAGTTTTCTATTTCTTTAATTAGAAGTTCTTTATCAACAATACTTTCATATTCCTTTTCTACTATATCATCAGGTGTTCCTAAAACATCTTCTAAATGTAGTTCGTTACCATCTTGATCTAAATTAATAGAGTCTTCAAATGAAATTTCAACTTTTCTTCTTTTGTTCTTTCTTAAAAACATAAGTATTTCATTATCAATACATCTACTAGCGTATGTTGCTAGTTTTATGTTCTTGTCTAGTTTATATGTCTTAACTCCTTTGATAAGCCCGATTGTACCAATGCTAACTAAATCTTCTAAGTCATACATTGTATTATCATACTTTTTAGCAAGAAAAACTACAAGTCTTAAGTTGTGCTCGATTAGTTTGTTTCTTGCATGCATATCTCCATTATTACTCTTAATGACTAGCTCTTCTTCCATGCTTTTTTCTAAAGGTGGTGGAAGTATATCAGTACTTCCTAAGTAAAAAACTTTTTCTTTATCCTTAAACAAACCACTTATAAAATCAAATATTTTCATGTTATCCCTCCATTAATAAATAATTTAATAAAACTTCTACTTTGTTAGACTTTAACTTATCTTTTACTACACCTACTACTATATTCTTTTTTACCCCAATACCTTCTATAAATATTTTCTTAACTTTGTAACACCTTAATAACCCACCCTCATTAATACTCTGGTATGGTATATAGAAAAATGGAGTGTTTTTAATTATACTTTCAAACTTTTTAGAATTAGTTATGATAACTGGTCTATTTGTATATGGATCTATTAAAGTGTTTCCTGTGTCCATGTAGCCTATGAGTTCTAGTTTACTTTCATTAATATAGATATCCACTTTATAATATAAACTATTAATTTCACGAATAACTTTCATTTGTTTATAATAGATATACATTATAATTGGAGTACATATTAATATAAAGATGTAATTAATACTTATGCCTTTATGAAAAAATACCATACCAATATTCTTATAACTAAAGCTTACGTTTAAATAATATATAAATCCTCCTAAGATTATGCTTATTAAATAAAAATATACCAAGTTAGTTATAAAATACTTAAAGTCAGAATAACCAAATGTTATGAGTATTATCAAAACTGATAAAAATACCTTAAGTAAAAAGAGTGTTAAAGTAGTTAAGGGCACGAATAAAACAATGATAGTTATACTGCCTAGTAAAGAACCCAATACTATTTTTTTAATAGAAGTTCTTCTTTTAAGAACAATACTTGTAGTAAGTAAAAGTATAAAATCAAAAAAGAAGTTTAAAAATATTATTAAGTCAACATACACTTTCATGTAACCACCAATACAAGTATAATAAAAACGACAAGCATATTTTGTCGTTTTATAGTTTTTTATTTTCTTTTTAATCCTTTAGAATATAATTCGTTATATGACCCATCCATTAATGCTATTTGCATGTCTTCATAAATAGACTTTAATTCTTCTAAAGCAATATCTTTAAACATAGTCTGTCCATATATTTCTTCATTAATAGGTTCAGGAATATTTAAGTAACTCTTTAAAGTACTAGCTATTAATCTAAAGTTAAAGTAATTAAACTTACCTTTTTCATTGATAAACTTATGATAGAAATTAATTAATGGACTAATAGATACTAATGAAGGATCATTATATTTTAGTGAGTCTCTTAAACATCTAAGTAAATCAAACTCATCTATACTGTCTCTTGAAGATGACATTATTTCTTTACTTTTAATTAAGCTTTCAATATATTTTATGTCTCTTGAGTTCTCCCTAAGAGTTTTTTCTAACATTCCTCGGTTTAACAAATCTTTGTCTTTCTTATAAAATATTGGAAGTGTTCTAACATCTTTTTTAGCACGATACATAATTACTAATTTATGATTATTTCTTAAGTCAACGTCATAATTAGTCTTTAGTTCAAAGTCATTATTAAATCTAGTAGTAAAATTATCAATTTCTTCTAGTGTTGAAGGCATGGTTACTTTTAAATATTTAGTAAATTCTGTATACCCTTCACTATAATGAAAGACTAAATTTCCAAGAAAATACTTGTTTTTAGCGTCATCATTATATTTAGCAATTAACCTTTTAATTTCAGAAGTACTATACTTTTTAAAACTTCTAGTTTCAACCCCAGTCTTAATTCCAATACTATATCTATTAACTTTACCCATAAGACACCCCTTATCTAGTTAAAATTATACCATATTTTGTACAATATGTCAACTTTACACATAAAAAGCATATTGCTTAAGCAATACACTTAGTTGGTTAAGATTTCGTATGGACTTGCTGCTGAGCCATCTCCTGACTTATAAACTACGTCTGCCTTTAGTGATATAACAGGCCTTACTGCGGAAGTTAAATTAACCAGGTCTGTATCTAGTGTTGATACAGAAGTTGTTGGAATTATTATATGTCCCCTTACACCATTTGTTTTAGCGTATGCTGGTGTCATTAGCCACCATGTATTAGTACCAGTAGAATTTGTTTTTAAACTATTATATCCCAAATAAGTATTACTTGCATTATGTGTTAAACTTCCAGCAAACGCTGCTTCGTCAGAGGTCATTAAGCCAATTGGATATCTAAGTTTAGCTTCACTATTATTTACACTAAATGCATCCTTTATATTGGCACAGTTATAACTAGGTGTATAGTTTTTTCTTCTAGTATATGCTGCAAAATCAAACTCTACTCCGCTTACACCATATGTTCCATTCACTACTTCCCTATCACTACAGTAAACTGCATTTAAACTTAAATATTTTGTATAATCATTTAAATTATCTTTATACCAATTATCAACTACTTTTTTAATTGTACTATCTTTTGTATTATTCCTGTTATTTGCAAGTGACCCGCTTGTTCCATACATATATCCTGCATACAATGAGTCTAACATTTCAGTATTAAATGCTGTATCAGTTGCTATATACGCTTGTGTTGTATCAGTGCTTGTTCCGTGGTATAGTAATCTAATACTATTATCACTGTTTGTTCTTATTATTCTCCAGTATAGGTTTGCAAACTTTACCCAGTTATCTGTTGCATTCCCAGCAAAATAATATACTGTTTTTTCTTCGCCTGAAGCGATACTTTCAGTAGAAGTATATAAAGTTTTAATATTATCACTTTCAAATACTTCGCTAAAACTTCCGCCTCTAGGTTCAGATATTACTGTACTTTTATCTGTTAAAAGTCTTTGATACAAAGTTTCTTCTATTTCGTATGGAGCTTCTGCACTTCCATCTCCTGACTTGTAAACCATGTCTGCCTTTAGTGATATAACAGGTCTTACAGCTAATGGATCTATACGTCCAGGATTTCCAATACGTCCAGGTTTAGTTGTATTCACTCCAAACCAACTTCCTCCACCTGTAGAAAGATTTGGACTTCCAGAATTTGGTGTCATTGTCCACCAAATAATTGAATTAGTAATACTTATATTATCTGCATTATTATATACCCAATAAAATGGATATTTGCTTTCAGTATAAAATACGCCGCCAGCATATGCTACTTCATCAGCTGTCATTAATGCTATTGGGTATGTTAACTTCCCATTTCCTACACTACTATCTGTAGTAAATTTGTCTTCCGTTTTTGCACAGTTATAACTTGGTGTTTTATTTGTTTCTAATCTATCAGACCCTGCAAAACCCATCCATTCTCCAATAACATAATTTGGATAAGAAACAGAAAGTGTTCTATCATTACAATATACTGCTGTTGTACTTAAATATTTTGTGTAATTTACTAGATTACTTTTGTACCATGTATCTATATATTTTTTTATTGTACTACTATTTTCATTTGTTCTATTTTTCTCTAAAGAGCCACTCGTTCCATACATGTAGCCCAAATATAAAGGGTCTACTACTTGTTCATTATTTATCGCTGATGTACCAATAAAACCAGTTTGCGTCTCAGGTGATGTACCAGAGTATAATAATCTTATACTTCCATCTTCATTAGTACGTATTACCCTCCAATACATTGGATCACCTTTTTTAGATATAACTATTTCTTCGCAATTACCATACTTACCATCAGAGTTACATTCCGAAATATTATTAAATTCCTTTGCAATATTTCCATTTGAAACATCATCTAAATATCCCACAACAATAGATTTATCTTCTTGCCATGTTCCAAATTTTACCCAGTTGTTTCTGGCATCTCCTGCAAAGTAATACACATCAGTATTATTTTCTTTTGCTTTATATAAAGTATTTACGTTAGTTTCAGTAAATGTTGTACTAAAATCTGTTCTTGTTTTTATTGTTGGGTTATCAGCTAGTAACTTTTCATATATTTCAGGTTTTCTTGTGCTTTCTTCAATAGCTAAAGTTCCACCTAGTTTCTTTCCCATATCTGCACTTTGGTCTTCTTCTGTGCTTACGTAATTAAACTCTACTTGGTATGACTGTATAGTATTTTTAGGTATTGTAATATTGTAAGCTAGTACTACATCTTTTGATGTTTCTGTTTTAATTACATTTAAGTAGTTATCCATATTGTAACCATTATCACTTGTTATTTTATACTGAAGTGTATTTATACTTTCAAATGTATTAACTAGTCCTTTTAGTGTGATGTTATAACTAAAGTCTTCTTTGCTATTATTAGTAATTGTAAAAGTCTTAACATTATTCCAACCTGGACTTATTACATCACTTGCTATACTGGAAGTATCCGTAAAAGTTATCGCAACATTCTTTGCTACTAAGTTTATATCTTTGGGGTTACCAATTACTCTTGCAGCAAAAAATGCAAGACTACAACTTATCGTTACAATTATTAAAGTTGTTACTACTACCCCTAAATCTATTTTTTTCATTATCTATCATTCCTTCTTTCTTTAGTATGCAAAAAAATGGGTAGAATTATTCTATCCATTATATTTAGACATATGAAAACTTGAGTTATTTACTTTAACTAAATACCCCCCCCCATTTGTACTTTATTTTGTACCAATTGGTAAGCTTTCATATACATCTTCTCCTATCTTTATTACATTAAAATGATATCAAAAAAAGTACTATTTTTCAAGTACTTTATTTGAATAAATTCTTCAATCTTTGAAAAAATGTTGTCTTTGTTTTAGAAGATGTATCACTTACTGATTTAACTTCTTTTTTGGCACTATCTATTTTTAAGATAAACTTAGTTTCACCAGACATATTACTTTCAGTAAAACTTTCGTATTCATTACTTACATTAACTAAAGCTTTAACTCTACTAGTAACATCTTTTACTTCAGTCATTTTACTACTTAATACTTTTATTCCTTCATTATTATACAAAGTAATTCCGTCATTTAAAGCATTCATTCCATTATCAAGTGTTTCTATTCCAGAATATAATTCTTTTAAGCTTTTGTTTACTTCTTTAAGCATTGTATCAACTACACTATCAGCAACCTTTGTACTTAATTCGCTTGCTACTATAGTAGAAGTTTGTTTTGAAACACTCACACTTACTTCCTTACTAACTTTTTCCATAACATACATACTTACTTCTTTAGTTAAACTTTCAAAGTAAGGTAACGCTTTATCTTGACTAATAACGTAACAACTTCTTTGTTGTAAAGCAGTCATTTCTCCACCTTGTTCTTTAACTACTTGTCCTGTTTTACAATTAACATAATCATTATATAAATTAGTGTCATTTAAATAGCTTACCATTTGTTTACTTACTATGTTATTTAAGCCCTCATCTTTATTCTTTTGACTTTCTTCTTTAACACTTAACCAAACTTTTTCACTTAAATCTTTCATATAACTATCTGTAAACATTGAATTTACTTTACTTGTAGCTGAAGATTTAATTCCATTTAATACTTCGTTAGTTAAGATGTTTTCTTTACTTAAACCTGCTATTTTTGAGTTTAGAGTATTTTTTAGAAGTGTTGTACCACTTGCTAATTTGTTAGAGTTTTCATTAATTAAGTCAATGTTACTTTGTAGTTTATTTACACTGCCATATAAAGTGTTTAGTTTATCTAATTCGCTTAGACTATTATTGTCTATTATTTTTGGTACGATTACAAAGTACATTGTGTTTAGACTAAATTCTTTTGTTTCATAACTAATAGTCACGTTACTCATATTTGGAATGCTACTTATTTTAAGTGATTCACTTAATCCTGGTATACTTACACCTGTTATAAAAGTCTTACTTCCACTTGTAACAGTTTTACCATTATTTACAGTAATATCTTTATTAATAGTATTGTCTAAATAAGTTCCCATAGTTACTACAAATGGTGTATAAATAGTTTCATTCTTTCCATTAATATTCTTTACATGTTTATCTAAGTTCTTGTAGTTAACAATTATTTCTACTTTACCACTTTTACCTAACATATCATTTAGTTCTAACTCTTCACCGTCAAGCTTATATTTAACGCTTACTTTTACTGGCAGTTCTTTATTAGTAACTCCACTATAAAGAATGTTTTCTCCTTGTGTGTTCCAAGTAAGATAGTTATTATCTTTAGTAAAACTTGTATTAGAGTTTAAATTAGTTATGTTTTCAAGTATTGAATAATCTTTAATTTCTATATTTTTATTATTTAATATGCTTTCACTTACAGCACTATAGTTAACAGTTCCATCACTATTAAGTTTTGTGAATACTGTTTCTTCTTTTGTTAATGCATAACTTTTAGTTGGAATTAGTACTAGTAATGATACTAAACCAACAGCTAATTTTTTCTTATTTATTTTTTTCATTTTTCCTTCACTTTCCTTTACAATTAATTTATCAAATATTAATAATATACTAGGTAAAACAGTTAATACAACTACCATACTTATTAAAGCACCACGGCTTATTAATGAACACAAACTTCCTACCATTTCTAGGTCGCTATAAATGCCTACTCCGAATGTTGCTGCGAAGAAGCATGAGGCACTTACTATAATTGACGCGCTTGTTTGGTTAAGTGTTTTTTTAATAGCAATCTCTTTGTCCATAGTTTTTCGTTTTTCTAAATATGTTGTGGTTAGAAGTATTGCATAATCAATAGTTGCACCTAGTTGTATTGTACCTAAAGTTATAGGTGCGACAAACGGTAAAACATCTCCAGCAAAATATGATATTCCTAAGTTAGTAAATATTGCAAATTCAATAGTGCTTACTAACAATATTGGAAGTAAAAATCTTCTTAAGACAATTACTAAAAGTAAGAATATACATATAATAGACCATGAATTTACATCATTAAAGTCTTTATTACTTATTGTAATTAAGTCTTTCATAAGTGGGCCTTCTCCAGCAACAATTGCATTTTTATCAACTTTTTTAACTAAATCATTAACCTTTGTTATTTGACCATTTAACTCATCACTTGCTACTTCGTATACTGAGTTTATTAAGATTAATTTATATTTATCATTACTTAGCATACTTGTAACATTACTAGGTAAAGCATCTATACTTATGTATTTAGTTATCTCACTTTCACTAAGTACTAAGTTTATACCCTCAACATTTTTTAAATCATTTGTTAAGTTTTCTAAGTCGTTTTGTTTAACATCTTTACTAATTAGTATTATTTCTGGACTAACTATGTTAAATTTTTCTTTTACTTCATTGTTTGTTTTTATGCTTTCTAGTGTTTTAGGTAGTGTTTCATCAATTTTGTAGTATACTTCTACTTTAGAATTTGCTTTATACATAGGAAACAATAGTGCTAAAAATACTATAAGTATCACAATATAATGTTTTACAATAAAGTCGTTTAATTTAGTTAAAGGTTTAACAAGTACTTTATGAGAAGTCTTTGTAATTAAGTTATCAAATGTTAGTAGTAAACAAGGAAATATTGTAAGTACTGCGATTAAGCCAAGTAGTACACCTTTAGCCATTACTATGCCAAGGTCTTTTCCTAAAGTTAAACGCATCAAACAAAGTACTAAGAAACCTGCAATTGTTGTTAGTGATGAACCTGTAACAGATGTAAATGTTTCACTTATTGCATCACTCATAGCACTCTCTTTAGGCATTTTATTTTTTTTGCTTTGATATGAATGGTATAAGAATATTGAAAAGTCTGTTGTAACACCAAGCTGTAAAACTGCGACTAAAGCTTTTGTAATGTAACTTATTTGTCCTAGGAATATGTTAGTACCTAAGTTATAAACAATAGACATTCCAATGTTAACTAGAAGTAATACTGGTACGATATATGAGTCTAAGCTTACTGCCAAAACTATTATACAAAGTATAACTGCAATTACTATATAAATAGTTATTTCACTATTAGATAAGTTCATAGTATCAAGTACCATGCTACTCATTCCACCAACGCTTAGGTTTTCACTAATATTTCTTAGTTCATCAACTGCATCAATGGTTTCTTCACTTGAAGTTGAACCATTAAATGTTACAAGTAAAAGTGTGCTTTCATCACTCACTAGATACTTAGTTATACTTTTAGGTAACATATCTAGTGGAACACTTGTACCGACAGCATCTACTATACTTCCAACTTTGTTAACTCCTTCAATTTTTTTAATTTGATTTTCTAGCTTTAGTATGCTCTCTTTGTCTACATTTTCTGCTACTACTAAAGCATAAGCTCCCATATTAAATTCATTAGTTAATATGTCTTGCCCTTCTATTGTTTCAATATCACTTGGTAAGTAAACTAATATGTCATAGTTTATTTTTGTTAACTTCATGCCAACAAAAGATAAAGCTAATAAAACAAATGAAATAATTAAAACAATATTTTTATTTTTGCAAATAAAATCACTAAATTTTTTCATATATTTTCCCTCTTTCCGTTATTGTATTTTATTACTTTATATAGTTAAAATGAATATCACAACTGTTTTTTAGTAGTTTATCATACATTTCACTTATTTTTGTATTGCTAAATAAACAACACTTGTATTTTATCTTTACATTTGTTTAATAAAATTATATAATTTAATTGGTGATGTTATGAAAGAAGATTTACGTATTACTAAAACTAGAAAGGTTTTATTTGAAACTTTAGTGCTTTTAATGAAAGAGAAAAGTTTTGAAGAAATTAAAGTGAGTGATATATGTAAGAAAGCTTTAATAAATAGAAGTACTTTTTATAGTCATTACAGTGATAAGTATGAGTTATTTATGGAGTTAATAGACGCACTTAAAGATAATTTGACTGAATCATTAAATAATAATGATTCAAATGTTTATACAAGAGAATACTTTATTGATTTAATTAAATTACTTTTAGACCATATAGATGAGAAAAAGGATATTTACTATTCAATTTTACTTAATAATAGAAATAGTATTGTAATAGATATTATTGTAGATGTTGTAAGTAAAGATATTAATAATCGTTTAATTAATGCTAATATAAATAATAATGGTGTGCCTAGTGAAATAATTTCAAAGTTTTATTTAGGTGCAGTAGCATCAGTTGGAATTGAATACCTAAGTAATAAAAACAAATACAAAAAGGAAGATATGATTAATTATATTGATAAACTTATACCAGAGAATATAAATAATTAACTTAAATGCCATTTTACCAAAGTGGCTTTTTTTATTATTTAAAAGTTTTTCTTTTAATTCATCTGAAAGTCTATCGTACTTATTAGTCTTAATTCTTTCAGCTAATACTCTTTTGCTTAAATTATCTCGTTTAGTAATACTAATATAATACTTGATTTCTCCTACATTTTTTAATGGTAAAAGTAATTTATAATGAGACCAAGTCAAAAAGTTGCCCCACTGGAGCAACTTTTTGACTTAAATCATAAAATTGCTTCATTCTTGTTAATTCTGTAAAAGTATATCCCTTACCAAATTCTTTTGCATACTTTTTAACTATACCTTCGCCGTAGTGTTTACCAGCTTCTGCTAGTTCCTTACCAGTATTATAGTTCATTGTAAGTTTCACATTATTTATCTGATAATTCTTAGTTACTACTTTAGCATTTCCATTTATTATTTCGCTTCTTATATTCTCTAAATAATTGTCTATCATAAACAATCTCCTAACTAATTTGTACAGTTTTGTTTATTTTAAATTCTACTATAGTTACTTGATTATCTTTTACATAATGTGCTTCAAACTTATTTACTGATTTTGTTATGATTATTCCAATAGTACTATTTTGAGTTATATTTTTTAAGTGTTCATCTATATAGTTCATATATGTTTTTATTTGACCATAGTCACTTTTCTTATACTCTCTTGCTTTTATTTCAACTACACAATATCTACTGTCCACCACATTATAAAATAGATAATCTATATAATTCTTTTTGTCTCCAATGTTAAGTTTATATTCTCTTCCAACGTAAAAATATCCACCACCTAGTTGTTTCATAAAACTATCTAAGTTTTCATAAATAATTTCTTGCAGTACTTTTTCAGTATAAATTTCATAACTTTTATTAGGTGTCAACACTATTGGGTTAAGTACACTTTGAATTAAAGAAAGTTCTTCTTTATTTAAAAGGCTTTCTTTTGCTCCATCTGAAAGTCTATCATACTCATTAATCTTTATTCTTTCAGCTAATGCTCTTTTGCTTAAATTGTCTCGTCTGATAATGCTAATATAATAATTGATTTTATTGACATCTTTTAAAGGCAAAAGTAATCTTAGGTGTTCCCAGGTCAATTGGTGCGCCAGTGGCGCACCTTTTTCAAAAAGAATATAAAATTGACGCATTCTCTTTAAATTAGAGACAGAGTATCCTCTTCCAAATTCATTAGTTAAAATACTTGCATATTTCTTTACTATACCTTCTCCATAATGTTTACCAGCTTCTGCTAGTTCTTTTCCTATATTATAATTCATTGTAAGTTTTACATTATTTATTTGATAATTCTTAGCTACTACTTTAGCATTACCACTTATTATTTCATTTTTTATATTTTCTAAATAATTGTCTATCATAATTTTCCCTCCTAACTAATTTGCACAGTTTTGTTTATTTTAAATTCTACTATAGTTACTTGATTATCTTTTACATAATGTGCTTCAAACTTGTTCACTGATTTTGTTATAATTATTCCAATAGTACTATTTTGAGTTATAGTTTTCAAGTGTTCGTCAATATAGTTCATATACGTTTTTATTTGACCATAATCGCTTTTTCTATATTCTCTTGCTTTTATCTCTACTACACAATATCTACTGTCAACTACATTATAAAATAGATAATCTATATAATTCTTTTTGTCTCCAATGTTAAGTTTATATTCCCTACCAATAAAAGCGTAGCCACCACCAAGTTGATGCATAAAATCTTCTATATTTTCAAAGATTATTTCTTGTAATATTTTCTCAGTATAAACTCTATAACTTTTATTAGGTGTCAACACTATTGGACTTGGGACACTTTGAATTAAAGAAAGTTCTTCTTTATTTAAAAGACTTTCTTTTGTTTCAGTTGAAAGTCTATCATACTCATCACTTCTTATTATTTCAGCTAATTTTCTATAACTTAAATTATCTCTTATAGAAATATTAGTATAATAATTGATTTTATTGATATCTTTTAAAGGTAAAAGTAATCTTATGTGTTCCCAAGTCAATTGGTGCGGCAATGCCGCACCTTTTTCAAAAAGAACATAAAATTGACGCATTCTCTTTAAATTAGATACAGAATATCCTCTTCCAAATTTTCTTGTTAGAATACTTGCATATTTTTTTACTATTCCTTCTCCATAGTGTTTACCTGCTTCTACTAGTTCCCTTCCTATATTATAGTTCATTGTAAGTTTTACATTGTTTATCTGATAATTTTTAGCTATTACTTTAGCATTACCATTTATTATTTCATTCTTTATATTTTCTAAATAATTGTCTTCCATAATTTTTCTCTCCTAATATATTTATTCGATAAAAAACGCGAAAAGTCTTTTTTTATTTTGACTTTACACGAAATTTGACAGTTTTTTTACATGTTATGTGTAAATTAAGTTATAAAAAAAGAAAGGATAAACAACTTATAAAAGCTATTTGCTCCTTCCCCATAAAAATTGATGCTTTAGCAAAAGTAAGCATCAATTATTTTTTATTTTACTTCCCCACAGAAATTGGAGAACCGTTTTTTGATTATTTACTTATTTTTAAACAATTGAGAATAACATCAATACTAAAATGTTTACTATTGCAATTGTTATAACTACTTTTAATGCCCATTTGAACCAAGTTGAATAGTCTACTTTAGCAAGAGCAAGTCCTCCCATTATTGCTCCACAAGTTGGAGTTATTAAGTTTACTAATCCATTTGCACTTACAATAGTCATAGCCGCTACTTCAGTTGAATAACCTAAGCTTGCAGCAAGTGGTCCAGTTATTGGAGTTGAAAGTGTTGCAAGTCCACTACTTGATGGTACTAAGAATGATAACACTATATGTAGTAAGTAGTTTAGTGGAACGTATACTAATTCTGGTAGTTTACTTAAATGTTCAGTTGCATTATAAATAATGTAATTGTCTAAGTAAGTTTGTTTCATTAATACAGAAGCTCCTCTTGCTACTGCTATTACTAGGATAACACCTATCATATCTTTTGTTCCATCAATAAATGTGTCTACATACTCTTTTTCTTTGTAACCATTGATTAAAGATATTACTATACTCATTAAGAAGAACCAAAGTGCAGACTCGTAGAAGTACCAGTTACCTAAACTAGAGCCTGTAAGCCATCCAGTAAATCCATCAAAGAAAGTTATGCCAAATTCTCCCCATGGAATAAATCCTATAATCATTATTAAGAATGTTAAAGCAAAAACACATAAAGTTATTTTTTGTTTTGTAGTTAAAACTTCTTTTTGCTTTGATTTTTCCTCAAATTTACCAAATTCTTTTTCAGCTTCTTCTTGCTCTCTTAAAGAAAGTATAGTTGAACCTTTATCTTTTTTAACTTTACTTGCATAAGCTAACACAAACAATGTTGATATTAGGTAAGCTAATAACCATAAGATTATGCCTATAAATAATACAGTTCCTTGATTATATTCTACACCAGCTGCTCTTAAAGCAGATAATACAGCTCCTGTTGCAAATGGGTTAACTGTTGAACCAAGAACACCAGTACCAGCACCTAATAAAACTACTGCTGCACCTACAAGTGGGTCCATTCCTGCGGCAAACATTGTAGCAGCTAGAAGTACGTAGAAGCCAACTGTTTCTTCAAGCATTCCATATGTTGTACCACAAATTGAGAAGATAAACATTAATATTGGTATTAACCATAATTCTTTACCTTTTAATTTTTGTACTAAAACTTTGATACCAGTTTCTAAAGCCTTAGTTTTGTCTATTATTTTAAGGAATCCTCCTAAAATAAGTACGAATATTGCAACATCTACAGCATTTTCAAATCCCAATATTGGTGCTAGTAAGATTTGGCTTAATTTAGCCCCTACTGTACCACTTCCATTTACTATTTCTTCACCAACGAATTTAGCATCTGGTAGTAAATGTGAAAGAATTCCAAGTACTACTATAACTATCATTATAATAGTGTATGCTGATAACATGTTTCTATTCTTTTTCTTTGTCATATTATTTTCCTCCTTTTATGACTGTACCATTTTTATATTCTAATGCGTCACTAGCGCATTCTAGCGATGTAATTATTGCAGTTTTATTTCTGTTTTCTACAAAATTTATACATGCTTCTATTTTAGGCAGCATACTTCCAGGAGCAAACTGGTTATCACTTATATACTTTCTTGCTTCTTCTACTGTGATAGTATCTAACCCAGTCATATTTTCTTTATTGTAGTTTAAGCATACTTTATCAACAGCAGTTAAGATAAGTAACACATCAGCATCCACTTCTTTAGCAAGTAAACTAGCTGACTTATCTTTATCAATTACTGCATCTACTCCTTTTAGAAGATTATTTTCCATTATAACTGGAACTCCTCCACCTCCAGCACATATAACAATTACATCATCTTCAACAAGTTTTTTTATAACTTTGTCATTTAGTATTTTTTTAGGTATAGGAGATGGTACTACTCTTCTATATCCACGGCCTGCGTCTTCTTTAAAAATGTAACCTTTTTCACTCTCTATTACACTGGCTTCTTCTTTAGTGTAAAACATTCCAATAGGTTTAGTAGGATTTTTAAAACATCCATCATTTTTATCAACTAAGACCTCTGTTATTAAGGCTACTATAGATTTGTCAATGCCTCTTTTGTTTAGTTCATTCATTATTGACTGTTCTATATGGTAACCAATATAACCTTCACTCATACTACCACACTCTGCAAATGGCATTGATGGAGTAGCAGCACTTCCATTACTAGCATACTCCATTGCAAGAGAGATTTGCCCAACTTGCGGTCCATTTCCATGTGTAAGTATTACTTTATTACCTTTTTCTATAAGGTCCACTATTACTTTAGAAACACCCTCTAGAATAGATAATTGTTCACTAGGAGTCTTCCCTAGAGCATTTCCTCCTAGAGCTATAACTATTTTACTCATTACTCTTCCCTCATTGTTAGATATATTACAGCTTTAATTGTATGTAATCTATTTTCAGCTTCATCAAATACTTTTGATTTTGGACTATTAAATACTTCGTCAGTTACTTCCATTTCTTTTAGACCAAATTTTTCATATATCTCTTTTCCAATTGTTGTATTTAAATCATGAAATGATGGTAAGCAGTGTAAAAATATTGCGTTTTCGCTTGCATTTGACATAACACTCATGTTTACTTGATATGGACTAAGTAATTTAATACGACTAGCCCATACTTCATCTGCTTCTCCCATTGAAACCCATACGTCAGTATATATTACGTCAGCACTCTTAGTAGCAACATTTACGTCTTCTTCTAAAGTTATAGTACACCCATTAGTACTAGCAATTTCCTTACAAGTATTAACTAACTCTTCTTGTGGCCATAGTTCACGTGGAGCACATGCTACAAAGTTTATTCCCATTTTAGCACATACTACCATAAGTGAATTTGCAACGTTGTTTCTAGCATCTCCCATAAATACTAACTTTAAGCCCTTTAAATAACCAAAGTTTTCTTCAACAGTCATAATATCTGCAAGCATTTGTGTTGGATGAAATTCTGTTGTAAGTCCGTTCCATACAGGTACTCCAGCATTTTTGGCTAACTCTTCTACTATTGTTTGACTGTATCCACGATATTCTATTCCATCATACATTCTACCTAATACTTTAGCAGTATCAGCAATACTTTCTTTTTTACCCATTTGACTAGCATTAGGATCTAAATACGTCACTCCCATACCAAGGTCAAGTGCAGCAACTTCAAAAGCACATCTTGTTCTAGTTGAAGTTTTTTCAAATAAAAGTACAATGTTTTTATTTGGTAAATATTTATGTTCAATATGTAATTTCTTTTTTTCTTTAAAATCTTTAGATATGTCTAGTAAAAACCTTATTTCTTCAGGTGTATAATCTAATAATTTTAAGAAATGTCTTCCTGTTAAATCCATTATATATCCTCCCTAATTAGTGGCATACTCATACATCTTGGGCCGCCTCTTCCACGTGATAATTCAGCACTTGGCATTTCAAGAACTTTTATTCCGTGTTCTCTTAGTATATTGTTAGTCATGTTGTTTCTATCGTATACTACTACTACACCAGGTGCTATACAAAGAGTATTTGTTCCGTCATTCCATTGTTCTCTTTCACTAGATATTTTTTCTCCTCCAGCACATGGAATAAGTGTAATTTTCTTTCCAAGATATTTTTCTAATATTTCTTCTAAACTACCTTCTACTTTTTTAACATTTAAGTCTTCAAATGTAGTTGGATCATCTCCTTCAGTAATTTCGTAAACTTCTAGAGTGTTCATTATTCCTGGATGGTATGTAAACTTATCGTAATCTATTTGTGTAAATACAGTGTCTAAATGCATAAATGCACGACTTTCTGGTATTTTGAAAGCTAATACTGTTTCTACTTCACAAGTAGGTTCTTTAAATAAGTTTTTAGCAAGTTCATCAATTGCGGCAGGCTCTGTTCTTTGTGAGATACCTACAGCAATAACTTTGTTACTTATGTTTAATACGTCTCCACCTTCAATGTGGTAAGGTAGGTTTCTACTATAGTACCTTTTTACTTTACCCTTGAAGTCAGGATGATACTTGAATATAAAGTCAGCATATATAGTTTCTCTATTTCTAGTAACTGAATACATTCTATTTAGTATTGCCCCGTTACCACAGCTTGCGAATGGATCCCTTGTAAAGTAGAGGTTTGGTATTGGGTCAGCTAAGAAGTCACTCTCATCACTTACAAAGTCGACTAAGCTTTTTTCTACTTCTCTTTTTCTTAATGGTATTTCTTCTATTTTTATACCACTCATTGTTTTTAATACTAATTCTTTTTTATCAGTAAAGCTATGTAAGTAGTCATATACTAGAGTTCTATATTTAGGAGTAGTTATTCCAGCTTCATAGATAAATTCTTTTAGAAATTCGTCTAGTATTTCTTCACTAATACTTAATACTTCACTAACTAGGTCTTCTAGATATACTACTTCTATGCCATTTTCTTTTAGAATTCTTGCGAATTCGTCGTGTTCAGCTTGCGCGACTGGTAAGAAAGGTATATCATCAAATAAAAGTCTTCCTAATGTATCTGGAGTTAGATTAAGCAGTTCATTTCCAGGTCTATGAAGAAGTACTTTCTTAAGTGGACCTATTTCACTTTTAACATTAATTCCTTGCATAAATCATTTCCTTTCTTTTGTAGTTTTCCTACTATAATAAGTATACCAGTAAAACTTAAGTTTTTCAACTAAAAAAACATATAAACTATTATTAATTTATATATTTTAATTTTAAATTATTTATTATATTAATGCACTCTGTAAGTTGACAAGAAGTTTTCTTTTTTCTTACAAAAAGCAAGAAAGAAAGACGTCTATCTGTTAGTATTAAGATAAATGTCAACAAATAACCAAAGATTGGCGTTTAATCACTAAACGTTCCTTACGTTTATATTGTATACTATTTTTTGTTTTATGCAAGTATTTTTACTATTACGTTAATTATTTCATCTTTCATTGCATTGTAATTTAAATCATGATGTTTATGGTATACTACTTCATGACAATAATTATCTACTAGTCCAATAATTATATGCACTTGTTCATTAATATGATATTCATTAAATCCATTATTTAAAAGTATTGTACTTATTTTTTCAGTTATCAATTGTTCTCTACTTTTAAATATATCACTTATTTCTGGGTCTAAGTGACTCATTGCCATTAATTCTTCGTGAGCTTCTTTTTTTATATTGTGTACACTAATAAACTTTTCTATCATTTACTTAATAGTAAATTAATACTAGTTTTATCAATTATTACGTTGTCTATTATATCTATCATTGGAAACATTATTTTATCAGTATAATCTTCTACTCCATGAATAAATATTTTTCTTTTATCTTTAAAATACAGATATATTATTCCAGTAGAAAAACGTGCATATTTGGCATTATCAACACATGTTACATTATGGTAAGCTTTTTAACACATTAATAAAAAACCTTTTTCAATAATTGTTTTTTTCTTTTTTATAGGTTCATATACATTCATATGAACCTCCTTATATTTTAGTATAGCATTTGGTTTTCAAAAAACTTTTAATTTCTTTTATATTTTTACTTTCATAATAATTAATTAAAAGAAGTTTAAATTCATCAGTTAATTCTGAAGGTATACTAATTATTCCTAAACCATTTTTAATAAGATAATGATTAGCAAATATAACTGCAGTTCTTTTGTTACCATCTACATATATTTGTTTTTTCATCGTATATAAAAGTAGTTCTATTGCTTTGTCAACTTTATTATTTTTTTTATTTATAATTTTGTTAAGTTCGTCTTTAACATCACTTTCAATGGGTATACCAGGCATCCAAGAAGTTCCACCTATTTTAACTGGAACGCTTCTTATTTTGCCAGCAGTGCTATAAAATCCTTCTATACATAGTTTATTAATTTCACAAAATAAATTATAGTCTGTTGGTGAAAGTAATACTCCTTCACTTAGAACAAATTCCCATGCATGTTTTAAATCAAGAACTTTTAAAACGTCAGTAGAAGATATTCCACTTACTTCCCCACCTTCAATTATTGTTTCAGTAAGAGCAAAAGTTGTTGATATTCCTTCTAAGACTGCTTGTTTGTAAATTGTATCAACTAAATTTCTTTTTGCAAAGTCAACATTTAATTTAACTTTATCGCTAAGAACAAAATTATCTACATTTTCTTCTTTTAAAATATTATTTAATCTTTTTATCTCTTTTTTTAATTCTTTAACTTTTATATTATTATTTAGTATTAGGTTATATAATTCATCACTATATTCTCCTACATATCTACTTATTAGTTTTCCATTATCTCTATAGTGAACATAAATATATTTATTACATTCCTTATCTCTAACTTCAATTGAGCCATGTATAATAGAAGAAACTTGAGTTTCTAATCTTTTTTTATCATCTAACATACCAATTAATTCAACATTTTTCATACTATATCTCCTTTATATACATTATAACACACCTTTAAAAAAATGTGAAACATTTTAAGTGCTTTTTCACTGATTTTGTTTCACATTTTGTTATACTAATTATTCATTACTTTTTATTTCATTAACTAAGTCTTTAATTGTATATTTAATATTTCTTGTTTGATAATCTAAATCTTTTTTCGCTTTAGCATTTGTAAAGTTAGAATTAGCATTTAATGTATACAATGAATACCTAGTAAATAATGGTGTTGTTTTTCTAAGTCTATAATATAATTCAAATAAACACGCAATATTTTTAACTATGTTTATTGAAATAACTTTTTTTATTGGTTTAGCTTTTCCATACTCACAAACCAAATCAGCTATTTTTTTAATAGTTACATATTCACCTGATAAAATATATCCTTCTCCTTTTTTACCTTTAGTACAAGCATTAATAACACCTCTAGCAACATCTCTTACATCAACAAAGTCATACCCACCCTCAGTTAATAAAGGAACTTTTTCATTTAAGATTTTTTTTATTAAAACTGTCATATTAGTATTGGTAAAATCATTTACCCCTAATAGGCCTGAGGGGAAAACAACACAAGCATTTAAATTATTGTTTTTAACTTCATTAAATACATACCTAGTCGTTTCAGCTTTAGTCTTTGCATATAAACCAACAATTTTATCTGGATCAAAACTTGCATTTTCATCCATTACTTCATGATTTAATTTTTCTTCTATTGCATGTACACTACTAACATAGATTAGTTTAGCATTTATTTCTTTGGTTTTTTTTATAATGTTTTTAGTACCTTCAACATTAACTTGATATACTCTTTCGTTATATTTACTATCAAGGTATACTATTGAAGCACAATGAATAACATAAATATTTGTTTTTTCTTTAATACTTCCATCAATATTAAATATATCTTTTAATGTTTCTATCTTTGTTACATCACCAAGGAATTTTTCGCATTTAAGCCCTTTAAGAGCATCTATTTTATCGTTAGGCAAAACTAATGCTCTTATTTCATTTTCATTATTTTTTTCTAGTAACCTTACAATATTATTTCCAAGAAAGCCATTAGCGCCTGTTATTATATAAATATTTTTCATATATTACACCACCATTTCCTTATAAATTTTTCTAGAAATACTATCCATCATAGTGTTCTTGTTCAAATATTAGTAATATATTTGAAATCTATTATTTAAATTCTTAGTAGACCTCTATAACCAATTTAATATACAATATTTATTATTACACGTTACACGTACTTTATTTACTTTTTATGACTTTTCATAAAATCTTTTATTCTTTTATTTTTAGTTGTTTTTAATTCTTCACTTGTTCCATTAAATATAATATTACCATTTTCTAAAAACAATACTCTCGTTGATACTTCAGTTACAAACCTCATTTCATGACTTACTATAATAAGAGTCATTTTTTTATTTGCAAGTTCTTTTATTAAATCAAGTACCTCTTTTACCATTTCCGGGTCAAGCGCACTAGTGGGTTCATCAAACAAGATTACTTCAGGTTTCATAATTAATGCTCTTACTATTGCTACTCTTTGTTTTTGACCACCTGAAAGTTCAGATGGGTACGCTTCTTTCTTATCAAGTAAACCAACACTTTCTAAAAGTTTTAATGCTTCACTAGTAGATTTTCCTTTACTCATAATTTTTAAATTTATAGGTGCTAAAGTAATGTTTTCTAATACTGTTAAATGTGGAAACAAGTTAAAACTTTGAAATACCATACCCATTTTTTCTCTTACATGACTTACATTAATATTGTTTTTAGTTATATCCACTTTATGAAAAAGTATTGTTCCATCATCAGGCTTTTCTAATAAATTTAAACATCTTAAAAGTGTTGATTTACCACATCCACTTGGACCAATTATACTTATAACATCTCCCTTTTTAACATCAAAAGAGATACCTTTTAGTACTTCTAAAGAACCAAAGCTTTTCTTCAAATTCTTAATTTTCAGCATTGTTTAGTCTCCTTTCCATTAGGTTTACTAATTTAGAAAGACCTAAAGTCATTATTAAATATATTATTGCTACAATTATAAGTGGGAAAAAGTAGTCATATGTTCTAGAAGAAATTATGTCCGAAGCTTTTGTTAGTTCTAGAATTCCAATATATGCTCCTACTGATGTTTCTTTTAAAAGTGTTATAAACTCATTACCTAATGCTGGAAGTATATTTTTTATAGCTTGTGGCAAGATTATTAACTTCATAGTCTTATGATAGTTTAATCCTAAACTTAAACCTGCTTCTAATTGTCCTTTGTCTATGCTATTAATTCCAGAACGGATTATTTCACTTACATAAGCACCCGAATTTATTCCAAAAGCTATTATCCCAACTAATGTTATATTAATGTTTACACTTTTAAATATTACATAATAGATTATCATTAACTGAAGTATTACTGGAGTTCCCCTTATTACATTAACATAAATTTCACATATTTTATTTAATATTTTTCCTTTTTTATTTACTTCATAATTATTTCTTATTAATGAGACTAACGTTCCAATTATTATACCTATTATAACAGCAAAAAAAGCAATTATAACTGTAGTTGTTAATCCATTCAAAATATATTTATATCTATCATCTACAATTAATGTTTTGTATAAACTATCTTTCACTCTTTACTCCTTTTTATTTTGTATGGTTAATTATATATTCTTCTATTTTTCCACTACTTTTTAACTCTTCTAAACACTTATTAATACTATTAAGTAATTCAGTATTTCCTTTTCTAACTATCATTCCATAAGAGTCAGTTACTAAGTAACCTGGTAATATTTTAAGTTCTGTATTTTCTTTTACAATTTCTTTAGCTGGTAACTCATCCATCACTAGTACAGTAACTTTCCCTCTTTTTAAGTCCTCTACTGCACTTAAATATTTCTTTTGTCTTACTATTTCAGTATCTTTAAAGTTTTTTGTTACATAAGAGTCAGCAATTGTACCTAGTTGTACTGCAATTTTTTCTTTTGAAATATTGTTTATACTTTCTATATTGCTATCAGTTTTCACTAATACAACCTGTTTAGATGTAACATAATTTATGCTAAAGTCTACTTCTTCGTCTCTTTCAGGAGTATAACTAATTCCTGCTGCAGCAAAGTCTGCCTTTTTAGTTTTCACTTCATTTATAAGTGAGTCAAAAGCCACATCCTTAATTACTAATTTCTTGTTTAATTTTTCAGCAATATATTTAGCTATGTCAACATCTACTCCTACAATTTCCCCGTTTTCATAATATTCATAAGGAGCAAAACCTGCTTCTGTAACCATTACTAATTCATCACTATTTTTAGTACATCCACATAGAATAAAAGTTATAACAATTAATACAAAAATTTTTTTCATAATATACCTACTTTCTTAATAATAAATATACCACAAATTAGTTTCTTTTACAATAAAAAAAGTTAGACTTAACACTAACTTTCTATATATTTTCCATTTAAGCTAAAACTATGAGCTTCAGTAATTATAACGTCTACTATTTGTCCGATTAAATCTTTATCACTTTCAATATTAACTAGCTTCATATTTTCAGTATATCCCATGTATTTTTTAGGATCTTTTTCGCTTGGAGAAACAACTAGACATTTAACAATTTTATCTACCATTTTTAAGTTACTCTCAAGGCTATATTTATTTACTAGTTCATTTAATTTGTATAGTCTACTTTCTTTTTCTTCTTTTGAAGTATCATCAGGTAGTTTCATAGCTGGTGTACCCACTCTTGGACTAAATATAAATGTGAAAGCTCCATCAAATTTGCAAGTGTTTACTACGTCAAGTGTCTCATTAAAATCACTTTCTGTTTCGCCTGGAAATCCAACTATTATATCAGTTGTTATACTTACACCTTTTACTTTAGTTCTTATTTTATTATATAAAGTAAGATACTCTTCTTTTGTATACTTTCTTCCCATAAGTTTTAATATTCTATCGCTTCCACTTTGAATTGGTAAGTGCACGTATGGCATAACGTTATCATATTTACTTATCACATCTATCATTTCATCAGTAAAGTCCCAAGGATGTGACGTAACAAACCTAATTCTCTCAATATTAGTTTTTGCTACATCTATAAGCAAGTTTGCTAAAGTATAGTCTTCATACAAGTCTTTTCCATAAGCGTTTACGTTTTGTCCAAGAAGAGTTACTTCTTTGTATCCTTCACTTTTAAGTTTTTCTATTTCTTTAATTATGTTTTCTTTTTTTCTACTTCTTTGAGTACCTCTAGTGTAAGGGACTATACAGTATGTACAGAATTTATCACAACCTAATTGTATATCTACCCATGCAGAATACTTGCTTTCTCTTTTTTCAGGTATTCCCTCACATATATTACCTTCTATACTATATACTTCTACGTTTTGTTTACCAGTTTTTATAGAGTTATTTATTACATTAACCATATTATCTAAGTTGTGTGTTCCAAATACAAAGTCTACATATTTATATTTAGACATAATTTCATTTACTACACTTTCTTCCTGAGCCATACATCCACATATTCCAAGTAGTATATCATGATTTTCTTTTAATTTTTTAACTAGACCTAGAAAACCAAAGACTTTGTCATGGGCATTTTCTCTAATAGCACAGGTGTTTAAAATAACTATGCTTGCTTCTTCAATATTGTCAGTTTCAACCATTTTGTTTTTTGTTAATACACCCTTAACTCTTTCTCCATCATGCACATTCATTTGACATCCATAAGTTCTTACATAGTATTTTTTTCCTATTAAACTTTCATCTAAACTTACATCTTTATATTCATAATTTATTGGTTTACTATTGTTTCTTTTTTTTGCTTCTAACATATTAGGTACTTGCATAAATTCACTTCCTTTCAAGTAGTTACAAATATATCACTAAATGTGGTTGTTGTCAATTATTTTAGGTGTTTTATAAGTTACAAAATCAAGTAAATTCATTGGAAAACCTTTAACAAAACTAAAGGCAACTAAATCTTTGATTTCTGTCAAAAAGGTGTGACAGTTTCACACTTTTTTTTGAAAACATCTTATAACTTAAATCGTTAAGCCATCACCTACTTTGTCATCCTTTGGAATGAACTCTTTTAATTTATGCTCGTCACTTTGTCAAAAGTCGGTGCAATGCACCGACTTTTTGAAGTAATTTATAAATCTGTTGCAACTTGTATAATTCTTAACTTTTAGACGATATTACTATTGTACTGGGTACCATTTCTGATTGATTTATTTTTTTCTTCTTTTAGTTTTAGTTTAGTTTCAGTTCTTAACCTACCATACTCATTACTCCTTATTCTTTCTGCTAATGCTCTTTTACTTAAATTACTTCGTTTAGTTATATTAATGTAATACTTGATTTCTTCAACATTCTTTAAAGGAAGCAACTTTACATAATGACTCCAAGTTAATTGTTGGGCCACTGGCCCAACTTTTTGAGTTAAAATATAAAAATTATACATTCTTGTTAATTCTGTAAAAGTATATCCTTTTCCAAATTTCCTAGTTAACTCTTTAGCATATTTCTTAACTATACCTTCCCCGTAATGTTTACCAGTTTCTGCTAGTTCCTTACCAATATTATAATTCATTGTAAGTTTCACATTATTTATCTGATAATTCTTAGCTACTACTTTAGCATTACCATTTATTATTTCACTACTTATATTTTCTAAATAATCGTCTGTCATTATTAATACATTCTTTCTTAACAATTTTAAATTTCCTAATTCACAGTAGAATTAGGAAAAAGTATTAATTTGAATTTTGGGGGCACTGCCCCAATTTTATGTTACTTCTTCTAAAACATTAATATCAAAAGTAGAAATGGCTATGTTATCTTCTTTAATGTATCTTATAACAAACTCATTTACTTCTTTTGTAATAATTATTCCCATTGTTTTATTTTGAGTAATATTCTTTACTTCTTTATCAATATAATTCATATATAATTTTATTTGTCCTATATCTTCTTTTCTAAACTCTCTTGCTTTAATTTCAACGACAACATAATTGTTATATTTTATGTTAAATAAAAGTATATCTATGTAGTTCTTGTTATTACCAATATTTAACTTATATTGCTTTTTAATAAAACAATACCCTTCTCCAAGTTGTCCCATTACCTCACTAATATTATCTATAATTAAGTTTTCTAATACCTTTTCTGTTAATTTTTCTTCTAACTTGTTAGATGGTATTACTATATTACTAGGTACCATTTCTGATTGATTTACTTCTTTTTCTTCTTTTAGTTTTTGTTTAGTTTCAGGTGCTAATCTTCCATACTCATTTGATTTTATTCTCTCAGCAAGTGCGCGTTTACTTAAATTATCCCTAATAGTTAAATCAATATAAAACTTTATTTCATCAAGGTTTTTAAGCGGTAATAAAAGTTTGTAATGACTCCATGTCAAAACGCGCCCCAGTGGGGCGCACTTTTGAGCAATGTAATAGAAAGCTCTCATTTTTCTTAATTCTGTTATACCGTATCCCTTACCGAACTCTTTTGTCAACTCTTTTGCATACTTTTTAACTATACCTTCTCCGTAATGTTTTCCTGCTTCCGATAATTCTTTTCCAATATTGTAATTTGTTTCAAGTTTGCTTTTATTAGCACTGTAATCTCTTACTATAGTCCTTGCTTGTTCGCTTATGATATAACTTCTTATATTCTCTAAATAATTCTCTTCCATTAAAAACCATCCCTTCATTATAGAATTGTGTCTATTTTAAATCTAGTGACAAAAATATTTTGTTTTAATATTCACGTATGTTTTCAAAATTAGTTTTCTCATATTTTAAATATGAAATATAAACTTAGATAAATTCTTAATAAGAAATCTACTAGTTATCTTAAAAAATAATTTCATAATTTACTCTCCTTTCTAGGAAAGGCTTTTTAACCCTCCTAATATATTTATTCGACAAAAAATGCGAAAAGCCTTTTTTTATTTTAACTTTACGCGAAATTTAACGTGAAATTTTACACAAAAATGTAAAATTTACTAGTGTTTTTATCATTGTCACTTAGTTGCCACTTTATATGTGATAAAATGACATAAATTTAGTTGATAAGTAAATTGATTTTTGCTATAATATTGATGTTTAAAAAAGGAAGTAAGAAGTATGAAACAGGTATTAGAATATTTAGAAAAAAATGACAAAAATAAAATAGCAGTTATATGTGAAAATGAATCTATTACATATGAAGAGTTAATTAGTAAATCCAAACTAGTTGGGTCTAACCTTATAAATAAAGTTAAAATTAATGAACCAGTAATAGTTTTTATGGATAAAGGTATAACTACACTAGAAGTATTTTTTGGTATTTTATATAGTGGTGGGTGTTATAGTTTAGTAAATCCAGAGTTTCCTCAAAATAGAATTAAATCTATTTTAAATACTCTTGAAGCAAAATGCGTTATTACAAATATAGAAAACTATGAAAAAGCTAAAGAAGTTTTTAATGAAATAAATATAATTAAGTGTGAAGATTTAGTTAGTGGTAGTATTTTAGAAAGTGAATTAGAAAACATTAGAAGATCTAAACTAGACATAGACCCAGTATATATTAATTTTACAAGTGGTAGTACTGGAGTACCAAAAGGTGTTGTAGTAAGTAATAGAAGTATAATTGATTTTATTGATGTATTTACTAACCTATTTGATATTAAAGAAAGTGACATAATTGCAAACCAAGCACCCTTTGATTTTGATGTTTCAGTAAAAGACATCTATAGCGCACTTTGTAAAGGTTCTACTTTGTTAATAGTACCAAAAAAATTATTTAGTAGTCCTGCTAATTTACTCGATTACTTAGTTATAAACAACGCTACTACACTTATCTGGGCAGTCAGTGCATTATGTTTAATTACTACATTCCACGGCCTAGACTACAAAGTTCCAACAACTGTTAACAAAATAATCTATAGTGGTGAAGTAATGCCTCTTAAACACTTGAAAATATGGATGGATAAATTACCTAATGTAAGAGTAATTAACGTATATGGTCCAACTGAAATAACTTGTAATTGTACATATCATGAAGTTGACAGAAGTAGAACTTATGTAGAAAATATTCCTATTGGCAAAAGTTTTCCTAATGAAAAAGTTTTCTTACTTGATGAGGAAAACAAACTAGTTAATACTCCTAATATTCCTGGAGAAATATGTGTAAGTGGAACTTGTCTTAGTTTAGGATACTATAATAATAAAGAAGTTACAGATAAAGTATTTATGCAAAACCCACTAAACAATAAATACATTGAACCTATTTATAAAACTGGAGACCTAGCAATGTATGATGAAAATATGGACTTGATTTTTAAAGGAAGAAAAGACTTTCAAATTAAATATATGGGCCACAGAATAGAGCTTGAAGAAATAGACACAGAAGTACTTAAGTTAGATGGTGTTAAAAGATGTCTCACATTATTTGATGAAAAGAAAAGTAAACTTTGGTGTTTCTATGTAGGAGAAGTTACTAAAGAGGATATTATATCTTTCTTAAAAGTAAACGTTCCAGAATACATGGTGCCTACTAAATATGTTAAATTAGAAGAGTTTACTCTTACTAAAAATGGTAAAATAGATAGAAATGTATTAAAGGAGATGATTAAATGAACTATGAAAATATTTTAAGTAAGTACTCTACTCCACTTTTTATCTATGACTGTGATAAGTTAGAGCAAAGAGTTAATTACTTAAAAAATATGTTAGATACTGATTTATGTTATGCAATTAAAGCTAACTCATTTGTTATAAAAGAAATTGAACCATTAGTATCAAGAATTGAAATATGTTCTTATGGAGAATACATGATATGTAAAGATAATGGTGTTAAAAATGATAAGATGGTATTAAGTGGTGTTAATAAAAACTATGATGAGTTTGAAAAAATTATAAAAGAAGAAAATAATATATTAAGATACACCATTGAAAGTATTACTCAGTTTAATATGTTAAAAGAGTTATCTAGTAAATATAAGAAGAATATTAATATACTACCTAGAATTACAAGTGGTAACCAGTTTGGAATTACAAAAGAAGAACTATATTATATAATAGAGAACTTAACAGAATTTATGACTTTAACAGGTATAGAATTCTTTAGTGGAACACAAAAACACAGTATTAAGAGAATTGTTAATGAGTTTACTCTAGTTAATGAGATATTTGATTATATAGAAAACACTTATAAACTAACTGATTTAGAGTTAGAGTATGGTCCTGGGTTACCTGTTAACTATTTTGAAGAAGAGAGTTTTAATGAAGAAGAATTTTTAAATGAAGTTAAAAACAATATTCATACATTCTTTAAAGGTAGAAAAGTTATTCTTGAAATTGGAAGAAGTTTAGTAGCAAATTGTGGTGAATATATTACTAAAGTTGTTGATTTAAAAGAAAATAAAACTGGAAAATACGCTATTATTGATGGTGGAATTAATCATTTAGTATATTATGGTGGCACGATGGGAATGATGAGACCAAAGTTTGAAATACTAAACAAAAGTAATACCAAAGAAAATATATACAACATATTTGGGTCTCTTTGCACTATTAACGATATAATTGTTAAGAATGTAAGCTTACCTGAGTTAGAAATAAATGATACATTTGTGTTTAAGAATACTGGAGCTTATTCAGTAACTGAAGGAATTAACCTATTTTTAAGTAGAGATATGCCTAAAGTGTTACTGCTAAAAAATAAGAATGTGTTATTAGTAAGGGACAACATTAACACACATAAGCTAAATAGTCCTAATTATGGAGGTAAATAAAATGGAAAAATTATTAGAAATATTAGAGGAAATCAAGCCTGGTGTAGACTATGAAAATATTGATACTTTAATTAATGACCACTACTTAGATTCACTTTCTATACTTTCTTTAATAAGTGAACTAGAAGATGAATTTGATATTGTTATACCAACAGTTGAAATAATACCAGATAACTTTAATTCAGTTAAAAGTATGATGGCTCTAATTAACAAATTAAAAGAGGAAGATTAATTATGCAATATAGTGAGTTATCTTACTTTCTTTTTTTACCTTTAGTAATGTTACTTTACACTTTTACTCCTAAGAAATTTAGATACATTACTTTACTAGTAGCAAGTTTATTCTTCTTTTATACATTAAGTGGAAAATTATTAATTTATGTGGTATATAGTACTCTTATAATGTACTTTGCTTCTTTATTAATTGACCACTTTAATGAGTTAGAAGATAATATAAACGAAGAAATGCCTAAAGAAGAAAAGAAAGCTTTAAAATTAAAATATAACAAATATAAAAAAATAACTTTAGTAATTAGTATACTCTTGCTTTTGTCTACACTACTACTAACCAAATATTTGAACTTCTTTATTACAGTAATAAATGATGTATTTAAAAGTGGTTTATCTTTAACACGTATTCTAGCGCCTATTGGAATTAGTTTTTATACTTTTGAAGTATTGTCTTATTTAATAGATATATATCATAAAAAATATAAAGCTAATAAAAATATTTTGAAATGTGCCTTGTATATAGTGTTCTTCCCAACTTTAATGGAAGGACCAATTGCAAGGTATGAACAAATTAAAGATAGTTTATTCAGTGGAGAAAAAATTAATTATACTAATATGTGTTTTGCTCTTCAAAGAATAGTATATGGTCTTGGTAAAAAGCTTATTATTGCAGACAGATTAAATCCTATAGTAAAAATGATATTTAATAATTATAGTCACTATAATGGTGGAGTTGTTTTATTAGGTGGAATACTTTATACCATTCAGTTATATATGGATTTTTCAGGAATTATGGACATTGTAATTGGTAGTGGGCAGATATTTAATATTAAATTACCTGAAAACTTTAAACAACCATTTTTTTCTAAAAATATAAGTGATTTTTGGTCTAGGTGGCATATCACTCTTGGAACGTTTTTTAAAGACTATATCTTCTACCCTATTTCATTATCTAGAATTTCTAGAAATATTACTAAAACCCTAAGAAAGAAACTTGGTAGTCATTTTGGACCTTTAGTAAGTGGTTCAATTGCTTTATTAGCAGTTTGGCTAAGTAATGGTTTATGGCATGGAGCAGGATACCAATACATCTTATTTGGAATGTATCACTTTGTACTAATCTTACTTGGTAATATATGTATGCCATTAATTAATAGATTTTATGATAAGACAAAAATAAATAAAGAAAGTGTTTTTGTTAAGTGTTTTAGCATTTTAAGAACTACAATATTAGTAATATTTGGAGAAATAATATTTAGATCAAACTCTGTAAAAGATGCATTATCTATGATTAAAAGAATATTTACTAACTTTAGTTTTGATATAGTTAAACCTTTAAATAAGATAGGACTAGACATATACGATATGATTATTATTTTAGTTACTCTTATTGTTATAGTGGTTATTAGTATTTTAAAAGAAAAGAATATTAACGTTAGAGAAATTATTAGTAAAAAGCCTATCTATATTAGATGGATAATCTATTATATTCTTATATTATATGTTTTAATCTTTGGTGCTTATTTGGGTCCATATATTCCGGTTGACCCGATGTATGCTAATTTTTAGGAGGTAAATGTTATGAAAAATATATTAAAATCCACATTATTTTTAAGTATACTTTTAGTTATCATTATATATATGGGGAAAATCTTTACTCCTAAGGATAACACTTTAGAAAGTGGGATGAATGAAGTAAGAGCTAATGGAATACTTGGAGAAAAAGATGATATTGATGTTATTATAATTGGAGACTCTTTAACATACAGTTCATTTATACCAATTGAGATGTATAAAGAATACGGGTTTACTTCATATGTAATGGGTACTCATGCACAAAGAAGTCATGATACTTATAAGTTACTTAAGAATGCTCTTAATTATCAAAAGCCTAAAGTTGTAGTACTTGAAACTAATCTTTTATTTAGAAAATATAGTTTTAATAGAGATATGCTTAGTAAGCTTGAAACACTACTTCCTTTCTTTGACTATCATAATAGATGGAAAAATCTAAGTTTTAAAGATTTTACTAGTGAAATTAATTATACTTACACTGACCCGACTAAAGGATATATGTTAAAGAAAAGTGTTAAAAGCGGAAAGACTTATAATTATATGAAAAAGGATAGTAAAGTTACTCATATAGTTAATGGAAATTATGTTTATTTAGAGAAAATAAAAAAGTTATGCAGTGAAAATAATATCAAGCTAATTTTGGTAAGCGCATCAAGTGAAAGGAATTATAACTTTAGTAAACATGAAAGTATTGAAAAATATGCAACTAAGAATAAAATAGACTATATTGATTTAAACTTAGAAGATGTTAAAATTGACTGGGAAAAAGATACTACTGATAAAGGGGATCATTTGAATTATTTGGGAGCTTTAAAAGAAAGCAAGTTTTTTGGTAATATCTTAAAAGAAAGGTATAATCTGGTAGATAAAAGAGGTACACTAGAAAGTTGGGATAAACTAGAAATGGTGTACAATAAAAAAGCTAGATAGTATAACATACTACACTAGCTACTGCATAAACTTCATCATGCGTAATTGAAAGGCTAAATTTTAGTCTTTCTTTTTTTATGTATTCACTTAGTTTTCCATAGAAATTAAAGTAAGGCATGCCATTATTATGTAACACTTCTATATCAAGGATACTATATACGCTTAAATTTACTCCTAAGCTTTTTAAAAGAGCTTCTTTGGCAGCGAATACTCCCGCCTTTGTTTCTATGCTTTTATGACTAGCAAAATACTCTAATTCACTACTTGTAAACACACTACTTAATTTTTTTATTTTGTTTATACTTTCAACCCTGACTATATCTATTCCATTAGTTATCATTTTTTTCCTCAAGAGTACTTTCTTTTTGCGCTACTTTTTTAAAGTAGTCTGTTTTTAATGTTAAATCATTCTTCTTTATTAATTCACTTATATAGTGGTTCATGTTTTCTAAGTCAGTTATATTTATCCATTTACCATTAGTTACTTCTCCACCCTCAACATAAACTCTTCCGTTATACCAAGAGTAATCACTAAAGAATACATATCCATTATAATTTTTAGATAGAGCATTAGTACCTATATAATTATTAGAATTATAATCTACCCCATATAAATTAAGTATTGTTGGAAGTATATTTAACTGACTTGTTACATCAGTAACTGTCTTTTTACTCTTACCATCATATATAAAGAATGGTGTATGATTTATCAAGTTATTTGATGTTTCCTTGTATTTATCTAGTATAGTTTGGTCACTTAATGTATATAAGTAATGATCAGTAAATACGACTATTGCTGTGTTAGACATAAGATTTTTTTCTTCAAGTTTATTTAGAAGAAGTTCTACCATATAGTCTGTTTCTTTTGCTTGTCTTAAAGCACATTCTTCTTCTGTTAATGTAGGTAATTTATAGTCTTTTGGAAGTTTGTCAACATTCAAGTTTTCTAAAGCATCTAATTCTACTAATCTTTTACATACACCTTTTTCAGTACTAAATGGTAAGTGACTACTATAAGTAATGATATAGTCTACAAATTTTTTTTCACTAAACATTCTATTACTAAAGTCCTCATTTAAAATTAGTTCTCTATCTAACTCATATTCTTTATTTTTATACTCATACATATCAACTAGACCATAATAGTTATCATATCCCCAGTTTTTATAGTTAACTCCCCTACTATAGAATTCGCTTGTATTCATGTGAAATGCATTAACCGAATAGCCTAAGTTCTTAAATAGTTTTGACAAAGTATAAGGAAATGTGTTTTTACTAAATGAATAAGCGTTTTGTGTGTAACTTAGTGGTGTTATAAAACCAGTATTAACAGCAAATTCACTATTAAAAGTACTTCCGCCACCATTATAATATGAGTAATGATTTTTAAAGTTTATTCCATTATTCATTAGTTTATATAAAGTTGGAGTGTTTTCTTTAGTTAACATCCACGAGTCTACACCTTCTAATTGAAGTATTATTAAGTTTTTATCTTTTAATAAACCAGTGTACCTATCTGTAGTTTTTTCATCTTCCATGTTATAAATGCCATCTAAAAATGACATTTCTTCTTCGCTAGTTGTTTTTTTAGGTTTTAAGAATGTTACATAAAAATTTCTTACATTGTATTCATAAAATCCACTTATTCTCATACTTTTATTGTTATCATTAAAGCTTATGTAAATGTTTCTAGGATTACGCCAGGTTGACCAAGTAAGTTCTTTGTCAGATTTTCCGTACACTAGTGGTGTAAGAGTGTGTCCTACTAAGAAGATTACTAAAATTACTGCTAGTTTTTTATATCTATTTTTTTCTACTTTTGGATAAAATTTAAATAAGTATATAGTTAAAGATAATATTAAAAGCATAAGTATGTAAACCCATATGTTACAGTTAATAATCGCGTCCATGAAGTAGCCTGAACCTTCTCCTGCAAGTAATACTAGAGAAAAATCAAAGAATGTATCTGTCATACTATAGTAGACATTGTTTACTGTAAACAATGCAAAACTAAGGATAAAAAATACTACGTATATAGATTTGCCTATTTTTCCTTTAAATGAAGTACTAAGTCCAATTATTAGAGTTACCCATAATAAAGTAAATAAATTTGGGGCTAATCTATATATGCCATAAAAGTTTATTTTATATCCTAAAATTCTTGTAAACAAGTCCATCAATATAAATGGAATACTTATTAATATTATACTTTTATTTCTTATAAAAAAGGCGATTATCTTTTTAAATATGTTATCTTTTTCTTTTATATTTTTCTTTTTTTCTTTCACATCTTTTTTCATTTTAATCACGTATATATTGTACCAAATATCTTACTGTTTGTCTAGATGGTCTTAACATATTTAAATATAACTAGTATTATTTTTTTCTAAATAAAAAGAAAAAACTTTAGTTAATTTTTATTTACTTTTAATAATTATTTGACTAACTTTATATCAAGTATATCTTTAATGTTTATTACTTCGTTGTTTATTGTTAATAATTTAGTTTTATCCCTAGCTATTAAAGTGTAAGATTTGTCTCCATTTTTTGTGGTTATGCACACATTTACTTTATATATAAAGTTGTTACTTGAAAATATATCGTTAATCTTTTTTCTTATTAGTATTTCTTTCATGTTATCGTCTATTATTTTTGTTTCATTTAAATTATCTTTTCCATAGTAAAATTCTTCATTGTTTTTTATTATTCCAGTATTTTTATTTACAAATATATTAGGTAGTTTTTTATTCATAGTTTCCCCCTAGTAAAGTGTATGATTAATTTTTTATTTAATTCCATAATTTAGCAGTTGACTATACAAACAAAGACGTGTTATACTTAATGCGAACAAAGGATGGTGTTGGTTATGGAAGAAAGAAATATTTTATGTATTGATTTAAAGAGTTTTTTTGCTTCAGTTGAATGTGTTGAAAGAAATTTAGACCCGTTTACTACTCCCTTAATTGTGGCTGATCCATCTAGAAAAGGTGGGGCGATTACTCTTGCAGTTACTCCATATATGAAAACTCTTGGTGTACCTTCTCGCGGAAGAGTTTTTGAGATACCTAAAGGAATTAAATATATTACAGCTACTCCTAGAATGAGTTTGTATGTTAAGAAAAGTAAAGAAGTTATTAATTGTTTTTTAGATTTTGTAAGTAAAGAAGATATGCATGTGTACTCTATAGACGAAGCGTTTTTAGATGTTACTGATTATTTAAAGTTATATAAGATGGATGATGTTACTTTAGCTAAAAACATAATGGCTAGAATTAAAGAGAAGACAGGACTTACTAGTACGTGTGGAATTGGGCCCAACTTACTTCTTGCTAAGGTTGCACTTGATATTGAGAGTAAACATAGTCCTGACTTTATCGCTAAGTGGACTTATGAAGATGTGAAGACTAAGTTATGGAATATAACACCATTAGACGAGATGTGGGGAATTGGATCTAAAACTATGAAAAAACTAAATGATCTAGGAATATATAAGGTTGGAGATATTAATAAGTATGGTAAAGAGTTTTATAAGAAAAGATTTGGTGTGTTAGGCGAAGAGTTGTATTTGCACGCGAATGGGATAGATTATAGTAATATTAAAAATGATAGATATGAAGTTAAAAATAAAAGTTATGGACTTAGTCAGATATTATATAAAGATTATACTCCTAGTGAAGTTATTTTAATTGTTAAAGAGATGTGTGAGACCGCTACTAAAAGACTTAGAAGTAATAAAAAAGCGTGCGAAGTAGTTGGTTTTGGTATTGGATACTCTAGAAGTGTTGGTGGTGGGTTTTATCATTCTAAGAAGTTATCCTCTCCTACTGATAAGGATAGCGTTATTTATGAAGTGTGCAAAAGTATATTTGATGCGTATATTGAAGAACTTCCTATTAGAAAGGCAAGTATTTCTCTTGGTAAATTAAGTGATAATAATTATGTACAGTTAAATTTATTTGATACAAACGAAGAAAGTTATGATGAGACTATGAAAACAATTGACGAGATAACTAAGAGATTTGGGGATAATGCTATTTTAAAAGCGTCTAGTTTACTTGATTATAGTACAATTAAAATGCGTAATAAGAAGATGGGTGGACATAATAAGTAATGGTGATATTATGTATAGAAAAATGATTAAATGGAAACCATTTAATACCTTACTTAAGTATAAAGATATTTTAGAAATTGATAAAAATAGACAGTTAGTTGATAAGCCTGTTATTATGGAAGACAGGATATATGAAATTAATGATGTGTTAAAGAGTGTGAATTCTTCTACTTTAGTTAGAGTAAAATATTTTAATAAAGGAATGCTATTATATAAAGAAGGATATGTTAGTAAAATTGATACAATAGAAAAATATATTCTAATAGATAGATTTAGAATATATTTTAGGGAACTTATTAAAATTGAAGTTATTTAGTTAATGAATGTACGACCATGTTGTCTTGATATTCTACTAAGTCTGGATATATTTTAAATAGAGTGTCTAAATCTTTCTTCTCTACTACTCTGTGTCCTAGAGTGTTAAAGTGAGTGGGATTTCCCATTACTGCTAGTGAAGTATCTATTACTACTTTCTTGTTATTAAGTACTGTTTCTACTACCCAGTGGCCGCCAAAAGAGCTACCCTCTGTACCTTTGAAGTGTGGGTTTACTACGTACACGGCTTCACTATATATTCCAAGTTTATCTAGTAAAAGAACAAGTTCATATGAACAGGTTTTGCATCTTCCACCAGTTAAGCCTAGTCTAAAAAGGTCAATGAATGCAAGAGGGCCGTACCCAGTTATTCTAATTGGTGTTTTGTCTTTTGAAATTATATCCCATAAAAGCTCGTCAAACTCAGTTAGTTTGTTTTTACTATAAAGTTCATTAAATACTTTTTTAAATTCTTTATTGTTTTTTAATAACTCTTCTCTAAATACATTTTTCATTTGTTTTCTCCTAGAAATATTGTATCAATAAATTCTATAGTTTTAAAGTCTTTTCTTTACCTTTAATGATAATGTTGTTATTTTGTGTAAATGATATGTCATATTCGCTAAAGTTTATCTTATCTAAAATTTGTTTTGGAAGTTTTATTTTGTTACCTACTTTTTCAACACTATAAGTATTTGCTAGTATTATTCTATAAACTTTTCTATTTTGACTAGTCATACTTAAATTTATGTTTTGTTTTAAGTTTGAAAGGATAAGAGTGTTTTCGTCTATCAAAGTAATGGATGTGAAATTTAAGTTTTCTGGTATTATCAAAAAATTATTTTTTATTTCAAACATAATGTATCCCCCTTAATTGCTATAATTATACCATATTTGGTACTGTTTTGTCAAAAATTTGTGCTTTTATTTTTTAGGGTTAATTGATATAATTATAGTATGTAAAGGTAGGGATTATATGGACAACGTTTTAAGTGAACTAGTGAAAAAACTAGAAAAAGGAGAAAGTGTAAGTAATTTAGTCAGTGAATTTAAAATCAGTGAGTTTGAGCTTTTTGGTTATGTAAGAAAGTTAAAGGAAACTGGTATTAATGTTATTAGGACTGAAAAGAATAATGAAGTTAGATTAATAATTAATCACCATCCTGATTATACAAAGGAAAATGTATATAATATTAATGTGGACGTAAACTTGAATACTAAGTTTGCTGTTATAAGTGATACTAGATTTGGTTCAACAAATGAGCAAATTGCTATTTTAAATGACTTATATAAAAAGTTTTTAGAGTGTGGTGTTACATATGTAATTGTAGCAGGAAATTTACTTGAAGGCGAATATAAAAACAATGATGTTTATGAATATGGTAAAAGTTTAATTAGTAATACTAGTATTGGACAAGCTAATCATTTATTAGAGTTTTATCCTAAGGTAACTGGTATTACTACTCTTTTTATTACAGGAAAAACTGATCATACTTGGAGTAAAGAGTTAAATGTTGGAGAATATATTAGTAGTAACAGAGAGGATTTAATTTATTTAGGGCCTAAAAGTGCGACTATTAATTTTAATAAAGTTATGTTTAGGGTTGAGAATTTGAAAAAGCAAGGAGAAAGCTATACTATCGCATATCCACCACAGAAGTATTCTAGAAGTATGCCTAGTTATGAAGATTATGACGCGATATTTTTAGGTGGCACATTGACTGCACAGGAGTTTCCAACAATTAGAGATACTAAGATGTTTGCAATACCTTCTGTAGTTGCTAGAACTCCAAAGATGAGAAATTTAAGTCAACAAAATACTATAGGTGCGTATGTTTTTGATATTAGTTATACTAAAAATGGAAAATTAAAGAGTATGAAGTCTACACTTATTCCCTACTACGTTCCTAGTAAAGAAAACTATATTACAATAAAACCTCTTATAATAAGTGATAGTAAAGATAATGTTAAAGTTAAGCCTGTTAAAGATAATATGAGTAGTATGTTAGATAGAATATATAGAAATATTAAGAAGGAAGAGAGTTTTAGTGATTTGATGAATAGACTTTCAATTAATGAAAATGAACTTTATGGCGTGATTGACCTACTTCAAGAAAGAGGAAGAGATATTGGTATTAGTGAAATTGATGGGGTTCTTGTCGTTAGAAAAAATGTTAAAAAAATTAGAAAGACTGAGATAAAGCCACCTAAAGAAGAATTACATAAAAAGGAATTTCTAGTTGTAAGTGATACGCATTACGGAAGTATTTATAGTCAGCCTTCTATGGTAAATACATCTGTTTATGAAGCTTATAACCGTGGAATTACTGATATATTTCATGTTGGAGATATTACTGATGGAGATTATAGTAGAATTAGGCCAATACATAATTATGAAGTGTTTTTATATGGTGCGACTGGACAGCTTGAGTACACCTTAAATACTTTGCCTAAGTTTCCTGGAATGAAGTGGCACATTATTACTGGAAGTCATGATCAAACTCACCTATTTAATTATGGAGTTGATATTGGAAAAGAATTAGAAAAAAGAAGAGACGATATTAAGTTTCTTGGGCAAGACAAGGGCTTTTATTATTTTGACAACTGCAAGATGGAGTTATTTCACCCAGGTGGTGGGACAAGCAGAATACTTTCTACAAAGCCACAGAACGGAATTGATCAGATACCAAGTCATACTAAACCTAAAATCAGTTTAAGAGGACATTACCACAAGTCTTATTATATGTTTTATAGAAATGTTCACACTTTCTTGTGTCCATGTAATGTTGATACATCTTCATTTATGATGAAAAATGAGATACCTAATTTGATGGGAAATTATTTCATTACTATTTGGTATGACGATAATGGAGATATTGAATATTTAGAAACTGAACCTATGATTTTTACTAATGAAGATGTGACTTACAGAGATTTTGAAAATCCTAAAAAGTTTATAAAAAGCAAAATTAATAAAAAAATTTAAAAAATATTATAAAAAGTGTTGACATAGGCACTAATTTTATGGTACACTTTTAATGCTTGATTTAATCAAGTGCCTACCGCGGGGAATTAGCTCAGTTGGCTAGAGCACCTGCCTTGCACGCAGGGGGTCGCGGGTTCAAGTCCCACATTCTCCACCAAATATAACTATAGAAGTCCTTTTTTCTAAGGACTTTTTTTGTTATACTACTAGTGAAGTGTTAATTAATTTAGTTAAAGATACAAAAGACGTTAAAGTAAAAACTATGAGACTTTGATGTCTTTTTTTAAAGAAAAAAAGAACTATTTGGTTCTTCTTAATATTTAAAGACTTCTACAAATATGTTAAAAGCTACTTTAAGAGCGTCATGTCTTACCATGCCATTATCTATTATAAAATAGTTGTCTTCTATTACAGTGATGTCTTTTAAGTTTTCTTTATCTAGTAAGACTTGGTCTTTTTGTTCACTGGTTTGATATTTTTCTAATATATTTTTGTCTATCTTTTTATTGTTTGCAAGTACTACGTCTACTTTTCTTTTGCCTAGGTATGAGTTTAATAAATTTACGTGGTCGCTTACTTTAAAGTTATCTGTTTCGCCTGGTTGAGTAACCATGTTTGATACGTATATTATTTTGGCATTTGACTCGTCTATTGCGTCTATGATTTCTTTGTTTATTAAATTTGGTATGATACTTGTAAATATGCTACCCATGCTTAGTATGATGGCGTCTGCATTTTTTATTACTTTTATTGCTTCAGGTGTTATTACTGGTGCTTCCTTATAGAAAACTTTTTTTATTTTCTTTGGACTTAGAGATATTTCTTTTTCGCCTTCAACAATTGTTTTATCTTTCATCTCTGCCATTAATGTAACGTTATCTTCTGTTAATGGAACAACTTTTCCTTTCAAGTTAAATACTTTTGATAAAGCTTCTATTCCATCACTTAAATTGCCAGTTATTTCTTTTGCAGCTGTTAAAATTAAATTCCCTACTGCGTGACCATTTAAGTCGCTATATGTGCTGAACCTGTAATTAAATAGTTTTTCTACGAGTGGCTCAGTTTCACTTAGTGAAATTAATACTCTTCTAATGTCGCCTACTGCTGGCGTTTTAAATTCTTCTCTTAATTTACCAGTTGAAGAACCATTATCGCATACACTTACTATTGCAGTTATGTCTAACGGAAATTTTTTAAGGCCCTGTAAAAGTACAGAAAGGCCTGTTCCTCCACCTAGTACTACTACTTTTTTATTCATTTATCCCCCATAATTAATATAATATTCATAATATTCATCAAATGTTATATTCTCATTATGTATAATTCTTGCAGCATTTGAGCCAACATATCTTAGTCTCCATGCATCATATGAGAATCCTGTTATGTTTTCTTTATCCTTTGGATATCTTAAAATAAAGCCATATTTGTAAGCATTTTCCAAAATCCATGTGTGTTCTGGACTGTTTTCCATGTCTGAGCCTTCTGTATAAAGTGGCTTTACTACAACACTTAGACCAGTTTGATATTCTGAGTGACCAGGACGTGCTGCAACTTTATCGGCATAGTCTACACCACTACTTGCTTCAATATCATTATATGCTTCTTCTTGATCAGCATAACTTCTATATCCTTGACTTACTACTAAATTATATCCACTTTCTTTAGCAGCGTCTAGCATATTTGTAAGACTATCATACATCATTTTACTTACTTGTTTTCCTTCATATGCATAGCTTAAACTAACGTCTACTAAATCACTTGGCACGTAGGTTTCTGATAGCTTGTAAAATTTATTTACTAACATCAATTCTCCTTTTGAAGTGTCTGTATCTGCTATACTTTTGTACCAGCCTAAAGATGCTTTTGTGTTTACTTTAGCTACTATATCAGTTAAATTACCATTATTTTCATTTATATAATCCAAGTATTTATCTAAGTTTGCAAATATAAACTTTTTTTCTTTCATTAGTTTTGTTATGTTTACATTGTATTTATGATTTAGTAATGTGTTAATCTCGTCTTCTTTTAAAGTCTTAATGTATTCTATTTCATTATCAGAATAGCCTACTTCGCCCAGTTTGTATTCTATGGTTTTTCTCAAATTGCTTTCATCTATTAAAGATTTAATACCTATTATAACTACTACCAAAATTACTACAACAATACCTACAAATACTCCTAATTTTTTAACATTTAATTTTTTCTTTGTCAAATCTTATCACCTTAAGTATATTATACAAAAAAACTTCAAATTTCTCAATATTAAAAGAAGACTTTTTAAACTAAGTTGTTAAAATTAGGTCTTTTAATTTTTTTAGTTTATCTTTGTCTTCTTTTGATACTCTAAAAGAGTCATTCACTTTGCTTGTTGCTTTTCTTACAATAAAATCTGGTAATTTAGTGCTTTTTATAAATTCGTAAGTGTCACTTGTAAACTTTACGTATAGTTCACAAAGTAGCCACGATATTGCCATGTCTACGTAATAAGCATGTGTTGTCTCTTTTTTTATTAAATCAAATATGACGCTTAAATTTTCTTTTTTTAAATAATGGTCTAATATTATAACGTAGCCAAATCTTTTTGTAAATTCATGAGAACTTTTTAGAAAATTGAATGAATATTCAATAGTTGTGTTATCTAATATTTTTGAAGAATTGCTAATCATGTCAGTAAAGCTCCACGAGTCCATTTTCTTTGTATAATTCTTTATGTATTTGGTATACTCTTTTAAATCTGACATGTTTGAAATCACTAATCCTGACAAAATTTGTACTTCATATATATTAGAACTATTTGCAAAAGTTAAGAAATCCAAGTAATTAGTTTTCATTATTTCTTTTGAAATTTTTTTCAAAACTGGAGTACGCAAACCTAGAGTTTTGTAACTGGTATTAATTATTTTATCGTTAAAGTTTTTGTATTTTTCATCACTCAATGTTTGTAAATAATTGGTTAACTCAAGAAAGGTTTGTTCCTTCCATTCATTACACATTAATATTGTATTCCCCATACCACTACTTCTTTAGCTGGTCTACCACATATCGCACATTTTCCTGTTATTTTTTCTTCATTTTCAAGTATACATCTAGATTTTATACCTGTTTTGTCCTTTAGTTTAATTTCACATTCAGTATTTCCACACCAGTCTGCTTTTATAAACCCCGGATGTTGTTTAATAATTGATGACATTTCATCCATATTTGTAGCAGTGTATGTTAGTGTATTCATTCTTTCTAGAGCTTTTTTGTATAAGTTATTTTGAATGTCTTCTAATAAAAACTCTATTTTGTTTAAAAGTTCTTCTATTTTTACTGTTATTTTTTCTCTACTATCTCTTCTTACTAATGTGACTTCGTTATTTTCTAGATCTCTTGTACCCATTTCTATTCTAATAGGTGTGCCATTAACTTCACTTTCAGCAAATTTGAAACCTGGTGATTTTTCTGAGTCATCCACTCTAAATGTTATGTTATTTTCTTTTAATTTAGTTTTTATTATTTCTAGAGCACTACTTACAGAAATGTCACTGCCAATCGGAATTATATCAACTTTTATTGGAGCTACTTTTGGTGGAAGAACAAGTCCATAATCATCTCCGTGTACCATAATAACTGCACCTATCATTCTATTTGATGAACCCCAAGAAGTTTGATATGCATATTCATAGTTGTTGTCTTTATTTAAGAATTTTATGTCGTAAGCTTTGCTAAATTTTTGTCCAAAATAATGTGACGTTCCACTTTGAAGGCATATTCCATTATACATTAACGCTTCAATTGTTAAAGTGTATTCTGCACCTGCAAATTTTTCTTTTTCTGTTTTTCTTCCTGACATAACTGGTACTGCTAGATAGTCAGTAAAGAACTTTTTATAGATATTTAGCATATCGTGTGTTTCTTTTTCAGCTTCTATTTGTGTTGCATGTACTGTGTGACCTTCTTGCCAAAAAAATTCTCTACTTCTTAAAAATGGCCTTGTTTCCTTTTCCCATCTTACTACACTGCACCATTGATTGTATTTAAGTGGTAAATCTCTATATGATTTTACTACATCGCGGTAGTAATCGCTAAATAACGTCTCACTTGTTGGACGAACAGCTAATTTTTCTTCAAGTGGTTTCGAACCACCTATTGTTACCCAGGCTACTTCTGGTGCAAAACCTTCTACTAACTCGCCTTCCTTTTTTAGTAAGTTTTCCGGTATAAACATTGGCATCATGACATTTTTATGTCCAGTTTCTTTAAACATTTTGTCCATGTTTTCTTTAATACTTTCCCATAAAGCACATCCATTTGGTTCAAAAATTGTGCAACCTTTCACATTTGAATATCTTGCTAAATGAGCTGCGTTAACTACATCTGTGTACCAAGCTGCAAAGTCAACATCTCTACTTGTTATTTTGTTATTTTTCATAAAATCTTTCCTCCTAAAATAAAAAGGACAGCATAAGGAGTGCAAAAGTGCACGGTGCCATCCCTTGTTTTTCTTTATTATTTATAACGGTTTTTAGCCGGGAATACTTTTATATTCCACTTTAGAAAGTAGGAAAATTTATTCTTATTATTAGTTTTCACCAAACACTAACTCTCTATAAATAAAAAGATAAATTCATTCTTTCATCACAAGTTTTACATTGTTATTTTATCATTTTTTTCTTAAAGTTGCAACATAATTGTATGAGTTTGTGTCCTGAACAGCGTCAACTTTATCAATAATATAGCCGTTTTCTTTAAAACCAGTGAAAAAGTCACTGTATTCATGCCACACATAGTTTGCCTGAACTTCGCCAGTTTCGTTTAAATGTGTAAAAACATTCTTCATAATTTCGTTGTACTTCGTCAAATCTATTCCTAAAAATGAATAAATATTTGACAATAAGATTAAATCATAGTCATTAGTTATTTCATTTAATATATTTGGAAATACTCCTATAATGAAGTTTGGAAGTGGCTTGATGTGCAATAGTTCTTTTAACTCATTGTAGTTATTTTTATCTAAATAAGGTATTACTCTTCCAGACATAGTGTTTACTTTGTTGTTAAATCCGATTACAATATATGTTAGTTTGTTAAGTCCACGCCTGTAGGCAAAATCAAAGAAAGTTTTTACATCTTTTGGTAAATGTTTTCTTAGTTTTTGATATATAACTTTGTTTTTCATATTTGATTTAATAAAAAATTCTACAAATTCTTCATAAGATAAAACTTTAATTGCAATGTATTTAAAAATTAAATAGTACTTTGAAGGAGCGAACATATCAAAACAGGTAACTTCTTCTGCTCCATATAAAATGCTTGAAAAATACTGATCTCCACTCCCTATTACACTCAAAACTTTCTTGTTTTTGAAATCGTATAAATCTTGATAACTCGTTAAGTTTTCGTTACTAAATCTATATAATTTATTCATACCAAGACCCCATTTTTATTTTTCTGACTGCATTTTTTTGAAATTCAGGAAATTTGTCATAGTCTAATTTGTTTATTATTTCTATTGTTGGCTTTTTATTAGAATATGAACTAAACCTTGTATAGTTACCATCCTCATATGAAAAACTTATAATTTCGCCTAATTCTGTTGTGGTTGTAATGTTGTTGTACCTCGTTATATTAAGCAATAATATCACTTCATCATTTCTAAATTTTATAGTTCCAGTAATATCTCTATTTTCTATGATTTCTCCATCTGTTACATAATATATGCCACTTATATACCCATATTCTTTTCCTTCAGGTGTAACTTGTAAACCCATTAGCACACTTTTGACAGGTTTACTACTAATTTTTAGTTCAGTGTCTGTAAACTCTTTACTGTTTAAAATAACGCGTATTATATTGTTCAAATCAAGTCCACTATTTATGTTGTCTTTGCTAAAGCAAAAGAAATTTTCAAACAAAATATTATATTCATTCATTTTAACTCCCCCTCAATCAAAATAATTATACCATATTTGGTACAAAAAAGTCAAATTTTAAATTAAATTATTAATAAGTAAAAACATTTTAACTATTGGTTATTTAAATAAAAGTCTTATTTATAAACATTCACTAATGAGTTTTTTTGGTTTTCTGCTTTTCTTTAAAGCCTTTAATATCATTTTCTGGAGATACCCATTTGACACATACTTCATATCTGTCTTTTGTCTTATTTTCAGTTGTTAAACATCTCTTTTTAGGGCCAATTGTTAAACAAGAAATATGAGGAGTTTTATAATTTAAACATTTTTTGTCTAAAAATAGATCATATAAATCATATTTGTTAATCCAAACATATTTATCAGGTGTTCCACAAATTAAAGCATCAATATCGTATTTTGAATTTCTACCTCTTATAACAAATCTATCAACCATTTCTATTATTATTTTTGTCTTATTAATATATTTGTTAAATATATCTACTTCGTCTTGATATAATAGGCGATAATCTTCAGAACTTAATTTTTTACTGTAATCACGAGTTCCATCACTATTTCTTCTATAGCCATAATGAAAACTTAAATAATAATCTATCACTTTGTATGGGATATTTAAATTAATCAAAAACCTTTCAAACTCTTTAACTGGTTCTTGACTAACTGAATTATAATGTCCTGATTTTATGCTAATACCTTTAGTATATTTTTTAAATTGAATAAATATATCAGCTTTCTGAAGTTTTTTGTTTTTATAGCAAATTATTGGTTCACTATTATCAATGGTGCCATCAAATATATTGGTTAAGAATTCTTGAGTGTTAGAATCAAATTCATATAAATATTTTTTATTAAAAAAATTTACAAAATCTCTTTCGTTTTTAAAACCATTATTGCGCATTCAACACCTCCTTTATAAATTGAAAATCAATACCTAAATAGAACCTAAAAAAATAAAACCCCGTAAACATGGAGTTAAATTACTAAATGGTCGGGAAGACAGGATTTGAACCTGCAACCACTCGGTCCCAAACCGAGTGCTCTACCAAGTTGAGCCACTTCCCGATAAATGGCGTCCCCAAGAGGAGTCGAACCCCTAACCTTTTGATCCGTAGTCAAACGCTCTATCCAGTTGAGCTATGAGGACAGCCTGTCCAAAATATATATAAGCTCCGGCTGGCTTTTAAAAATGGTGGCTTCAGTTGGAATCGAACCAACGACACCAAGATTTTCAGTCTTGTGCTCTGCCAACTGAGCTATGAAGCCACAATGGCGGTTCCGACGGGAATTGAACCCGCGATCCCTCGCGTGACAGGCGAGTGTGATAACCGCTACACCACGGAACCTTATTTTTGGTTGCAGGAGAAGGATTTGAACCTCCGACCTTTGGGTTATGAGCCCAACGAGCTACCAGGCTGCTCTATCCTGCGATGTTAGTTTTTTAATTTTGGCGGAGGAAAAGGGATTTGAACCCCTGCGCCGCTTTCACGACCTCCTGGTTTTCAAGACCAGTCCCTTCAGCCAGACTTGGGTATTCCTCCAACAAGATGGTGCCTCGGGCCGGACTTGAACCGGCACGGTATTTAACTACCGAGGGATTTTAAGTCCCTTGCGTCTACCAATTTCGCCACCGAGGCGTGTCACAATTTTTTATTAAAAAATGGTGACCCGCTGGAGATTCGAACTCCAGACCCCTTGATTAAAAGTCAAGTGCTCTACCGGCTGAGCTAGCGGGTCAATATTATAAATTGGTTGCCTCGGCGGGATTCGAACCAGCGAAATGCACGAGTCAAAGTCGTGTGCCTTACCACTTGGCTACGAGGCAATCTAAGTGGTGGAGAGACATGGATTCGAACCATGGAACCCGAAGGAACAGATTTACAGTCTGCCGCGTTTAGCCTCTTCGCTATCTCTCCAAAAAAATGGTGCCGAAAACAGGAATCGAACCCGTAACCTACTGATTACAAGTCAGTTGCTCTACCAATTGAGCTATTTCGGCAAATTATGGTGGGCGACGAGAGACTCGAACTCCCGACCTCCTGCTTGTAAGGCAGATGCTCTAACCAACTGAGCTAGTCGCCCATGTCACTGCTGACATGATTAAGTGTACCATTTTATTTTTAATATGTCAACATTTTTTCGTTAATTTTCTTTGTTTTTTTTAATTTCTTTTATTTTTTGGTTTGTCCAGTTCTTCAAATTAGCATGCAACAGTCCAAAACCACTGCCAGATTCCGGTATCATTGACAATTGTTGCTCAACTTTGTAGTCTATTTTCTTTATAGAAAGTTTGACTTCTCTTTTATCCTCATTAATATCTAAAACCTTAACATTTATTATATCTCCAATGCTAAACAAATCGTTAAGATTTTTAACAAATTTGTTTGAAACTTCAGAAATATGAACTAACCCACTATAATCATCTTCCAAGCTCACAAAAACACCATAAGGGGTTATACCTGTTACCTGGCCTTTCACAATATTGTTAAGTTTAATACTATTCATACGACATCACATGTACATTATACCAAATTTTTGTTATTTAGTCTACATATTTTCTAACCATTCTACTTTGGGTATGTTATATTTTTTGTTAATCATACTAAACACATCAAATAATAGCATTTCATAATCCCTAGACTTACTTATAAACTTCATAAGCGTTTTCTCATCAACATCTTCTTCTAAAATTAATTTAACCTGATCGAAATAATATACCGGATACAGTAATCTAGAAAACAATAATCTTAAATTTACACGATTAAATTTTTTTAACGTTTCAACAACTTCTTCTAAATCCAATGTCCCATCAAAAAATTTTGTTTCAATATAAAGCGCTGTATCTCTTATTTCATAGTCAAATGTAAAGTTAATCGCGTTGTTAATTAAACCACTTAAAACATATTTGTTTAGTCTCTTATGGCCTAATGAAACCTTAGCGTCGTTCATATTTTCAGTTTCTTTTATATCAACATAGTAACTAATTGCGTTTTCAGCTAGGCCTACATAATAATCAAATGATTCTTGAATAAGTGGATAGTCTATGTTAAGGTCTGCCATTTCACTTTCAAACACATCTATTTTCTTGCCCCATAGAACATCATAAGGTACGACATTATTGTTTTTTAGTATTAATAAATTATTAAAGTATATTAAATCTTTTAACGAATATTTATCATTTTCTAGTGAATTTACCCTTAATAATACATATATCTTATCATTTAGTGCTACATAGAAAGTCTTGTTTTTATTAATTATAAATGTGTCCACGAATATATTTCTTTTATATAACGAATTTGTTACTTTTACTAAAAATTCTATTTCTTCTATAGATTTTGACGTTTCTACAAAGTAATATTTAAAGTCATTAAAATAAAAGTAGCAACCATTGTTAATTTCTACTATTTTACTAGGATAAATATTGTAATAATAGTTTATTGTTTCTTTCATAGTATCACTAGTAAATTATATACAAAAAAACTGCAATTATGCAGCTTGTTTATATGATAATGTTTGGTCAGGCATTGATTTTTGGTAATTCATGTTCTGTGCACTTTCCAACTTTTTTATTTTAGCTTGAAGTTCAGCTATTATTTCGTCTTTTTTCATTAGCTCTGCTCTTATTCTCTCAAAGCATATTTCTACGGCGTCTTTTTGTTTTTCTGTCTTTTCTTCTTGTTTGTATAATTCTTGTGGTGTAACAAGTTTTTCACTGCTTACTTCAGGCATATCAAATGCAGGCTCAGACACTGGTCCTGATGTGACATCAACTACTGGTTCATTAGCAGATTCAGGTATAGGTGTTGATGTTTCTGTAGAAGGTACATCTACAACTGGTTCAGAAATAGCTGGCATTGCTGAAACTTCTGGGGTTACAGGTACAACTGGTTCTGCTGGACTAGCAGCTGCGATTTGGTCAAATATATTAGTACTTTCTAATGCAGGTTCAGCTTCTGCTGGTTTTACTTCTTCTTTTGCTTCTGACACTACTGGAGTTGGTTCTTGTACTGGTGCTGGTTCAGCAGGTGTTTGTACTATTGTTTCAGGGGTAACAGCAGGTTCTGGTGTTACACTCACTTCTGGTGTTTCAGAAGGAGTTTCAATTGTAAATGAGCTTTCCAAAGAAATACTTGCAAATTTTTCTTTATCAGTATCTTTTATTCCAATTACTCTTGAACCTAATAATTCTACAACACCACTTATATTCTTTGAACTATCCATTTTATTTCCTTGAATAATTGATTTCATAGCTGCTTTTACATTATCCCATACGCTTTCATCAGTTATAGCAACAAATTTAAATAACCCTGGAGTTTCTTCAGTTACTTCAGAAATATAAACTTTACTCATTCCTTCTTTTAATCTCTCATTTTTTGATATTATAGCAAATGTCTTATTTAAATCTTTTATATCAAAATAATATACTATTTCTACATTTTCATTTGTTCCATCTAAATTTTTAACAGTGATTGTTTTCATTATCTCACTCTCCTACTATTAACATCATACCATAAAAAAACATTTTTTACAAATGTTTTTTGAATTTTTTAGCTATTTTTTTTCTAAAATGAAGTATTTACAACCATAAGCACAATTTTCTTCTATATATTTATCTATTTTTTGATAGTCATTTATGCTATTATTAATCTTGTTTTCTTTTTTTGTAAATCCTTTTAGTCTTAATTTTGAATAAGCATAATCTCCCACAATATAATCGTAATCTTTAAAGTAATCAGTTACCAATTGTGTTACTTCTTCAATATCAAAACATTCACCTTTATCTTTTATTAATTTATATTCTTGCTCTAATAAGGTCATCATTTTCCTCCTAATAAAATTATACAACAAATTTATACTAATTGCTACTAGTAATTGGACTAGTTACTGCATAAGACCCACCGTACACGTTTGGAATTTTACCCTGTATTATTTTTACCACTAACGGAATACTATTATTTACTAATACGTCTTTTGAAATAAGTGGTAACATAAATCTCATATTTACTGTCACGTCAATGTAAACTTTTAGTAAAGAGTTGTTTATTCCATATGATGACACTTCTGTTTTAATATTGCTTACTACACTACCTATTACTTTAGCTTTTAGTGGAACTTTTGGGCCAATATTTGAAAGTGTATAGTTTCCTGTAATATATCCCAATGGTATTTTGTATATTAAGTCCTCTGTTTCAATCTCGGTATCTTCAAGTTTATATCTTCCGTTTTCAAATGATTTTAAATCTTTGTATACTGCTTTATTTAATTTCACTAGGCTTTTATTTATTTTAGCTGTGTTAAAGTCTACGCTTATTACTTCATCATTCTTATTTGTAAGTGTATTAAAAAAAGACATTGTTTCTTCTTCAGAAAATGAAATACTTTCTACAGCGTCACTTATTATTAATGAACTTATCTTTTTTACTTCGTTTTCGGCATACACTTCTAATGGTGGCACAATTTTCGTATTTATGTATTTAAAGGTTAAACTGACTATTAGTAAAACTAGAAATGTCACAATTAAAATGGTATCTTTTTTTGTTAGTTTTATTAACAAATTTCGTTTTAATCTCATTTTCTTTTTCATATTAAATTATATAATAAAAATAAAAGAACTATTACTAAAATAGTTCCAAATCAAACACGTAGTTACCTATTATTATTAGTGAAGCCACTATTGATAAAATAAGTATTATTATCAAGAATGTTTTTATAAATGAAGACTTTTTCACACTTTTTTCTAATTCATCAAAACCTTCAAAATCATCTTTACTAAATGTCATTGAGTTTGTGTAAAAGCTCTTGTCTAAGTCACTCATTTTTTCTTTTAGGTTAACTAATTCTTCAGTTTTTTGTTCTTGTAAACTTTCAGTTTCTTTAGTCTCAAGCTTTTTAGCGTCAATGTACTCGCTTATTTCATTTGTTAAGTCTTTTTTACTTTGTTCTTCTTCAATTGGTCCAGTTGTATCTCCGCCTGCCATTAATTCTTCTAGTAAGTTTACGTCTCCTTTATGTATTGTTACAGTGTTTATTAAATCCACTATTGTTCTTTCGTCTGTATTCAAAGTTGCTGTTGGCTCATCAACGTCATCGTTGTCTATCTCTTTATACATCTTTATTTTGTCAAGAATATCATATTCACTACTTCTTACTTGTTTATATCTTTCTTCACTATATTCAATACTTCTATTTTCTCTTGCTTTTTCTAAAACGGAATTAATGTCATAAACTTTTTTAACTTCAGTTTTTGGTAGCGAAGTTGGTTCTTCTTCAGGTAAGGAAATCATTTTTCTTCTAACTTTATTTTTTTCGTTATTTTCATTAATGTATTTTTTAATTTTTTCTAGGTCAATTGTTTTACCAGTTTGCTCAATTATTTTAACATTTGAATTATTGTTTACACGTGAAAGCTCACACTCTTTTACTTCGTCATACAAAGCAATATTTTTGCTTACTCTACTTTGAGTGTTTTCTACTTGCTCATTATTTAAATAATTATATTTTTCCATTCTAGAACTCATATTTTTCACCATACTAATTTTATCATATTTTTTGTGAAAATAGAAGTATATTAATTGATTTTCTTTAAATTTAATTATATAATATTTTTAGGAGGAAATGAAAATGGAAAAGATAGAAATTAATAAGGATGCGTGTATCGGATGTGGAATGTGTGTGCATGACCACCCAAATTATCTAATTTTTGATGAAAACGGGCAAGCTGAGCCTGTTGGAAAGGAAGTTAAACCAGAGGACAAGAAAAGCTTTTTAGATACAATTGAAAGCTGTCCTACAGAAGCTATTTCAATAGTTCAAGAATAGAAATAAAGTCTTACATAATGTAAGGCTCTTTTATTTTAGACTGTATAATTTTTTTACTTCTTTTAAAGATAACTCTCTATATTCTCCACTTTTTAATCCACTTAAATCTAAAAATGCGTACTTTTCTCTTTTTAATTTTTCTACGTCATAATTTAAAGCGTTAAACATATCTTTTACTTGATGGTTTCTACCTTCAGTTATTACAACTTTAACATAACTTACATCTGTTTTTTTGTCGTACCTATCTAATTTAAAGATAGCTTTCTTTGTTTTTTTACCATTTAAAAGTATTCCACTACTTAAAGTAAGAGCGTCTTCTTTTTTAAAGAAACCTTTGACTTTTGCGTAGTACTCTTTTGTAACATCATGTTTTGGATGAGTTAAAATATTAGATAGTTCTCCATCATTTGTAAGTAAGATTATGCCTGTTGTATCATAGTCAAGCCTTCCAACTGGAAACACTCTTTTTTCACTTTTTACTAAATCGCAAACTGTTTTTCTTCCCTTATCATCTGTTACTGAACTTATTACGCTGCGTGGTTTATAAAGAAGAAAATATGAGTGATCCTGTTTTCTTAAAATTTGATTATCTATTTCTATTAAATCTGCGTCAGTTACTTTAATACCAAGCTCTTTTACAACACTTCCATTTACTTTTACTTTTCCTTTTAAAATTAATTCTTCAGCTTTTCTTCTGCTAGTATAGCCGCATTCACTTATATATTTTTGTAATCTTTCCATAAATAACACCACTTACATTATAAATTATTTTTTCCAAAAAAACAACTTACTTTTTAGTGAATGTTCTTTTTGATGTTTAGAAATTATAAATATATTTGTTTCTGTTACATATTTATTGTCAACATAAACTATGGCTTTTCCTATTACTTCTTTATCTTTTACTTTCTTCTTTTTTATAATATCTATATCTATTTTGATCTTGTCTCTTTCATCTTTTTTTAGCATTACTTCCACGTCTTCATTGATATATAAATGGTAACTCTTATAATATTCACTTTTTACATTAAATGTTTTTTTATTCAATATTTTATAACTATCATACTCTTTAAAATATTCTTCATATAACTTTTTGTGGGTATTAAATCTATCTTTTTCTTTCATTGTTACTACAATTAAGTTTTCTCCTGCTTTAGTTGCACTTGAAACAAACATATACCCTGCTTTTTCTGTATAGCCAATTTTTCCACCTGTTAAAAATTTATAACTTCTTAATAGTTCGTTTTTGTTATACCAAATGTGAGCTTCAATGTTCGAAGTAAGCATATACTTTTTTAATTTTGTAATTTCCATAAATGTCTTATTTGTAGTTGCATATCTCATTAGAAGAGCTAAATCATGGGCAGTGCTTATATTTTCTGTTTCATTATCTAGTCCATGCGGATTTTTAAAATTGGTAGATGTCATTCCTAGCTTATTTGCAAGGATATTCATTTCTTTTATAAAGTTATCATACCCAATAGTCTCTGTAGCTATTACCATTGCCGCGTCATTACCACTTCGTAAGTTAAGTCCAACCAGTAAATCATATAAAGTCATGCATTCTCCAATATCTAAATAAATCATTGAACCGTAGACACTTAGTACTTCTTTTCCAGCACAAAGTACATCAGTAGTGCTTGCGTTTTCTAAAGCCACCAAAGACGTCATTATTTTTGTAGTACTTGCAATTAACATCTTTTCGTCCATGTTTTTTGAAGACAAAATTCTAGAACTTTTTGTGTCCATTACAACGTAACTTTCTAGTGCATCAATTTTTAAAATTGGAATTAATAAAATAACAAATAATATAATCTTTTTCATAGCAAATTTTATGTTTTAAATAAAGAAAAAAGAACTTATTCTTGTTCATAATTATAAGTTCCATGTATTTTTTCTAATGTGGTTTTGTCAAGTGGCGACACTTTCCAACTACCATCTTCTTTAGTTAAATTTATTTCTATTGTGTATTCTACTCGGTCAGTAGTGTTTTGCATAGATTTAAGTTTGTAATCCATAAATTTGTCGTTATCGTATGAGTCATTTGTTAAAAATTCACTTTCATGAGTACTCTTATAACTTTCAGCATCTTTTTGTGCTTTATAGAAATCGTACACAGTAATTTTAGCTTTAACCGTTGCATCATCACCATTTACTGTTTCGTCTTCTATAGTATACTTTAAGTCTGAGTACTGCATTTTCATAATATTAGTGTATGTAGTTTTTTGATAATCAGTTGTTAATGTTGTTCCTTCTACAACTAATTCTAAATCGTCTAAAACTGCATTATCTAGATTTTGATATTTTTTAAATAACTCTTCTACTTTCTTTGTTGGAGTATTTTTATTTAGACTACACCCTACTAATAAGAACACACTTAAACATATAACTAAAATTTTCTTCATTATTCCACCTCTAGTTATAGATTAACCAAAAATTTCTAATATATACTATTTTTTTACAGTTAACATATTTAATAGAGAATAGAATTCACGATGTTTATCTGTATAATCTTTTTTTATAGATTTTACTAGCAAAGTGTAGGCATTTATTGCTGCTTCTTTATTAAACCATTCATAATATAAATAATTAATTTTTTCTTCATCTAATTTTATAATTTCTAATTCTTCTAGTATTTTGTCGACTAAACTGTTTTCGTCTCTTAGCATTTTGTTTTTGGTGACATTATTATTAATCACATTATATGCTAAAGCAGTCATTCTCATTGTTTTAGACATATTAGATATTTCTACTTCTTCATTAATTAAAAACTTACTTTTCTTAATAACTAAACCCTTTTTATCAAGCAGTACCATAAGGCTATTTATTCCATCAGTTACTATAAATGAATACTCTAGTGTTTCTACATTTTTGGATGTAAAGACCTGGGTTTTATCTTTTACTACACTTAGAAACTCTTCAGCTATCCTTACTTTTTTGTATGTCAAATCTCCTAAAATATTAGTTTTCACCTTAAATAACGGGCACCTTCTTACGTGATAAAAATCGTCTGTTGTTTTCCAATCATAAAAATCATAAAGTATATCATTAAAATTTACTAATATATCGTACACATATACCATTGTTATTTTCCTTTCCTTAAAGCATAAATTATTAAAAGTACTCCGGGAATTATAAGTAAGCATTCCCACCTTCTAGATATATAGTTTACATAATTTATAAAAGTATACCCGATGCTTAATAAATTTATGTATATTATAATGAATGTTAAACTAAATCCAGTTAGAAGTATTCCTATAATTAAAGTTAAAAATTTGAATAACATATTTACACTCCCTACTTAAATAGTATTTATTTATCAAAAGTTTTAGTATATAATTATATTGGTGATATTATGAAAGAAATATTAATTTATGTATTTTTGGGAATTGTGCAAGGTTTAACCGAGCCATTACCAATTAGTTCAAGTGGGCACGTTTTTGTTTTGAAGAAACTTCTTGGAATTACCGCAAGTGACTTAAACTTTGAAATTGTTGTTAATTTTGGTAGTTTACTTGCAATTTTGCTTATTTATAAAGACGATTTGATTAGACTTATTAAGAATTTCTTTATGTATTTTAAGGTAAAGAATGAAGAAACTAAAAGAGATTTTAAGTATTGCTGGTTAATTGTACTTGGTAGTATTCCAGTTGGTATAATGGGATTATTATTTAAAGACATGATAGAAGAAAAACTTAATAATATGACAATTGTAGGAATTGCATTTTTAGTTACAAGTTTATTTTTACTTTTAGTTAGTAACATCAGAGGTAAAAGAAAAGAAAGTGATATGAACATAATGGACTCAGTTGTTATTGGACTTACTCAAGTTGTAGCTTTAATTCCTGGAATTAGTAGAAGTGGTTCTACACTAATTGGCGGCTTATTTAGAAAACTTGATAGAGAAACAGCATTAAAATACTCATTTATGCTTTATATTCCAGTCAGTGTTGGTACTACACTACTTGGTTTCAAAGACTTATTAGAAACATCTAACTTACACAACATCATACTTCCTTATGGACTTGGATTTATTGCTTCAATGGTAGTGTCATACTTTACTTTAAGATGGTTTATAGGCGTGGTTAAAAAAGGTAATTTAAAATATTTCAGCTTATACACTTTAATACTTGGAATTTTAATTCTCATATTTATGTAAGCAAAAGAAAACTCTAGAACTATATCTAGAGTTTTTTAATAAAAAAAGCCTTATTTAGGCTCTTATTCAAAATAATCAATATCTTCTAGAAAGTCGTCGTCAGTATTTTCTTCTTTGGTTTCTTGTTCTTCGTTACTATTTACTTTTTCCTCAGTTGTATTTTCAATTTCAACAGGCTCTTCACTAGATGTTTCTTGAGTCTCTACAGAACTACTTTCTTTAGTTTCTTCTTCGTCTTCATCATACATTGAAGTTTTAACTAAATCTTCTTTTATTTTAGGAGCTTTACTTGTTTGTGTGTCGTCTCCTCTAGACCAAATACTTTCTATTTCTTCTTTTATAACATCAACGTTAACATATAAGTATTGTTGTTCATTATATAAACTATTTATTCTGTTAGTGTATTCAAGTTGTTTAATCTTGTCTTCAAATTTACTTAAAGTGTCTACTCCATCATTTTGAATTCTATCGTTAAGTATCTCTAGACTTCTTTCTTCTTTTATTATTTCGTTATGTAAGTTATTGTAGTTTATATCTAAGTTTCTTAACTCTTCATTAAAGTTTTCTATATCTAGTTCATACTTATTTTCTAAGAATTTATCACTATTTATTTCATCGTTTAATAAATTTATGATACTAGCATATTCGCTTTCTAAGTTGTTTAAATTTGACTCATTAAATAATAATTCCTCAAGAGTTTTAAGTTTTTCTTCTTTTTTAAGTCTTTCAATTCTAGTACTAAGGAAAAGATTTTTTGACTCGTCAATAAGAGTATTTAACTCTTCTTTTCTTTTTTCTATTCCAGTAATAGTACTTTTAAATGTTTCAATTCTTTTGTTATGATATTTAGTTTTCTCAAATAAGCTCTCTTTGATTTCGTCACTTGAGTAATTATTTTTTTCTAAAACGTTAGTTATATCATTTTTCTTGTTATTGTATAGATCAATTAATTCAAAGATATTGCTACCTTTTATTTCATCTAAAGTACGTTCGTAATTATTTTTAGCACGTTCTGTTAAAGTATCAAGTAAGTCTTTTACTTCCGCTAAAGATCTATTGTTTTTAAAAGCACTAAGTAGTTCAGTTCCAATTAATATAGAATTCTTTTCTTTGTTATCAAGTGCTTCATTTACTAAAGATAATTCTCTTTCTAAAGTGTTAAGATAAACTTCATCCTTACTTTTGTCTGAATCATCAGTATAACTTAAATTATCAAGTTTATAGTTTACTACTTCTATTAGTTCTTCAACACTATTAAGTTCTTTAGTGATAACTTCAATGTCGCCAGTAGTTTTTGCTTTAACTTTGCATTTTAAAGTTTTATCATTTAGCTTAAGTTCTAATTCACTCTTCTGATTTTTTAAATTATTTAATGTTTCTGTTAAGTATTTCTTTTCTTCTTCGTCTTTAATCTTCTTATCTTTGTCAATATAGTCGTGAGTGTCTAGCTTACTTTTAATACTATCTATTTCTTCAGTTAAGTAGTTCTTTCTTGACACTAGATAGTCAGTATCTTCTAGTACTCTTAAGTCAGTTATTTTGTAACCACTCTTTTTGACAAGTATACCAATTAAGTCTTCTAATGCACGATAGTTCATATTATCACCAATCCAATTCTATTCTTTTATTTTTCTTTTCTTCTGTTTTTACTTCTTCTTCAATAACTTCTTTAGTTTCTTCTTTTACAGGTTTTTCTTCTAAAGCTAGCTCTTCTTTTTCTAAAATTTCTTCTAAACTTTTAACAGGTTCAGTTTTAATAACTTCTGGGACTATTTCTTTAGTCTCTTCTATTACTTCACTAGGTATTTCTTCTTCACTGCTAATAACTACTTCTTTATCAACATTTTTTTCTGTAAAAGTATCACTTTCTTTAAAATCATTGTTAACAACTTCTTGTTTATCCACATTTATTTTTGTGTTTGACCATTCTTTTATAAGTTCTTCTTTAACTTTACTAGCGTCAACATAGATTACATCTTTTTTATTTTTTAAATAATCTATTTCAAGTCTAATCTTTTCTTTCTCATTGATGTCCATTATTCTTTCCGTTGTGTTAACATAATTGTCTTCTTTTAGTTTGTTAGATACATTATTCATTTTTGTAGTACATTTATCAAGCTCGTCTAGTAAAATTTCTTTCTTGTTATTATTGTTAGTTCTGTTATTTCTAACATTTTCTAACATCTTTTCTGCTTTTTCTAATGTATCTTTATTTCTTTCTTGTTTACTTTCTAAATCATTTTTTGCATTTTCTAGTCTTTCGTATACTTCAAATGAGATGTCTGTATTTACTCCTTCATTAAGAACTCTGTCTATTCTTGTAAGGTCTTTATCTAACTTATCAATGTAATCTTTTATCTTATTAACAATGTTTACATCTTTTAACTCTACTTCTCTTAACTCGTCTAATTCCTTATTAACTGTTTTTAATTCAGCATTAAGTGAGTCTATTTTGTTGTCAAGATAAGCTTTGTATTTCTCGTCCATTTCTCTTTCTTCAGTATTCTTGTATTCATAAGTATTAATTTTATCATTTAGTTCATTATACTTACTTTCAAGTTCATTAAGTCTTGTGTAAAGATTACCAGCACTTAAGTTTTCTGTTCCTTTACTTGCAAGATTACCAAGAAGTTCTATTCTAGCTTTAACACTTGTATACTCTTTTCCTTCTTTATATGCATTAAGTAAGCTTTTACCAACTATTTCAGCGTTGTTTTCCCAATTTGCTTGTCTTAGTTTTAATGCATCTATTATTTTACTAAGAGTTTTTTGATTATTGCTACCTTCTTTTTCACTTTGTAATTTCTTTATACTTTCTTTTGTCTTAGCAAGTTCTTCTTCACTATAGTTACTGTTAATGTCAAATCCAGCTTTCTTTACAAGTAAACTTACTAAACTTTTTATTGCTTCAAAATTATTGTTCATCACTAACCACCTTATTTTTCTATTAATATGATATCATAATTATTTGTCAATTACAATTTTCATTTTTTAGACAATGAGTTTACAAAAAAAGCTAGACAAAGTGTCTAGTTAAAATGTCTTATTTTTGTAAATTATACTATAATGTTTTCGTTTCATTATTAAGTTCAGTTTTGTATGAAGTGATAGCTTCTTTTAAATCACTTTCTATTTTATATATTCCTAATGCTTTAGAAAAACTTTGTAAGTTAGTCCTGTAAGGTATGGAGAATGCTTGGTAGATGTTATTTATATATGCTTTATCACTCTTTAATTTATCATACATATAGTAAGCATACACACATCCGAAAATATAATATAAACTTCTTTGTGGGTGTAAGTCTTCTATTTCACTAGCAAAATAATCTTTTATTTTTGATAACTCACTGTTATAGCTTTCTTCAGTCATTTTCCTGTATAGTTTTTTATAACTATCATACTCGAAGTCTCCAAAAGTAAAGTAAACATTAATGAATGCCATAATACGTATTAAATAACTTTTATTTAAAGTATCTTTAAACCTTAGTTTTCTAACATACTTCATTTCTTCATTGTATCCCATACTGGATAACTCGTCTTCCATCAAGAATTCAGTAAATATTGCTAGGCTTTCACTTACCATATGGTCAGTTGTATTTTCAGGTATTCCAACAGTGTAATGAGCTAGTTCATGGGCAAATATTACTGCGTCAGTTATGTAGCCTGAGTTTGGTATAGAAATAAATTTAAAATCGTCTTTTATTCCTGCACATCCAGCAACTATACCTTCATGTACACTTGGTAAATAGTCTTTATCATACTCATATTCTCTAAAATCAATTGTACCATCAGATAATATTTTATCAATTGTTTCATTACTTATTGGATAGTTATACTTTTTAAAAATTTTTTTAACTAAATCTATTTTTGTAAATAAATCAAGTCTTTTATAATTTTCTAAGTCAACTTTGCTAAACTTTACATCAGCTAATTCTTCGTTTAGATCTAAATATAATTCACTTATTTTAATAATTAAATTCAAGTTAGCTAATGTAATACCACTTAGTTTATTTTTAGATAAAAATTCATCTAACTTTATCTTTAATTCTTCGTTAGTCATTCTTTTTAGTGAATCCTTCTATTGCTTTTAATACTTCAATAGGAAGTGCAAATATTACTGTGTTACTTTGATCACTACTTAAATCGTTTAGAGTTTCAAGAGTTCTTAAATGTAAAGCACCAGGCGCCATACTTAAGTTTTCTGCTGCCTTTTTAAGGTTCTCGCTTGCTTCTACTTCACCGTGGGCTTTTGTGATAACTGCTAGTTTTTCTCTTTCAGCTTCTGCAACACGAGCAATTACTCTTTTCATTTCTTCAGGTAAACTGATATCTTTTAATTCTACGTTTTCAACTTTTATTCCCCATGGGTCAGTTGCCTCGTCTACTATTTTACATATTTCTGTACTTATTTTATCTCTTTCACTTAATAATTCGTCTAAGCTTACACTACCAACTGCATTTCTCATTGTTGTCTGCGCTAGTTGACTTACTGCATAATTAAAGTTTTCAACTGCAAGTATTGCTTTAGATGCATCAAATATCTTATAGTATAATACTGCATTAATTTTAATTGATACGTTATCTTTTGTAATTGCTTCTTGTTCTGGTACGTCCACTGCTTTTGTTCTTATGTCAACTTTTTTAAATGAGTCAATAACCGGTAAGATTAAATTCCAACCTGGTTTCATTATCTTTTTAAACTTACCAAATCTAAATTTTATTCCCCTTTCATATTCATTAATTTGTCTTATAGAACTAAATATTACAATTAGTACTATAACTGCTACAGGTATTAACAATTCCATATTCTTCTCCTCCTTTATTTTAACGGTACTATTTTTTACCTTATTTTTTCATGTCTATTTAATTCATCTATTGTGTCAGCAACCTCTTTTTTTAAATCAAATAACGTTACTTCTATTGCTTTTAAAAACTCAATTAGATCGTATTCACTATACTTATAAGACTTTTTAATTACATTAATATACGACTTATCACTTATAAATCTTTTTGCAATATTTCTACCTACTAGACATCCAATTAAGTATCTCATTTTAATTGTAATGTTAGTTCTTCTATCATATGCATCTTCTGTTTCATTTTCTCTCTTTTCTAGAAAATACTTTACATCATTTATTATATAATTATATTCTTCAAAAGACAACCCAGGAAACAATCTAGACATTCTTTCTTTTGAAATATCTTTAAAAGCCATATATGTTTCTAAAACGTATAATGTGTTATAGATTTCTTTGGTGCAGCTATATGCATTAGCAACTCTTATTTTTGTAAATAAACGTGTATCTTTTTGATAGCCCATTTTATCAAGATTTTCAAGCATTAAACTTTCTACAAAAATTGCATATATTTCTGACTTAAATGTGTCGTTATAAGATTCTGGACAACCATAAATGTAATGTGCTAGCTCATGTGAAAGCATTACTGCATCTGTAACTTTGCCATTGTTTGTTATAGTTACTTTTGGAGTTTCATTCCAAACCACACTAGTAGAACCAATAATTTTATCATAGTCACTTCTACTATTTGATGGGTCATTAAATACAATTACACCATTATTAATTAGCTTATCTATATCAATATTTTCAAGCTGTACACAATATTTAGAAAACAATTCTTTAGTTAACTTAATTGAACTACTAATATCCATGTCACTTATTTGTCTCATATTAATATCTTTATATTTAAAATCTATTAAATATGGTCCTAATTTAATATACTTTTTAGCTATTTGTATAAATGCGCCTAAATCATTTAATAATTCTTCGTCGTCTATTTTATCAACTAGTTCTTTTACTTTTTCTTTTAGCTCATCATCACTCATTTATTCACCCCCCTATTTCTTTATTTTTCTCTATATTAACACTACTAATCTCGTCAAATCTTTTGCTTATTTTATCAGTAGTAATATGAATATCTCTAACATCTTTGTTAACTGTCTCCATGTGTTGACTAAGTTTATCCCACCTTTCTTTATAACGCATAAATTCTTCTCCTAGTTTATTTAATTCAGTGTGAATAATACTTGTATATTTATCTCTTTCCATACCCATTAAAATTGCTTGAACGAGTGTAAGTAAACTCATTAATGTAGTAGGACTTGCAATATAAACGTGTCTTGAATAGGCGTAGTTGATAAGGTTTGGATGATATGCATTTATTTCAGCAAATATAGCTTCAGCTGGTAAAAACATTATTGCTTCATCTGATGTTTCTCCACTTATTATGTACTTACTTCCAATTGCATCAATATGTTTTTTCACATCACTTTCAAACATCTTTTCTCTTCTTATTCTTTCTTCATCTGTTATTCCTTTTTCTAGCATATATCTATAGTTCTCCAATGGAAACTTTGAGTCAATACAAATTCTACCTAATGGAGATGGTGCAAAAACTATCGCGTCAGCAATAACGCCCGTACTTAAAGAATATTGCAAACTATAAACTTTATCATTCTTTTCTCCAAAAACACTAGATAATATTTGATGCAAATTAACTTCTCCAAAAATACCACGACTTTTCTTATCCGTTAACACTGACTGTAAACTCACTATATCATTAGATAACCCATCTATTTTCTTTTGTGCCTCGTCTATTTTAGCAAGACGCTCCAAAACTGACGTAAAAGTCTTATTAGTCTTTTCAAAATTAACATCAAGTCTTTCATTAACTTTATCATTAATCATATTAAGTTTGTGCTCTATTCTATCATTTAGTTTATCAAAATCACTAGTTAAATCTCTAGAAAAATTTAACTTAAAATCTCCAATTTCCCTTATAATATCTCCTTCTACCTTACTTAAAGAAATATCATTTTCCTTATTCTTTTTAATATTTAATAACACTATAATTAACAATATTACTACTAATACAACTAAAGCTAATATTACATACTCCATACTATCACTCCTCATAATTCAATTTTAACATAAGCAAATTACATTGTCAACCTTTTGTTCGCTAATTTTGTAATAAAAGAATTTCTACTACAAACATCTTTCACTTCTCATAATTGAAGATCCAATATAAAACAATAGAACCTTTTATAAAATGTACCCAATGTCAAGGACTAAATAAAAAAGAGAGAATTTAAACAATGGATGCAAATAGATGATTTCTGT
>ENA-ORLW01000272-ORLW01000272.1-human-gut-metagenome-genome-assembly--contig:-NODE-272-length-80119-cov-5.937508_pt1 | contig 80119 bp, 76 predicted proteins | sample MGYA00243017_ERZ508829 | MGnify/ENA primary metagenome ERZ508829 (study PRJEB26277, sample SAMN04329776) | human gut metagenome | biome: human-associated habitat | host: Homo sapiens | place: USA...
TAATACAAGCGACGAGAACGCAGGAGCGTCCCAAAACAAGCCTTTCGGGCTTGTGTGCTCTTGTCAACTGATGGTATGCTTCGCGCTGTATATTTGAAAGGTTAAAATCATCAGATGGAAGACAGGCGCGAGAAGGACAAGGGACTTAAAACAGGATGGCTTTGGACCATAACGGCAGTTTTGGCCCTGCTTTGCTGCGCCGCCATATATGTAGACTGCGTGCTGGAAAGGTTGTACAGTGAGCAGCGGAAGCACATACAGCTTTCGGCGGAGGCCACGCCGGTGCCTGTGATAAGTGTCACCCCGTCGCCGATACCTACGCCGGTACCTACCAGAGCACCAAAACTCGGGGACATAGAAAATGTAAGCTTCCCGGACTATGATACCGGAGCCGCGTCCGATTACAGCTATCAGAGCGACGAACTAAAGATAGCTGTAAACAAGGTAGAGGACGACGGCGTAACATATTACGTCGCGGACATATGGATGCGAAATGTTAACTGCTTCCGCACCGCCTTTTCCAGCGGCAAGTACCGGGGGAAGCGGGAATCTGCGGAAAAGATCGCCAAGGACAATAACGCGATACTGGCGGTCAACGGAGACTTTTTGAGCGGCCTCGTGATACGCAACGGGGAGCTTTTCCGCCAGGCGGAGGTAAGAGCTACGCCCACGCCGGACCCCGATGCGGCGTCTGCGCCGGGCTATAACAGCTATGGAATGTACGGCACGGTGACGCCTGCGCTGTCCACTGATGAAGCGGCAAGGCCGGAGCGCTCTACCTGCGTGCTGTATCTCAACGGGACCTTGGCCACGACCGAATTCGAGGATTTCAGCACTAAAAAAGCTATGAAAAAAGGTGCGTGGCAGGGCTGGCAGTTTGGCCCTACGCTGGTACGGGATTCCAAACCACAGAAGGACGTAAAGAAGCAGGGCAGAAGTCCCCGCTGCATACTCGGCTACTATCAGCCCGGGCATTATTGCCTGATAATTATAGACGGGCGGCAGAAGGGCTACTCCATAGGTATGAATTTTGACGAGATGAAGGAGCTCTGCACTCGCATGGGTCTGAAGGATGCGTATAATCTGGACGGCGGCGGCAGTGCCATAATGGTGTTTAACGGCGAGATAATCAACCGGCCATCGGGCAAAGGCGACGCTCGCAAGCTGCTCGACATGATAGTTATAGGCGAATACCTTGACGGAGGGGAACTGCATGGCGTGACGCCTTCACCTGTACCCACAGCAACTACGGAGGAAGCGGGCAATTGAAGGACAGTGAAATAAGAAAAAGGCTTAAAGCGGCTATACGCTGCCTTTCTGCGGTGCTTATACTTTCTGTTGTGTCGGGAGCGGTGCTTTTGAATAGCATAGGCAGCACCAACGGTTGGGGCAGGACTGAAAAGCAGGAGGACGAGATATATACCAAGGAACAGATAGACAAGTTCATCACCAGCGTCCTTATAATCGTGCAGAACCAGCCCCTTTCCAGCGATAAAGCAGGAGCGGATATGGTGTTCATAGCGTCCTTTGATTCCTTCCGCCAGCGGTTGACCATGGCTGCGCTGTACAGCCAGATGGAGATAAATGGCGCGGCGCTCAGTAATATTTATGCGAACAGCGGCCCCGGCGGCCTGGTGAATGCCGTAAACGACGGGTTTGGGCTGGATATCGAGTACTACGCCTGCACAGATACGGCGTCGCTGGGAGCTATGATAGACCTCCTTGGCGGTATAACCGTAAAGGTGGATTTCAGCGAGGCGGACTATATAAACAAGGCCCTTGGCGAAAAGAGCGTAAATGCGGGCCGGGAAAAGCTCAACGGCAGCCAGAGCATGATATACGCCATGGACGACATAAGCGGAGAGGAGCAGATGGGCGGCCTGAAGCGCCGCCTGGAGCTTGTAGAATCTGCGGTGAAGAATATGCGCAGGACTGCCACAAAGGAGGCAATGCTGCCATTGCTCAGCCTCGTTGCGGGCAGTATAAAGACTAATCTCGATTTTTCCGCCCTACACGATATGGGCTATGAGATATTGAAGGCCGAAGAGATGGAGTATCGGAACATATGGATCCCTGCCGACGATAGCTGGAAGCTGGACGAAAACGGACAGTTCACAATAGAGGACTTTGAGACGAACAAAAAGCAGCTTTATAACGGGCTGTATAAGGAGTAAAAAAAGGCGGCACGAGGCCGCCTTTTTGATGCTTAGCTACTCGACCACCTGCCGGGCAAAGGCGAAGTGCTCCTTCCAGTATCTCGTCTGAAACCCGCGTTCGGCTACCTTTCTGTGTGACGATGAGGCGTCAATCATGTTTTTTGAGGAAACGGCTATACCCGCGTGCCGTATTTTTCCGTCCTCGCCGCAAAAGAACAGTATATCGCCCGCTTTGACGTCGCCCAGGCTTTCGATTTTGCTCCAATCCTCATTTTGCGCATATCCGGCGCAGTCCTTGCGATCGACAGCTATGCCGCATTCGTTAAGTACATAATACACAAGTCCCGAGCAATCGAACTCATCCGGCCCGGAGGCATTTAAAACATACTCTTTGCCGACCTGATTCTTCGCGGTGGCGGCGATGGCGTCTGCCGTTGGCGCCTCCCTTGCGGGCCGGGCGTCTGCGCTGCGGTACAATATAGTGAAGTTATGCTTGTTTTCCCATTTCCTTGCATCCTCCTTGCTGGCAAACCACAGGTCTATCATGTTCAGCGGCTCCTTGGTTAAATGATTGACCTTGTTTTTGTAGGCGTTGACGTCGGCGGCTATTGCGTAACCGTAGCCGGGTATATAAAGCTCCGTGCCTATGGGTATAGCGTTGGGATTTACTGAGGCGGTGCCCAGCTTGCACTCTGCACCTGTGGAGGTAACGGAGCTGCCGGAATAGGCTGATATTTTGTCCGCCGTAATACTGCTCCAGCCGTCAACGCCGTCCTTTGGCGGCTCACGCCATATACGCTTATCGCCTGTGTATATTCCGTCCGCAAGCGTCCAATTTTTTGCGCTGTCGCTCAGCAGCAGGGCAAGGGTTTCATCTCCCGCAATACCGTCGGAGGGCAGCGCGTTATCCTCCTGAAACATCTCGATTGCAGCCCTTGTGGCAGAGTCGTATGCGCCGCTGGGATTTTCAAGGTAGCCGAGCGCCTTCAGGGCGGACTGTATGTCAGCTACGGCTGAGGAGGTCAAGCCGCTGGAAGGATCCGATTCGGGAGCCGCTATCGGATACCTTTCCGCAGCCTGCTGCTTCTGCTTGCGTATGTACTCGATGTATGCGTTCTTGTTGTAGTCCTTTATATCGTTTCTCTCGGCGTAATCTATGAAGTCGGCGCAGAAATTCTTATATTCCTTGCTGTCAGGGAAATCCACATAGGTTATTACATATTTATCCCCGTCTTTTATCAGCCCCGCTTCGATAAAGGTACCCATCACGGTGGTTTTGAAATACCCTTTTAGAAGGTATTCGTACATTATGCCGCCGGAAAGCCGGTCTACTATGCCAAACTCCGTAACCTCAAGGTTTTGGAATTTACCCCTGTCTATCGCGGGGACGGTGGTTTCCCTGAGAACCTGGGTGAAGTTTATCCATTGCCTGAGCAGGGCGATGTTTTTGTGGGATTCAAAGCTGCCCTGTAATTGCAGCAGCCCGTCGTACATGGTGCTGTTCGAGCTGTCGAAGCCGAAATCATCGTTGCCGTGCGCCATGTCATCAAGGTAGCGGGTGAGAAATTCAGCCACCGCCTGCTTAGGGTCTGTGCGGTCAAAGGCATAGGTAGCCGCAGCCGCTTCGGGCTCCTGCGCGGAGGGATCAGGGATAAGTGTGGGCTTGGGGGACGGGTCTGCCGTCTGCTCTGCCGCTATGCCGGGAGTATCCTTTTCCGGCGCGCTCTGGCAGGCGGTGGTGAAGCAGCATAGGGACATTATCAGCGCGATGCACAGCGTTATCGCCCTGAAGGCGGGAGAGGTGCGATTCTTCATGAAGGCTCCCTTCATGCGCCGCTTTGCCATGCGCTTTGAGCGTATCTGGCTCATGCCCAGTATGGGTTCGGTGTCATATGAGAACATGTCGAGTATCACGGTGAGGTAGCCCCGCTTGTGCTCGTGGCCTATGTAGGCCAGTACGTCCGAGTCGCAGGCCGATTCCATATCGGATCGCAATTCTGAAAATGCGAAGTGTACAACCGGGTCAAACCAGTACACGGCGCGAAGAACATTCAAAAGCAGCGTCATGTAGTGGTCGCCGCGCTTTTTATGTGTAAGCTCATGCAGCAGGGCAAAGCGCAGTCTGCTTTCATCGCCGCAAAGCGAGAGGGGCACCAGCAGCACGGGCTCACCGAAGAAGGCTATGCCGGGGGACATGGACTTATTCACTATCCAAAGGGGAAGCGGCTTTACACCGAGCTCCTTGCAGCACCTGTCGTAAAGCTCGTAGACCTCCCTGGGTCCACCCGCCATGAGGTGCTGAAGGGATTCGTAATAGCGCAGCTTTACGAATATCAGCCAGCCGAGGAAACCTATCGCGCCAAGCAGCCATACTACGAATACGATGGAATACCAGTCGGTGCTTTTTGCGGGATTTACGTGCTGTGATGGGGCTACATCTGTATTCGGCTGTACCGCCGGGGCGACGCTTTCGTAAGATGACTGCGTGTTGGGCACAGACGCCGGAGCCACGTCCAGAACCGGAGCAGGAGTGGGCAGCTCGGCTTGATGGGCTTGCTTGAGCAGCATGTCCTGCAAGTTAAAGTGGAGGCCGATGTCAGGTGTTACAGGCATGAGCAGCCGCAGTATCAGCAGCCACCACATGAGGTATTGAAGCTTAGGGGATATGCGATTTTTTAATATGAAACGAAACAGAAGTATGCCTGCCGTTATGGCGGCGGAGTAGAGAGCCACCTGAACGAGGGCATCAACGGTCGCTTTCATTTTCGGTTTCCTCCTTCAGCATCTTTTCCAGCATATTCATGAGCTCCAGCCTGTCGCTGCGTGAAAGGTCGCCCTCCCGTACCATGCTGGTTATCATCAGCCCTACAGAATCCGACTGCATCTTGCTTAGCACGGCGCGGCTCTCGCGGGCTATGCATTCCTCACGGGATATGGCGGGGGAGTAGAACTTGTCCCGGCCGCGCTTTTCTGATGAGATGTAGCCTTTCTTTTCCAGGACGTTCATGTAGGATTGGTATGTCTTGTAGTTCCAGCTGGCGCGGCTGCCTATGCGGTCTATGGTTTCGCCCAGCGTTGCCGGGGATTTTGCCCAAAGCGCCTCCATAACTATCCATTCGTTGGGGTTTAGGGTATCCTTCACAGGCATTACCTCCTATGCTTTTAATATCAAGCTTGTGATTATAAATATAATCCAAATTGACATGTGGGTCAATAAACTGCGGCAAAGCTTAACAATTAGTTCATCAAATAAAAAAGGCCCCGCAGGGAAGAACCTGCGGAGCCGTGTACTTGCAGTGATTACTTAGCGACGGTAACGGCGGTTATGTGGGTATTTACACCCTCGTACCAATAGAGGAAGCCCTCAACGTCAACTACGTCGCCTTCCTTGAGAGCGCCAACGGTGGAGTAAACCTCGGTGTCGGGGCCGGTAAGGTAGGACTCTACGCAGAAGTCATAGGAAGCGCCGTTGTAGCCGAAGGTGACATAGATGTCATCGCCGGGCTGGTCGTTCTTGTAGGCCACCTTCTCGACGGTCAATCCCTTGAAGGAAACAAGCTGGTTCTGGTGGTCGATCAGCTCGTCCTTTCCCAGAAGCTCGGTGGCGTCAAAGGGAATGGCGATGAAGCTGCCCTCTTCTATTTCAAAGGTGGCGTCGATTATCTCAATTTCGCCTGACCACTCAGATTTGTAGCCGGTGACTTTGATCTTGGTGCCGGGCACCAGCTTGTCATAGTCCTCCTGAGAGCATGCCATGTTGTAGAGGAAGTAAGCGCCGTCCTTATCCTGGGAATAAACGGTAGCCTTGTCTTCCCACCAGGATTGCTTGGCCTGTACGTAGGTTTCTACTGTAACCTGGCTCTCCAGCTCGGCCGCCACATATTCGGCATAGGTCATAACGCCCTCGGATTTGACGTCTTCCTCGGTAGCAGCGGGGGTTTCCCCAGCGGGAGCCTCAGTGGTAGCCTCCTGGTCGGGGGCTTCGGTTGCCTCGGGAGCCTTCTGGGCACAGCCTGCGAAAGCGAGGACCATGCAGAGGGTCAAGAGCATTGCCAAGAATTTTTTCATTGCTTTTCTCCTTTATAATTGCCGCCCCTTTCGGGAGCGGTTTTATGACTTAATGATTATACAATAGACATTGCAGGATATCAAACCCGTTTATTACGCTTTTTTGCGGCGTTATGGAGGGTATACGCCCCTATAAGCGCCCATGCCGCGCAAAGCGACAAAAGCAGCGCCCTTGAAGGGCCGGGGAGAGGGCCGAGATCCTCTGCGCCTTCTGCGGATACGCTCTCCCTTCCGGCTCCGTCCAGACGGTAAAGGGAAGTAACATCTGAAAACAGCTTGTCCATATATGCGTCATCTACGGTCTCCTTGCGGCGGACGGATTTTGTGACGTTTTCTATGAGCTGTCCCGCAGCGTCGCGCAAAGACGCGGAGCCGTTGTATACTGGGGTGACGAAGGTATTGTCGGAGTTGGCCAGCAGCATCTTCACCGCTTTTATCTTTACATCGTAGTGGGCGACGTCCTGCCCTTCCCTGGAAAGATAATCAAGATATTCGTCGGAACCCTGCGCCATGGAGGTGACGGGAACGTAGCCTTCTGTTTCGGAGTATGCTATCTGCACGTCGTTGGTCAGCAGGTACTGCGTGAACAGCCAGGAGGCCAGTACCTCCTGAGGATCGCCCTTGTTGAATACGCATACTGAAGGGCCCTGGGATATCATTTGGGGGTGATCCGGATCAAACTGGGGTATGGGCATTACCGCCGTCTCAAATTCTACCAGCTTGTCCGCGCTTATGTCGGAAAGGGGGGCGTGGGTGCCCATCCATGTGGCGCCCGCCGTAGAGTCTATGGCGAATATGCACTGGCCTGCATTCAGAAAATTTGCCGGATAGCTGGATATCTTGAAGGTGGAGAAGGAGCCCTTCTTCACGTGTTTTGCTATGGTGTACAGCAGCTCCTTTGTGGTATCGTTGAAAAGCAGCGCTTCGCCCTGATCGTTGGAATACCCGCCGCCGGACTGGCGCAGCAGCTGTATCATCATATTGTCGGTGGACTTGTATATGAAGGGTATCATCACCTTCTGGCCGTTTACGGCGAATGTGCCGTCGGCGTTTTTCTTTGTGGCGGCGTCGGCCACTTCCCATACGAAGTCCCATGTCAGAGTATCCGGCAGGGTATAGCCCATGGCCTCCACGTAGGTCTTGTTTATGTAGCAGGCCTCTGTGGAGCGCATGAAGGGCAGGGCATAGCAGTGACCTGCGAAGCTGCATTCGTTTAGGAAACTGGGTATTATCTCGCCGCTCCTGGGAGAGGTGAACCTTACGTCACTGCCGCCAAGCCCGTACCTGGGGTGGTCAAGTAGCTCATCGAGGGGCGCTACCACGTTTGTCCCGGTTAGGTACGTCGCTATGTGGTCGGGGTAGGTTATGCAGACGTTTGGGGTGGTGTTGGTGGAAATATTTGTGATGACGTCGTTGTATATCTTGCCGTAGTCGGTATAGAGCCGAAGGTTCACGCGGATATTCGGGTACAGCGCCTGAAAGTCTGCTATGGCCTTTTGGTATATCTGGGTCTGGGTCTTGTTGGTGTCGTTCTTTGCCCAGAAGGTTATCTCATAATCCCTGTTTGTGTCGAATTCCTCAGGCACCGCGAATTCCCTGAGCCCCCGGGAGCCGTGGCAGCCGGCAAGGAGAGGAAGCAGCATACACAGCGACAGTATGAGGCAGATAAGCTTTTTATTCATACTAACCCTTTGTACCTCCTCTGGATACGCCGTCCATTATCTTGTTGCGGAATATCAGAAACAGCGCTATGAGCGGCACTGATATTACCACTACCGCCGCCATCATGGCGGGTATGTTTTCCCGGCCAAAGCCGCTTTCGCGTATGGCCTGTATGCCGTTGGAGACTAGGAAGTAATTCTCGTCGTCGGTGATGAGCCGGGGCCAGACGTAGGAGTTCCAGCACTCTATGACCTTCAGTATTACTATGGTTATCATAGTTGGGCTGCAAATGGGTATCATTACCTTGGTGAGATACTTGAAGTCCGAGGTGCCGTCCACCTTTGCGGCGTAATACAGTTCGTCTGGTATCTGTGCGAAATTCTCTTTCAGCAAGTAAATATAGAATACCGACGTTACCGAGGGCAATATAAGGCCGGTGAAGGTGTTGCGAAGGCCAAGGTCGGTAATTGTCACGAAGTTGGTAATTATCACCAGCTCGTTGGGTATCATCATGAGCGACAGCAGCAGGGTGAAGGCAAGACGCTTGCCCTTGAATTCAAGCCGGGCAAAGGCGAAAGCAGCGAGGGTTATGACCGATAGCATCAGCAGCGTGGTGATCAAAGTGAATACCAGCGTATTGGTGAAATAACGCCCGAGGGGCACCGCCGTAAAGGCGTCGACGTAGTTTTGCAGAGTGGGGGAGAGGGTAAAGAACTTTGGTATGTATTCTGAATTATACGCGCTGTAGCTCTTTACGGAGGTCAGCACCATCCAGTAAAAAGGAAACAGCACTATGACGGCCCAGAGAGACAGCAGTATATGCACTGCCGTACTGCGTACCCGGCTGCGAATTCTTGCCTGCTTTTCTATTTTGGCGTAATCGGTATGTTTTTCCATAGGTCGCTCCATCAGTAATGAACGTGCTTTTTGCTGATAATAAGATTTATACAGGTTATGGTGAGCACTATAGCGAACAGTATTATGGCCGCAGCCGATGCGAATGAGGGGTAGCCGCCGCTGTTGCCGTAGAGCATATCGTAAATATAGCCTACTATGGTGTTCATCTCCGCTGCGTTAAGATCTGTGCCGAAGAGGGCCACAGCGTCGCTGTACGCCTTGAAGGCGCCTATAAAGCCGGTTATTACCAGATAGAATATCATCGGGGAGATGAGCGGCAGCGTTATACGGGTAAATATGCGGAATTTGGAGGTGCCGTCTATGCGGGCGGCGTTGTAGTAGTTCTGGTCGACGGAGGCCAGCGCGCTTGTGAGTATGAGTACCTTGAAGGGCATTACTATCCATATAGTATAGAAGCAGAGCACGAACATCTTGGCCCAGTAGGGGCCGTCTATGAAATCCACGGACTTTCCGCCGAACCAGTTTATCATCAGGTTAACAAGGCCGTCCGTATAAGCAGTCTTCTTGAAGAGTATCATGAATACCAATCCCACCGCCAGGGTATTTGTGACGTAGGGCAGAAAATATACGGTCTGGAAAAGATTGCGAAGCTTTTTGATTGAGCTTAACCCGGCGGATATGAGCAGGGCAAGGCCGGTGGAGAGGGGAACGGTGATTATCACCAATAAGAAGGTGTTTTTCAGCGCCTGCAAAAAGTAAGGGTCGTGGAGCACGTAGGAGTAGTTGTAAAGCCCTACGCCGAAAAAAGTCTGGGAGGCGGAATTATAGCCCTCCTCAAAGGAATACACGAATACGTCTATGAGGGGGTATATCATGAATACCCCTAAAAACAGTATGGCGGGCAGCAGATACAGCCAGCCCTTTGCATTGTTCTTTTCCATATATCACTCCGCCCGGAAGGCTATGCGCTTTCCGTCAGTTTTATCGAAAAGGAATACCTTGTCAGGCCGCAGGGCGAAACGTATTTTACCCGAGGCCCCATCGGGCTTATTTGCAGAGCTTATTATGGCCCGTACAGTGTCGGCTTCTGCCGCGGGGTGGGAGAATATGACGCTGGTGTCCCTCCCCATTACCTCTATGCGCCTGAAGGCGCAGCAAAGGGGGCCGTTTTCCTCCGGGATGAAGCCTTCCGGGCGGATTCCAATATTATATTCGCCATCGGGTGTGCCGACAGCCGGCAGGACGTCGTTTTCGCCTATGAAAAGCCTTCCGCTGCGGACGCTGCCGGTAAACATATTTATGGGCGGAGTGCCGAGGAACTTCGCTACGAACATATTTACGGGCTGATCGTAAACCTCCTGAGGCCGGCCTATCTGCTGTATCACGCCGGATTCCATGACTATTATCATATCCGAAATGCTCATGGCCTCTTCCTGGTCATGGGTGACGAATATGGTGGTGATTTTGGTTTTTTGCTGTATGCGCTTGAGCTCCTCCCGGGTCTGGAGGCGGAGCCTCGCGTCAAGGTTGGAAAGAGGCTCGTCGAGGAGCAGCACCCGCGGCATCTTAACGAGGGCCCGGGCAATGGCAACGCGCTGCTGCTGTCCGCCTGAGAGCGCCTTTGGCTTGCGGTCCATGAGGCCCTCGATCTGAACAAGCTTAGCCGCGTCGTAGGCGCGAGCGAGCATTTCTTCTTTGGAAAGCTTGTCCTCGCCCTTTAGGTTTTGCAGAGGGAAAAGTATGTTTTGCTTTACTGTAAGGTGGGGGTAAAGGGCATAATTCTGAAATACCAGCCCGACGCCGCGGTTTTCAGGCGGCAGGTCCGTAACGTCGTCCTCGCCAAAGAATATGCGTCCCGCCGTAGGGGAGAGCAGGCCGGAGATGAGGTTTAACGCGGTGCTCTTGCCGCAGCCCGAGGGGCCTAAGAGGCCGATGAGTTTGCCGTCGGGTATTTCCACATTAAAGTTGTTCACGGCTATTACGTCCGGGGCGTTCTTGCCCTGACCGGAGAATTTCTTGGTGAGATCCTTTAATACGACTTTCATACTGATGTCCTTTGACACTGAATTTGTCTTTGAAAGATGCCTTTCAAGCTATTCTAACATATATGAGCGGGGTTTTCTATGATATGGCAATAGTTAAGTTATAAACAAAGACAGTTTGTCGAAAAACCCCGGGGTTGATAAGGGGCCGCAGCCCCTTATGTTTAATCCGGCTCTGACGACATGTGCGTCAGAACGGATGAAAACCCAGAGGTTTTCGTACTTTGCATTCGGTGCTGACCGCGCCATAGGCGCAAGCACCGAATGCAAAAAACTCGAAAAAGTGGCGTTCAGCCACTTTTTCGACAGTATCACTTATTATTTATTCACCACGTTTATGGGCGCGCCGTCCAGAAACGCCTTTACATTGGCTACAGTGGCGTCCATTATTCGCTGACGGCTCTCAATGGGCGCCCAGCTTATATGGGGAGTGATAATGCAGTTCCTGGCCTTGAGCAGCGGATTGTCGGCCCTGATGGGCTCGGTATAGACAACGTCCAGACCTGCGCCGGCGAGCTTGCCGGAGTTCAGCGCGTCCGCAACGTCCTGTTCAACTATAAGCTGGCCACGGGCGTTGTTTATGAGTATCACGCCGTCCTTCATCTTGGCGATACTCTCCCTGTTTATCATGCCGGTGTTTTCGGGGGTGAGATTGCAGTGCAGAGTTATCACATCCGCCTCTTTATAAAGGGTATCTAGATCCACATATTCGGCTATGGCGCGTCCAGAGTCGTTGGGGTAAAGGTCGTATGCGAGAACTCTCATGCCCAGAGCTTTGGCTATTCGGCCCTCGGCCTGGCCTATGCGCCCGAAGCCTATTATGCCCATGGTCTTGTGCTCAAGCTCTATTAGGGGGTAATCCCAGTAGCACCAGTCCGCATTGTTTGCCCACCTGCCCTCGTGTACAGTGGCGTCGTGGTGGCCTATGTGGTGGCATATCTCCAGAAGCAGAGCTATGGAATACTGGCTTACTGAGGCGGTCCCGTAGGTGGGCACGTTTACTACAGGGATTCCTTTTTCCTTAGCGTAGCTGTAGTCGATGCAGTTGTAGCCGGTGGCCAGCACCGCGATTAGCCTGATGTTGGGGCATTTATCCATCGTGGCCATTGAAATGGGGGTCTTGTTGGTTACCACTATTTCCGCATCGCCTATGCGCTCGGCGATAATGGGTGCCTCGGAGTAGGAGGTGCGGTCGTAAACGGTGACGTCACCAAGGGCGCTAAGGCCGTCCCAGCTCAGGTCGCCGGGGTTTTCGGTGTAACCGTCAAGAACTACTATCTTAGTCTTTGCCATGTCTTTATATCCTTTCTTGATATGTTTTGGCGCTTATGAGTGCGGTATTCATCAGCTTGAGTATACCATCAATCGGCAGTGGGGTATATAATTATAAAAAACTATTATTGCGGCGTAACCTTTTGGCCGCATAAAGCATCTTATTTTATGACCGGCTTGACCGCCGGGCTGACGAAAGGAAATAAAAAACAGTGAACCGTTTTGACGACCAGCGCGCGTGGTTCTGCGAAAGGGTAAACGAAAACAGCGGGGGCTTGTACTGGCTGGCCAAGAGCATACTGCACAACGACGAAGACGTAAAGGACGCGGTGCAGGACTCTGTGCTTACGGCATACGAAAAGCTGGATACACTGCGGGACGAGCATAGCTTCAAGCCATGGATAATGCGGATACTCGCCAACACAGCCTACAGCATGATACGGCGCAGCAAGCCAAACACGGACATAGACAGCTTGGCGGAGGAACTGCCCGCCCCTCAGGATGAGGACAGGGAAGAAAGCATGGCCCTGTGGCAGGCCGTGAGGGGATTGGGCGAAAGCCTGAGGACCGTAACAGTGCTGTTTTACTACGACGATATGCCCATCAAGGATATAAGTCGCGCCCTTGGGATAACAGAAGGCACGGTAAAGGCCAGGCTGAGCCGGGCGCGGGCAAAACTCAGGATCGCGATGTCGGAACAGGAGGAAACACTATGAACGAATTCCAATTTGAAAAGCTGATCCGGGAAGCTGCCCATAAGGAAAAAACAAACATACCGGAGGATTTTAATATTATGTTGAAGGATACGTTGAATAAGCTGCCAGAAAAGGAAGCAAGGAAGGATGGAGCCTCAGGCCGCATGGCAGGCCGTAGGATACTTACCGCAGCGGCGGTTGCCGCCATGCTGTTTGTGCTGCTGCCCAATGTAAGTCCATCTATCGCATACGCAATGGAGAAGCTGCCGGTCATAGGCAGCGTGGTAAAGGTGATCACCGTAAGGAATTACACCCATTCCGACGAGCACAACGATCTGAATGCAGCGCAGCCCGAGATACAGGAAGCTACGGCGGGCGAACAGCAGCTCAATGCTGATGTAAAAGCATATGTCGACGAGCTGGTGCAGCGTTTTAATGATAACGCTATGGATGAAGGTTATTACGGTCTCGATGTGAGCTATGAAGTACTGACGGACAACGACCGCTGGTTTGCCCTGAGGGTGAACGGCTGCCAGGTGATGGCCAGCGGCTATGAGTTTTCCCGCTGCTATAATATAGATAAGACCACTGGCAAATACGTAAAGCTGGCGGACCTTTTCAAGGAGGGCAGCGATTATGTTGCCGCAATAAAGAAGGATATATTCGCCCAGATGAAGGCCAGGATGGCGTCAGACGCCAATTTGACCTACTGGATGGAGGACGACGCGGAATTTCATGTGGATTATGACGCGCTCATCACCCGGGACGGAGCGTTCTATATTGATAAGGATGGGCGGTTGGTGGTCTGCTTTGACGAGTACGATGTAGCCCCCGGCGCCATGGGAGCCCAGAGCTTTACCGTGAGCCGCGAGGCAATAGCGGGGCTGCTCAGGTGATCTCCGCAGATCGCAGCTTTCAGCCTTGACAAAAGCGGGGAGGGCGGGTATCATAGTCAAATGAAGTTAATGCTTTAGCTTTTTTGATTATTGCCTGAGGGAGTAATTCCGCAAAGTAAGTGCTTTGCGAAGCAGACCCGTCAGTACGGCGAGGAGATCGTCCGGGCTGTTTTTAAAGAATGAGACTCATGCGTGGTTTTTTGCCGGCGCATGAGTTTTTGATTTTACAGACACACTTATTTAAAGGAGAAGATTTCATGAGCGAAATGTATCAAAGATCCACTGACGAGGTTTTGGCGGAGCTTGGAACTTCAGTCCATGGCCTTTCAGGAAAGGAAGCGGCTGAGCGCCTTGCAAGGTATGGTCAGAACAAGCTTAAGGAAGCGCACAAGATAACGGTTTTTCAAAGATTCCTACAGCAAATAAAGGATCCCATGCTGCTGATCCTCTTGGCTGCGGCAGCCGTATCCGCTGTCACAAACGCCATATCCGGCGAGAGCTTTGCCGAGGTATTCATAATACTGGTGGTAGTGCTGCTCAATGCTATTCTGGGAGTAATACAGGAGAGCAAGGCGGAGGCCGCAATAGAGGCGCTTCAGACAATGACCGCGGCAAAGTGCAAGGTGATGAGGGACGGAAAGCAGATCGTCATCGAGAGCAGCCAGCTGGTACCCGGCGATGTAGTTATACTTGAAGCGGGAGACGCCGTGCCGGCAGACGGCAGGCTTCTCGAAAGTGCGTCCCTTAAAATCGAAGAGGCTGCTCTCACCGGCGAAAGCGTGCCGGTAAACAAGGCTGTGGAGGCTATTTTCGGCGGCGATGTGCCCCTTGGCGACAGGAAGAACATGTGCTACATGGGTTCTACCGTGGTATACGGCAGGGGCAGGGCCGTGGTCACCTCTACCGGCATGGATACCGAGATGGGCAAGATAGCCGACGTTTTGGCCCAGACCGAGCAGGAAGAGACCCCCTTGCAGCGCAAGCTCGGTCAGCTGAGCAACTCCTTATCCAAGATGGTGCTGGGCATATGCCTGTTCATATTCGTATTCGATCTCATAATGGCGGGAAAGTTCACTGCCCAGTCCATACTTGATAACTTCATGGTGGCGGTATCCCTTGCTGTCGCAGCTATCCCGGAGGGCCTTGCCACAGTCGTTACCGTTGTGCTGTCCATAGGCGTTACAAATATGAGCAAACGCCACGCCGTCATACGCCGGCTGACTGCCGTAGAGACGCTGGGCTGCACTCAGGTCATATGCTCCGATAAGACAGGCACGCTCACACAAAATAAAATGACGGTAGTGGAGCACACCGGCCCCACCGAACTTCTTGCTGCGGCAATGACTCTATGCAACGATGCGAATCTTGCTGACGATGGCGCTCAGGGAGAGCCCACAGAGGCTGCGCTGGTGAACTTTGGCGCGGCTAACGGCTTAAAGAAATATGAGCTGGAGGAAAAACAGCCTCGCATAGGCGAGGCCCCCTTCGATTCCTCCAGAAAGATGATGTCTACCCTGCACGATAAGGGCGGGGAAATAGTGCAGTACACCAAGGGCGCGCCGGACGAGGTGCTTGCCCGCTGCGCGTATTATATGGAGAACGGCAAGCCGCAGCCCATGACGGAGGCAAAGCGCGCCGAGATACTCCAGAGCAATCACGCCATGGCAGCGAAGGCTCTGCGCGTATTGGCCGCCGCGGAGAGGCTGTGGCACAGGATGCCGGAAAATACCGATCCCTCCAACCTCGAGCAGGAGCTTTGCTTCATAGGCCTGGTGGGCATGATAGACCCTGTTCGCCCGGAGGTCAGGGCGGCCGTGGAGGAATGCAAGGCTGCGGGCATACGCCCTGTGATGATTACCGGCGACCACAAGGATACCGCCGTAGCGATAGCGAAAGAGCTGGGCATAATCGACGACGCTTCACAAGCCATAGAGGGCAAGGAGCTGAACAGGCTCAGCGACGAAGAGCTGGATAAGCTGATAGACAAGTGCGGGGTATATGCCCGCGTGCAGCCTGAGCACAAGGTGCGCATAGTTTCCGCATGGAGGCGCAAGGGCGCCATAACCGCCATGACAGGCGACGGAGTAAACGATGCCCCCAGCATCAAGTCCGCAGACATAGGCGTAGGCATGGGTATTACCGGCACCGACGTTACCAAGAACGTCGCGGATATGGTGCTTTCCGACGATAACTTCGCCACCATAGTTTCGGCTGTGGACGAGGGCAGAAGGATATACGACAATATAAGAAAGACCATACAGTTCCTTCTTGCCAGCAACATGAGCGAGGTTTTAGGCGTGTTTTTCGCCACCATACTCGGCTTCACGCTGCTGAGCCCCGTGCATCTGCTCTTTATCAACCTGATAACCGACTGCTTCCCGGCGCTGGCATTGGGCCTTGAGCCCGCCGAGCCCGACACCATGCATCGCCCGCCAAGAGACAGCCGCGACACCATATTCTCAGGCGGATTGGGCGTGGATATAGTCTATCAGGGCCTGCTGGTGACCGTGCTGACGCTCACCTCCTACATAATCGGCCACTGCATGGAGGTGGGGTACTTTGAAATGCCGGCAGGCGTCTCCCCCCACGGCATGACCATGGCGTTTTTGACCATGAATATGTGCGAGATATTCCATAGCTTCAATATGCGCTCTCAGCGGCAGAGCGTATTCAAGCTGCCGGGCCACAACAAGGTGCTTTGGGCAGCCATGATAGGAGCTTTGGCGATAACCACCGCGGTTCTCGAGGTACCTGCCATAGCGGCTCTGTTCAACTTCACACCTGTGGGCTGGGGCGAGTATGGCATAGCCCTCGGCCTGGCTGTGCTGGTGATACCCATTGTAGAGTTGGTCAAGGCTTGCCAGAGGGCGGCAGACCGCAAGAAATACTGCAAAGTAAAATAGACAAATAAAGAAAAAGCCCCGAAGCTTTCGCTTCGGGGCTTAAGTTATTCACCCTTTATTCTATTTCCACGCGCTTTGCGGTAGGCAACTGTGCGCTCTTCTTGGGCATATTCAGAGTAAGCACACCATTCTCGTACTTGGCCTTCATGGCATCGGTGTTGATGTTGGATACATCGAACTGACGGGTGTAGGTGCCGTAGGAGCGCTCACATCTCACGAATTTGCCCTTCTTATCCTTATCCTCGTGCTCGGAATGACGCTCGGCGCTGATGGTCAGCACGTCATTGTTAAGGTCGAGGTGGATATCCTTCTTATCGAAGCCGGGCAGATCCGCCTGAAGGGTGTAGCTGTCGCCATCGTCCTTGATATCCGTCTTGAACTGTTCAAGGGTGGTCTCAAAGAACGAAGGATTGAAGAAGTTCCTTTCAAATTCGTCCATGGTCTGGAAGGGATTGTAATATACGCCGTTGTTCTTGCGGGTGTAAGGTTTAAGCTCAAACATGATAAATACCTCCGATTCAATATTGTCTTTCGGAATTGTTCCCGATTAGGTGAATTTTGATTCACTGAATCGGGAGACGATCCGAACCATTTTTCTTTCCGGGGACATATCCCGGGGGGCCTCAGCCCCTTAGGTCTCGTCCCTTTTGATGACTCTATTATACTCCAGGGCCTTGTTTGAACAATGTTCCGATGGTATAATTCAACCATATCAAACTGTGCTGAGAGAACAAAAGGAGACATCCCGTGACGAATGAGATACTGAAGACATTCCTTGAGGCGAACAGCCTGAAAGAATTGACAAATGCCGCGGGCAGGGCTCTCGGCTGCCCTTTGCTGGTAATTGACGACAGCTTCCATGTGGCGGCGTATTTTAGGGCTGACAGCATAAACGATCCGTACAGCGGCGTTATACGCCACGGCGAGCTTTCATACGATGAGAGCGCCCTGATCAGCGCCTCGGCGGCGTCGGGCGAGCTGCTGCATTCGCCTGCGGGGCACCATTACAGGATATCCCAGCTCAACTGCGGAGAGCTTCGCATGGGCTATACGCTGTGTATAATGCCTGAAAACGCGCTGCCCTCAGGAAGCGACGAGGACTTTGCGCTGATAAACTCATTCCTTGCAAAGCAGCTCTATTACGAGAGGCACAGGGGCGGCATCACCGCCACGGCCGAGGAGGTGCTGTCCAGCCTCATAGACGGCAGGTTTCAAAGTGAGGAATTCTTCGAGCTACAGGCAAATACAACCTTTCTTGGCAGCTTCCGCCCGGAGAGGTTCGTACTGATGAAACCTATGGAGCAGCTGGATGGGCTTAAAACCGATATGCTCAGGGACAGGCTGCGCCGCGGCTTTCACGCTTCCGATCCATTCCCGTACAGGGACTGCGTGATAATGTTCCTGCATGGAGAGCACGACCGGGAGGCGGTAGGCAGGGCGGCGGAGGAATATGACCTGTACGCGGTAATATCCGAGCCGCTGCAAAGCCTGTATGCCTTGGGCAGGGGCTACGGACGGGTGCGCAGGCTGCTGGATTATCTTGTCAAAAAGAGCAACGGCAAGGCATTCGCGGCGGAGGAGAGCCGCTACTCGGCTCTTATGATGCTTAAAACCCTTGCCGGCGAGGGCTATTGCCTGACTGACGAGGTGGACAGGCTGTATAAATACGACCTCCAAAATGACAGCGAATACTGCCTGACGTTGTACACATACCTTATGTGCAGCCGTTCGCTCAAGGATACCTGTGAAAAGCTTTTTACCCACCGAAATACGGTGTTATACAGGATACGCCGCATAAGGGAGGACTTTGCCATAGATACAGACGGCACGGAGGACCGGATGAGACTGATACTTTCATTGGGCCTGGCGCTGGTGATGCAGGGACGGGACGAGCTGTTTATAAAGGAAATGCCCTCAAAGAGGGAGATCGATGGATGACAAAGGAGCGGCAGTACCGCTCCTTTGTTCTATTACATATCCTTATCCGGCCATGCTTTTGAGCATATCCGAATAGGATGACGACAACTCAAGCAGTGCGTATTTCATTTCTGAAGAAAAGGCTGCGGTGGAAGCGTCTCCATTGCCGGCAAGAAGGGATAGCGAGCTAAGACACTTGTCGCAGCACTGCACAAGGCTATCTATGGCGGGAGAGGTGTCCCGGTAGGCGAAGAGTGGGGAGCAGGAGGCGGAAAGCTCATCCTGTATGGATTTTACCAGCGCAGCACCCTCGCTGACCGTCATGCTCTTGCTGTCAAAATCTATGCAGGCTTCGCACAGCGCGTTCTGCGCCTGATACAGCGCCGTGAATCCCTCCTTGAGTTGCTCCGTCTGCTGCTGGTCCGCAGTTATGCTGAATGTAACGGTAGGCGTAGCCATGGCATATATGGCGCAGTCAGTGCCTTCGCTTATGAGCCGTTCCTTGACTGTGCGCGCCTCGCTTTCGCTGTGGTAGCACGAGGCCAGCACACGGTATACGCTGCCGTCGCTGTAAACATAGCCGCCGGCACCCTTGCTGCGCATTTCTTCAGAAAGCTTATCCGCGTTATCCTTTGAGGAAAAAACTCCCATTTGCAGTGCGAAGCAGCTTATGGATGGTACGTTCAACGTGCTGGTGAAAGAGCTGCTGTCGCTGCTGAGGCTTACGCTAAGAGCGTCGCCGGATGGCTCCGATGCTTCATTTTCCAGCGAATCAAGCCCGCCGCCGGTAAATAACGGCAGCTCGGACAGGGCTGAAAATGCCGGTGCCATTACCTTTTCGCTCAACCACTTGCCTGCGGCCGATGCGGTTATAAGATATACTGCGAGACCAAGCATGAGCAGCACCGTCATGGTTCGTATACCGTTTCGCCTTCTGCGCCTGCGCCTTCTTGCAAATTCCATATCAAAACTATCTCCTCGGTGAGTATGGTATAAGAATATTCACATTATGGGCTGTACAGAACAAAAAACATAAAAGCCGTATGGAAATAATGATAAGTTAATGATAGTATAAATACAATATGGGAAATATACATACTAAGCCGATCAAAGCAGTTAACCAAAAACAATTAAGAAGATAGTACCATTGAATATCAAATACTTAAAGAGCCCGGGGTGCCAGCCGGGCTCTTTGCTTTCTTCAGAGGAAAATAAAATCAAAAAAGCAGCTGAGACTGCTTTTTTGAAACCAAACTTGTGCGAGCAAGCCGTAAGCCGAGTTCTGTCCGGAACTTTCGTTCCTGGGTGACCATCTATCTAGGCCTGTCGTTGCCGGCAGGCTCGTGCGATTATCAGGAGCGTGACGGGCCGCCATTGAATGCTCCCATTCCAATCTTGCACCGGGTGGGGTTTACATGGCGGACAAGTCGCCAGGCCGCCGGTGAGCTCTTACCTCGCCTTTCCATCCTTACCGCACAAGTGCGGCGGTATATTTCTGTTGCACTTTCCCTGGAGTCGCCTCCGCCGGACGTTATCCGGCACCCTGCCCTGTGGAGCTCGGACTTTCCTCATACGGTCGGGCCGCATGCAGTCACCTGTCTTACTCGCAAAGTATATTTTAAACCAAATCTATTTGGAATACAATATCCTTCCGCAGTTTTCGCACTCCACTATGCCGGAGCCGGAGGCGACCTTTTTTACTATGGCGGTGGGCAGAGACATGCGGCAGCCGCTGCACTGGCTGTTTTCCACGGTAGCCATGGGTCGGGCATGGTTCGCATGGATCGCGTCATACCGTTTGAGCAGCGCCGGATCTACAAGCGCCCGCAGCTTTGCCGCCTCTGCGGCAGCCTTTTCCCTTTCGGGTTTGGCCTCCTGCGCTTCGGCTTCGCAGGCGGCACGCACGGCGTCATATTCTTTCTTGGCGCGGCCGGCTTTGGTATAAGTTTCTTTGTACTCTGCGCTGGCCTTTTCAAGGTATGCCATGGCATCGCTGAGCTCCTTGCGGACGGAGTTTATCTGGTCCAGCAGGCCTTCCATGGAGCGGCGGGATTCTGTCATCTCGGCCGCGGTGCATTCGTCGTCCTTTTCCATGGTGCCGAACTCGGATACTTCAAGCTCTAACCTGCGCTCAAGCTCGTGACATTGGGCTGATAGCTTTCCTATGAGCGCGCCGCGTGCGTCTATCTGCTTGGAAATATTTGTTACGGCGGACTGCTGCTCGCTTAAAAAGCTGTGGAGCTTATTGAGCCTTGCCCGATTGGGGGTGGATTTCAGGCGGCTGTCTATCTTTGCAACCTCCTGCTCGGCCTGGTCATACAGCCAGAGATCGTTGATTTTTGTCATATCCTTCTACCTCCGTATAATGATCGTGCGGGAGAGCTTAAATTCCCCTTAAGCACGGCGATTCCGAAAGAGTCAACCTATATTGTACATCATTTGCTTCCCGCTGTAAACGTTCAATAAGCCTGGGCAGCACTATGCGTTCCGTTTCGTAATGTCCCGCCTCTATGACGCTGAGCCCTATGAACTCCGCCTGGATGGCCAGATGGTGCTTCATTTCGCCGGTTATATAAGCGTCCGCACCGGCAGATTTTGCATCGAAAAGCTCTTCTGCGCCGCCTCCGCCTATCATGGCCAGACGGTGTATTCTGGCGTTCACATCCCCGGTTATGCGGACACGGGTATTGAGCTCCTTTTCGGAAAGTCTCGCAAGCTCGCCGAATGTCATATCCTTTGGAAGTGTTCCTATGCGGCCCAGACCTTCCGGAGGAAGCTTTTCCACATTTTCAAGGCTGAATACGCCGGCAAGACAGTCGTTCACTCCACCATCGGCTGCGTCGAGGTTGGTGTGGGCGGCAAAAAGGCCTATGCCGTTGCGAAGAAGGATATACGGCGCGGCGGTTTCGGGATCATCGGGAAGTATGCGCTTTACTGCCCTGAAGAATACCGGGTGGTGGGTGAGCATGAGGTCGGCTCCCCATTCTGCGGCCTCTTTGGCTGTAGCCATGGAGCAGTCGAGGGCCACCAGCACCTTTTTTATATCCTGCTTCTCCGTGCCTATGAGCAGGCCGGGATTATCCCAGTCCATGGCGAGCTCGCGGGGAGCTATGCCGTCCATGACATTTATAAAATCATTCAGCTTCATTTTTATGCATCTCCTGTGCAATATTTATGTATCCGTTCATTCGGCCGATTATCTCTGTAAGAGCCTTGGGTGTGACTCCCTTGCGCCTTGCTTTCTCCAGCCGGCGCAGATGGCCGTCGCGGTAGCTTTCCAATAATGGTATGAGCAGCGGGTCGCGCTTTTCAAATAACATCGGGCCGAAGGAATATTCGTCCTGAGGAAACCAGCCGGGCAGGGGGGCGGGATCGCCGCTTTTCGCTCCGATTATCTGGTATATTCGACCGGCGTCCAGCACCAGCCGCTCATCGATAATACGGAATTCGTTCTTACGAAGGAATTGCCGCAGCTCCTCAATGCCCCGCATGGGCTGCATGGTTATGCAGCGGGCGTTTTTGGCGGCCGGAAGGTTTGCTTCAAGTATGCGCGCGATGAGCTCGCCGCCCATGCCGCATATGGCGATAGCGTCCGCCTCGTCCGGGCCAAGGTGCGCCATGCCGTCTGATAAGACGGTGGTCAGCCTGCTGCCGAGGCCGCACAGCGCCGCAAGCTCCGTGGCCTTTTGTAGCGACGGTGCGCTTATGTCGGAAGCTATAACTCTATCTGCGCGGCCCTGCTGAAGCAGCGCAACCGAAAGCCTGCCGTGGTCGCAGCCTATGTCGGCAGCCAGATGGGAGCCGTTTATCATATCCGCTGCGGCCTGAAGGCGTGGACGGAGGCGTATTTTTTTGGTCAAAAACTTTTCCATATGTTTACTATATAATAAATGAAGCCCCAATGCAAACCTCGCAATGACAAAAGCTGCGATATGTACTATAATATATACAATTGCAAGTATATGCGTAAACCCGGAGGAATATAAATGATAACGCGTTGGGGAGCGAATATTGAAAAGGATAAGGTGCTGCTGGAATATCCGAGGCCGCAGATGCGGCGCAACAGCTATATAAACCTCAACGGAATGTGGCAGTATGCAATAGTGCGGGGGGAGAGCCTTCCGGATAAGATCGACGGGGAGATACTGGTGCCGTTTTCGCCGGAGTGCGAGCTGTCCGGCGTCCACCGCACCGTAGGTCCCGAGGATACGCTCTGGTACGTAAAGAACTTCTCACTGCCGGCGGATTTCAATATCGGCCGGGTACTGCTGCACTTTGGCGCGGTGGATCAGATCGCCGAGGTATACCTCAACGGCATCGAGGTAGGCTCCCACACAGGAGGCTATACGCCCTTTTCCATTGATATAACCAGAGAACTGCGGGAGGAAAACCAGCTTATCGTAAAGGTGCGCGATGTGACCGATACCTCGTGGCATACCCGCGGCAAGCAGAAGATACGCAAGGGAGGAATATGGTATACCCCTCAGAGCGGCATATGGCAGACCGTGTGGCTGGAAAGCGTGCCGGAGGAGTATATATCCGGCCTTCACATACTGCCACTATACGATGAGGCGGCGGTAGAGATAACCGTATATTCAGACGTCGAGAGACCATGCACGGCACGCATGGGGCTGGTGGTGGCCCAGGGCGAAACCAACAAACCCTTCCGTATGAGCGTACAGGGCTTTACCCCGTGGTCACCGGAAAACCCGCACCTTTACGGCTTCAGCGTGAAGATGGGCGAGGATATGGTCGAGAGCTACTTCGGCATGCGCAAGGCAGAGCTTCGGGAGGACGAAAATGGAATAAAGAGGCTTTTCCTGAACGACAAGCCTTACTTTCACAACGGCGTGCTGGATCAGGGTTACTGGCCGGACGGCCTTTATACCGCACCTTCTGACGAAGCCATGATTGCCGATATACAGACCATGAAGGATATGGGCTTCAATATGCTCAGAAAGCATATAAAGATAGAGCCGCTCAGGTGGTATTATCACTGCGACAGGCTGGGGATGCTCGTATGGCAGGATATGGTAAACGGCGGCGGCAAGTACGATCCGTTGACCGTAACCGCGCCGCTTTTCACCGGAATAAACATAAAGGATGACAGGTATGCCCGCTTTGCAAGGCAAAGCGAGGAAGGCAGGAAGCAGTTCAGGCGGGAGCTGGACGATATGATAAACCACCTGTTCAACTGCGTATCCATAGTGCTGTGGGTGCCCTTTAACGAAGGCTGGGGTCAGTTTGACGCGGCGGAAACGGCGGAGCATATCCGAACTATGGATCCTGGCCGCCTTATCGACCATGCAAGCGGCTGGCACGATCAGGGGGCGGGAGACGTATACAGCCGCCACGTATACTTCAGGCCGTATAGGTTTAAGGCGGACGACAAGGGCCGGGCGGCTGCACTCACGGAGTGCGGCGGCTACAGCTTCAGGGTAGAGGGTCACAGCGAAAAGAGCGGTGAGTTTGGCTACAAGAAGCTGAAGAACGCAGACGAGCTTATGGCGGCGTACAGAAAGCTGTACCAGCAGGAGCTTATACCCTCGATAGAAAATGGGCTCAGCGCCATAGTCTACACTCAGCTCAGCGATGTTGAGGGTGAGACCAACGGCCTGCTCACCTACGACCGCGAGGTGATAAAGCTCCCTGTGGAGGAGATAGCCCGAATAAACAGGCGGGTCACTCTGGAAAAGCCGGAGCAGCCCAAAGAGACCGGAGGAGAAGCAGCCGAAGAAAAGACTGCCATAAGCGAAACCAAAGAAGTGTTACAGGACGCGGCAGAGGATCAGGGCGAGAGCGAAAGCTGACCTTCGCCTGCCGTAAGCCCCGCAGCTTCCGCTATGGCTGCGGCGAGATAATCGATACTGTTCAGTGCCTGCTCGAAGGTATTGGCGTTATGGCCTACCTCCACCAGCAGGCACTGATTTGATATATGCTGATTATAGCGCCCGGGCTTTACGCGTATGTCCCTGGTGAGACCGGGATCTATGCCCTTCAAGGTATTGGTGATTCGCTCAGCGAGGGCGTAGTTGGAGTCAAAGTCGGGCATCTGGCCGTATCCTGTGCCGGTGGCGCCCTTGCCGGTGCCTACGACGAACATCAGCCGGGCGCACTGCCTGCCGTTTATCGTAACAAAGTCAGCCGGTTCGGTGGGATTCTTGCCGAAGGAATCCCTGTGAAGGTCTATATACATTGTAATCGAGGGGTACTTATCGCGGTACTTTTCCATTGTCTTTAAGGAGCGGGAGTAGGAGGTGGCCAGCTTGGGCGGCTCGTGGTCGGTGGTGTCGTGTATCACCGCTATGCCGTAGCTACGCAGGCATTCCGCAAGCTTTTCGCCTACCGCAACCACGTTTTTATCGTTGTCGCGGGTGCGCCACTTGCCGCTTTCCTCGTATTTATCCTTATCCGTCTGCAAATACGCTTCGGTGGTATGGGTGTGGTATATGAGTATCTTCGGCTCCTTGCCATCGAGGCTCACCATTGGAGGTTCAGTGGATATGACTTCTATCTTTATATCTGCGCTCTGGGGCGCGGGGGTGCTTTGGGGCTGGGCAGGGGCCGTGGACTGATCGCTGCCGCCGTGTATGTACGGGAACTCCATAAAAAGCAGCGCGTCGTATACGCTGCCGCCGTTTTTATAGTAAGCCGAAAAGTGCAGCCAATACAGCCCGAGGCAGAGCAAAAACACCACGAGGGCGGCAGGATTGATTCCTTTGTTCCCGTTGTAAATTCGTTTCTTTCGCATATGTGACAAGCCCTCCGCTAAAATGTTATGAGCGGAGGGCTTTAGGTATGACTAAGCTATCAACATACGCACGTCCTCAAAGCTTTTGCCGAACAGCGCCATGTTAATTCCGGTGGCGATAATGCCCGACATATCTTCGACTATTGAGTCTATATCCTTAGGCGTTACTACCATCTGGCCCAGGTTTTCGCTTATTACCTGCTCCGCAAGACCCTTCAGCTTTTCTTCATCGCCGTGAAGGCCGGTCTTGTCCGCGATTAGTGAGATGACCTCCTGCGTTATCGTGGCTGCGTGGACCACGAGGGGTACGCCGATGGCTATGACGGGCACGCCAAAGGCTTCGCTGTTCAGCCCCTTGCGGTTATTGCCTATGCCGCTGCCGGGGCTTATGCCGGTGTCAGTCAGCTGTATGGTGGTATTTATGCGGGCGGCACGGCGGGAGGCAAGGGCGTCTATGGCGATTATCATATCCGGCTTGGCGTATTCCTTTACGCCCCTGACTATCTCCATGGTCTCTATACCGGTGACTCCCAGCACGCCTGGCGCTACCGAGCATACCGAGCGCACAGTTCCGGGCAGGGCGTCCGGCATATATTCAGTGACGTGACGGGTAACGTATATGCGTTCCGCTACCCGGGGGCCAAGGGAATCCGATGTAATGGAGCGGTTGCCGAGGCCAACAACAAGCACGGTCGCGTCGTCTTTCAGCCCTGTGAACATATTGTACAGCTCCTCGGAAAGCGCGGCGCTCATCTGCTCAAAAAGGTCGAGCGGGCGGTTACAGAGCTCGGGCGCGTCCAGCGTGACGTATTTGCCGATGGGCTTGTCCAGCTTTTCCGCCGCGGTTCTGTCGGTTATCTTTATCCGGGAGACGGTCATGCGTTCCCTTTCCTCAGTCTGCTCCTCTACGCCTTCTATGTCCGGGTTCAGTTCCCGGGATTCCAGCGCCAGGTCAGTGCGTATACCTGATGACATTTCTATAAGGCTCCTTTTTAAATAAATTATATACTTGTATTATGGCGGCAAAGCCGTTATAATATTTTGCGGAAAAAACATCGGAACGGAGAAAAACAGGGTTGCGTCACGCAGCTTTATGTGTTATAATCAACTCCGTTCGAGTAAAAAGACACAGGGGGTGAATTGTTTTGGCTAACCATAAGTCCGCTTTGAAGCGCGTGGGCGTAAGCGAGAAGAAGAATCTTCGCAACCGCATGATCACGTCTCAGGTTAAGACTGCTGTCAAGAGCTTCGACAAGGCTCTGGCTTCCGAAGACAAGGCTGCTGTTGAAAGCGCCTATGTCAACGCTGTAAGCACCGTCGATAAGGCAGCCGGTAAGGGCGTTATCCACAAGAACGCTGCTAATCGCAAAAAGGCTCAGTTGGCAATAAAGCTCGCGGCAAAGTAATTTAAGCCAAAAGAATTGCCCGTTTGATAAACGCGTTAAAGGCCAGCCTCAACCGGTTGGTTTTTTTCGTGCAGAAATTAGAATTAAGGCTTGGCGAAAGATGAAGAACAAAGGCGTACTGTATGCGCTTTGCGCAGGCATCAGCTGGGGTATAAGCCTCGGCATATTTGGCCGCACCATGACATCCTTTGGTTTTACCGCAATGCAGGTATCGGCCGTAAGGACCACCATAAGCGCCATTACATTTATCATATTGGCACTGGTGACGGATCGTAAGGCATTCAGGCTAAATCCGAAGGATATATGGATATTCCTTTGCTCCGGCTTTATAAGCGTTACGCTGTTCTGCTGGTGCTATTTTACCTCCACCAGGCTGTGCTCGCTGGCAGTGGGCGGCGTGCTTCAGTATACTGCGCCGGTGTGGGTGGTGGTGTTTTCCGCCGTCATCTTCAAGGAGCCTATTACAAAGGTAAAGGCCGCTGCAATGGCCATAGCCATAGCCGGCTGCGTGCTCGTCAGCGGTATAACCCACGGGGTAGGGCAGGTCTCGGCGTTTGGGCTTGTGGCGGGGGTATTTTCCGGCATAACCTACGGCAGCTATACCATATTTACCCGCTTTGCCGTGCCTAAGTACCGCACCATGACGATAAATGTCTATACCTTCATAGTGGCATCGGCAACATCCCTGCTGCTTTCCGGCCCGGTAAAGACCGTGTCCGCCGTATGCACGCCAAAGGTGCTGCCGGTGGCGATAATAGGCGGCATAATGTGCGCCGCGGTGCCGTATTACTTCTACAACAAGAGCCTGGAGACGCTGGAAAACGGAAAAGCAAGCATACTGGCCACTATAGAGCCGGTGATAGCCGTAATGGTGTCGGTATTTTACTATAAGGAGCCTCTGAGCGTGGAAGCGTTAATAGGAATAACGCTGATATTGGGGGCGGTGATGATATTGGCCATACAAAAGGATGGCGTGCCGGCAAAGGCTGAGCATCAGGAGGTACAGGCCGCGAAATAGGACTCTTATACCGAAAAAAGGCATCTGCCCGGAGTTATCCGGGTGTTTTTTTATAAAAAGCAAAAAAGGTGCCGTATCAAAAGAGGATTTTTGACTTTTGCAAAGAAAAAGACAAAAAAGCGCCTGCGGAGGTAATTTGATATGGCTACTGTAAGCAGCAAGGACTACCGGGAATTCATAGAGGAAAAGGAAAAAGAGTACCTTTCGCCATATGCCGCCCTCTCGGTAAACACGAGGGGCCGCGAGCGCCCAATGAAGCCCTGCCCCATACGAACGGATTACATTCGGGACAGGGACAGGATAATACACTGCAAATCCTTCAGGCGGCTCAAGCATAAGACACAGGTATTCCTGTCGCCCGTCGGCGATCATTACCGCACCCGCCTTACGCACACGCTTGAGGTGAGCCAGATAGCCCGCACCATAGCCCGGGGCCTCAGGCTAAACGAGGATCTAACCGAAGCCATAGCTCTGGGCCATGACCTTGGCCATACTCCCTTCGGCCATGCAGGAGAGGAAGTGCTGAATAATCTTATGAAGGACGAGGGCGGTTTTGCCCACAACGAGCAGAGCATTCGCGTGGTGGAAAAGCTGGAAAACGACGGCAGGGGCCTGAACCTCACATACGAGGTGAGGGACGGAATACTCAACCACCGCCGCAGCGGCACCCCCTGCACACTGGAGGGCTACGCGGTAAGCCTTGCGGACAGGATAGCGTATATAAACCACGACATAGACGACGCCATAAGGGCAGGGGTGTTGTCCCCAAAGGAAATACCGGAAAGCTGCAATAAAATACTGGGGGACACCCACGGCGAACGCATAAACACCATGATACTGGATATATTGGAGCAGAGCTTCGGCAAGCCCGAAATAAGCATGAGCGAGCCGGTGAAGGAGCAGTTCCATATACTCAGAAGCTTCATGTTTGACAAGGTATACCTCAACCCAAGGGCGAAGGGAGAGGAGAAAAAGGGCAAGCTCCTCGTGGAGCAGCTCTTCGCTTACTATCTCGACCATGTGGATCTGTTGCCGCACGAGTTTCTGATGAACCTTGAGGAGGACGGCAAGAAGCGCATAGTGGCGGATTACATAGCCTGCATGACGGACAATTACGCCATAACGGATTATGAGCGGCTGTTCGTGCCCAGAGAATGGAGCAGGATGTAGAATAAAAAAGGATTTTTGAGATTTCCGCAGAATAAGACAATCTGTCGGATCTCGACGAAAGGAGGAGGCCATGGCGATATTTCCCGATGCGTGGTTAAGCGAGCTGCTCAGCAAAAGCGACCTTGCCGCTATCGCCTCCGAGTATACTTTGCTTAAGCCAAAGGGCAAACGGCTTTGGGGCTGCTGCCCTTTCCACAGCGAAAAGACGCCGTCTTTTTCCGTGGTGCCGGACGAGCAGTTCTACTACTGCTTTGGTTGTCACGCAGGCGGGAGTGTGGTGCAGTTCGTTATGGATGCGGAAAAGCTTACCTATGTGGAGGCAATAAAGTATCTGGCTCAGCGGGCGGGCATGGAGCTTCCGGATGACGTGGACGACGACAGGCTCAGGCAGGAGCGGGCTCTCAAGGAACGGCTGTACGCCGCCTGCAAGGATGCCGCAATGTTCTACCATGCCAAGCTTTTGAGCGAGGAAGGCAAAGAAGCCCAGAAGTACCTGATGGGGCGGAATATAGATGCGGCTACCGCTGCTAAGTTCGGCCTTGGCTATGCTCCTCCAGGATGGGACAACCTGCTCAAATATATGACGGAAAAAGGCTACTCCAATGAGCATCTGCTCGCGGCGGGCCTGATAATACAGGGCAAGGGCAGGGATAAGTACTACGATGCGTACAGGGACAGGGTGATGTTCCCCATAGTGTCCACGGCTAAGCGGGTACTGGGCTTTGGCGCCCGCACCATGGGAAACGACACGCCCAAGTATCTCAACACCGGCGACACCCCAATATTCAACAAGCGCAATAATCTGTACGGTTTGAATCTTCAAAGAGGCAAGCATCTTGCAGATATTATAATCGTAGAAGGATACATGGACGTCATAAGCCTTTACAAGGCGGGCGTCACTAACGCCGTGGCAAGCCTGGGCACAGCGCTTACGCAGCAGCAGGCCAGGCTGATCAAGCGCTACGTGCCCAAGGTTTATATAAGCTACGACGGTGATTCCGCCGGGCAGAATGCCACCCTGCGTGGTTTGGATATACTTGCCAAAGAGGGCCTTGACGTCAGGGTAATAGTGATACCCGACAATATGGATCCGGATGACTACGCCAAAAAGTTCGGAGGGCAGGAATATCTGGCGCTGAAGGATAAGGCTCTTACGCTCAACGGCTTTAAGCTGGACAGCCTTATGGGCGGCATCGACCTCGGCACGCCGGACGGCAGGGAGGAATACGCAAAAAAAGCCTGCGCACTGCTTGCAAGGCTGGAACCTGTGGAGCAGGAACGCTATGCGCCGGTTATAGCGCGGCGGACGGGCCTTTCAAAGGAGGCCATACTGCGTCAGTGCGGCATAAGCGGAAGTCCCGCCGGGAATAGCATTGGAAATAGTCGGAATACTAAGCAGCAAAACAGGGAGCGGCTCAAAAGCCTTAACAAAGCAGAAACAGCGCTGCTGTGCTGCATGATAAAGTCCGGCGAGGCGTTGCTTTGCGCCATGGAGGAGATGGCGCGATACGGCATCAGCTTTTCAGATAGCGCGATCAACGCCTTTGCGGAGGGCCTTCTTGCAAGGAGCGTGACGGGCGAAAAGCTGGATATACCGCTGGCGCTGTCCATGCTGCCCCAGGAGGCGGCAGAGAGCGTAAGCGCCGCGATAGGCAGCGAGGACACCGTGATAGATCCTGTGACCACCGCTAAGGACTGCGTCGCCGCAATAGCCAGGGAGGCTATGGACGAGAGGATAAAGGAGCTTGCGGCGGCCATGCAGACAGGCGGAAGCGACGAGGAAAAACGCGAATATATGGAGCTTGTGAAAAAGCGGGTCTCATTGAAATAAACGGGAAATGCAAGGAAAAACTTTAAGTATATACAAAGGAGTGGCGGCTTTGGAAAAGAAGAACGACGTTAAAGACCTTAAGGAAGAAAAGGACGTTAAGGACGAAAAGAAGGAGCATAACAGCGCGGATGCCAAGATAGAAGCTCTTATAGAGATGGGCAAATCCAAGGGCGTGCTCACCTATAAAGAGGTAATGGACACACTGGATGATCTGGAACTGGATTCAGAGCAGATAGAGCGAATATATGATCGCTTTGAGGCGCTGAATATAGATGTGGTCGAAGAGATGGAAATACCCGACGACATCACCAGCGATATATCCGAGCTGGAGTCTGACCTTGGCAGCACAGAGGGCGTGGCTATAGACGACCCCGTGCGCATGTATCTCAAGGAGATAGGCAAGGTGCCGCTTCTGAGCGCAGCTGAGGAGATAGAGATAGCCAAGCGCATGGCGGACGGCGATCAGGATGCAAAGAAGCAACTGGCAGAGGCTAACCTGCGTCTGGTGGTATCCGTTGCGAAGCGCTACGTTGGCCGCGGAATGCTGTTCCTGGACCTTATTCAGGAGGGCAATCTGGGCCTTATAAAGGCAGTGGAAAAGTTCGACTACCGCAAGGGCTATAAGTTCTCCACCTACGCCACGTGGTGGATACGACAGGCCATAACCCGTGCCATAGCCGACCAGGCCCGTACAATAAGGATACCTGTCCATATGGTAGAGACCATAAACAAGCTTATCCGCGTCAATCGCCAGCTTTTGCAGGAGTACGGCCGCGAGCCCAGGCCGGACGAGATAGCCCGTGAGATGGGCATAAGCGAGGAGAAGGTACGTGAGATAATCAAGGTAGCGCAGGAGCCGGTGTCCCTCGAAACGCCTATAGGCGAGGAGGAGGACAGCCACCTTGGCGACTTTATACCCGACGACGATGCGCCTGCCCCCGCAGAGGTCGCCGCATTTACGCTGCTCAAGGAGCAGCTCATGGAGGTGCTGGATACGCTTACCCCACGGGAGGAGAAGGTGCTGCGTCTCCGCTTCGGGCTGGACGACGGAAAGGCCCGCACTCTGGAAGAGGTTGGGCGGGAATTCAATGTTACCCGGGAACGCATACGCCAGATAGAGGCAAAGGCGCTGCGCAAGCTTCGCCACCCCTCAAGAAGCAAGAAGCTCAAGGATTTTCTCGAATAATAAACATAAAAAAGGCGCTCACCGCAACACTGCGATGGGCGCTTAGTTTGCCGATAAACTCCGGGGTTGATAAGGGGCCGCAGCCCCTTATGTTCAATCCGGCTCTGACGACATGCGCGTCAGAACGGATGAAAACCCAGAGGTTTTCATGCCCTGCATTCGGTGCCGGCCGCGCCATAGGCGCAGGCACCGAATGAGAAAGCTCGAAAAAGCGGCGTTTAGCCGCTTTTTCGACACTTTGAGGCGCTCACCGCAACACTGCGATGGGCGCTTTTTTGCTTACTGGCCCAGCTGCTTAAGCACAGACTCCAGCCGCTGCTTCTGCTCTGCCGTGAGCATGGGGGCGATCTTGCCGGCAACCGACGCCAGCTCATTGGGATCTATAATGCCGCTGCGCTTGGCCGCCGCCAGCTCCCCTATGAGCTCCTGCTCGGACTTGCCGCCGTACTTATCCACCACGCTCTGCACGTCGTTGAGCATGGCAGGGTCAATGTTTTGTGCCGTCTGGTTCAGATTGTTCATGTCGGGAAGGGGCTGCTGCCTGCTTCCGCGTAGGCTGCGCTTCATCAAATCACCTCAAAACAATAATATGCGCAGCAGACGGCAAAGGTTCACATATCGCCCCTTTTGCATAGAATAGTTATAGATAAAGGGAGGTACAGCCATGCAGAGAACAGCACCATCTACGCCGCCGAGAAGGCAGGAGAACTACGAAGGCTCTCCTGCGCTTATGATGGCAAGCAGGATAAGGGCGGAGCAGGGCCCGGAAAAGGCGGCGCAGTATCTTTCCGCCATGGAACCGTTCCTCGCCCCGGGAGAGCGCACCCACATAGCGTATACGCTGGGCCTGCCGATACCCCAACCTGTACAGCAGAATTACGCTCAGCAGCCTCAGGGAATGGGCGGCGGCTTCGGAGGTATGCCTAATATGCAGAATATACCGAACATGGGCGGTATGGGCGGCCTCGGAAATATTGGCGGCATAATGCAGGTGATGCAGCTTATGAATACCCTTCAGGGTACGGGCGGAGGAGGGCAGAACCCGATAATGAATATGCTTGGCGGCCTTATGGGAGGTAAAAAGCCGCAATAATATAATAACTTGTGAACAGAGCGCGCCCGTGGTACACTGAGTCTTAGAGATATTACAAAAGACGGCAGGTATCCTACAAATGCGCATATTGAGCATAACGGCACAGAAACCACACTCCACCGGCAGCGGAGTTTATCTTACGGAAACGGTCCGCGGCTTTAAAGAGCTGGGCCATACTCAGGCCGTCATAGCCGGTGTGACCCGGGAGGATAGCGTGAAGCTTCCTGAGGGAGTGGAGTTTTACCCGGTTTACTATAACAGCCCGGAGCTGCCATTTCCGGTATGCGGAATGTCGGACGAGATGCCGTATGAAAGCACACGGTACCGGTATATGAAGCCTGATATGGTGGATAAGTTCGAGGCGGCATTCGGAAGCGCCGTGCTGCGTGTGGTGAAGGAGTTCAGGCCTGACGTGGTGATATGCCACCACCTGTACCTTCTCGCCGCCATAGTGCGGGAGAAGCTTCCGGATATGGCGGTGTGGGGCATATGCCACGGCACCGACCTTCGCCAGATGTACACCAACCCCCTCGAGCGCGAGAGGATACGCCGGGGAATAGCTGGGCTAAACAGGATATGCTGCCTGCATGCTCAGCAAAAGACGGAGATAGTGAGCTGCTACGGCGCAGAGCCGGATAAGGTATGCGTCGTAGGCAACGGATTCAACAGCAGTATTTTTTACGATAAGGGCGAAAGAAAGCCCCATGATGATATACGCATAGTATACGCTGGAAAGATATCCGAACAGAAGGGCGTTTTCTGCCTGCTGCGCTCATTGAAATACCTCGGCTGGCAGAGGGAGAGGTTCTCCTTGCGCCTTGCCGGCGGCTGGAACGCAGAGCAGCATCGCATCGCGCAGAAGCTTATAGATGACGGCGGCTTTGACGTGACGCTGCTCGGCCCGTTGAGCCAGACACAGCTTGCGGAGGAGTTCAACAGGGGAGACGTGTTTGTGTTGCCATCGTATTATGAGGGACTGCCCCTGGTGATAGCGGAGTCCATGGCCTGCGGCATGAAGGCGGTATGTACCGACCTGCCAGGCATAAGGCGGCAGATGGAGGAAAACCTGCCTGGCAACGGCATAGTGTTCATACAGCCGCCAAAGATGATAGATGCCGATACACCGGAGCCGGACAGCGTAGAGCCCTTTGAAAAGCGTATAGCGGCCGGGATACGCGAGGCTGCGGCAAAGGAAAGATGCGTTGTATCGCTGCAAAATCTCACGTGGCTTGGGGCTTGCAGGAGGATACTGGGGTAAATAAAATATTGCACTTGAAAAATTGTAAAGGTTGAGTTATAATATCTTTTGTTTCCGGGGGATGTAGCTCAGCTGGTCAGAGTGCATCGCTCACATCGATGAGGTCGTGGGTTCGAGCCCCTCCATCCCCACCAAAACAGCAGTCACAAAATGTGGCTGTTTTTGTTTACTGTATTTTTCCGTTGGTTCTGAATAGCTTTTAATATGGACTACTTTTTCGGAGGTCGCTATGGAACAGGCACAGTATAATATAAGGGCACGAATAGGCAAGCTGTCCGGCGCTGTGGGAATAATATGCAACTGCCTGCTTGCTGCGGGCAAGCTTATAGTGGGACACATGACGTCGTCCATGTCCATAACCGCAGACGGGCTCAACAATCTGTCAGACGGGGCCAGCTCTATCGTGACGCTGCTGGGCTTCAAGCTTGCAGAAAAGCCAGCGGACAGGAAGCATCCCTATGGCCATGCGCGTATAGAGTACATAGCAGGCCTTACAGTGGCGGTGATGATACTTTTCATAGGTCTTGAGCTGGGTAAAAGCTCGGTTGAGAAGCTTATCAACCCGGAACCTATAGAATTTTCGTTCACCGCGGTATGGGTGCTGTGCGCTTCCATATTGGTAAAGCTGTTTATGATGCTGTTCAATCTGAAGATGGGCAGAAGGATAAATTCAAACGCCCTGCTGGCCACGGCTGCCGACAGCCGCAATGACGTGATGACCACCTCGGCGGTGCTGGCGGCTTCCATAGTTGAGCACTTTTACGATGTCAGGATAGATGGCGTTATGGGCATAGCCGTATCGCTGTTCATACTGTACAGCGGCATAAAGCTTGCCGGGGAGACTATGTCGCCGCTGCTGGGAGAGGGCGCCAACCCGGAGCTGCAAAAGCAGATAACCGACTATATAAACGGCTGTCCCATGGTGCTGGGCTGCCACGATCTCATGGTACACGATTACGGCCCCGGCAGGCGGTACGCAAGCATTCATGTTGAGATAGACAAAAACGAGGATCCAATGGCCTGCCATGCAAGGATAGACAGGATGGAGCGGGAATGCCTGAAAAACTACGGCACGCACCTGGTAATACACTATGATCCCGTTGTGACCAACGATCCCGAGGTAAACAGCACAAAAAGGCTTGTGAATACCATAATAAAGGTGAGGGACGGCAGGCTCACCATACACGACTTCCGCATGGTGGACGACGGAGAAAGTGTAAAAATGTCCTTTGACATGATATTGCCGGAGGATCTCAGGGGACAGGAGCAGAGCATAAAGGAAACGGTGGAGAAGGCGCTCAACAGCCTCGACAGCAAAAAATACTATGCGGATATAACCTTTGATATGGAGTCGGACGGAGTTGAAGAAGATTAACGCCGGCGCAATATAACTTCGTCTAGCATGGTTGTAAACGATAATGCTTTATGTTAAAATACTAGTTATTATTTTTTCGCCATATAGAGACATTCCACGCAGGATCGGAGGCAGTAAATATGAGAATGGTAGATCTTATAATCGATAAGAGAGAGGGAAAAGCCCATACAAGAGAGGAAATAAATTATATAATCCGCGAATATACTGCGGGGAATATACCGGATTACCAGATGTCGGCGTGGCTTATGGCGGTGTGCTGGCAGGGCATGACGGAGCGCGAAGTGAGCGAGCTCACCTCTGCAATGATGCATTCCGGCGACGTTGTTGACCTTTCCGACCTTCCCGGCATAAAGGTGGATAAGCACTCCACCGGCGGCGTGGGCGATACCACAACCCTTGTGATAGCGCCTCTTGTGGCTGCCTGCGGCGGTACGGTAGCCAAGATGAGCGGCCGCGGCCTGGGCCATACCGGCGGGACCCTCGACAAGCTTGAGTCGGTGCCGGGGGTATGTATAGAGAAGAACATAGATGAATTCAAAGATATAGTGCGCAGGATCGGCCTCTGCGTCATAGGACAGAGCGGTAACCTCGTGCCTGCTGACAAGCACATGTACGCCCTCAGGGACGTTACGGGAACGGTGGAGAGCATACCGCTGATCGCCTCCAGCATAATGAGCAAAAAGCTGGCCGCCGGTACAGACGCCATAGTGCTGGATGTAAAGTGCGGCACAGGAGCCTTCATGCATACTCCGGAGCAGGCTAAGAAGCTTGCCCGCACCATGGTAAAGATAGGCGATGCGCTGGGCAGAAAGACAGTAGCCCTCATAACGGATATGGATCAGCCACTGGGCATGGCCGTAGGCAACGGCCTTGAAGTCAGGGAGGCCATTGAGGTGCTTTCCGGAAAGATAAAGGAAGGCGACATGCTGTATGAAGTCTGCATGCTGCTTGCGGAGAATATGCTCATGCTGTCAGGACTGGCTGAGGACGACAGGGAGGCACGCGCAAAGCTGACCGAGGCCATAAAGACCGGCGCAGGATTAAAGAAGCTTGAGCAGATGCTCACAGCCCTGGGCGCCAGGGACGCGAAGGCCTGCATAGCCGATCCCGATACCCTATGCACCGTTAAAAAGAAGGTGCCGGTATATCTCAATGGCGAAGGCTACATTACCGGTATGCATGCCGCCGATATAGGCAATGCCGCCCAGAAGCTGGGTGCCGGCAGAGCGGAGAAGACAGATATAATAGATCCCGCCGTAGGGCTTGTTATGCACAAGCGCAGGGGCGACTTCGTAAAGGCCGGCGAGCCGGTGGCTACAATGTATGTAAACGACGAGAGCCGCCTTGAGGAAGCCGTAAAGACGCTCAGGGGAGCCATAGAGCTGGGAGCGGAAAAGCCGGAGCATGAGCCGATGGTATACGATGTTATAAAGTAATAACGCCTGATTTACGATAAGTTCACGGGGCGCCGATTGTAAAAGGGCGCTCCGTGTGTTATTTTAATAAGATAAAGAGAAATTTTCGCGAGGTACAGGTACTTGAAGAAGCTTATAGCCATAGACGGAAACAGCCTTATGCACAGGGCGTATTATGCTCTGCCCTCAATGACCGCGAAGGACGGAACTCCCACGGGGGCCATATACGGCTTTGTGGGAATGCTTTTAAAGCTGCTTTCCTATGAGCCTGACTATCTGCTGGTGGCCTTCGATATGCACGGCCCTACCTTCCGCCATGAGCAGTACGGCCAGTATAAGGCGGGCAGGCGGGAGACTCCGGAGGATCTTCGGGCCCAGTTTCCGCTGCTGAAGGAGCTGCTCAGGGAAATGGGCATAACCATATGCGAATGCGAGAGGTACGAGGCGGACGATATACTTGGTACCATATCCAGAATAGCTGACAAAAACGGCGTTGATGCGCTGCTGGTAACAGGAGACCGGGACGCGCTGCAACTTATAAACGACCATACCCACGTGCTGCTTACCAAGAAGGGCATAACCGAAACCGTAGAGTACGATGAGGCGGCGCTAAAGGAGCAGTACGGCCTCGAACCTGCCCGTATGCCTGATTTAAAGGGTCTCATGGGTGATAATTCCGACAACCTGCCTGGAATACCGGGGGTTGGGGAAAAGACGGCTCTGAAGCTTTTGCAAAAATACGGCACGCTGGAAAACACGCTGCAAAGCGCGGAGCAGGAAAAAGGCGCGCTGCGCCAAAAGCTTCTGGACAATCCCGAATCCGCCCGTATAAGCTACCGGCTGGGCATAATCGACACAGAGGCGCCTATATCTGTCGGCCTTGAAGATTGCGCTTTTGATCCGGACAAAATGGCCGGAGCCATACCCATGATGAACAGGCTGGAGCTTCGCAGCCTTATTCAGCGACTGCCCAAGGGAGAGAAGCCTGCCGCCGAACAGCTGCCAGAGATAAATGCAAAAACAATAGAAATATCCAATGCGGAGCAGCTAAGCGAACTGACTGAAAAACTGAAAAACGCAAAACGCGTGGCGGTGTGTATAGGCGAACGCATGCACGTGGCGGCGGATACGGAGACACAGTACGATATATCCCTGGGAGCGACGCTGCTGGACCCCGGTCTGTCCGCGGAGGAGGTATTTGCGGCCTTAGCGCCGGTATTCCTAAGCGAAAGCATCGAAAAGTGCCTGTTCGATTCAAAACATGCGCGGCATATACTGCAAGGCGCAGGCATTTCCCTGAAGGGAAATGTGTTCGACCTGATGATAGCCGATTACCTGCTTCATGCAATACACCCTGCGGATACATTAAAGACCCTCTGTGCTGAAAGGGGTATGCCGGAATGCCCGGCGTCCATGCTGGCGCTGGAGAGTGTAATCACCGGCGAGCTCAGAGAAAAGGGGCTTTGGAAGCTTTACGAGGAGGTTGAACTGCCGCTTACCCGGGTGCTTTATGATATGGAGCGGGAGGGATTCGCGGTGGACAGGGACATGCTCCGGGAGCTGTCCGACAGGTTTGCTGCGCGCATAGATGAGATGGAGGGGGAAATATACTCCCTGGCCGGGGAGAAGTTCAACATACTCTCCACAAAGCAGCTGGGGGTTATACTCTTTGAAAAGCTGGGTCTGCCTCCGCAGAAAAAGACAAAGTCGGGCTATTCTACCGATGCGGAGGTGTTGGAGGCGCTGGAGGATAAGCACCCCATAGTAAAGCTGGTTCTGGAATACAGATTTCTTTCAAAGCTCAAGAGCACGTTTGTGGACGGCCTGCTGGCGCTTCTCAAGAACGGCAGGGTATATACCAGCTTCAACCAGAATATCACAGCCACAGGTCGCATATCCTCCACAGAGCCCAACCTGCAGAACATACCCGTCCGCACGGAGCTGGGCCGCGAGATACGCAAGGCCTTTGTGGCAAGCCCGGGGCGCATACTGGTGGGCGCGGACTATTCCCAGATAGAGCTTCGTCTCCTCGCACACATAAGCGGGGACGAGGGGCTTATAGCCGCCTTCAACTCCGGCGAGGATATACATACCAGCACTGCAGCCGAGGTGTTCGGCGTTGATAAGGCAAGCGTAACGAGAGAGCAGCGCAGCGCCGCAAAGGCTGTAAACTTTGGCATAGTTTACGGAATAAGCGACTACGGTCTCGCCAAGAACATAGGCGTGAGCCGAAAGGAGGCCGGCGAGTTCATACGCCGTTACCTTGAAAAATACTGCGGAGTGCAGGAGTATATGCACCGCTGTGTGGAGGAGGGCCGCAAAAAGGGCTACGTAACTACGCTTATGGGCCGCAGACGCGAGCTTCCCGAGATCAAATCGTCTAATTTCAATACCCGGAGCTTTGGCGAGAGGGTGGCCATGAACATGCCTATTCAGGGCACCGCGGCGGATATAATAAAGATGGCCATGGTAAACGTGCATAAGCGGCTGGAGGAGGAAGGCCTCAAGGCAAGGCTCATACTCCAGATACACGATGAACTTATCATAGATACCCCGTTTGACGAGGAACAGCGGGTGCGCAAGCTGCTCGCGGAATGCATGCAGAACGTAATGAAGCTCAAGGTGCCGCTCATAGCCGATGTGAGCTCGGGCCACAGCTGGTTTGATACCAAGTAAGGAGAAGCGTATGCGCATTGGCCTTACAGGAGGCATAGCGTCGGGGAAAACCACGGTGTCGCGCAGGCTTGCGGAGCTGGGAGCAGCGGTGCTGGACGCCGACGCATTCGCAAGAATTGCCGTAGAAAAAGGCAGCGAGGGGCTGAAAGAGATAGTCAAAGCGTTCGGCGGCGGAATGCTGGATTCGGACGGATGCCTGGACAGGCGAAAGCTCGGCGCGGCGGTGTTCGGCGACGAAGCTGTGCGTCTGAGGCTAAACGGCATACTGCACCCAGCCATACGTGCAGGAATGCTGAAGGCCGCAGAAGCTGCCGAGGAGAGCGGCTTCAGGGTGATCGTCTTTGACGTGCCGCTGTTGATAGAGTGCGGCTGGCAGGAAATAGCAGACGAGGTATGGCTGGTGACGGCCCCGATGGAAGAACGGGTACGCCGCATAATGGCCAGGGACGGGTTAAGCGAAGCGGCGGCAAAGCAGCGCATTGCCTCCCAGATGAGCGACGACGAAAAGAAGCCCTTTGCCGACGTGATAATAGACAACAGCGGCGATATTGAGCGGCTTTATGAGATGACTGACAGGCTGTATAGACAGGCTTTGGAGAAAGATGGCAGCAACCAGAGGCAAACCGGCGGGGCAGAGAAAAAGCCAAGCCAAAAAGAAAAGGCGTAAAAGCGCCAACATAAAATGGGGAAGGGCCATATGCCTTGGGCTTTGTGCGCTGGTGGTGCTGAGCGCCCTTGCGTGGCAGCTCAGCTGGCTGCTGGAAAAGCGGGCATATAAGCTCCAGTACAGCGCGGAGATAAAAAGGTATTCCAGAGAATTCGACATAGATCCATATCTCGTGGCGGCGATAATACACTGTGAAAGCTCCAACAGGCATACGGTAGTGTCCCGGGCAGGGGCGAAGGGACTGATGCAGATAATGCCGGATACCGGCTTTTGGATAGCAGAAAAACTGGGAGAAGAAGATTTTACGGAGGATGAGCTGTTTGAGCCAAAGGTGAATATACGCTTCGGCTGCTGGTATTTGAAATATCTGCTGGACAGCTTTTCCGGAAACAGAAAAACTGCGGTCGCAGCGTATAATGCGGGACCGGGAAACGTAAGGAAATGGCTTAACGATGAAAAATACTCCAAGGGCGGCGAACTCGATAGCATACCCTTCAAAGAAACCGCCCAATACGTTGAAAGGGTACAGCGGGCATATGATAAATACACAAAGCTATACGCGAATGAACTGGGTTAGGAGGATAGCGGCGTTCGCCATGGCGGCGTTGAGCCTCGCTATGCTGGGCTGCTCAAAAGGCGGCGAGCAACAGAAGGAAACGCTGGGGCTGGACATAGACGTGCCTATAACCGAGGAGACGCTGCCCGCAGCAGGCGGAGAGATAAAGATGTATATCCCCACCAATGCGGACCTCACCGACCCGCTTTCCGTAAACACAGAGGAGATGATGAATTTCTTTTCTCTGGTATACGAGAGCCTTATAACCATAAATAACGACGGAAAGCTAAATCCGGAGCTGGCTGAAAACTGGACCAGCGAGGACGGCGGCAAGACATGGACAGTAAACCTTCGCACCGGGGTTACATGGCATAAGGTGGGCAGAAATTTTACAGCCAATGACGTCACGGCCACATTCGAGAGGCTGAAGACGCTGGGGGAGGACAGCTACTATTACTACGCCGCCCGGGATATAGAATCCATAGAGGCTATAGACAACACGACTCTGAAGGTGGTAATGAAGGAAGGAGGCTACGCCTTCCTGTATGCTATGACCTTTCCTGTAATGATGAACGGTGAGCCGTCAGCATATCCACTTGGGACAGGCCCATATTATTACGATGGTTACTCCGGGGAGAGTTTACAGCTTACTGCCAACGATGGCTGGTGGAGGCAGCGGCCTTATATAGACAAATTCATCTTCATCGAACGCGACAGCAACGATACTGCCCTTGCTTCATATAATGCGGGCCAGCTGGACGTGGTGTCCACATCTGCCACTACCGTAGGCAAATACCGCCAGGACGGAATAACAAACGTGCAGGACGTGATGACGCAGAATGTCGAGATAATGCTGGTGAACAGCAATTCCCAGTCGCTCAACGACGTTAAGGTGCGTCAGGCTCTCGCATGTGCGCTGGATCGGAGCAAGATAATCTCAAATATTTATATGAACCGCGCTCAGGCCTGCGATGTGCCAATAGCGCCGGATTCATGGATATATGAGTCAAAATCAAAACTGTACGACTACAACACCGTAAAGGCGCTGGAACTGTTTGCGGAGGCGGGGTGGACGGACAGCGACGAAGACGGCAGGCTTGAGAAAAACGGTATGTCCCTCACCGAAATGAGCCTGAAGATACTGGTGAACGATTCTACGGACAGCACACGCAAGAACGCTGCCGCGGCCATAGCGGAGCAGCTTGAGGATCTGGGCATAGCTACCGAGATAGTCGCCGCACCCTTTTCCGTGGCGTCAGATAAGAACGAGTATACCGACAAACTGGCGGCGGGGGAATACGATATCGCCCTGGTCGGAATAAATGTCGGCAGAGACGGCGACATGCGGGACGTAATGGCACAAGGCGGCAAGGCAAATTACGGCAATTACTATGATGCGGAGCTGTATGAGCTCGCCTGCGCCATGATGAAAGCCGGAGACGAGGCCTCATACCGCAGCGCTGCGTCAAAGTTTCAGCTTGACTTCGCGGAGAGGCTGCCGTTCATACCGCTGTATTTCAGGCTGGACAGCATAGTATGTGCTGCCGAAATAAAAGGCATGACGGACGTGCGAGAACCGGATATAATGAGGAACGTGGATAAGTGGTATATATACACCACGGAAAAACAGAAATAGCATTATTGGAGAGACGATGGAAAAGAGAAACGTGACGGTATCCGCCATAGTGGCGGCCATTGTACTTATAGGCGATCAGCTCAGCAAGCACTGGGCGGAGACGTGGCTTCGGACCAATGGCGAGTATAAGATATGGGACGGGGTGCTGCACCTGCGTTACGTGGAAAACCGGGGCGCGGCCTTCGGCATGATGCAGGGTGGGAAGTGGTTCTTTCTGGCGATTACCGGTATAGCCTGCGCGGCGATGCTGTATTTCCTCATAAAGGAACGCAAAAGACTGCATTTTATGATGACCTTTTCACTTGCGCTGCTGCTTTCCGGCGCGATAGGCAACCTTATAGACAGGGTAGCTCTCGGTTACGTCCGGGATATGATATACGTGGCGCTTATAGACTTTGCGGTGTTCAACGTAGCGGATATGGCGGTGACTGTAGGCTGCTGCCTTCTGGTTCTGGACCTGCTGTTTTTCAAGGGGAAGAAGTATATGGAAATGATGGATAAAAAGCCCCAAACCGGCGAGAACAGCTGATAAAAATGGCAAAGCTAAGGATCGAACAAGGCGGCGAAACGGAGGAATTTCAGGAGCAGGTGCTTACTGCGGATAAGGCAGGAGAACGGCTGGACGTATTCTGCGCCCGTGTAAGCGATAATACCCGCTCTGCCGTGCAGCGCATGATAATCAACGGAGACGTAACCCTCAACGGCGCGCCCGCAAAGTCAAAGGACAAGCTGAGGACAGGAGATGCCGTGACAATAGCTTTTCGCCCTCCTGAGGAAGTGGATATAGTGCCGCAGGACATACCAATAGACATAGTTTACGAGGATGCGGACATAGCGGTAATAGACAAGCCCAAGGGAATGGTGGTACACCCGGCTCCCGGCAATCCCAACGGCACGCTGGTAAACGCCCTCATGTATCACCTCGAGGGGCTTTCCGGCATAGGCGGAGAGATACGCCCCGGCATAGTCCACAGGATAGACAAGCTGACCTCCGGCCTTGTAGTCGTGGCGAAAAACGATATGGCTCACACCTCCCTTGCGGCGCAAATGAAGGACCACAGCGCACACAGAACATATATCGCAATAGTGGACGGCAACATAAGGGAGGACAGCGGCACCGTGGACGCCCCTATAGGCAGACATCCGGTGGATCGTAAAAAGATGGCCGTGGTGCAGGGCGGCCGCAATGCCGTGACTAATTGGCGGGTGCTGGAGAGATACGGCGCGTATACGCTTATAGAGGCGAGGCTGGAGACCGGCCGTACACACCAGATAAGGGTACACATGGCATACATAAAGCACCCCGTATCGGGGGATACGATATACGGTGCGGCAAAGCCGAGGCTGGGCCTTGACGGGCAGGCGCTGCACGCCGCAAGGCTGGAGCTTACACACCCCCGCACCGGCGAGAGAATGGTTTTTTCCGCAAAGGTGCCGGAATACTTCAGAAGCGCGCTTAAAAAGGCGGGAAGGAACGTGGAAAAGGACATAGAGGATACCTTAAAAGAGGCTTTTGGGGAGAGTTGAACCTATGAGCGCTAAGGACAGGAAGGGCAGCGGGGACAAAAGGAAAAACAATGGCAACGCGCTGGCAGGCACGCTGTTTACAGCGGCAATGATATGCTGCTGTGTGCTGATATACCTGCTTTCCAGAGGCGGCAGGAATACCGCCAAAGATACCTCCATGGAGATCCCGCCTCAGCCTACCGCCCAAATGGAAAGGGTATATCCCTCGGTTGAGGTGTTCTTTGAGAGGGCAAAGGGCTACGGCTTTGATGCTGAATACACCGAGAATGACGGCTATGCGCCGGACAAGGGCTATACGCTCAAACGCGGCGGCCTTGACGGCGGGGCGCTGGTGCTGTCCATGCGGAATATGGGCGTGTGCGGCTTTACCCTGATGATACCTGCGGCGGCCAAGCCGGACGATCTGCCCGATGATCCCACGCCGGTGGAGCTTTCGCTGTATGAGCAGCGGCTTGGAAGGTATGAGGCGGAAAGCGCATGGCTGGATACAAACCTCGGCAGCCTTATAAGCGGAATAGACGTGGGCAGCGAGGTGACTTATGCGGACAAGACGGATATGTCGGCGCTGATATGGCAGACCGCAAAGGACGGCAAGGCGAAGGATATAAGCGGAGAATGGGGCAAGTTCTCCGTGAGCCGCAAGGAAGGTACGGACAGAAACATAATATACGCTTCCTTTTTGCTGAAAGACTGACGTATATAAAACTAAACCAAAGCTTAATCAACATTTGATGGGTTTGTAATACTTTTGTGATGAAATAGCTTATGGGGCAGGTTATAATATACTTGCAAGTGAGAAATGGTCGGTCCCTTTCAAGGCTACCAAAGATTTTGCGGCTCCTGTCACAAACGGGAGCCGTTTTTCGTTGCCTGAAAAACGCTTTTGCATTAGAATATAAAATAAGATCGTTATAAATTGGGAGGTCAGATATGGACTTCATAGATAGATTTACAGAGGGAGCCCGCCGGGCGCTTGCATTGTCTCAGGACAGCGCCAAGGAGATGGGACATAATTACGTGGGCAGCGAGCATCTGCTGCTAGGACTCATAAAAGAAGGCGAGGGTGCGGCGGCACGCGCTCTGGCGCAGCTGGGCATACGGGAGGCGGACGTATCCGCACGGGCGGACGAGCTGGTAGGCCACGGGGATTACCACTTTACCGACAGCTTCGGCTATACCCCCCGCACAAAGAAGATACTCGAGTTGAGCCTCTACGAGGCCAAGTCGCTTAAAAACAGCTATATAGGCACGGAGCACATACTGCTTGCCATCATACGGGAGAAGGACTGCGTCGCAGTGCGCATATTGGAGGATCTTGGCGTGGACTTTACGCTGCTGTATCAGATGCTTGCGGGAACCACGAGGAAGCCGGAAAGCGCAAGAGCTCAGGCAGAGGATGACGGCACCCCGGTATTGAACAAGTACGGCCGCGACCTTACCAGACAGGCGAAAAACGGCGAGCTCGACCCGGTGATAGGCCGTGAAAACGAGATACAGCGCATCATACAGATACTCTCCCGGCGGACCAAGAACAATCCGGCGCTCATTGGAGATCCCGGCGTGGGCAAAAGCGCTATAATCGAGGGACTGGCCCAGCGCATCGCTTCCGGCAACATACCGGAGCTACTCAAAAACAAGCGGGTGGTGACGCTGGATCTTGGCGGTATGCTGGCCGGCACAAAATACCGGGGTGAATTCGAAGAGCGCATAAAGGCCGCCATAGACGAACTCATCGAAAACAAGAATACAATACTCTTTATAGACGAGCTGCATACCATTGTGGGCGCGGGGGCTTCGGAGGGTAGCATAGACGCTTCCAACATCATGAAGCCCGCATTGGCCCGCGGCGAGATGCAGGTGATAGGCGCTACTACACTTGACGAGTATCGACGCTATATAGAAAAGGACGCGGCCCTGGAGCGGCGCTTTCAGCCAGTGACGGTAGGCGAACCCACAAAGGAAGAGGCGGTAGAGATACTTTTCGGCCTCAGGGACAGATATGAGGCCCACCACAAGGCCACCATCACCGACGAGGCCATACGGGCGGCGGTAGAGCTTTCGGACAGGTATATTTCGGACAGGTTTTTGCCGGACAAGGCGATCGACCTTATGGACGAGGCGGCGAGCCGCGTGCGCCTCGCGGCATTTGTAGCCCCGGCCGGAATGAAGGAGCTTGACGGCAAGCTTGCTGAGCTGCTCAAGGAAAAGGAAGAGGCGGTGAACAATCAGAACTTCGAGAGGGCGGCTGCCATAAGGGACGAGGAACGGGCCATACGCGATGAGATGACCTCAAGAAAGGCCAGCTGGGAGCGGGAGCGGGAGGGGCGCAAGTGCATCGTAACGGAAAACAGCATAGCGGAAGTAGTGAACGCATGGACGGGCATACCCGTGAACCGGCTCACGGAGGACGAGAGCGAGAAGCTGCTGCACCTCGAGGATGAGCTTCACAAGCGTGTCATAGGGCAGGACGAGGCGGTGGAGGCCGTAGCGCGGGCCATACGCCGGGCGCGGGCAGGACTCAAGGATCCCAAGCGCCCCATAGGCTCATATCTTTTCCTCGGTCCGACGGGAGTGGGCAAGACCGAGCTTTCAAAGGCTCTGGCCGAGGTGATGTTTTCGAATGAGGACGCCATGATACGTCTGGATATGTCGGAATATATGGAGTCACACAGCGTAAGCAAGCTGTTAGGTTCACCTCCGGGCTACGTGGGCTTCGACGAAGGCGGACAGCTTACCGAGCGGGTGCGCCGCAAGCCCTACTGCGTGATATTGCTGGACGAGATAGAAAAGGCGCACCCGGACGTGTTCAATATACTCCTGCAGGTGCTGGAGGACGGGCGGCTGACAGATTCCAAGGGAAGGACAGTGGACTTCCGCAACACAATAATAATCATGACCTCAAATATAGGCGCTGCGGCTGCGGCGGGCCGGAACACCGTAGGCTTCGGCAGCGAAAGCAAGGCCCTTACCTATGAGCGCATGAGGGAAGCCATGATGGGGGAGCTGAAGAAGACCTTTTCGCCGGAGTTCCTGAACAGGATAGACGAGATAATCGTGTTCCACCCGCTGGAGCAGGAGCAGGCGGCAAAGATAGTGCGCCTTATGCTAAAGGGGGTGGCTGATAGGCTTCGTGAGCGTGGTATAGATCTGACGTTCTCGGAGGGCGCAGTAGAGCAGCTTTCCAGGGACGGATTTGATCCCGTGTACGGCGCGCGGCCGCTCAGAAGGGCCATACAGCATCAGGTGGAGGACAGCCTCAGCGAGGAACTGCTGTCGGGAAAAATACGCCTTGGAGATAAAGTAAAAGCGAAAGCCAAGGGCGGAAAGCTTGCCTTTGAGAAAACGCATTAAAAAAAGTCAGGTATTATTAACAATTTGTTTAAGGTATCCGGGGTTGCAAAGTGCGAACTTGGGTGTACAATAAAAAAGTACCTTTTAGGTGTATTTTTGACAACAGGTGCGAAATATGAAGGCATTGACGAAAAGGACAATTGCATTACTGCTTTGTATTACGGCGCTGATGAGCTTTAGCGCCGCTTTCGCTGTGCCTGTTACCGGCCGCGCCGCATACCCCGCAAGGCAGGCCGAAGGCACGCCTGCCCCTCAGGACACGGATACGCCTGAGCAGCCCCTCAAGGACGTGATCATAGGTATAGACCCCGGCCATCAGTTCAAGGCGGACAGCGGACAGGAGCAGATATCTCCCAATGACGAAAAGACCACCAAGGACCGCATGACAAGGGGCTGCACTGGCGTCCGCTCCGGCGTCAACGAATACGATGTGAACCTTGCCGTGTCCGTGAAGCTGATGGCGCTGCTTCAGGACGCCGGCGCTACAGTAGTCATGACGCGCACAAAAAACGACGTTTCGGTTTCCAACAAAGAGCGGGCTGAAATGATGAACGATGCAAAGGTGGATTTTTGGATAAGGATACACTGCAACAGTTCGACATCAAAGCTGACTGAGGGCGCGCTGGTGATAGCGCCGTCAAAGCAGATGGCCATAGGCGCACAAAGCGAAGCACTGGGCAAGGCGCTGCTCGATGAATTCTGCGCTGCTACAGGCGCAATCAACAGGAGTGTGATCTATTCCGCCAGCCAGACCGGCTTTAACTGGTCGGATAGCCCGGTAGTGACCATCGAAATGGGGTATCTTTCCAATCCGCAGGAGGATACGAAATTATGCCGGGCGTCATATCAGGACGCATGTGCCGCAGGTATTTATAACGGCATAATAAAATACATGAATGGGAGGGACGAGCAATGAAAAAGATAACGGCGCTCGTCCTTGCAATTATAATGACGGCTGCCTTTACGGGCTGTGCCCCGAAAGAGGAACCGGCGGCCATCGAGGAGCCGCAGGCAACGCCTGAGCCGGAACCACAGGAAGTCGAGAGCACAATAGAGCAGAACCCGGTGTCGGCATTCTATACCGGCTACAAGTCAGCCACAGAAGCCATGGAAGCTCTGTTCCGCAGCCGGCTGGAAGATGATAAAAGCGCGGAAGCGGCGGATACGCTGCTTTACCTTGCGGATCACGACATGCGGGTATCGGAAGGCAACGCCACCTTCGGCTGGCTGCTCTCCACGGATACGGCGGATCAGTTTGCTTCCTCTGTGACGGGCGCGGCAGAGGGCAAGGGCTCCATAGCTCCACGCGGTGTGGTGATAGACGATTCGGAGGAGGAATCCGAGGAAGCCGAAGCGGCAAAGACCGATGATGGGGCTAATACCGAAACGATGCCTATCATTACGGAAAATCTTTCTCTCGCTATACCCAATGGTGACGGGGAAGAAGCTGATGCGGTCGGCGATGAACAAAAATCGGGATATGATCTGAAATTTGAGTATGCTGATGGCACAGTGCTATCGGGAAGCCTGAATGATTCGGTATTGAGCTTTTATGTGGAAGGCCGGGATAAACACAGCGTCACCATAGAATTTCAGGACAACGTATGGGTATCTACCGTCACGAGGGACGACGGTACCATTACCACGTTAAGGTGTGACGTGGACGGCTTCCATTTTACCGTATCCAAGGCAAAGGGCGCGGATGTGCCTGACGAGAAGGTATACGTCTGGCTCAGCGACGGCACCGGAGCAAAGCGCGAGGATATTTCGGCATAAATCAAAAGGACGGCAGCTGCCGTCCTTTGAGACTGTCGAAAAACCCAGGGGTTGATAAGGGGCCGCAGCCCCTTATGGCTTTATTCGGATTTGGCGACATGTGCGGCAAATCCGCAAAAGGCGCTTGCGTAGCAAGGCTTTCCCTGCATGAGGTGCTGGCCGCGCCATAGGCGCAAGCACCGAATGAGAAAACTCAAAAAAGTGGCGTTCAGCCACTTTTTTGACACTCTGAAAGGACGGCATCTGCCGTCCTTTTTAAGTCGCATGTTCAGTCCATAGCCACGTCTGTAAGTATCCAGCCCAATCCTGCCGAAGACTTTATGCCGGTGCCGCAGTAGTGGCATATCTTGCTGCCGACTATCGGTAACGGTGCGCCGCAGTTGGGACAGTTGAAGCCCCGCACTTCGCCGTCCACATTGCCGTCATAGGCTGCGATGTATTTGAGGGTCAGCCTTACGGGACGCAGCGCGTCACGGGAATCGAGATATTCTGCCGCCGCCTGAAATACCAGTATGCGGTCCCGGCCCCTGTCGTCGTAGTCGGACAGCGCCGCATTGTACACCTCTATGCCGCCCTTTACGTCTGTGGGCAGGGAGTAGGCCAAGCGTTCCCTGAAGGAATCGGACACGCCCTCGCAAAACAGTGTGTGCCCTTCCTTGGCGCTTTGCAGGTATATACGTGCGTCCTTCTTTACGCGGTTGAGAACCATTGCGGGATTGTACTCCGGAAAGTCCCGCTTTATTCTGTCGAGAAACAGGTCGCCCGCAGAAGAAAGGGAGCGTATCTTAGGCCTTTCGACAGCTCCGGTGCTCTTCAAGGCGGAAAGTATATAGGAGAGTATGTTGCCGGCATTGTGAAAGAAGCGCATGGCGGGTACCGCCACGCACAGCAGCACAGCGCCTATTATTATGCAAAGTACCGTGCTTCCGCTCATACGCTTACAGGCTCAGTATCTTATCCAGTGCGGGCTGTATTGGCGCTGTGTCTATGCTTTCGACTTTGCCGCTGTCGCAGGCCGCTGCGGCGGCGGGATCTATAGGCAGGCGGGCCAGAAGGGGTATGCCGTAGGTAGTGGCTATCTCTTCCACATGGCTGTCGCCGAATACTTTTATTTCACAGCCGCAGTCGGGGCAGGTGAAGTAGCTCATGTTTTCCACGATGCCCAATATGGGGATGTTCATGAGTTCCGCCATGCGCACCGCCTTGGCAACTACCATGGAGACCAGGCTCTGAGGGGAAGTGACGACTATTATGCCGTCTACAGGCAGGCTCTGGAATACTGTCAGTGGTACGTCGCCGGTTCCCGGAGGCATATCGACGTACATATAGTCTATATCTTTCCAGACCACTTCGGTCCAGAACTGCTTGACGACGCCCGCTATGACGGGGCCGCGCCATACTACGGGGTCGGTATCGGACTCAAGCAGCAGGTTTATGGACATGATATCAACGCCGTTACTGCTCCTGCAGGGGAAGATGTGGTTCTTGCCGTCTCCCAGTGCGTGCTCTTTGATGCCGAACATCCTGGGTATGGAGGGACCGGTGATGTCCGCATCCAATACGGCGGTATTGAAGCCCCGCTTATTGGTGGCGGAGGCCATCATGGAGGTGACAAGGGACTTGCCTACACCACCCTTGCCGCTCACTATGCCTATGACCTTCTTCACCCTGCTGAATTCGTTAAGCTGCTCCTTGGGTATTTCGCGGGAGCCGCAGTCCTTCTGGCCGCAGCTGCTGCAATCATGGCTGCATTCGCTCATTTTTTCGCCTTTCTCCCGCCGCTTTTGCGCCGGGTCGTATATGCAATAAACTAATGATACAATATTACAGCACTTTTTGCCGCACGTCAAACAGATAGATTAAAGGCGGGGCGGAATAAATATGTAAAAATGTAGTGAAATAGTGGTATAATATGTGATATCATATAATGCGGTTTGCCGGGTATGCCGTCCGGACGCCGCGGTACATATAATATAGTGCGGGGATACCCCCGACGAAATATGATACGGAGAGATGATAAATGATATATCTTGACAATAGCGCTACCACACGCACCATGGGCGTTGCGGCGGAAGCGGCTAAAAAATATATGACGGAAGAGTTCTTCAATCCTGCGGCGGCCTATTCTCCCGCAGTGCGGGAGGAAAGGGCGGTAAACGGCGCGCGAAGGACGATAGGAAGCGCCATAAACGCGGGGCCGGACGAGATAATATTCACCTCAGGCGGCACTGAAAGCAACAATATGGCAATACTCGGATCCCTTAAAGCAATGCGGGGCAGGGGCAGGATAATAGTCGGCTCGACCGAGCATCCTTCGGTATATGAGGTATATAAATCCCTTGCCTGCCAGTACGACGTTGTCGAAGCGCCGGTAGACAATACCGGCACGATAGACCTGAAAAGGCTGGAGAGCCTCATCACCCCGGACACCCGCCTTGTATCCGTGATGCAGGTGAATAACGAGGTCGGCGCCGTGAACGACGCCGAGGCGATACGCAGGATACTCAGACGCAGGGCTCCGGAGGCGCTGCTCCATGTAGACGGCGTACAGGGATTCCTGAAGGTGCCCTTCGATGTGAAAAACTGCGACCTGTATTCTATAAGCGGACACAAGATACACGCCCCTAAGGGCATCGGCGCGCTGTATCTCAGGCAGGGCACAAAGTTCGCAGGCGGCCAGATGGGCGGAGGGCAGGAAAAGAACCTGCGCAGCGGCACTACCAATACGCCCGGCATAATGGGAATGGAGGCTGCCGTAAGGAACTACCTTAATAATATCGACGAATATCGCTGCGCCATGCGATCCTGCAAGATGCGCCTTGCGAAAAACCTTACCGAGCTGCCGGACGTGCTGCTTAACGGCCCCGCACCGGAGCAGGGCGCCCCACATATACTCAACGCTTCATTTATGGGCGTCCGCGGCGAGGTGCTGCTGCACGCTCTGGAGGAGAAGGAGATATATGTATCCACAGGCTCCGCCTGCTCTGCCCACAAAAAGGGCAGGAACCGGATACTCAACGCCATGGGTGTAATTGGAGATAGACAGGAAGGCGCCATACGCTTCAGCTTCTGCCCATTTAATACTATCGAAGAGATGGACGTTGTGGCGGAGGAAATCTCAACCATAATAGCCATGCTGCGCCGGTTCAAGCGCAGATAATACCAATACTGAAAGCATTGCTCCTGCCGGGCAAACCGGCGGGAGATATATACGGAGGATTTATGGAAAACGTATTGCTGGTCCGCTACGGCGAAATTCACCTCAAAGGACTTAACCGCCCTTTCTTCGAGCGCAAGCTCGTCGAAGGAATAAAGCACGCTCTTTCGGATCTGGGCGCTACTGTGCGCATGGAGCAGGGGAGAATATTCGTGCTGGGTATAAAGGATAAGGACAGGGATGAGGCGGTGGACAGGCTCACAAGGGTGTTCGGCATACATTCCATAAGCCCCGCAATAGCCGTAGAGAAGGAATGGGACGCCATAGCCGATAGCGCGATGGAGCTCATGCGGCGCGCCCTCGGGGAGAGCCGAAGTGCGACCTTTAAGGTTATGGCCCGCCGTGCCGATAAGCGCTTTTCAATGAACAGCGAGGAGATCAACCGGGAGCTGGGTCATGTGCTGCTTGAGAGCTTTCCCGGCCTCAGCGTAGACGTGCATTCCCCAAAGATAAAGATGTGCGTTGAAATACGCGAAAAGGCGTATCTTTACTGCGAAGAGATACCCGGCGCAAACGGCATGCCTACCGGCACCGCCGGCCGCGCCGCGCTGCTCATATCCGGCGGTATAGACAGCCCCGTTGCGGGCTACCTCATGGCAAAGCGCGGCCTTGAGCTTTCCGCCGTACACTTTTACAGCTATCCATACACCAGCGAAAGGGCAAGGGATAAGGTAGTGGATCTTACCGGACTCGTTGCCAGGTACTCCGGTCCCATAAGGCTGCATCTGGTGCCATTTACCGAGATACAGCTTGCCATTTACGAGCAATGTCCTCCAAAGGAGACCACGGTGCTCATGCGCAGGCTCATGATGAAGATAGCGGAGCGCTGGGCAAGGGAAGACGGCGCGCTGGCACTTATCACGGGCGAGGCCCTTGGTCAGGTAGCAAGCCAGACCCTGGAGAGCCTCTGCGTGACGGACGATGCGGTGGATATGCCGGTATTCCGTCCTCTTATAGGGTTTGACAAGGACGATATAATAGATATAGCGAAGAAGATAAATACATTCAATACCTCCATACTGCCGTATGAGGACTGCTGCACAGTATTTGTGCCCCAACACCCCGTCACAAAGCCCAAGGTGGAGGATCTTCGCAACAGCGAGGCAATGGTGGATTTTGAAGGCATGATACAGAAGGCCATGGCGGATACGGAGACGCTCATAGTGACCCAGAGCGGCAGCGAAAAGGCGGAAGCGTAAGCCGGAAAAGTAAATACATAATATGTTAACCTTTTCTTAACAAAAATATATTATGCCGATGCTATAATACTAACAGTAAAAGCTCGAAAGGAGGGGCGATAAAATGAAAAAAAGCATCATGAGCGGCCTGATTGCTGCAGCGGCTGCAATCATGCTTTGCGGCTGTGAATCCGCCCCTGCGGCAGAGTTCCAGCCTGCCTTTGAAAAAAGCTCAAAGGCAGTTCCGGCGGCAACCTTCGCCCCGGAGGTATTTGAAGTTGTAAAAGAATACAATTCAAGCCAGGTGGCTGTAAGCGCACCCGCGGAGGGAGATGACATTTATGCGCCGGTGACGATCTCCCGCTGCGCATACTGTGAAAACAACTGCTGCATAGTGTATCCTGCGCTCCAGAACGAGCCTACTGCGGACATGATAAACGCCTCCATGCGCGAAAATATTATGGCTAGGGCGAAAAAGCTGGATATGGCGGTATTTACCGAATACCGGGTAGAATACAACCGCAACGGAATATTCTCGGTGCGGATATTCATGTATGACCTTTACGATGAAAGCAACACCTGCCTTGGCAGCATGGCCCTGACTTACGATGTGGCGACGGGAGCTCTGTGCAAGATCAGCGACCTTTTCGATGAGAACAATCAGTATTGGCGGGGCCGTATAACGGATATGATAACCGCGCAGGCCAAAGATTCCGACATGCTGCTACTCAACGATCTGCTGCCCATAGACGACGACAGGGAGTTCTATATAACCGAGGACGGCATAGTCATCGTATACAACAAATACGAGATAACCACCGCGTCAGAAGGCGAGCCGGAATTCGAGATACAGGTGGAGGACGTAAAGGAATATGTGGGCGATGCCAGCGTGCTGAACGTATTCATAGCGCCCGATGATACGCCCGCGCCTACGCCGGAAACAACTCCTGACCTTACAACGGAGCCTTTGGCCGAGCCGGCAGGAGAATCGGAGGCTGTCCCATCGTCCGCGCCCGAAACGACGATCACGCCCACTCCTACCCCAACCCCAACTCCAACTCCAACTCCAACTCCAATGCCGGAGCTGAGGACCTCTGCGGAGGTGAATAGATAATGCGGTGCAGCTGCAAGGCCTGCGGAACCTATATGGTACAGACTGAGAGAGGGCTGTTCAGCGGCTGTCAGTGCCCGGAGTGCGGCAACATATGCCGGGACTGCATGGGCAGCGTAGATTCTCCGCTTACGCCGGATCAGCTTCGCGAACGATTCAGCAGCATGAAGCTCGACGCTGTTACCGCTGAGCCGGCGGATCCGCCCGAATGGGTGGAGCGGCCCAGCGAATGGCAGAAAATGCTATAGCCAAAAACAGGTAAAAGGCCATCTCCTTATCGGGACGGCCTTTTTTGCTGCCGCATTTTAAGTTGCGCGGGCAGGTTTTGTGGTATACTATCTATGTATGCAGAGACTGATTAAAAGCCGGTCTGCTGTTTGAGCTGCTGCATCTTGCTGCGAGCCGTCTGAACGTCGGATCCCGGAGCCTGTTTGGTGTCGTACATCTGACGTTTGTGCATCTCGTCAAACACGGCGAACTGGTCGGCGGAGCATTCCGCCAGGTTGCTCATAAGCAGTTCTCTCAGGTTTGTGCAGGAGGATTCGGTTATTCCGCTTGCGTAGTCCTTTACCAGATCCTTTTCCTGGGTGAGAAGATCGGTAAGAAGTTCCTGCTGGTTCATACTGGTATGATTCGTCATATGTCACTCCTTTTGCAGTTACTGGTGGCTGTCCAGGTAGTTTTGCAGCGCGTCAAAGTGCTGCTTGTGGTGCTGGGCAAAACGGTTTGCCATGTCCTTGAGGGGCTGCTCACTGAGTATTTCGGCGTATATCCTGCTCTTCTTGTAGGCAAGGGCCTCATGGTACATCTGGTCCTGTATTATGCCCAGGTTCTTGGTGTCCATCATGGACTGGGCTGTCTCCATTTTGTAGTTGACCGGTTCGGTCTGCTTCATAAAGGAGTTCGTGTCGTTTTGTGTCATTTATAACCTCCGTTTTTTTAGTCTGCGATGCGCATCGCAATTATATTATCTGACGGAGCACGTTGAAACTTACTATGAGGAGAATAGATGAAGAAGAAAAAAACGGGTAAATCGGCTATGGATTCCGCTCTGGATTATCTTACCTCGAGGCCGAGGACGGTGCGGGAGATGGAAAACTACCTTGACGGCCAGAACTACGGAGAATACGAGGTGTACGCCGCGGTGGAGCGGCTCAAGGAGCTGAAATACCTTGACGATGTCAGGTACGCGGCGGATTTCGTCTCCACCCGCCTTGCAACGAAGCCGCTGAGCAGGAGAAAGCTTAAAGAGCAGCTGCGCACTCATTACCTTAGCGCCGACGACATAGACGCCGCCATGGAGCAGGTGACCGACGATGTGGAAAGACGGAACGCCATGGCCGTGACGGAGAAGTTTTACCGTCAGTTCGAGGGACTTGAGGAATACGACAGAAGGCAAAGAATTGTAAGAAGGCTGGCTGGCCGAGGCTATGACTTCGGCGTGATACGCGACAGCGTGGAGGAGCTGATAGGCGCCATAGACTGTCCCATAGAGAGCGACGGAGAGGACGAGGAATAATATGAGCGGAAGTATCACTGACATTAAGGGTATAACTGTAGGCCATTATACGGATAAAAAGGCAAAAACCGGATGCACTGCCGTTATTTGCCAAAAAGGGGCGGTGGCGGGAGTCGACGTTCGCGGCAGTGCGCCCGGCACAAGAGAGACAGACCTTCTAAGGGGATACAATTCCGTAGAAAGGGTTCAGGCAATAATGCTTTCCGGCGGCAGCGCATACGGGCTGGATGCGGCAAGCGGAGCCATGCAGTACTTTGAGGAGCAGGGCCTTGGCGTAGACGTGGGAATTGGAGTAGTTCCCATAGTCCCTGCGGCGGTCATATTCGATCTTGGCGTGGGGGACCCCAAGGTGCGCCCCGGCAAGGCGGAGGGCTATGCCGCATGCAAAGACGCTAAGGATTCCACCCCATCTGGCAGCATAGGCGCAGGCACCGGCGCTACTGTGGCAAAGGCTTTCGGGAGCAGGTACGCAGTGAACAGCGGCCTCGGTACAGCCTGTATAGAGCTGGAAAACGGGGTAAAGGTGGGGGCGATAGCCGTAGTGAATGCGCTGGGCGACATATACGACCCGGAGACGGGAGAGCTGGTGGCCGCAGCGAATATGGACGGCAAGCTCACACCCTGCATGGATTCTGCGGCTCTCGGTCAGGCGGCCTTCGGCAACACCACCATAGGCGTGGTGGCGACAAACGCAAGGCTTACCCGTGAGGAAGCAAACAAGCTGGCTTCAATGGCACACGACGGGCTGGCCATGACCATACGCCCCGTGCATACCTCGCTGGATGGAGATACCTTCTTTGCAATGTCCACTGGCGAAAGGGAGTGTGAGCTGCTGCCGGTACTGGTAGCGGGGGTGAGAGCGGTATCTGCCGCTATACTGGACGCCGTAAGGAGCGCCGAATGATACTTGGCACGGGCATAGACATAATTGAGGTAGAAAGGGTAAAGCGGGCCGCAGCAAAAGAGGGCTTTATGGAGCGCGTGTTCACGGAAACTGAGCGGCAAAGGCTTAAGTCCTGCAATAACGACCCCCAGCGCATAGCGGGGGCATTTGCCGCAAAGGAGGCCGTAGCAAAGGCGCTGGGCACAGGAATAGGCATTATCGAATGGAGGGAAATAGAGATAACCCATAATGAAAAGGGCGGGCCTCTCGCCGCGCTTTCAGGGAAGGCGCTTAAGCTTATGAACGGTATGGGCGGCAGAATGCTGCATGTGAGCATATCTCACATAAAGGATATTGCCGTGGCGCAGGCAATATTGGAGGGCTGACGTTGAGCATAAAGGAAGAAAAGGCGGCTCTGCGCGGCGAGATAAAGCGGCGCGTCGCGGCGCTCTCAAAGGAAGAAATAAAGCGTCAGTCGGCCTCGGCCTGCAAGCTGGCGGCAGGACTGATCGCATTCAAAAATGCACGGACAATACTCAGCTACAGGGCGCTGCCGGGGGAGTGCGACCCCGCTGAGCTGGTAAAAGCCGCGGCCAGCATGGGCAAAAACGTCGCTTATCCCGTTTGCAGCGGGGATGGCGGCCTTGAACTGTATATACCCTCCGATGGAAGCTGCTTTGTGAAGGGCGCATATGGAATAGCAGAGCCGGACAGGGAGCGGTCCGAGCGGATAACGATCGACCGGATAGAGCTTATAATAGTGCCGGGGCTGGCCTTTGACAGGGAGCTTTACAGGCTGGGACGGGGCGGCGGATACTATGACAGGCTGCTCAACGGTGCCGCCGCGTTCAAACTGGGCCTCGCGCTAAAGGAGCAGATAACGGAGCGGGTCCCCAGGGAGAACTGGGACGCTAAAATGGACGCGGTGGCCTGCGAATTTGGGATATATTGTTAATTAAACAAAAATATCCTTGTTAGGAAGGCTTTATAATGTTAAAATATACAATAGCTGTATTTGGAGGTGTAAATGCGGATAATCGCAGGAGATAAAAGAGGCTGCGCCATTTCCGCCCCAAAGGGGTTGGATACGCGGCCTACGCTGGACAGGGTAAAGGAGTCGCTGTTCGGCATACTCCAATTCGACATATACGGCAAAAGAGTGCTGGATCTTTTCGCAGGCTCCGGGGCGCTGGGGCTTGAGGCGGTTTCACGGGGCGCGGAAAGCGCCGTATTCTGCGACAGTGCGAGGGAAAGCATAGACATAGTCAACGCCAACATAAAAAAACTGGGCTATGGGAATAAGTGCCGAGTATATCATTGTGACTGGGAACGGGCGGTATCCATGATGGCTTTCCGGGGCGACAGGTTCGACATAGTATTCATAGACCCGCCCTACGGCGCAGGCATATCCGATAAAGCTGCGGCAACGCTTTACGATAAGGGACTGCTGGCGGAGGGCTTCATAATAGCTCTCGAGCACGACTCAAAGCTGCCGCCAATGATAGAACACGACAAGCTGGAGATATACGATGTGCGCCATTATGGCGAGCTTACCGCAATTTCCTTCATAAGAGAGAGGCAATAATGAGAACAGCCGTATGCACCGGGAGCTTTGACCCGCCTACGCTGGGCCACATGGATATATTCATGCGAGCCGCGGAGCTTTTCGACATGGTATATGTAGCGGTATTGACAAACCCCAACAAAAAGCCTGTCTTTACCGCCGATGAACGGTGCGGGCTGCTTATGGAGGCGGCCAGGGCGGAGGGACTTAACAACGTCTGCGCCGAGGCATACAGCGGCCTTGCGGTGGATTTCGCAAGGCAGAAGGGCGCCGCTGCTATAATACGCGGAATAAGAAACGGCAGCGACCTTGAATACGAAAGGTCAATGGAGGGGGCAAATAAGTTCCTGAGGCCCGATATAGAGACTGTTTATCTGTTGGCAAGGCCGGAGCTTGAGTTCATAAGCTCCAGCGCGGTTAAGGAGATGGCTTCCTACGGAAAGGATATCGACGGGCTGGTGCCCGACGCAATAAAAAATAAAATCGCAGAAAGGTTGATTAAGCGATGAGCAATAATATGCAGAACCTCAAAATTTACGACATTATAGATCAGCTTGAGGATCTTATAGAGAACAGCCCCAAACCTAAGCTCTCCGGCAGCGCAACCAAGCGCACCGTGGACGTTGAGGAGGTTTTTGACCTTCTGGGCGACCTTAAGACCACTATTCCGGAGGATATACGCCGGGCCAACAGCCTTATGATAGAGGCTCAGAATACTATAGACAGTGCAAACGACACCGCGCAGGAGACCATAGACGCCGCCAATACCAAAGCTGACGCCATAGTGGCAGAGGCGCAGAACAAAGCCAACCTGGTGCTCGAAAAGGCCCGTGAGGAGTACGAACGTCTCATCGCCGAGGACGAGATATATCAGGAGGCCCAGAAGAGGGCGCAGCTCCTTGCCGCAAAGGCTGAGTACAATGCTAACGAGGTATTCGAGAATGCCAAGACCTATGCCGACGACATACTGGCAGATCTCGAAAGGTTCCTCGACGAGTACAAGAATCTGGTCAACGTAAATCGCAAGGATCTGGGCGCAAGGGCGAGAGTAGCCACTCCCGTACAGCCTATACAGCAGTTCACACAGCCCTCAAAGCCGGCAATGAGCGCAGATGACGTAATGGCAAGCGTACAGCAGCAGACGGCAGCCTCTGCTGCCGCCGCGGCGCAGCCCGCACGCAAGCCGGTATCTCCCCAGCCTAAGCCCGAGCCCCGCAACTCTGTATCCGAGAGCAACCGCGGCAGGCGCAAGGCAGCCGAGCCCGTAGACAATATCGACGACGAGGACGATGACGATTATTACGATGACGACGAGGAAGAGGACGACAAGAAGGGTGGCTTCCTGTTCGGCCTGTTCAAGAAGCACAAGAACTTCGATGATGACGACTTCGACGACGAAGACGATGACGATTTTGACGACTAAAGCCTGAGCTTTATTGCGCTCCACCCGGGGCGCTTTTTCTTTTGGCTTTTTTGTACCGCCCCGCCGCCCCTATCATCATCACTACGGACAGCGCCATGAGCATAGCGCCCAGCGCCGCGGCAATGGACAGCGTATTGTGCAGCAGCGTATCCGCCGTGACGGAGCGGTACACCGGCAGCGGCAGCGGAAACAGCGTGAGAAAAATATAGGCTATGGCTGCGGAAAGGGCGCCCTGCATCAGCTTCGTAGAAAAATAGCGGAGGAAGGGCAGCGGGGCAAAAGTCAGCGACTGGGCGTAGACGCACAGCCCGCCGAAGGAAAAAACGAATGCTGCGGCGGTTCCAAGGGGCCGCATGCCTATGCCGAGCTTGCTCAGCGCTGCGCTTCCGCCTGCCGTTTCCAGCATTCCGTACAGCACAGCGCCTGACAGGGAGCCTCTAATGCCTGCGCCCAGCATGGCTCCGAATCCGCCCATGAGCGCCGAGAAGAACACCAGAGCCGCGCATATGTTAAGCATTGCGGAAACGCTGCTCTGCAGGGCGTTCGACAGGAGGCGCAGAGGAGAAGAAAAGGATGCCTGCGGGCGGGGCTTTATGCGTATGGGAAAGAGAAGCAGCATTATTACTGCGGATAAAAACTGCGCCGGGATTATGTAAAGCGCAAGCCGCGGGCAGCCGACCATGCCGGAGCAGAAGGAGGCGTATATGAAGATGGGGCTGACGTTGTTGAGTATGGCGGCGGAGCGGGCGTCAGGCTCGCCGTAGCCTGACAGCAGCCTTGCCCCGGCCGGCGCCCCGGAGATGAGGGAAAGGAATATGAGCGAGGCGCGCTCCAGCCTGCCGGATACGCCGGCATTCTGCATTACGCTGGCGCAGACGAAAAATGGCAGCAGGGCGGGCAGCAGTGAATCGCGCCAAATCAAAAAGCCTGCCGAAGCCCATGAGACGGCGGCAGGACTGTACAGGAACAATACGCAGCAGCAAAGCGCGCATACTGAATATGTGACGAGCCTTTTCAAGATAACACCTCCGCATACGGTCAGTTATGTGTATGCGGAGCGGTGGTCAAACTATAATCAGAGGATAGGAAAAGTCGGACTTCACAGGTGATGGGGAGGGCCTGCCCAATGCCGCTATGTCGGCGCAGCGCACTTCCAGCGCCATAAGCTCCGACTGTCTTTCATTGAGCTTTGATACGTCTCCGTAGCGTGTGACCACGGGCAGCTCTGACTTTTCATGCAGGGCGGAGAGGAGAGACTGCGCTTCGCGGCGTATGCCAAGCACGCGTATGAACAGGCTGTCCAGCTTTTTCATGGGGCTGCCGTAAATGCCGAGCAGGGCGCACATGCATATGCGCTTGAGGCGGGCCATGGTGTAACGGCGGCTTTTTACCGCAGTGAGTACGGAGCCGATATCAGCGTATTTACGGCAGGCGGAATAGAGCAGGTTTTCAAGGCCTTCCGTTACGTCAGGCAGCGACTTGAGCTGTTCCTTGCTCATGCGGCGCAGGGCATATACGGTCTCCCGGGAGAGGCTTTGCAGCATAATGGGGGCGGTGCGACCCAAAACGCTGAGCATATCTTCGTAAATGCCTTCTGGAATATAAGACTTTATGTGCTCCGATTCGCCTGAGACGATCAATCGCCGTATATTTGACGCGCTGGTAAATCCGCCGCAGGTGTGGGCGCTGTCGTGGGCAACGCCGGTGCGGCCTATGGCGATGGGCTGCAGAGTGGCGTCAATGCGGCGTATGGCGCGGATATATTCTATGCCAAGTATGTCGTTTGGGGAAGAAAACACTGATGCAAGCTCGGGAGGAAGGTACTCACCGAAGGCACGCGCCCTGGCGTCAGGGTAAGAAAGGCCCCGGGATATGTTTGACCTTATAAGCGCCTTCAGCTCGTCCGGCTCGTTGTTCAGCACGTACGCAGCACGATAAAGGAGATCCGTATCGCCGCATTCGCTGCCGAAGGCTATGGAATCCGCTATGCCGCTTTTGGAAAGCAGCGTTACGCCGCCGAGGGCAAACGCCTCGGCGCTGGCAAGGGCGAAGGGAGCGGGCAGCGCTATGACCATGTCCGCGCCGTTCTCGAGGGCCCACCTGGCCCTAAGCCGCCTTTCGAACATGGCGGGCTCGCCCCGCTGCACGAAGTCCCCACTCATTACGGCAACGGCAAAATCGGCACCGGACGCCTCTTTGGCTTTTTGCAGCTGATAGGCGTGGCCGTTGTGAAAGGGGTTGTATTCGGCTATTATTCCCACTGATTTCATGCTTACATTATACGATAGCCAAGCCCGGGGGAAAAGGGGAAAAATAAGCGGGAAATTTGTTTATGCGCTGTTGTATTTGGAAAACTTATGCTATAATACAAAAGTCTAGGTATGCTTATAACGGAAGTATCATAAAGCAGATTTTTGAAAGGAGACGGAATAATGTCTATCATCGACACCATCAAAGCAAAAGCAAAAGCTGACGTAAAGCACATAGTGCTTCCCGAGGGAAGTGAGGAGCGTACCGTTCAGGCCGCAAGGCTGATAACCGATCAGGGCATCGCCAAGGTTACCCTTATCGGCAAAAGCGAGGATATCAAGGCTGCCGCTGCCAGGTTCAACGTGAACGTGGACGACATTGCAATGATCGACCCGGCTGCCTCTGAGCTGTATCCCGGATACTGCGAGAAGTTCGCTGAAATGCGCGCAAAGAAGGGCGTTACCCTTGAGCAGGCGCAGAAGACCATGCTCGACCCCCTGTTTTTCGCCGCTATGATGGTTTACGATGACAAGGCTGACGGCTTCGTTTCCGGCGCTATAAATACAACCGGCAACACACTCCGCCCCGGCCTCCAGATAATAAAGACCGCAAAGGGCGTATCCACCGTTTCCAGCTGCTTTATCATGGAAGTTCCCAACAAGGCCTACGGTGACCATGGCGTGCTGGTATTTGGCGACTGCGCGGTAAATATCGCCCCTACCGCAGAGCAACTGGCCGCCATAGCCATCAGCTCCGCACAGAGCGCAAAGGCGCTTTGCGGAATGGAGCCCCGCGTAGCCATGCTTTCCTTCTCCACCAAGGGCAGCGCCAAGCACGAGAACGTGGATCGCGTAGCGGAAGCTACCAGGCTGGTACACGAGCTCGCTCCCGAGCTTAACGCGGACGGCGAACTTCAGGCGGATGCTGCTCTGGTCGAAAAAGTCGGCCAGCTCAAGAGCCCCGGAAGCCCTGTTGCCGGCAAGGCCAATGTACTGATCTTCCCCGACCTGCAGGCGGGCAACATCGGCTATAAGCTGGTTCAGCGTCTGGCAGGCGCAGAGGCCATAGGCCCCATCTGCCAGGGCTTCGCAAAGCCCATCAACGACCTGTCCCGCGGCTGCAGCGTTGACGATATAGTATCCGTCGTTGCCATTACCGCCGTTCAGGCACAGAATATGTAATCATTATCGGAGGAAAAACATAAATGAAAATTCTCGTAATCAACGCAGGCAGCTCTTCCCTGAAGTATCAGCTCATCGATCTTGATCACAGCAGCGTGATAGCAAAGGGCATCTGTGAGCGCATAGGAATACCCGGCTCCATGATCTCCTACAAGTCCGCCAAGGGCGATAAGTACGAGAAGCAGCAGGACATGAAGAACCACGAGGACGCTATCGCCATGGTTCTGGAGGTTCTTGCGGATCCCGAGATCGGCGTAATAAAGAACATGAGTGAGATAGACGCGGTGGGCCATCGCGTGCTCCATGGCGGCGAGAAGCTGTATGATCCTATCCTCATCGACGACGAAGTTCTTAAGGCAATTGAGGACTGCATTCCTCTCGGACCTCTCCACAATCCCGCCAACCTTATGGGCATCCGCGGCTGCATGGCCGTCATGCCCGGCGTACCCATGGTAGCGGTATTCGATACCGGCTGGGGCATGGCCATGGAGAAGTCTCACTATATGTACGCTCTGCCCTACGAGGCATACGAGAACTATAAGGTACGCCGTTACGGCTTCCACGGAACCTCCCACAGGTACGTCACCGGCCGTGCCCTTGAGCTGCTGGGCAACCCCAATGCAAAGGTCATCACCTGCCATCTGGGAAACGGCTCCAGCGTTAGCTGCTCCAAGGCCGGCAAGTGCGTGGATACCTCCATGGGACTTACCCCTCTTGAGGGCCTTCCCATGGGTACCCGCTGCGGCAGCATCGATCCCGCCATCATGCCCTTCCTCATGGACAAGACCGGCATGACCGCCAAGGAGATGGATACCTACATGAACAAGAAGAGCGGTATGCTGGGCATCTCCGGCATCTCCAGCGACTTCCGCGACCTGGGTGCCGCCGCAGAGAAGGGCGATGAGCGCGCCAAGCTGGCCCTCGATATGTTCGTATATGCCGTAAAGAAGTACATCGGCGCATACGCGGCAGCCCTCAACGGTGCTGACGCTATCGTGTTCACTGCCGGCGTAGGCGAAAACGACCGCGAGGTACGCAGGGACATCCTCAAGGATATGGAGTACATGGGCATAGCAGCCGATTTCGATTACAACATGACCTGTCCCCGGGGCGAAGAAGTCTGCATAAGCAAGCCCGAGAGCAAGGTAAAGATCTTTGTTATCCCCACCGACGAGGAAATGACCATCGCAAGGGATACCGCAAGGCTCGTCACAAAATAACCAGTTGACAAATTAACGCCTTTTATATAAAATACATAAGGTGTGCTCTTGAAAGGATAAGTATGAAGCTTAACGTTGCACAGGAACTCAAGCAGCCGGGCCGGATAGGCAGATGCCATGAGGATGTGATCCTCGACAGGCAGGAATATCTCGGCAGGGAGCTTAAATTCGCCGCTCCGCTTACGGTAGAGGGCGAGTACTTCTTTGACGGCGAGGGCTTCAGCTTCAAGGGTACGGCTACCACAAAGCTTGACTCCGAATGCGCCCTTTGCGGCAAGCCCTTCATCGAGGAGCTTACCTTCGACTTCGACGAGCGCTTTCTCCGGGAGCCGGAGCCGGACAGCGAATGCTACGGCTACACCGGCGAGGAATTGGATGTCAGCCAGATGCTCCTTGACGACTTATTCCTCAATCTGCCTGCTTTCAGCAAGTGCAGCGAGGATTGTAAGGGGCTTTGCCCGGTTTGCGGGTGCGATTTGAACACAGTTCAGTGTTCCTGTGTTAGAGAGAAAGAGAAGGAAAATCCTTTCTCCGCTCTGGAGCAGCTGTTGTATCACGATAAGGAGGTGTAACCATGGCAGTCCCTAAGAGAAAAACGTCTAAGGCAAGACGCGACCAGCGTAGAGCCCATTGGAAGTTGACCGTTCCCGGTATCGTGGAATGTCCGCAGTGCCATGAGCCCAAGCTGGCTCATCGTGTATGCAAAAAGTGCGGCTATTACGACGGCAAGCAGGCAGTTGCAGTGGATAAGGACTAATATCGCCTGAAATTTTTAAAACTCAAGGGGCTCCTGATAAAAGGGCCTCTTTTGTTTTAGTTAAAAATATTGTATAATATTCCTTAGTATTATATTAGGAGACGACAGATGAGAATAGCTGTTGATGCTTTCGGCGGCGACAATGCCCCGGCAGCGGTAGTAGAAGGCTGCATAGATGCCCTGAAAAAGTATCCCGATATGTCCGTCACCCTCTGCGGCGACGAGGAGCGAATAAAGGCGGAGCTTGAAAAGTATCGGTATGACGTTGCGCGGGTGGATATTCTTCACGCACCCGAAATAATATCCTGCGATGAGCAGCCGACCTTTGCCATACGCAAAAAGAAGGACTCCTCCCTCGTAAAAGCCATGGAGCTTGTGCGCGACAAGAAGGCTGACTGCGTGGTATCGGCAGGCAGCACCGGCGCGGTGCTTGCGGGAGCCACATTCATAATAAAGCGCATCGAAGGAGTAAAGCGTCCGGCCATAGGAGTGGTGTTCCCTGCGGAAAAGGGCTGTGTGCTTATAATGGACTGCGGCGCAAACGTTGACTGCAAACCCTCGTACCTTCAGCAGTTTGCCGTGATGGCGTCTGCTTACATGCACGATATAATGGGTGTGGATAACCCCAGAGTGGGCCTCCTCAACAACGGCGCGGAAGCCGAAAAGGGAAACGAGCTTACCAAGGCTGCCTATAAGTTACTTGAGCAGACGCCCGTGAACTTTGCCGGAAACTGCGAGGCGAGGGAGATACTCTCAGGCGGCTTTGACGCCATAGTCTGTGATGGTTTCGCGGGAAACATCGTCCTTAAATATACAGAGGGCCTTGCCGCCACGTTAATGGGTATGCTCAAAAAAGAGCTCATGGCAGATACGCGCAGCAAGCTGGGCGCCGCAATGGCGAAGCCCGCCTTCAGGCGCTTCAAAAAGGTAATGGATTATACCGAGTACGGCGGGGCGCCCCTTTTGGGTATTGACGGGGGTGTGATAAAGGCACACGGCAGCTCAAATGCCAAGGCATTTGCGGCGGCGCTGGGTCAGGCGCGGAGCTTTGCTTCCAGCGGCACCAACGAAACCATACGCCGCGCCGTAAAGTCACTGCCCGAGGTCCCGGACTGAATAGAGGATTGACATCAAAATAATATGCGGCTAAACTATAGTTGCTTATTGGTATAATAAGAAAGGCGGTATTATATATGACTTTTGAAAAGATTCGCGAAATGCTCTCCAAGCAGATGGATATCCCCGAGGAGTCCATAACCATGGATTCCAGGCTTGTGGAAGACCTCAAGGCCGATTCACTTGACGTTGTGGAGCTTATAATGGATATTGAGCAGGAGTATGGAATTCAGGTTCCCGAGGAGGAGCTGCCAAACGTACATACTGTAGGCGATATATTAAGGGTAATGAACAAATAACTATACTTCAAACAGTACCCGCATCTTATGGTGGATGCGGGTACTTTGGTATGGAGGAAGCAAATGGAGCTGGAATTTGCGAGGCTGCAAAAGCTCAATGAGCTGCAAGCGGCAATTGGCTATAAATTTAAAGACACAGAGCTTTTGAATACGGCCCTTACACATACGTCTTATGTGAAGGGTGACGGCAACGGCAGCGTACACAATGAAAGGCTGGAGTTTTTGGGTGACGCAGTGCTGGAGCTCTGCGTGAGCGAAAAGCTTTACAGGGAATACCCTGAGCTGAACGAGGGCGTGATGACGAGAGTGCGCTCCCTTTCGGTATGCGAGGGCGCGCTGCATAAATCGGCCGTAGGCTTCGGCCTGGGTAATTATCTGCTGCTTAGCCATGGCGAGGAGCACTCGGGCGGCAGGAGCAAGCCGTCTATACTGGCGGACGCGATGGAGGCGGTGATAGGCGCCGTATTTCTGGATGGCGGTATGGGAGAGGCGAAAAGGCTGGTGCTGCATGCGGTAGAGGGCCATATAGAGCGTGCGGTGCGCAACGTGAACACCAAGGATTATAAGACGCTGCTGCAGGAGCATGTGCAGAAGCAGCATCAGGGCAACGTAACGTATGACCTTATAGACACCTCCGGCCCGGACCATCAGAGGGTATTCACCCTTCAGGCGGTCATAGCCGGGGAGCCGAAGGGAGTAGGCAGCGGCGGAAGCAAGCAGGAGGCGGGGCAGAGGGCGGCCAAGGCCACCTTGGAGGGCCTCGGACTGCTGTAATATAATAAGCCGACATTGGCGCAGAGGTTGGAATATTGCGGTTAACAAAAATAGAGATCAACGGATTTAAATCATTCGCTAAAAAGACCGAGATTCAGGTCGAAAAAGGAATAACGGCTATCATAGGTCCCAACGGCAGCGGCAAGAGCAACATAGCCGATGCCGTCCGCTGGGTTTTGGGCGAGCAGAGCGCAAAGGTGCTCCGCGGCAACAAGATGGAGGACGTCATATTTAACGGCACCGAGCAGCGGAAGCCCCAGTCCTTCTGCGAGGTGACGCTGGTATTCGACAACTCGGACGGCAGGCTGCCTACGGATTTCGCTGAGGTCAGCGTTACCCGGCGGGTTTACAGGAGCGGCGAAAGCGAATACCTTATCAACAATACACAGTGCAGGCTGAAGGATATAGGCGAGCTTTTCCGGGATACCGGCATAGGCAAGGAAGGCTATTCCATAATAGGCCAGGGCAAGGTAGAGGAGATACTTTCCAATAAATCAAACGACCGCAGAAACGCCTTTGAGGAGGCTGCGGGCGTGATGAAATACAGGGTGCGCAAGGAAGAGGCCGAACGCAAGCTGGAAAACACGAGAAAAAACCTGGTTCGCCTCAACGACATACTTGAGGAACTGAGCCGCCAGATAGGCCCTCTCGAGGAGCAGAGCGCCGCGGCGAGACAGTATCTGAAGCTTAGGGACGAGCTGAAGGAGATAGAGGTGAACGTGTTCCTCTATCAGTACGATAAGCTCAATGAGCGAATAACTTCTTTGAACGACAGCATGGCGCAGTACGCTGAGGCTATACGGCAGTCCACAGGCATTGAGGCCGCGCTTGCTGCAGACTGCAGCGCCGAGGAGGAAAAGGAGCGCAGTCTCAATGCTGCCATAGGCGAGATACAGTCAAAGCTGCTGACTGCAACGACTGGCGTGGAGAACCGCACAGGCGAGGCAAAGGTGGCCCGGGAGCGAATGGCTAACCTTGCCAGGGAAAGGGAGCGCCTTGAGAATGCCGCCGGAGAGGACAGAGTCAGGCTGGAGGAACTGAAGAAATCCATGGCGGAGGTTTCCGCCCGGAGCAGCGACACGGAGGAGACGAAGCAGCGCGAGAGAGCAAAGCTTGCCGGGATAGAAAAGCAGCTTGCCGGCATACAGACGGAAATATCGGACAAAGAACAGCTTCTGGAAAGCCAGAAGAACAGCATGATAGAGGCCATGAACCGCCTGTCCGATGCAAAGAGCAGGCTTTCGAGATTAGAGGCCATAAAAACAACGCTGCTTGGCCGCATAGACTCCATAAATCAGAAGATGGCGGCTATAGCCGAGGAGGGCGAGAAGCTCTCCCACGAATATGATCAGGTGTTCGGCAGCTACAGCGAGATAAAGCAGGGCTACGACGGCAAAAACGCGGAACGCATGGCGGCGATAGCCCACCTTAACGAGCTGAACGCACAGCTAAAGCAGGATAGTGAAAATATCCGCGCCCTTGAGCAGCAGATAGAGGCGGAAAGCTCAAGGATAAAGGTGCTTCAGGAGATGAAGCGTGCCTACGAGGGATATTACTCAAGCGTCCGGAACGTTCTCAGGGACGCAGCAAGGGATCCCCTCCTTGGCAAGTGTATAGAGGGCGTGGTGGCGGAACTTATACGAGTCCCCTGCGAGTACGAGAGCGCAATAGAGATGACGCTTGGCTCCGCTTTGCAGAACATAGTTACCCCTACCGAGCAGGACGCAAAGCAGGTGATAGGATACCTGCGCTCAAGGCAGTACGGAAGGGCGACCATGCTGCCGGTCTCCAGCATGCGCCCGAGGCTGCTGAGCAATGACGAAAGGTCAATGTGCAACGTGGAGGGCTTTATAGGCGTAGCCTCCGACCTCGTATCCTTTGATGAGAGATACAGGGGCATATTTGAAAACCTTCTTGGCCGCACGATAGTGGTGAAGGATCTTGACGCAGGCATCGCCATAAACAAGCGTGCGAGGTCGTCCTTCAGAATAGCTACATTAAAGGGCGATATAATAAACCCCGGCGGCAGCATGACCGGCGGAAGCACCCAAAAGCGGGAGTTCAGCCTGATAGGCCGCGAGCGGGAGATAGAGACCATAACGGCGGCGCTGAAAAAGCAGCGGGAGCAGCTCGAAAGGTCCAAGGTCGAGCTTAGAAAGCTGGAGTGCGATATAGCCGAAGCCAACGATACCGTGGAACAGGCGTCCGAGGCGCTGCACGCGGCGGACGTAGAGCTTGCCACGCACCGCGAAAAGGTGGACGTGGTGCAGAAGTACGTAGAGGAAAACAGGGACGAGATGGAGCAGGCCAGGCTTGAGCTCGCCCAGATAAACGACAGCATAGAAAATATAGACGAGCAGTACCGTGAGGCCAACGAGGACCGCTCTCAGTGGGAGCAGGGCAATGTGGCAAGCCAGGACGACATAAAGAAGCTTCAGGAAGAGCTGAATAAGCTCCGGGCGGAAGCGGCAAATGTGAACGACAAGGCTACCGAGCAGAAGGTAGCCCTGATGGCCCTCGAGAAAGAGGCAAGCGCCGCTGAAAACGAGGCAAAGCGCATGGAGCGCGAGGCCAGTGGCCTTATGGCTGCCATAAAGCGCAGCAAGGATGAGATAGAGCAGGGCAGCAGAAGCTTCCTTCAGCTGCAAGCACAGGTTGCCACGCTGGATGACAGTATATCCTCCGAGCGCATGGACGTGGACAGGCTAACGGATCAGCTTCATACCATGGAGGAGGAGCGGGCAAAGCGCCTTAACTCCATAGACGAGCTGCGTGAGCGGCGGGACAATATTTCCGCAGAGCTCAACGACATAAAGGAGCGCAGCCATAGGGCGGAGCTGAACCTGAACAAGGCGCAGCTGGAATTGCAGAACATGCAGGACAGGATCTGGTCGGATTATGAGCTCACCTATGAGAACGCCCAGCCAATGCGGCGGCAGATAGCCATAACCGCATCTCACATCAGGGTGGACGAGCTGAAAACGGCGATACGCGCCCTGGGCGACGTGAACGTAGGCTCCATAGAGGACTATAAGAACGTCAAGGAGCGCTACGATGAGCTGAATGCCCAGTATGAGGATCTCACCAAGGCGGAGGCTGACCTGCAGGTGCTTATAACCGACCTTGTCTCCACCATGGAGGAGGAGTTCCGCAGGCAGTTCGCGCTTATACAGCAAAACTTTTCGCAGGTATTTGTGGAGCTGTTCGGCGGCGGCAGGGCAGAGCTGATACTTTCCGACAAGGACGATATACTCAACTGCGATATAGACATAATCGCACAGCCTCCGGGCAAGAAGCTGCAGCTCCTTTCGCTGCTCTCCGGCGGCGAGCGGGCGCTTACCGCAATAGCGCTGTTGTTCGCCATACTCAAGCTGAAGCCCACGGCTTTCTGCATACTGGACGAGATAGAGTCTGCGCTGGACGATGCTAACGTTACGAATTTTGCGGAGTATGTGCGCAACTATTCCGATGACACCCAGTTCATATTAATAACACACAGAAAGGGCAGCATGGCGGTGTGTGACTCGCTTTACGGCGTGGCAATGGAGGAGCGGGGCGTATCCAAGGTTGTATCTGCAAAATTTACCGAATCCGCATAATACCCAAAAAGGAGGAAATACAAATGGCGGGATTTTTTGATAAGCTCAGGCAGGGGCTTTCCAGGACAGGCAGCGGCATAGCGGCCATATTCACAGGCTCCGGCATAGACGACGAATTCTACGAGGAGCTGGAAGAAGCCCTCATAATGGCAGACGTAGGCATGGCGACCACCGATAAGCTGCTGGGCGGCCTTAGGGATGCGGTGGCCGAAAAGAAGATCAAGGAGCGTTCCGAGGCGCGCAATGAGCTTATAAGCCTGCTGGCGGATCTCATGCGGCCCGAAAAGCCATTTCTCGACGGGGCGGACAGGGCCGTGATAATGGTGGTCGGCGTGAACGGCGTGGGGAAGACCACCTCGTTGGGCAAGATAGCTGCGTATTATAAAAATCAGGGCAGGGACGTAGTCCTTGCGGCGGCGGATACCTTCCGCGCAGCCGCTGCCGAGCAGCTCACCGTATGGGCCGAGCGCGCCGGCGTGCCAATAATAAAGCACGGCGAAGGCGCGGACCCCGCGGCGGTAGTGTTCGACGCGGCGGCCTCATTCAAGGCGCGAAACCGGGATATGCTGCTTTGCGACACGGCGGGCAGGCTGCACAATAAGAAAAACCTCATGAACGAGCTGGAGAAGATGCGCCGCGTGCTGGACCGGGAGCTGCCCGGCGTGCCTGTGGAGGCGCTGATGGTGCTTGACGCCACCACCGGCCAGAACGCAATAGCTCAGGCGCGGGCCTTCGGAGAGTCCGCAGGGCTTACCGGCATAATACTTACCAAGCTTGACGGCACCGCGAAGGGCGGCGTGGCCGTGGCCGTAAAGGAAGAGCTGAAAATACCTGTCCGCTTTGTTGGCGTTGGCGAGGGCATAGACGACATGCAGGCCTTTGATCCCGATGATTACGCAAGAGCGCTGCTTAGCGAAGAATGAAAGCAAAATGTGCAATGGGCTGTGATATGCAGCCCGTTTTTATTTTAAGGATTCGCTTTTGCGAAACGTATTATAGGTGAAGGCCTTCGAAAGAAAAAAGCATTTGGCTGGAGGATTGATACCTTGAATCAAGCCCTGAGGAAAAGGGAAGAGACGGAGGATATATACAGGCGCAACATAGACGCCGTGTACCGGGTGTGCATGCTGTTCTTTAAGGGCAGCAGGGCGGACGCCGAGGACGCGGCCCAAAGCACCTTCTTGAAGCTTATGAAAAGCCCCGTCAGGTTTGAAAACGCGGCGCATGAAAAGTCGTGGCTCATAGTCGTCGCGTCCAATATATGCAGGGATTCCCTGAGGTCGGGCTGGAAAACGCGGGTGCAGTTAGATGAGGAGTCGCTGCAGGGCATACCGGCGGAGGAAAGCTCGGGAGACCTGCTGCGGCAGGTAATGGAGCTTCCTGACAAATACAAGACGGCGGTATATATGTACTATTACGAAGGCTATACCTCTGGGGAGATAGCCGAGGCAATGGGCAAGAGCAGGGCGAGCGTGTGGGGGTACCTGCACAGCGGGCGGAAGCTTTTGCGTGAAGCGCTGAAGGAGGAAGGGTATGAAGGATAAGCGTTTTATTGAGGCTCTGGACAGGCTTAACATACGGGACTCCCGGCGCGAGGAGCTGCTCGGCGAAATACTTCTCAGGGCAGAGGCCGAAGAAAGGGAGCAGAAGTATATGAAAAAATCAAGAAGAAGCGGTAGGAGGGGCGCGAGCCCCTGGCGTGCACTGGCGCCCATATTTGCGGTAGTGCTTATAATCGGCGCGGTTCTGCTGGTCCCCAGCGTGGGCGAGGCGGTGAGCGGCTGGTTCGGCAGGCTTTTCGACAGGAACAAATACTTCGGCACGCTGCCGGAGAACCGGGCGAGCATGCCGGATGTGGAGGCGGCGATACAGATTCCGAAGGATAACGAGCAGGATTATACCATATACACCCTTGACGAAACGGATGAGGCCGCGGAATTCGCCGCGGCGAGGGCAAACCTCGGCTTTGACCCGTATGACCCAAAGGACTGGCAATGGCTCAAGGAGGCAAAGCCCAAGATAACCGACGTTCTCGTGGAAAGCGACAAGCTCACCGTAATGTCCTATCTTGAAACCGACCCAAGCCTGTTCTGGTATTACGACGGTAGCACGACTCTGGACTGGCAAGGAGACGTTTTGCATCTGACCAGCGGCGCGAATACTTACAAATTGAAATTCGGATCTACCGGCATATACGGCATATACCCTCAGGACGGGTACTATGATTCAGCGAATGGGAAAATGGATGTCGAAAGGGTAAAAAAGGACAAGGGCATAATACTCTATACCGAGTATGACCTGAAGAAAGTCAACGTGCCGGAGGGCCATTACAGCGCGGTATTCACGTCGAGGATACTGGACTGCAAGGTGGATAGTATGGCGCAGTTCGCAACTATAGCCAAAATAGAGCAGCGGTTCGAGCTGGATATAGACGGCAGGAACACCTTAAAGCAGGAGCAGGGAAATGTTGTTTCGCTGGACGGCGAATATGTGCTTACTATCGCTAAAATGGATAACGATAAATACCTGATGTACAACACGACAAAGGACTTTTCAGGTGTGACAATAACACCGGAAATAAGCTTCAATGCTACGAATATAATTGTCAAGCTGACCTATGGCTTCCCGGGGGGCTGGAGCGAGGAAGAAAAAAGAGCTCTCATAAATGGAACAGTGCATAAATATGATGGATTACGTTATGAACTGACGATAGACGGCATGAAAACCCAAGTTGAAGGTACGGGCTTTCTTGACGATTGCGAAATTGACGGGGATAAATCAGAATTGAATATACCCCTTACTTCATCGCAGCAGGAGCAGGCGAAGAGCATCATCCTGCATCCGGTGTACGGCTACTCAACAAAGCTTTTCACTAAAGGCGGCGATGTAACCGACCTGAAGGAACCGTATGAGTTGAAGCAAAACTTCGGCTGGTACGATACCGAGAACCAGAGCGTCGTGCTGGAGGGCTGCGACATAGTGATCAAATAAGCTGTTCAATACGCGGGGGCGAAACTGCCCCCTTTTTTATTGCGCGCAAATGGTTTATAATTCTGTCCATGAAAACTTATATGAGGATTTATACTTATGGAAGCTATCGCTAAAAAAGGGCTGAACTCAAACCAGCTGAAGCTCATCGCCATAATCGCCATGACCGTCGATCACCTGACATGGGTGATATGGCCGGGGTATCAGACGGGGTGGCCGCAGCTTGCCCTGCACTGCGTCGGACGCATAACCGCCCCGATAATGTGGTTTTTCATAGCCGAGGGGTATCACTATACCCACAGCTTCAAAAAATACGCACTGCGGCTGCTGCTGTTCGCGGTGATATCGCATTTTGCCTATACCTTCGCCTTCGGCATACCCTTTATTCCCTTTACTACGACCGCCTTTAACCAGACCAGCGTGATATGGTCGCTGTTCTGGGGGCTTATGCTGCTCAAGATGAACGACAGCGACAAATTCAAGGGCTGGCAGAAAGCCGTAATAGTAGTGCTCGTTTGCCTTATATCCTTCTGCTCTGACTGGAGCTGCATAGCGACCGTGGCCATAGTCTACATAGGCGCCTATCGGGGCAGCTTTAAGAAGCAGATGACCTGGATGATGGTATGGGTGGCCGTATACGCCGCAGTGTATTTCTTCTTTATAGACAAGCTGTACGCCGCGGTGCAGCTCTTTGCCGCCCTTTCCATACCGCTTCTTAAAAACTATAACGGCGAACGGGGAAGCTGGAAGGGAATGAAATGGCTCTTTTATATCTACTATCCCGCCCACCTTATCGCATGCGGCATAATACGGCTGCTGCTCCACGGCAATATAAGCATAATGATAGGCGGCTAAAAAAGCTTGACAGGAGAAGAAATATCCGTATAATATTATGAGTGTAAAACACTTATGCTTTACAGCTGGCGTGGAAAGGCGGTCTTACTTTGGAAAAGCACGTGCGTCTGGGCCTGCTTCTGGATATATACGGCGAGCTGCTCACAGAGCGGCAGCGGTCCATACTTTTCCAGTCGGTAAACGAGGACTGCTCACTGGCTGAAATAGCCGAGAGGGAGGGAGTTTCCCGCCAGGCTGTGCGGGACGCCATAATGAAGGCGACGGACAACCTCGAGGGATATGAGAATAGGCTTAAGCTCATGGAGAGGCGCATGACGCTGATGAACGGGCTGGAAGAGCTGCAAAATATCTGCCACGATCCCGCCGTAAAGGCAAAGATCAGGGCATTGACGGAGATATGTGAAGATGGCATTTGAAGGCCTTTCATCAAAACTTCAAAACGTATTCAAAAAGCTTTCCGGCCGCGGCAAGCTTTCCGAAAAGGAAGTAAAGGAAGCTATGCGGGAGGTAAAGTTGGCTCTGCTCGAGGCGGACGTAAACTTTACTGTGGTAAAAAAATTCATAAATTCCGTCACCGAGCGCGCGGTGGGCGCGGAGGTACTGGAAAGCCTCACACCCGGCCAGCAGGTGATAAAGATAGTAAACGACGAGCTTGTGAAGCTCATGGGCGGCTCAAACGCCAAGCTGGAGTTCGGCTCGAAGAATCCTTCGGTGATACTGCTCGCCGGCCTTCAGGGCGCGGGCAAGACCACCATGGCGGGTAAGCTGGGGGCGTACTGCCAGAAGCACTTCGGAAAGTCGCCGCTGCTGGTAGCCTGCGACGTTTACAGGCCTGCCGCCATAAAGCAGCTGCAGGTAGTGGGCGAAAAGCTCAACCTGCCGGTTTTCGAAAAGGGCACGCAGGATCCCGTCATTACAGCGCGGGAGGCCGTAGAGTACGCAAAGCGCAATATGCGGGACATGGTGATAGTGGATACCGCCGGACGCCTCCATATAGACTCTGACATGATGGCTGAGATAGAGAGAGTGTGCGACGTGGTGAACCCCGCCGAGATACTTCTGGTCATCGATGCCATGACGGGTCAGGACGCCGTGAATGCCGCAAAGGCATTCAACGACGCCTTGGAGCTTACCGGCGTCATAATCACCAAGCTGGACGGCGACACAAGAGGCGGCGCTGCGCTGTCTGTAAGGGAGGTTACCGGAAAGCCCATAAAGTTCTGCGGCAACGGCGAAAAGCTCACCGATATCGAGCCCTTCTATCCTGACAGGATGGCAAGCCGCATACTGGGCATGGGGGATGTTATGACCCTCATAGAGAAGGCTCAGGAGAGCTTCGATGCGAAAAAGGCGGAGGAGCTTGCCAAAAAGATAAAGACCAACGAGTTCACGCTGGAAGATTTCATGCAGCAGATGGAGCAGATGCAGAACATGGATATGGGAAGCATGCTATCCATGGTTCCGGGCATGGACGCGGGCAAGCTGGGCAACGTACAGATAGACGAAAAGCAGCTAAAAAAGACTTTGGCCATAATAAAGTCCATGACGCCCAAAGAGAGGGCGAAGCCGGAGCTCCTTAATGCCAGCAGACGGAGAAGAATCGCAGCGGGCAGCGGCAACTCGGTTCAGGAGGTAAACCGCCTTTTGAACCAGTTCGAGTCCTCGCGCAAGCTCATGAAGCAGCTAAGCTCGGGCAAGTTCGGCAAAAAAGGAAAGATGCGTTTTCCCTTCGGCTTTTAAGCCACAGGTTACCGCTTTCAATATTAAATAACTATAAACAATATTTGGAGGAAATTTAGTCATGTTAAAGATCAGGCTTCGCCGCATGGGCGCCAAGAAGGCTCCTTTCTACCGCATCGTTGTTGCAGATTCCCGCTCTCCCCGCGATGGCGCTTTCGTCGAGGAAATCGGCTATTACAATCCCACCACTGACCCTGCGGAGCTGAAGGTAGATAACGAAAAGGCTGCCCAGTGGATAAAGAACGGCGCACAGCCCACCGATACTGTACGCGGTTTGCTTAAAAAGTCCGGCGCTATCCAGTAATAACCACGGATAATTTGAGTAACGCTATGGGTGAATTGGTAAAATACATCGCCATGAACCTCGTGGATAAGCCCGAAGAGGTCAAGGTCGAGGTAAAAGAGGGCGAAAACTCAACAATAATCGAGCTCACCGTAGCTCCTGACGATATGGGCAAGGTAATAGGCAAGCAGGGCCGCATAGCGAAGGCTATAAGGACCGTAGTCAAGGCCGCATCCGTAAAGGAAAACAAAAAGTACGTCGTAGAGATAGTCTAAGGCGATATGCAGAAAAGTGGGCAAAACCACTTTTTTGCGTAATTGGAAATTTTTTTTGCAGGAGAAACTCAATGGAGTATTTGCGCATAGGCCTTATAACCCGCCCACACGGCGTACACGGCGCCCTTAAGGTGCAGCCCTTGTCCGAGGATCTTACCCGATACAAAGGTCTCAGAGAGGCCTACCTTGAGCGCGGCGGCGCTTATGAGAAGGTGGAGGTATCAGACGTCAGCGTGCAGCCAGACGCGGTATATATGACTATCTCCGTATGCCGTGACCGGAACACGGCGGAGACGCTGCGCAACCACTACATCTCCGTGGACCGGGAACACGCCGTAAAGCTGCCGGAGGGCAGATATTTCGTTGCAGATATGATAGGCTGCGAGGTATACGATACAAACGGCGCATATTACGGCAAGCTTACCGATGTGCTTGAAACCGGCGCAAACGACGTTTACGTAATTCAGGGCGAAAAACAGCTTATGGTACCGGCGCTCAGGAAGCTGCTGAAAGAAGTCGATGTGGCGAATAAGCGCATTGAGCTTTACGCAGATGTACTTGCGGAGGTGGGGCTGTTTGAGGATTGATATACTTACGGTATTTCCCGAGATGTTTGCGGGGCCTATGGATACAAGCATATTGGGCCGTGCAAAGGATAAGGGCATACTGGACATACGCCTTCACAATATCCGCGACTATTCCGAATCCAAGCACAAGAACACCGATGACTACCCATTCGGCGGCGGCGCAGGCATGGTTATGATGGCCCAGCCCATATTCTCCTGCCTTGAGGACGTTGACCCTGACCACGAGGCACTGAGGATCGCCATGGCGCCCCGAGGAAGGACTCTCAGCGTGCCCGTAGCCCGTGAGCTTGCCGCAAAGGACAGGCTGCTGTTCCTCTGCGGCCATTACGAGGGTATTGACGAGCGGGCAATGGAGCAGATGGACATGGAGCTGTCCATAGGCGATTATGTGCTCACCGGCGGCGAGCTGCCTGCGATGGTTATAATAGATTGCGTCAGCAGGTTTATTCCCGGCGTGCTGGGCAGCGCGGAGTCGGCGGAGGACGAATCCTTCTCGGACGGGCTTCTCGAATACCCCCAGTATACCCGACCCGCGGTGTTCAGGGACATGGCGGTACCCGAGGTGCTGCTAAACGGCAACCATGCGCTGATAGCCAAATGGCGGCGGGAGCGCAGCATAGAGGCTACATATAAGACAAGGCCGGAGCTTATAGACGAAAAAAAACTCGACAAAAAGGAAAAAATATTCCTGCAATCCTTAAAAAATCAAGACGAACAGGCATAAATACCTTGCAAAAGGGCTGACGCCATGTTATAATATTTGCGTTTGTGACAACGGTTGGTCCAATGGCGGCGGAAAGTCGTGTAAGAACACCCGTAGGAAGGAGAATAAAATGTCCAACATCATTAAAGAACTGGAAAAAGAACAGCTCCGTACCGACCTGCCCAAGCTGGAAGTCGGTGACACCGTCCGCGTATTCGTTAAGGTCGTGGAAGGCAACCGCGAACGTCTTCAGAACTTCGAAGGCATCGTGATTAAAATGCAGGGCGGCGGTATCCGCGAGACCTTCACCGTTCGCCGCGTATCCTACGGCGTAGGCGTAGAGCGCACTTTCCCCTATCATAGCCCCCGTATCGGCCGCATCGAAGTAGTGCGTCACGGCCAGGTTCGCAGGGCTAAGCTGTATTACCTCCGCAACCGCGTTGGTAAAGCTGCCAAGATCGTGGAGCGCATCGTCACCAAGTAACAAAAAAACACAAAAGCCTCCGGCGCTTACAAGGGTGCTCATAAGACAGTAATTCTAAAAATTACGATTATGGCATCTGTCAGGCGGGATTGGCAACGAAATAACGGGTATCTGGTGAGAGCCGGATATCCGTTATTTTTGCCGCCACGAAAAGCAATAGATTTATTCACAGCTTTCAGGTATAATTGCCTTAAATCAATCTTAGTCGCTGTCTTGATGTTCAATCAATTATTAGGAGGAATTAAACAATGAAACATAATATCAGAACAAGCATTGTAATTGGACTCGTTGTTATTGCTATGTGTTCTTTTGTGACGGGATGTGCCAATAAAAAGGATTCAGCAGCGGCGAACAGTAATGATGATTTGTCAAACAAATCATCTCAAGTCGAAAACCAATTACCGAATTCGAATGATGAAAGTTCATCGAGTTCTTCTACAGATTTTCAGGCCCCGGAAGAAGGTTATTATAGTAACGACTATGATGAAATCCTGAAAATCCAAAAATCCGATGATAACACATATAACATTGAATACAGCATTACCAAGTTACTTTATGCTGAAAATGCAGTCGGAACGTATAATTCTGAAACCGGAATTCTTAGTTTTAGTGGCGGTGATGACGGCGGAGCTGTTTTTGAAGCAGATGTTGTAAACAAAGGTGACCACTTAGAGGTTACTGTAACTCAGAGCAGTTATAAAGATGCTGTAGGATCAGTACAAAGTTTTTACAAAGCAGATGATCCCAGATAAAAGCTAAAGAATATCAACTTGTACACGAAATTGTCAAACTGAATTCCAGTCCGCTGGCTTTGCCGTATGCGCAAAGCCAGTGGATTTTTTATTACCCAAAATCATGAAAGGAGCGACTACCCAGGTAGTGTCAAGTATTTTTCGCAAAAAAGTCTGCGGGGTCTGGCAAGAACAAAGTCAGCCAGCAACGGAGGTGTCCT
>ENA-ORLW01000281-ORLW01000281.1-human-gut-metagenome-genome-assembly--contig:-NODE-281-length-77433-cov-19.073297_pt1 | contig 77433 bp, 85 predicted proteins | sample MGYA00243017_ERZ508829 | MGnify/ENA primary metagenome ERZ508829 (study PRJEB26277, sample SAMN04329776) | human gut metagenome | biome: human-associated habitat | host: Homo sapiens | place: USA...
TCTGTTCTCTCGCCTGTACCATACTGTCGAGCTGTTCCTGTGTATAAGTTGTTTGTGTTCCGCCTTTGGCAGCGTTGCCCTCTCCGCCCTTATTATTCTGCTGAGCGTTAGCAGTCTGTTGTGTTTCCTGCTGTTCTGACATAATATTCTCCTCCGTTTTATGCCCGTCGGCTTATTCCTCAGCTTTTAATGCCGTCAGAGTTTTGGGCATAAAAAAAGCACCCTTTTCAGAGTGCTTAGTTTCTTTTAATAAATCTCTCTTCTATAAATTCTCGAAAATCCATTGTTTCACCTGCTTTCGTTAGTGCTTAAAATGCTGTATTAATCCGATTACTGCTAAAACAAGCAATAATAAAGCTGATATAATCATTCCTGTTATCTTTAAGCCTAAATAAAATTCAAACAAATAAATCACCTACTTTTGGGCATAGAAAAACCGCCCTCAAGGAGCGGTTAAATTAAGCCATCTGCTGCCAAAGCATCGTGATACTCTTTTTCTTCAAGTTCTCTCCATTCTTTTTCTGCTTGCTTAATTTCTTCAGGAGCATCTTCTCTTATTCGGCAGTATATACCATCCCATTCCCAATAAGGTTCAAGAAGTTCACTTAATTGTTTTACTCGGTCAGAATAAATAAGCCTCATGAAAAAACACCCCTATTTTAATAAATTCTTTACTCTATATTCTGTGTATGTTTCATCGTACCTATGTTTTTTTAATTGGTCAGTTGCATATTTACTTATATTTTCTATATTATATCCTTTCTTGTGTAATTTTTCAAGCTTTGGAACAAACTTTTTATTCAAATATTCAATATATTTGCCAAAATCTGTAATCTCACCAAATTTTCTTTTATACTCATATGCATCTCGCCAGTGTATAAGTTCGTGCAGAATTGTACTTATTTCGCTATCTGGACAAGCGAAATCTTTTTGCAATTCTTTTAAACTATCTGTATTAAATAACACAGAATTTATATTAAGAATATTTTCAATAGGCTGATATGAAGCTACTGCATTTGAAGTCATCTCATCAGGCGATATTACATAAATCTTAGGTCTATTTACGGAATCTATTTCGCCTAACAGTCTATAAACTTCGCTGATATTTGTATCAAATTTATGGAACGCTTTTCGCTTGATTTTTACTCTCTCAGATAAATAAATATCATTTGCTGATGTAGTCTTATGCAAAGTTATCTCTTTATCTTTTCTTATAAACCTTTCGATTTCTTTTGTTTCGGTTATAGGTTTATAGTATTGTGCTTTATCATTATCGGAAAGTTTAGAAATAGAAAAACTATCCGCCTTTTCCCTCCACTGTTCAGCTCTTGCACTATAAGCTCTTTTATTATCTTTATCGAGAAAAAACTTAGACATACGCTCCATTCGCTCAGCTTCGTTCTGAGCGTAGTTTTGCTTCTGGGCGTTGTTATATCTCTCCGCAAGTTCGTCAAGCTCATCAGCGGTGTATCGGCTGTTTTCGGGCGGTGTGCTTATGCCCTCAAAATATGTAGTGTGTGCGTCCCTGCAATTCGGGTGATACAAGCCCTTTTTAATAGCCTCTGACAAAAGCGGATATTTAATGCCTGTAACGGGAGATATGCCGTTCTTGGGTCCTCCACTCCACACATCATCAATGAACACTCTGCCAACGAAAGGAGCACACAACGGACAAGGGTTTCCACGCTTGTTAAGAATGACAGTATATATTCCCCATTCCTGTCGCTTAGCCCCCTCGCCTTGAAGATATGCTCTTTTATTCGCCGTCCGCAGTGCCATTTCTGCATAGGACTTGATATTTACTCGCCTACCGTTTCGGTACTGTATGCAGTTGATACCAGCTGAAAGAAAGTCCTTTGTCGCCATATCAACAGCTTTTGCATAAGTTCCCGCACCAGTATTTGCCATAACCTGAGCATTGAATATAATCTTGCGGTATTGGTCATTAGCCATTCGCAGAACGGCAATTTCAGCCTTTTTCATATCGTGAGTAGTTGCTTTAATCAAAGAATTAAGCTTTCTTTCGTTCGTCTTGAAAAACTCTCCTGTTGTTTCAGCCACACCAGTAAATGCTGGCTTGTTTTTGCCTTTGCCTTTGAAACCACGCTTTATAGCCTGTAAAATCTGTCGTTCCTGCTTAGTACCACCGTCGTTATAGGAATCATTCAAGGCTCTGCGGATATGCTCATTTATCGAATTATACTGCACTGTAAATCTCTTGCTATTCTTCCGCTTATAGACCTCAAGTGCCTTGAGCTGTTCTACCTGCCATTGTGACCATTCTATGCCGAGCTTTGATTCTTCGGCTCTATGGCGGCTTAAATTCCTAATCATTGAGGCTATAAGCTCATTTTCGATTTTTTCAAAAGCCTTACCAATATCGTAATCAGACATTTTTTTAAATCTCCAAATCATCAGCCATAGACGAGCTATCCATATTCTGCACGCCCTGTTCAGCTTTCAGCCTTGCGACTTCCTGTTCTTTCCATTCAGAATCTTTGCTGTCACCATAAAGCTCCTCAACACAGCTTTCAGTACTCATAATACCGCCTTGCTTTGCCTTTGTTACTGTTTCAACGACTGCCTCAAAGCTTGGGTTAGCATATTCGCCAAAGTTTATAGCAACAGTCGGAGGAATAATATCAAGCTCATGCCATATCTGATAACCACAGATAACAGCTTTTACAAGCTCCGGCATAAATTCTTCCACAAGCTGTACAAGGTTTCCTCTGGTATATAGGGTAGTTTTTTCTTTCTCTCTCTGTGCTTCGGCATTGTCCATCTTTTTGACATCAATGCCGAGCGTTGACGGTGAAATTATACCTTGCAAGCATAAGTCAAGGGCGGTTATGTATGTTTGCAGGTAGCTTTCATGTGGGATATTAGGCTGGTCGAGAGTGATTTTATTACAGCCTGTTTCAGACATATCGTTATTTGTTGAAATATATCTGTTATCAAAGGCATTAGGTTTAATAATCATACCAGTATCAGGATTTCGAGGTAACAGACATTCCGGTATATAGCTCTTTGAACGAGCTGCCCTGAGTGCGTCCATCCACTGCGACCACGCTTCGTCGAGTGCGTCGAAATCATCTGTCTTACCGTCAAATATATTGCCGCCTCTGCCCTTATACTGTTCACTGTCACCGAATATACAAGGCACAGCAAGCATAATGCTTTCGTCAAAGGCGACACCCTTGCCGTCAATCCATTTCGTTTGTTCTATTGAATTAGGCGGTATCTCATCGCCATTTTCTCTATACAGACGGTATTTTATATAACCGTAACCATAATGCTCTTTGAGCGTGTATTTTTCTTTGTTGTCTATATACTCTGTAACGAATATAACCTCTGTGATTCGTCCTCGAACTCTTGTATATTCGACATTTTCACCAGGATAAAACTCAATAATCGGATATACCTCGTCTATGCTTTCATCAAAGGTAATCTTGAAAGCACCGTCACCAACAACAAGCATATCTTTGATACATTTATGCAATAGCTTATCGCCCTTATTGGCTTTATATGTATTATCCCAAATTTCCTTTTGAGTGTCGCTATTGATAAAATCAACACCATTAAAATCATTGATGATAATATTCGACAGTGTATCAACTATCAGTTTTGGCAAACCTGTATGTATCTTGCGAATTTCCATTCCCTTTGTGCAGCTTGCTTTCCAGAAGATTGTTGGCGATACATCAAGCTGATTATAAAGCTGTGATAGCTCATAACTATTGCCTCGATACCATATGCGATTTTTAGCAGCATTGGCGTAATAATCAAGGTTTTGTTGTATCGTAATCGTGCTTTGCTGAGGCGGTTCTATCCTCAAAAAACTTCTCAACTTATCTCTCACGTTGTTAATCAGCCCCATTTATCTCACTTCCTATCTTTTTCTTATACGGCAGCCAAGCGTACTGCACGCTATTTATCATATGGTCGTTTTTATCTTCGGGAGTATTGTCCTTATCCTCCTGCCAGCTATAAATCTCAAGTTCGTTTATATAGTTTTTACAGTGTTCAAGCACAAAGAAACAGTTCTCAGCGAACCAACCGAGCTGTAAATTGATACGGTCAATAATTGTTGTTTTCTTCCATGCATTAGTGAATGTGTATATACAGCCGTGCGACCTTTTGTACTTGTTAAGCTCTGTTATGGTGGCTTGGTCTGCATTGTCGATAAATGCATTTCGAGCAAGTCCCCATTCTTTTGAATTTCGGTCGAGGAAATCTATAAAATTACGAACCGTATCGCTCGGAGCAATCGGAGTTTGAAGTTCGGCGTTATTATATACTCGCTCATCAAGCAGCACACAAACACCATTCTTCGTAACGCCTATAAAGCTCATTGCGATAGTGTCGGGCGACTTCTGCGAATATGCTGTATCAAGTCCTGCGGAATACTGTGTGAAGGTTTGTTGCTTTGCCCATTCCTTTGATTTAATGTGCCTTTGCCTATCAAAATTGCTGAATACAAGTCCTGTCGCTCTGCCTCTCAAGCCAAGAATTTTATTTTTATAAAGCTTTGTGCCTTTCGGAGCGGCAAGTATTTTTCGTTGTATATCCTCATCAGTCAATGACAAATTATCCCTAAAAGAAAAGAACCAATACCGCCAATTCGGTACGGGTTCTTCGATAAGCTCTGCCATAATCTCAGGCGGAACATCTTTAGCATATTTTTGATATGGTCGGGAACGGTTAATAAACTCTTTATAAACCGGTAGATTGGGGTCGTCTGGATTAAGTGTCGCAATTAAATAATCATTTCTTGTTGACATTTCTCGCACAAACTCAATATCTGCGGTGTTAATCTCATCAATGTACACACAGCCGAACTGAGCACCGAGGACCATTTCCCATTTATCTTTATTGTCATAGCCTAAAACATAAATTATCTTGCCTTCAAACTTGATGTGCGGAAGCTTATAATCTTTATCACCATTGCCATAATAGCGAGCATTACGGTGCAGGTCGAGTATTCCGTTATCCTGCTGAATGATAGTTTCTTCGGCTTTACCTGTTGTCTTTGCGGCTATGACATGAAGCTTCTTACGGCTTGCTGACACCATACGCATAAACTTAACACCAGCACCGACTGTTGTCTTTCCAGAAGCAGTAGTTCCTTCAAGAAAATCCGCTGTAGCATTCTTAGTTGAATTGATAAAGTCAATGTATTTCTGCGACAAAGGAAAGCTACTCACTCAAGCCCTCACCGCCTAACTGTTTAAAAACATCAGCAAGTTTTTCCGACTGTTCAACCTTTGCGTCAACCTTGACAGTATATTCTCCCGTCATTTTATTAAGCGTATCAACTGCCTTTATGCGGTCGTTAGGTTCGTTTTCGTCATCTCTTGCAATATCCGACAAAAGCACTTGCCTATCTTTTGCGGTCATTATGCGTTCGTCTTTAAGCTTTTCTGAAAGCTCTTTGATATAATTTGCGATTGTAGTATTTTGTAGTAATTTTGAAGCATTGGTATTAGCATATTTTGCGGAATATCCTGCCTTAACAGCACTCTCAGCGGCGTTACCGCTTTGTGCATAATATTCGGCAAATTTCTTCTGTCTTGCATTTAATTTATCTCTCACGATAACACCGCCTTTCTAAGACTTTTCTTAAATAAACACAAAAGCCGCCCTATTGGACGGCTCTCATGCAAATAACTAAAGAGGTACAAAAACGCAACTCGTATGTGGGTCAGATAACGCTCTGACGGGCGGCATACTCTCATGCGGTCACCTCTATCGCAGTAAGCCTCTGAGGTTAAGTGCTGTACATCTGCGATTATGGCATAAGGGTGTCGTTGTCATCGTCTTATGCACGCTAAGCTATCCGGATAGCTACAACAAAGTTACTGGTGGCAGCTTAGAGGCTTGCACTCTCACTCTCACTCGGATATTGAGTTGTACTGTACAGCTGCCGTATTGCACCGCATTGGCGGTGCGTATCGTAACATATAGAAAGAAGTACGCAAGTTGTTGGCGGTGGAGTGCTTAGCATAGTAGCTTCACACTCTCTTCCGCCCTCATCTCACAGTTTATATTTTAACATACATAAAACGGACAAATCGGACAAGTTTTAATAATTACCATTTATATCTTACGCAACTTTTTCGCACACTGTCACCTTTACATCCATTGCACTTTATAACAGCTATTTTATTCCACGACCAATTATGTATCAGCCTGCAATTTATAATATTACGCATATATTCATTCGGTATATTCTTAATTTCCTTGTCAAACCTCTTTTTTAGAAAATTAAGCTTTCTTTCCTCGATTTCAGCTTGTTCAACAGAGCTTTCAATTTTATTAGACGAGGAACCGCCTTTCGGCATATCATCAAGCTCAATTGTAATACTTGTCCCCTTTTCTTTCGCTCTTGCAACATTAAGTTTTTGACTCTCAATCTGTTTTTTAAGTCGTACAAGGTCAAAGTAATTCAATGCTATTCCTCCTGACTTTCAAAGAATCTGCGAATTTTATTAACTGTCATTTTGCCAACGATTTTTGAAACATCAATATTAACAATAAATTCATTTACCGCCTCACGCTTATTTGTGTTTGCAATCTCATCAAGAAAGTTGCATAACTGCTCATCGGTCATTTTTCTTACTTTAACTGCCGTATCATGCTGTTGACGCTCTAACGCAGTCTTCTTATAGTTTTTCTTTGACATTTAATTTTCCCCCCGATTAACGATTAATTAATAGTTATTGTACCTACATTATCTATAACAGTACAGTTATTACCTGTCATTTTAATTTTCATCATATTTACACGTTTGTTCCACTTCTTGATTGCTGTATCTCTGTCAGTACTGTAATCGCCAAAGCAAGTAGACGAGGCACAATCATCGTTGGTACACTCAAACATATACATTTCCTCATCTGCATCCGCTGGATTAATATTCTCAAGATTCACCTTGCTATTGCAAAATGGGCAAGGGTTAATTTCCTGTTCTTTCACTTTGATTCCTCCTTAAAATTAAAATTATCAAGTTTCACGATTATGTATGGAATATCATCTGCATTATTGCAATATAATTTATGTGCTGATATATTGACAACTTGTTTATCATCGTCAAAAGCTACACCATTCAGCCCGTCCAAAACAGCTTTTAATATATTGTCTATATCAGGCTTAGTAGTCGCAAACTTTCTTCTATTTGATTTTGCCCTTTTCAGATATGCTGTTATAACTAACGAAACAGGTCCATCTTTAAAATAATATCCTTGAGCAACAGCTAAATAAGCCTTTTTAACATCAGCTTCATAAACCTTTGTACCTTTTGGAGTATAGATATGACCATTGGCAAACCTTGGTCTTGCTTTGCTCTGTGGCTGCCCAATCACTTTAAAACTTATAGTCATTTTCAGAAGCCTCCTTCGTCAAGTGCGGCTGAGCTTAAATTCTCAAAGGAATCAATATCATATGTCGCTTCATAGCCGCCTTGATATTGTTTGGAATGTACGCCTCTTTCTGCATCTGTACCAATCCAAAGCTCTATATAAGCTTTTGTATTTCCAACATATCTTTTCTTCGCTGGGTTCGCATTGAGAAAGCTAATCATCTTTTTTAAGCTTCCATCAATATCTGTATCTGAGTAAGTGTGTGTTAGTTCATTGTAGAAATCCTGCGTAAGCTCGAATTCTCCATTAATCGCAGGAATTCGATAACACACTTTACTTTTCTTTACTTTACTTTCCTTTACTTTACTTTCCTTTACTTTACTTTGTGTTTTAATGCTATCATTAACTTGGTTATTGGTACCATTAATAGGGTTTTCGGTACCAGAAATAGATTTCAGCACAATTTTTGCTTTCATTTCGTTTGTTGGTACATCATTTGGGTCATTTAAATCTAAAAGGAAGTATTCCTTTATCATGCGTATTTCTACTCGTTTGTTAAGCATACGAATATATCTTTTCTGGATACCTCTTGAAGTTATCACACCGAACGTATCAAATACCCGTTTATCAAAAAACGAACGTCTGACACACCCTTTAATAAGTTCTTCAACAAAGTTTGGAGAACCGCCACAGACCGCACCATCTGACACGAGACCGCACCAATCCTTATCACAAACCGCATAGTATCCTTCTTTGTATATTTCGCACAGTATGTAATTCAACATATACATACCGTTCGCCCCAAATTCAGACCTTAAAAGCCTTATTTTATTGTTAGAGTAAAAATAGCAATCCTCATTCCAATAATCAACCCCATCCTTTAACGGACGTGCCATTCTTACATCACCTGCCTGCTATTAAAACAAGTTTTCCTGTTAATCTTTGTATTTCATTTTTAAATAAAAATGCATCTGAATTTTCTGAAGACAAATGCAATAGATATATAGCTGTTACTTTGCTTAAATCGTTTGCCTGCAAAAAGTCCTTCACATTTTCAAGAGCAAAGTGACTCTGCTGTATTCTCTTTGCAAGAGATTTGTTCAGAAGTCCTCTTTCTACCCTTTCTCTCATAAGAGTTTCTGAATAATTGCATTCAACCATAATAATATTCAAATTTCTAAAAATATTCGGAATATAGTAAGTATCAGTTGCAAACAGCAGCTTTTCTTTCGTAATAGTCGAATAAATAAGAAATCCAAGTGGTTCATTACAATCATGCTCTGTTTCAAAAGGCATAACTATATAGGTACCAATTCTAAATTGGTTACCAGCAGAAATAATGTTGCATCTATAGAAATGCTTTATATTTGTAATGCCTTTAAATGTTCCAGCACTTGCATATAAATCTATTCCATATGCCGCTAAATCTGCTGCACTTTTTGAATGGTCCTTATGTTCATGGGTAATGAGACAGCCGCATATTTTATCCATATACTTAAAATATCCTTCAATGATTTTGATTTTCGGCAGCCCTGCTTCTATAAGCAAAGCCGCCGAACCATCATAAATCATATATGAATTCCCACTGCTACCAGAACCTAAACAATGTATATCAATCATCTAATTCATCAAAAGGTAAAGTCTTTGCTTGTTCTTCAACGGGTTCAATCACTTCTCCTGTTGTTTCATCAACCTGTATATCAATCATCTGCTGATTAGCTTTCTCTTTAATTTCTTGCTTTGGTGTCATACCTTTATCATCTGTAAGTTCAGCTTTCTGCATTTCTGTTGATGTAGGACCATATTTACTGATTAGTTGTCTAAGAACTGTTTTGCAAGCCATTTTATCAAATTCTTTCTGCCAAGGAGAGAATTTACTGTTATATGAAGGACTATAATATTCTGCGTATTTTGTTATCTCTTCCTTACTCATATAAAATGTCTTTTCATAACCATTCAGAAGTTTAAAATATGCAAAATAGCCAACAATTACATCTGAAACTCGTTCACCGTTTAATTCAATCATACCTGATAGCTTATCTCTGCTGGTTAACTCTCCTTCATAAACCACATCAGCATTTATTGTGAGATATTGTCCTGTACGCTGTGCTAGCTGAATCAATCCTTTATATCCAATTGTAAATGTTGGTACATTTTTATACGGAACAACATAAGCGTAGCCAAGTGATTTAACAAGTGGAAGATCAAGAGCTGCAGCCTTTACACATTCTAAGGCAACTTTTTCAGGATCGCATTGTTGAAGATATGTATCACCTGAATATAAGTCGATCATCGAAGACATAAATTGTCCTGCTTTATCTTTAAGGCTGTTTCTGAGCTGAGCTCTGATTGTCTGGGAGTTGAGTATTCCCTTAAATTGATCAATTTTCGCAAGATTATTATTTGCCATAATTTTTACTCCTTTATTGTTAATTTTTTATATTCCTTTGATACTGTCAACTTAATAGTTTGTGAAGTTGTTGGAATATAACTAACAACCGATTCTGCATTATCAATCCATATCGGAACATTAATACCTGTAACATCCGAAATTGTATTAATTATGTCAAGACCTGCATTAAGTTTTGCAGCACTATTAAGATTTGTACTATAATCTACTCCATCAACAGTTGCCTCACAACAGTCGTTTATTCCACCATTTACTTGCAGACTAAAAAGCTTCCATTTTACGACTTTAAAATGACTATTAATCATCTTCTCAACATCTAAACACTTAATTTTGATAAATTCATCAATAAGATTTAAATCTTTATCTGCTTCAGCAAGAAGTACACCATAATCACTTTCTTGTTTTTTAAGTTCCTCTATACGGTCCTCATATATCTTAATTGTGCTAACTTTTGCAAGTATTGCAATTAAATCTGAACTCTGACGATTGATTTCTTCAATTCTAGACTTCATTTTCATAATTTTTTCTGCAACACTTTCATTAAATCGTTGCTCTTCTGATATTACATTTTTCTCTGCAGCAACCAGCTTTTCATAAAGATTCTTATATTCTTCTGTATCTTCAAAACGCTTTGGTTTAGCAAGTGATTTTTCGAGCAACTCGATGTTTTCGATTATTTGTGAAAGTTTTGACTTTGCAGACTCAAGATTGTTACTATGCACAATTAAAGTCTTTTTAATCTCAGAACGCTCAAGTTTAAGCTTTGCACATTCATCTGTTATTTCTTCAAGTTGATTAGATTTGCTCATATTAAATTCATCAAGAGCAGACTGTATTTTATCTTCTGGCAAAGCTCGTCCACAAAATGGACATATAGTATCACCTGAAAATTTCATAGCTGATACTTCAATAAATTTACTATTAAGCTTTTTCCCTTGCTCTAAAATTTTTTGAAGTCTTTTATTAATTGAGTCAATACTCTCTGTACACTCAGCAATATCGCATTGCAGTTTGAATTTATCTTTCTTTAACTTCATTAATTGTTGATGCTGATCATTATCTTTACCAATATTATCTGAAGCATAATTTGCTTTAGATACACTCATTTCAAGCTTAACCTTTTCGAGTTCGGACTTTGCCTTACTTAACTCTTCGTCCGTTTCGGCTTTTCTGATTTTATCCTCGATCTCTGACTTTTCTTTGAGTAATCTATCAAGATTTTCTTGCTCATCACCATTAGATAATGTTTGTATCTCAACAATATTTCGTTGTTGTTCGTCAATTCTTTCTGGGATTGCTCTAAGCAAATCATTTAGTTTTTTACGGTCTGCTTGTATAGCTTTTTGAGCATTTTCTACAGTTCGATCACCGAGAATATCAGGAAGATTCTGAAGTTCTTTATGAGAGGAAACTATATCATTGTCTGATATATCAACAAACCACTCAAGAAGCTGTGCTCTGCGTTTTTTCCAATCCATTTTTCCAGCAAAAAAATCTGGATCAGTTAATATTTGATATGTTTTTTCATCAACAATCTCACTTTCAACAAACGCTTTGTATTCTTTTTCTTTAACCGGAACACCATCAATTATGTATGTTGTAGTATTACCTTTAAACTTTTTCTCGGTTTCACCGTTTTTTCGTTCCCACTTCTCTTTTAGTATTCTTTGAAGTATATGCATCTTACCATTTACTTCAATAGTACCAGTAACGCTATAATCAAGTCCTGTTGTTCCGATTGTTTTAATATCGAAATTTGCAGCACCATTACTGTCTTTTCCGAACAGTAGCCAAAAATATGCGTCAGCAAGTGTTGTTTTTCCACTTGCATTTGTACCATAAACACTAGCATTCTTACCGTCTACATTTAGCTCAAAATAGCTTATTCCTTTGAAGTTTTCAAGAATAAGAGAATTAAGCTTTATTTCCATAACTTTATCCTCCTATCGAATTTTTCATGAGATATGTTCTCGCTGATTGTATCTCTGATGTTGTAAGACTGCGAAAACTCTCACCGTCTGCCGCTGTAATGACTACTGTGCCTCTTATATCACTACCGTAGTAATCGATGTTAGCTTTTTTGTCTTTAATTCTGCCTTCTTCATCGATTACTCCAATAAGTCCGTTGCCAAGATTAATGACTTCAATACAACCGCCAACAGCCTGTTGAAAAGCTTTGAGGGTATTCGGAATCTCGATTATTTGCGAAATCTCGCCTGGTTGTTGAATAACAATCTTGATTTTCTCCGCTTTGCGTGCTATACTCTTAACAGTAAATGTTTTTCTTTTTGTATCGTCCCCAGAGTTGCCGCTCTGGAGGCGATTTTTCTTTTGTACAAACATTTTTAATCCTCCTCAAATTTGTAATTGTGCGGTTTAAATCTTTCTATGTGCAAGCGATAATCTCGCTTTTGGTATATTTTGTTTGCAAGTATCTCAAAGTCGTAGCGATTTCTACAGATTTTATCTGCTTTTTCAGCGAGTTTATTCATACGCTTTTCGAGTTTTGCTGTCTTTCGCTTTGCAGATTTCTTTTTGCTTTTGATACTGATATTCTTGCAAAAGTTTTTGAGTTTACTCATATTGCCTCCTTTCTAATGTTTACGGTTCTTTCTGACACAGCTTTCCTTTTCTTGATAGCTAAACGCTTTTCGAAATATTCAGCAGGTACACGACCTCTCACGGTTATGTAGCCATTACTTGCCAGCTCATCATTTAATTGCTTAATGATTTTATAAGCTTTGCTATCCGCTACACCAAGTATTTCGCAAACATCATTTTTGTTATAAAACAACTTGCCTTCTTCCATATTCTCACTTCCTTTCATTAATTAAACAACCTATTGTAAGTTCCACGCCAAGAGCTTTTAGTAGCTTGTCGGCGTTCTCAAGTGAAATGCTGTTCTTGCCTTGCTCCCAGTTAACGATTGCACGATATGTAAATCCTGTTTTCTTTGCGAGAGCATATTTAGTAATACCTTTTGATTCACGAGCTTTTTTGAAAAGCTGTGCAAAATTCTCCTTGTCCATTGACAAATTTCTCCTTTTATGATACTATATTTAGTATATAAATTGCAGTTTATACAACTATATATAGAAAGTGAAGTGAATTATTTTTGGAAGATTTACAATTAGAACCATTAAAAGAATTTCAGAAAAACATCAACGAATCTCTTCGTCCTCTTCAAGATGTTCTTTTAAAATTTTCAGAGTCGATATTATCAAGTAATTCATTAAGCGAAATGACTAAAACCGTTTCATCTGCAATTCAATCAATAACTGAAACATATAATAATGAATGTTCAGAACTTCTTAAACGCTCATCAGAAGCAATAAAAAGTATGACATTTGATATTCAGAGATATGACTTAACTCCAATAATTGAAGCATTATCAACGGTTCATATTAAAAATGATGAAGAAGTCCTTATCAAACTCGATGATGATGATGTTAAACTCATAAACACTATTGATAGTAGCTTAGAACCTAAAAAAGAAAAATTTTGGACTTCTGAAAAAATTTCTTTTTTGGTAGCTACATTATTAGCAATTATTCAGATAATTCAAGGTTGTGTTTCGGATATGCAATCATCACAACAATTAGATGAAATATCTACTAAAATCGAAGAACATTGGGTTGAAGAAGATAAACAAGTAGAAAAAAATAAAGAATATCAAGAAAGAATCATTAGCTTACTTGAAACCATTACTTCTCAACTGCAAGAAGAAAGTCAATCCTCTGACGGAGAATCTTCTTTATCTGAATAACGAATAACTGAAATTCTACAGCCCTTTTTGATAAGTAGTTCAAATGGGGCTATTTTCTTTTCCAATTTTCTCATACGAGCGTTTGTATACCAAAGATACACAATAAGCAGTATGTTAAAAACATACGGTACTAAAAATTGTATCCACAGCCAAATATCTGCAAGAGTTTCCATGTTCATTCTCCTCACCCCCTCTCACTGTGTCCAAAGCCGTTATGAGCTAAGCTGTCACTTGTTCATCTTTGGCGAAAAGATATTCTACTCGAAAACCAATAAAATATGAATTTCTGATTTTAAGAGCTTCAGGTACTGTGAACTCTGATTCTCCTGAAAGTTTGTTTCTTACTGTTGCTTCAGAACACCCTAACAGTTTTTGAATATCATATCTCGACACTCCATACCTAGCCATTTCGGCAAGCAAATTTTTCATAATATAACACCTCCTTATATTTATTGCCGACTTCCGCAATCGGTAATTGTATTATATATCCGACTTCCGCAAAAGTCAATAGCTTTTTAGAAAAAAATTGCTGAAATCGGAAATTTTTTATTGACATCGAAAATAAAATGTAATATTATAAATTCAGAGGTGAAAAAAATGTGGCTAGACAGATTAAAAGAAATGAAAAAGCAATCCAAAAAAACTTCTAAAGAAATTTCTGAATGCACAGGTATACCTAAAAGTACTATTGATAAGTTATTTGCTGGACAAACGAAAGAACCTTTTTTATCAAGCGTAAGATTAATTGTTCATTGTTTAGGATATACATTAGATGATTTGGATGATGAAACAGAATATTATAATAATCCCCAAATTACTATTACAAGCACTGATAAGAGCGACAATGATAAACAAAAGTTATTACATAATTACGAAAGTCTTAATAACACTGGAAAAAATAAGTTATTAGAATATTCAGACGACTTAGTAGCAAGTGGCAAGTATTCAGACACCGTTACTATAGCCGAGGTAGCAAGAACTAATGACAACAGAAAGTCTTTAACTGAAAGACAAGTTACGGCAAAAGAATTAGAAATATTCGATATTGCTCCTCAGAGCGACGAAGAGCTTTAAATAATAAATAAAAAAATCCCTCATAGGACATAATATCCTATGAGGTGATAAGCTTGGATTATGGAAAATATAAAGATGCACGAAATGCGTCTTGGCAATGTATTTTAGATTTTAACATTAACAAGTTACCTGTTATGGTAACTGATATTATTAAAAAATCCGAAAGCATAAGATTATTTAAAGAAAGTGATGTTCATATGCTTGAAAACAGTGAAAGCGGTAAAACAATACTTCATAATGGCTTTTTTGAAATTGTCTATCGTGATACAGAACCATCATATCGTTGCCGATTTACAATATCGCACGAACTCGGTCACATCTTTTTAGGACACTTGTTGATAAACACTCCAGTTTACAGAACATTTGCCGTAAGAGATGATTTAGAGAGTTCAGCGAATGTATTTGCCAGAGATTTATTAGCTCCTGCGTGTGTATTACACGAGTTACACGCAACAACCGCCGAAGAGATAGCTAAGATATGCAATATATCTATGCAAGCGGCTAAAAATCGTGCAGAGCGTATGCAAGTACTTGAAGCAAGAAATAAGTATTATCTTCACCCACTTGAAAGGCAAGTGCGACAACAATTTGAACAATTTATAGAAGAATATCGCTCAAAAATGTAGATAAATATAAAAAACCGCTCTTGAATTTTATCGAGAGCGGACATAATAAATATGAAAGTGAGGTAAACAGTATGCAAGCAAAGGATATTAAGTACACAATAGAAGACTTCTATGCACTGCCCGAAGGGACCCGTGCAGAGCTTATTGACGGTGTTATTTACGATATGGCACCGTCACCCTCGACCGAACACCAGGAAATATCTGGTGAACTTTTTGTAGCGATTCATTCATATATAGCTAAAAACAAAGGTCAATGTAAAGTTTTTTCTGCTCCGTATGATATACAACTTTCTGATAATACGGTTGTAATTCCCGATATTTCAGTTATATGCGATAGAAATAAAATAACCAATAAGCGTTGTGTCGGTGCTCCGGACTGGATAATAGAGATTGTTTCAACAAACGCTGTAAGCGATTATATTATTAAGCTTCATCTTTATCAATCTTATGGAGTAAGAGAATATTGGATAGTGGACCCTAAAAATCAATCTGTGACAGTTTATCATTTCGGCGAAGATTTTAACACTGAAAAATATAACTTTTCCGAAACAATCCCAGTTTGGATTTATAAAGATAATCCTACCCCACTTGAGATAAATATTTCTGAACTGCTATGAAAAATAAAAAAAACCACTCCCACCGAGTACCAGTCGGCGAGAGCAGTAATTTGAAAAATAGCACTTTGATAGATATTATTTATTACAATTTTTTAATTTTAATAAAAAGTATTGATTTTTGCTCAAGATTTGAATATACTATAAATATAGCCTTTGAGCTATTAAAATTAACACAAACCTTGGCAGTAGTTCTCCCAATATATGGGAAGTTACGAGACCAAGGTTTTTTTTCATAATAAGGAGAATATTATAAATGGAAACAATAACAGCAATATTGGTCGATGGTGGATTTTACAGGAAACAAGCAAAGATATTATTTGGCGAAAAAACACCTAAAGAAAGAGCAGAAGAATTAATTTCTTATTGCCGTAGGCATCTAAAAAGTGACTTTGACGGTGAAATTAAAAGATTGTATCGTATATTTTATTACGATTGTCCTCCATCTCAAAAAAATATATATAATCCATTAACATGCAAAAGCGTAAATTTAGGTAAATCAGAACAGTATTCATGGACTACAAGTTTCTTTAAGGAATTAGCTCACCAAAGAAAAGTTGCACTACGAATGGGAGAATTATTAGAAAGTAAAGCAGGGTATGTTCTTAATAATGACGCATTAAAAAAATTGTTAAGAAAAGAAATCACGGTTGATGATTTGACTGAAAAAGATTTATCAATGGATATTCAACAAAAGGGTGTAGATATGAAAATTGGTTTAGATATAGCTTCCTTAGCGTATAAAAGGCTTGTAAATCAAATTATATTAATTGCTGGTGATAGCGATTTCGTTCCAGCGGCTAAACATGCTCGTAGAGAAGGGATTGATTTTATACTTGACCCTATGTGGCACACTGTAAAGGATAGCCTAATGCTACATATAGATGGTAAGGATGTAAAAACAGGTAAACCAGGAAGTAATTATAAAGATAAGCTGTGTATTTTAACACCGCCAGAGAAAAGTTAAAAACCGCTCCCACCTTTTTTTGGTGAGAGCGGAAATTTTAAGGGGGAATATTATGCCACAATATAAAAATGAAACAACTGGCAAATGGTACTGTAGCTTTTATTATAGTGATTGGCAAGGTAAGCGTAAAAAGAAAAAGAAAGAAGGCTTTAATACCAAGCGTGAAGCCAAAGACTGGGAAAATGAATTTATACATAAAACCTCTGCTGATTGCTCTATGACTTTCCGAAGTCTTGTGGAATTATACAAAGAAGATATAGCTCCTCGCATTAAGCCTACAACCAAAGCAAGTAAAGAATTTATGATAGATACTAAGCTATTACCATTCTTTGGAGATATGGCTATCAATAGCATTACAGCTACAACAGTGCGTAAATGGCAAACGGAACTTATCTCTTCGCCTGAAAATTACAGCCAAACATACTTAAAAACAATTAACAACCAACTTTCTGCGATTTTCAACTTTGCAGTAAAATATTATAGCTTAAAATCTAATCCTGCAAGGGATTGTGGAAGTATGGGAAAGAAAAAAGCCGACAGTATGCAATTTTGGACGCAAGCAGAATTTAATTCATTTATTAGCGTTGTCGATGACATTACAGACCTTACTATTTTTATGCTGTTATATTACTCTGGAATGCGTTCAGGCGAATTATTTGCGTTAACCTTATCAGATTTTGACTTTTCTCTTAAAACAGTAAGTATAAATAAAAACTATGCAAGACAAAACGGTGAGGATTTAATTCTTACTCCTAAAACCGAAAAAAGTAAAAGAATAGTTTCCTTACCTGATTTTATGATAGCTGCAATTAAAGAATATGCAAATAAATTGTATGATTTATCTCTCACACAGCGTTTGTTTCCAAGTAACAAGTATACATTAAATAAGCATATGGTTAAATATTGTAAAAAAGCCAATGTAAAGAAAATCCGAATACATGACCTCAGGCATAGTCACGCTTCATTGCTTATTGAACTTGGATTTTCTCCATTGCTCATATCTGAAAGGCTTGGCCATGAGAATATAGAAACAACTCTTCAAACTTACTCACATTTATACCCCAATAAGCAATCAGAGGTTGCAAGTAAACTCGAAGAGTTGCATAATAATTTTTAATCAAGCAAAATCCTAAACGGATTTTTATTTTTACCCGTAATTAGTACGCTTTTAGTACGCTTTGCTTGTAATTAGTCTATATTTTCCTTTTATAATGCGGTTTTTTTAGATTTTATAAGTTATTCCCACTCAATAGTTGCTGGAGGCTTACTAGTAATATCGTAAACAACTCTGTTTACATGCTTAACCTCATTGATAATTCTACTGGAAATTTTTCCAAGAACATCATAAGGAATGTGTGCCCAGTCAGCTGTCATAAAATCGCTTGTTGTTACAGCACGAAGTGCGATTGTACTATCATAGGTTCTTCCGTCGCCCATAACACCAACGCTCTTAATATTCGTAAGAACTGCAAAATATTGATTAATATCCTTATCAAGTCCTGCGTTTGCTATTTCTTCACGCATAATTGCATCTGCATCTTTGAGAATATCAAGCTTTTCATCTGTAATTTCTCCAAGAACTCGAATAGCAAGACCTGGACCTGGGAATGGTTGACGCCATACAAGGAAAGATGGAATAAGGAGCTCAAGACCAGCTTTACGAACCTCATCTTTAAAGAGATAACGCAAAGGCTCAATAATTCCCTCAAAATTAACATCTTCAGGAAGTCCGCCGACATTGTGGTGGCTCTTAATTACAGCAGCCTCACCTACACCGCTCTCAACAACATCAGGATAAATTGTTCCTTGGCAAAGATAATCCATCTTTCCAAGCTCGTTTGCTTTTTCTTCAAATACACGAATAAACTCTTCGCCGATAATTTTCCTCTTGCGTTCAGGGTCAGAAACACCTTCAAGCTTTTTGAGGAATCTATCCTTGCAGTTTACTCGAATAAGGTTCATATCAAACTGCTCTCTGAATACCTTTTCAACTTGGTCACCCTCGTCCTTGCGAAGAAGTCCGTGGTCAACAAAGATACAAGTAAGATTCTTTCCAATAGCCTTGTGTACAAGAACAGCTGCTACTGAGGAATCAACTCCGCCTGATAATGCACAGAGCACTTTTTTATCACCAATAGTTTCTTTAAGATGCTGAATAGTATCATTAACAAATGAACTCATCTTCCAATCGCCCTTGCAAGCACAAGCATTATAGAGGAAGTTCTTAAGATAAGTCATACCCTCTTTTGTATGTTGAACCTCTGGGTGGAACTGCATAGCATAAAATTTATTTGTTCTGTCTTCCATAGCAGCAACAGGGCAATCGTCTGTACGAGCAATAATCTTAAAGCCCTCAGGAGTTTTAGAGATATAGTCTGTATGGCTCATCCAGCAGATGTTTTCATCACTTGCATTTTGGAAAAGTACACTTGTATTATCGAATAAAACATTTGTGTTGCCATATTCTTTTACGAGTGAAGTGCTAACTTCTCCGCCAAGCATATTAGCCATAAGCTGAGCACCATAGCAAATACCAAGAACAGGTATACCAAGCTCAAAGAGCTCAGGGTCACACTTAGGAGCTTTTTCAGCATAAACACTATTAGGACCACCAGAGAAAATAATTCCCTTATAGTTGCCCTGCTTAATCTCCTCAGCAGAAATTCTATATGGCTTAATCTCACAATAAACATTAAGCTCACGAACTCTTCTTGCGATAAGCTGGCTATACTGACCTCCGAAGTCGAGAATCAGAACCGCTTCATTTTTAATTTCCATCATTTTCACCTCAAAAACTTATTCAACTGTTACAGACTTTGCGAGATTCCTCGGCTTATCAATATCACAGCCCTTTAAAGAAGCGACATAATAAGCGAAAAGCTGCAACGGAATTACTGCCAAGGATGGCAACATAATATCACAGGTCTTTGGTATATAAAAAGCAAAATCCACGCTTTTTTCAATTTCGGGGTGGTTTTCACAGGTAAGTCCAAGAACAACCGCACCTCTGGATTTAACCTCAACGACATTACTCATAGTTTTCTCAAAAAGATTTTCGTGTGTTGCGAGAGCAACTACAAGTGTACCATCTTCTATAAGAGAAATAGTTCCATGCTTCAGTTCACCAGCTGCATATGCCTCCGAATGAATATAAGAGATTTCCTTTAGCTTGAGCGAGCCCTCGAGAGAAAGAGCATAATCAAGATTTCTGCCAATAAAGAATATATCTCTGTTATCAAATTGCTGTGATGCAAAATACTGAATATCTTCTTTATTTTTAAGAATCTGCTCTATTTTATCTGGAATAAGTCTAAGCTCAGAAAGATATTTTTTATATTCTGTTTCGGAAATTGTTCCAAGAATATCTCCAAAATAGATTGTAAGGAGATAGACAACTGCAAGCTGTGTACTATAAGCTTTTGTTGTGGCAACAGCAATTTCTGGACCTGCCCATGTATAAACAACATCATCAGATTCGTTTGCAATAGCGCTTCCAACAACATTTACGATAGAAAGAATATAAGCACCATAACTCTTTGCCTCTCTGAGTGCTGCAAGAGTGTCAGCTGTTTCACCAGACTGACTTATTACTATCACAAGGGTTTTATCATCGACAATCGGATTTCTATAACGGAATTCCGAAGCAACATCAACCTCAACAGGAATTCTCAATGTCTGTTCAAATACATATTTTGCGACAACGCCTACATGATATGCAGAACCACAAGCAACTATACAAATCTTTTTAAAGCTTTTAAACTGTTCAGGTGTAAGGTTTATTTCATCAAAGACAATTCTATTATCTTTGATTCTTGGATTTATAGTATCACGGAAAGCCTTCGGCTGTTCCATAATTTCTTTAAACATAAATGTTTCATAACCGCCCTTTTCAGCAGCAGAAATGTCCCAGTTTATATGCTGAACTTCTTTTTTAACTTCGTCTTTATCAGTGTTGATAATCTTGACATCTGAACTTGTAATAATAGCAATTTCATCTGCATCAAGACGATAAATATCTCTTGTCTTTTCAAGAATTGCAGGAATATCACTTGCAATGTAGTTTTCATTCTTGCCAAGTCCGATAATGAGTGGACTTTCTTTTCTTACTGCAATAATCTGATCGGGATTATCAAGACAAATTATGCCAAGGGCATATGAACCATTAACCTTAGAAAGAACCTTGATAACAGTATCAATAATATCTCCAGTATAATAATAATCCAAAAGCTGTGCTATAACCTCTGTATCCGTTTCAGAGTAAAATTTTACTCCTCTGCGAATAAGATGGTCTTTAAGCTTAATATAATTTTCTATTATTCCGTTGTGAACAACAGCAAATTTACCTGAATCGCTCAGATGAGGGTGTGAATTTGCATCTGATGGTTCGCCGTGAGTAGCCCATCTTGTATGGCCTATACCAACTGTACCTTTAACAGCTTTGCCACCATCAATCATATCACTAAGAATTTTCAGCTTGCCCTTTGCCTTAAAAACATTGAGTTTTTCTCCGTCATAAACACAGACACCTGCTGAATCGTAACCACGATATTCAAGCTTTTCAAGTCCACTTAAAAGGTTAGGAGCCGCTTGTTCATAGCCTATGTATCCAACTATACCACACAAAATAATCCCTCCGGTCTTATCTTAGAATGATGTCCTCACGCTTAGGTCCATTAGAAATCATCTTGAAAGGAACACCGACTGCCTTCTCAGCAAATTCGATATACTTTCTGCAATTTTCAGGAAGCTTATCATATTCCTTAATTCCACGAATATCGCACTTCCAGCCAGGAAGAACCTCAATAATAGGCTTGCATCTCTTAAGCTTTGTTGTTGATGGGAAGTAATCAATTCTTTCGCCGTCAAGCTCATAAGCAACAACAACAGGAATCTCATCAAGATAACCAAGAGCGTCAATAACTGTGAAAGCAACCTGTGTTGCACCCTGAACCTTACAACCATAACGAGTTGCAACGAGGTCAAGCCAGCCAACTCTTCTTGGACGACCTGTTGTTGCACCATATTCTCCCTTATCTCCGCCACGCTTACGAAGTTCCTCTGCTTCTTCTTCATCATGAATTTCGCTTACAAATTCGCCTGCACCAACAGAGCTTGAGTATGCCTTAACAACTGTAACAATTTCTTTAATCTCATATGGAGGAATACCGCCTGCACCAACAGCACCATAGCCAGCGATTGTATTTGAGGAAGTAACCATTGGATAGATACCAAAATCAGTATCCTTAAGTGTGCCAAGCTGTCCCTCAAGAAGAATGTTCTTTCCAGCCTTAACAGCGTCATTAACGATGTCAAATGTTGAAGCAACATAAGGCTCAAGCATTTCTTTATATTCCATAAGCTTATTGAAAATCTCGTCAACACTAAGCTCTTCTTTGTGATAGAGGTTCTTAATAGTTAAATTCTTAACCTCAAGAATTCTTTCAAGCTTCTTTCTTAATGAGTCAGTATCATCATAAAGCTCATTTACCTGAAAACCAATTTTAGCAAATTTATCAGAATAGAAAGGAGCAATACCAGACTTAGTAGAGCCAAAGCTTTCTTTTGAAAGTCTTTCCTCCTCATAGCAATCGAAAAGAATATGATAAGGCATTACGATTTGAGCTCTGTCAGATACCAGTATATGCACATTCTTTACACCTTGTTCCTCAAGGCTCTTAAGTTCGTTGATAAAATTATCAACATTAAGTGCAACACCGTTTCCGATAATATTTGTGATATTATCATAGAAAACACCACTTGGAAGCTGATGAAGAGCGAAACGGCCATAGTTATTTATGATAGTGTGTCCTGCGTTGCTTCCTCCCTGAAAACGGATAACCATATCCGAGTTTGCTGCAAGCACATCAGTTATCTTGCCCTTGCCTTCATCTCCCCAGTTTGCACCAACAATAGCTTTTACCATAATTAAAATCCAACCTTTCATTTTTTGTCGTTAAGGAGCGGAGTGCCTCCGCTGTCAATTTGTGTAATTGATTTTGCTTTGCAAAACCTATTAGCAAATTGTAGAGGCGAACTGTACTCGCCCGTTTAATATTTCATCATTCGCATCTTAGCCATATGCCGACACCCATATGCTTATAAAAACAGTTTTAGAGATATGCACAAAATAGTACATATCTCTTGCACTGTAAGTATTTTTTTATACGTTAATTTCAACCTCTTCAACAGCAATATTCTCATATTCTGCTAAAACAGGTGCTACAACATCATTGAGAAAATCTTCTGTTTGCTGAGGTGCTCTGCCAACATAGTTTTCTGGCTTGAGATGCTCCTCAAGCTCCTCTAAGGTTACACCAAAGATAGGGTCTTTTGCAATCTTCTCAAAGAGATGATTTTCCTTACCCTCTGCCTTAATTTCGTAGCCAGTTTCAACAGAAAGTTCACGAATACGCTCATGAAGTTCCTGACGGTCACCACCACGCTTTACTGCGTCCATCATAATATTCTCAGTTGCCATAAATGGTAATTCAGAACGCAGACGCTTTTCTATAACCTTATCATAAACTACAAGTCCGTCACTCACATTAAGATACAAGTTAAGAACTGCATCAATAGCAAGGAAGCCCTCAGGTATGCTCAATCTCTTATTAGCTGAGTCATCGAGAGTTCTCTCGAACCACTGTGTAGCTGCTGTAATATATGGATTAAGTACATCAACCATAACATATCTTGAAAGTGACGCTATACGCTCTGAACGCATAGGATTTCTCTTATATGCCATAGCTGAAGAACCAATCTGATTTTTCTCGAATGGCTCTTCAATCTCTTTAAGATGCTGAAGAAGTCTTATATCATTAGAGAATTTTGTAGCACTCTGTGCAATTCCTGCAAGAACATTCAAGATTTGGCTATCAAGCTTTCTAGAATATGTCTGTCCTGAAACAGCAAAGCAAGATTCATAGCCAAGCTTTGCAGCAATTCTTCTGTCAAGCTCACGACACTTTTCGTGGTCGCCCTCAAAAAGCTCAAGGAAGCTTGCCTGTGTACCTGTTGTACCCTTGCAGCCAAGAAGCTTTGCCTTAGAAAGCTGGTACCTTACATCTTCGAGGTCCATAAGAAGGTCCTGAATCCAAAGTGTAGCACGCTTACCTACTGTGGTAGGCTGTGCCGGCTGAAAATGTGTGAATGCAAGTGTAGGAAGGTTCTTATATTTTCTTGCAAAGTCAGAAAGCGTGCGGATAACTCCGACAAGCTTTTTCTCAACTATACGCAAAGCCTCTGTCATAATGATAACATCTGTATTGTCACCAACATAGCAAGAGGTTGCTCCGAGATGAATAATTCCCTTTGCATTCGGGCATTGTACACCATATGCATAAACATGTGACATAACATCGTGACGAACTAACTTTTCTCTTTCTTCTGCAACATCATAGTTTATGTCATCAGCGTGTGCTTTAAGCTCGTCAATCTGCTCCTGTGTAATAGGAAGTCCAAGCTCCATTTCAGATTCTGCAAGAGCAATCCAAAGCTTTCTCCATGTTCTGAATTTCTTATCAGGAGAAAAAAGATATTTCATTTCCTTATCGGCATATCTTGACGAAAGAGGAGATTCATAGGTATCTTTAGCCATAATCTTAAATTCCTTTCATCTTAAAAATACTGAAATCGGCAAATTATTGCTTATCCTTGACAAGCTTCTTGTCAAAGTCAACTCCGCCTCTTTCCTTACCTTCAAGTAATTTTTGAGGTATTTCTGTTGGGTATTTTCCAGTAAAGCAAGCAGTACAAATACCATTTGCTTTATTCAAAAGCATCTGTGAAAGCTTATCCGCTGGCAAATATCCAAGAGAATCCGCTCCACTGATTTTGCAAATCTCATCAACAGTATGTTTGCAGGCAATAAGCTCGCCCTTAGACGGAATATCTGTTCCGTAATAGCAAGGCCAAGTAAATGGCGGTGAACTTATGCGGAGGTGAACCTCCTTAGCACCTGCTTTTCTAAGCATAGTTACTATTCTATCGCAGGTTGTGCCACGAACGATAGAATCATCTATCATAACAACTCTCTTACCCTTAACACTTGTAAGAAGTGGATTAAGTTTAAGACGAACGCTCTTTGCACGCTCCTGCTGTGTCGGCTTAATAAATGTTCTGCCGATATAGTTATTCTTAACGATTCCCTTTTCATAAGGGATTCCCGATTCTTCACTATAACCAATAGCAGCATCTATTCCCGATTCAGGAACACCAATAACCAAATCAGCGTCAACTGGGAACTCTCTTGCAAGGATTCTTCCAGCCTCTTTACGAGATTCGTAAACGCCAATTCCATCAATTATAGAGTCTGTTCTTGCGAAATAAATATACTCAAAAACGCAAAGAGATTTCTTGCTTTCCTTAGGGCAGTTATCTTTGATTGAGGTAATGCCTCTATCATCAACAACAACAATTTCGCCAGGCTCAATATCTCTTACAAATTCTGCACCCGCAGCATCTAATGCACAAGATTCAGAAGCGAAAACATAAGAGCCTTCAAGCTTACCCATACATAGCGGTCTGAAGCCATGAGGGTCACGAGCCGCAATTAGCTTTCTTGGACTCATAACCAATAGTGAATATGAGCCATCAAGCTGTTTCATAGCCGCACTTACGGCAGCCTCAACAGAATGTGAATGAACACGCTCTCTTGCAATCAAATAAGCGATTACTTCAGAGTCGATTGTTGTCTGAAAAATTGCCCCTCGATGCTCAAGCTCTTTACGAATCTCAACAGCATTAGTAAGGTTGCCGTTATGAGCGATAGCAAGAACACCCTTAACATATCTCATTACAAGCGGTTGAGCGTTTTCAGGAACGCTTCCGCCTGCGGTTGAATATCTGACATGAGCAACGGACATCTGACCTTCAAGTGAAGCTAAGGTTTCCTTAGAAAATACTTCGCTTACAAGTCCCATATCCTTATGATAGCTGATTACGCCTCTGTCGTTAACGGCAATTCCGCAACTCTCCTGACCTCTGTGCTGTAAAGCAAGAAGTCCATTATATGAAGCATAAGCTGGGTTTATAGCACCATCACTGTATACTCCGAAAACACCACATTCTTCATGCAGCTCCTCGGAGAAACAGTCTGAAAATTTGCTGCTGTCCAAAAGGTTTCACCGTCCTGTTAGCATTATAAAATTGTTTATAAAAAGATTATGCAAGGCCAATTCTTTTCATCATCTCAGCATAAGCTTCTTCTACGCCGCCCATATCTCTGCGGAAACGGTCCTTATCGAGCTTCTCGTGTGTCTTAATATCCCAGAAACGGCAAGTATCAGGAGAAATCTCGTCAGCAAGTATAATCTTATCGTGGAACTTGCCAAACTCAAGCTTAAAGTCGATAAGCTCAATGCCTACGCCTGCAAAGAATTCCTTCATATAGTCGTTTACTTTATAAGCCATATCGCTGATAACATCAATTTCTTCCTGAGTTGCGATACCGCAAGCGATAGCCTGTGAATTGTTAATCATAGGGTCGCCAAGCTCGTCATTCTTATATGAAAACTCAAGGATTGGGCATTTAAGCTCCATACCTTCCTCAAGGCCGAGCTTCTTTGCGAGGCTGCCTGCTGCCTTGTTACGGATAATAACCTCGAGAGGAACGATAGAAACCTTCTTAACGATAGTTTCTCTATCGCTGATTTCCTTTACGAAATGTGTTTCGATGCCTTTTTCTGCAAGAAGCTTGAACATAAAGTTAGACATCTTATTATTAACTACGCCCTTACCTCTGATTGTGCCTTTTTTAAGACCATTAAAAGCAGTAGCGTCGTCCTTATATTCTACCATACAGTAATCAGGGTCGTCCATTGCGTAAACCTTTTTTGCCTTGCCTTCGTAAATAAGCTCTTTCTTTTCCATATTCAAAGTCCTCCAAACTTAAATTGACAAAATAAAAAAATCATACGCATATATTATACTTCATTTCGACGATTTAAGCAAGAGCCAGAAAGACGATTTATTTTTTCTATGATTTTGCATAATTTTTTCAAAAAATTTCATATTTGCTCATATATTATCAAAAGTCTATGCTTTTACGGTGTCTTTTTGAATGATTTACTATAATTTTTGCCAAAAATGCAGTACTATTTGTGTATAAGTTGACAAAATTTTATTAGTTTATTATATTTTTACAATTTTTGTTTGATTTATGGAAAATTATATGATAAAATATGCAAGGTATTAAGGAAGATATCCATACAAATTTGTTTTATTTCAAATATCTAAGTGATTTTTCTTCTGAAAATACTTGCAAATCAATCTTCAATATAAGGAAGTGGCTTCAATGTCATATGTAAGTGAACAACTTGAAAAAATTAAGGCCAAGAACCCTGCTCAACCTGAATTTATTCAGGCAGTAACTGAGGTTCTTAACTCTCTCGAACCAGTTTTCGAGCAGAATCCTAAGTATCAGGAAAACGCTATTATCGAAAGAATTACAGAGCCTGAAAGACAACTCATGTTTAGAGTTGCTTGGGTTGACGATAACGGTAAGACACAGGTAAACCGTGGCTTCCGTATCCAGTTCAACAGTGCTATTGGTCCTTATAAGGGTGGTCTAAGACTTCACCCATCAGTAAACCTTGGTATCATTAAGTTCCTCGGTTTCGAGCAGATTTTCAAGAACTCCCTCACAGGTCTTCCAATCGGCGGCGGCAAGGGTGGTTCTGACTTCGACCCTAAGGGTAAGAGCGACCGTGAAATCATGGCTTTCTGCCAAAGCTTTATGACTGAGCTTTATAGACACATTGGTGCTGATACTGATGTTCCTGCTGGTGACATTGGTGTTGGTGCTCGTGAAATCGGCTACCTCTTTGGTCAGTATAAGAGAATCCGCAATGTTTATGAAGGTGTTCTCACAGGTAAGGGACTTAACTATGGTGGTTCTCTTGCAAGAACAGAGGCAACAGGCTACGGTCTTCTCTATCTCACAAAAGAAATGCTCAAGCAAAACAACATGGATATTGCTGGTAAGACAGTTTGTATCTCTGGTGCTGGTAATGTTGCTATCTATGCTACACAGAAGGCACAGCAGATGGGTGCTAATGTTGTTACTCTTGCTGATTCAACAGGCTGGGTATACGACAAGGACGGCATTGATGTTGCTGCTGTTAAGGAAATCAAGGAAGTTAAGCGTGCAAGACTTTCTGAGTATACAAAGTATCGTCCAAATGCAGAATATCACGAGGGCAAATTCCTTTGGACAATTCCTTGCGATGTTGCTCTTCCATGTGCAACACAGAACGAGCTTGATGTTGAGGGTGCACAGAACCTTATCAAAAACGGCGTAAAGGCTGTTGCTGAAGGTGCTAATATGCCTACAACACTTGAAGCTACAAAGATGTTCCAAGAGAATGGTGTTCTCTTTGCTCCAGGTAAGGCTGCTAATGCAGGTGGTGTTGCTACTTCTGCACTTGAAATGTCACAAAATAGTCAAAGACTTTCTTGGACATTTGAAGAAGTTGACGCTAAGCTCGAGGGCATTATGGTTAATATCTTTACAAATATCGCTGCTGCTGCTGAAAAGTATGGTCATAAGGGCGATTATGTAATGGGTGCTAACATTGCAGGCTTCGAGAAGGTTGCAGATACTATGATTGCACAGGGTGTATATTAATAGAACAGCAAACCTAATAAACTAAATTACTCCTATCCCTTTCTATAAAACTACAATCCCCGGATATTGTTTGGCATAAGCACCAACAATATTCGGGGCATTTTTTATAATCATACATAATTTAACTAAGTATCATAGGTTTTAATAGCAATATTCTTAATTTCACTTACCCTTTAAGTAGTGAATTTAGCTTATCACTTTTTTACTAAAAATCCCCTTTTTTTCAAATTTATGCATATATAATATAACTGTGAATTTGTTGCAAAGAGCAGTAATTTATTGTATAATATATAAATAAATTTATAAAAAGGTGTGTACAGATATGCTCCTCCGAAGCTGGGACAGGCTTCCCAAAAATATGAAAAATGATGATGTAAGAAAATATTATGATATACTTTCCAAAAAGACGGCAAGTCTGCTTTTTAAGCGTATACTTGATTTTATTCTTGCTTTAATTATGTTGATTGTGCTTTCACCTATTTTTTTGATTGTTGCGATTTGGGTTAAATGCGATTCAAAGGGCAGCGTTTTTTTTCGGCAAGAAAGAGTCACCCGTTATGGAAAGATTTTTCATATCATAAAATTTAGAACAATGGTTCAAAATGCTGAAGCTATTGGTTCACAGGTTACCGTTGACCACGATTCTCGTGTTACTCGTGCAGGGCATTTCTTGCGAAAAACAAGGCTTGATGAATTACCGCAGCTCTTTAACATTCTATCAGGAAGTATGAGCTTTGTTGGCACAAGGCCTGAAGTTATGAAATATGTCAAGTGTTATACGCCTGAAATGATGGCGACCCTCCTACTCCCTGCTGGAGTAACTTCTCTTACGAGCATAAAATTTAAAGATGAAGAAAAGCTTTTGAAAGATGCTGATGATGCAGACAAGGTTTATGTAGAAGATGTTCTCCCCTTAAAGATGAAAATAAATCTTGAATACACAGAAAAATTCAATATTTTTTTCGATTTAAAAGTTATGTTTATGACGGTTATCGCCGTACTCAAGTAATACGACTGGTGGTGTATACCTATAATGAATATCACAAAAAAGGAAATAACAGCCTTGCTCATGAATACCTCTGCTATAAGATTTTCATTACTTTGTCTGCTGTTTTTCGGTTCTGTTTGTGTGATAGATGCTGCCTGCTATTTTTTAGCCACTCCAATATATGTATGGGCAGGAATCGTTTTATACATAAAGCTTATAAAAGAAATGAAATTAAGAAAAATCAAGCACTTACCAATAATAACTCTATTCATTGCCTCAGGACTTATTTCTGTTGCAGTAAACTTTGCATATAACATACATGAAAATCTTTTTATGATTTATTATGTTATTCTCTGCTTCTTTCTGTTTTATGGATTATATGCTGAAAAAACTCACGAGGCTGCAAAAAGAGAAATGACCTTCTTCTTTAAGTTTTTTCTTTCATCAACAACCATACTTATGACCATAAGTATCGTAATACTCCTATTCTCTAAAAAAGGCTTTATGTTTATGGATTATTACATAAGCATAAAGGATAATCGCTTTGTCGGCATATTCACAAATGCCAATCTTTTGGCGTTTTATGCTGTTATCGGTGTTATCTTCTGCCATATACTTTATTTAAGGCACAAGGCTGTTTCTAAATTTACCTTTAGAGTAAGTCTTTACTATGGAATATGTCTTTTTATAAACTTAGTTTCACTCTTTCTCTCTGACTCAAACGGTTCACTTGTATTCATAATAATCTATGTTTGTTTTATAGCATTCTATAAAATTTTCAGAAACAGTGATACCGTAAGAACATTTAATTTTATGTTCAGAATAATTTCATTAATTCTTGCCTGTGTGATATTTGCCTTTTCATTTTTAACCATAAGGTCTTTTGCTCAAGAAGGCTTTGCCACATTACTTGAATCTGAAAGAAAATTTTCAGAAAGCCAAAGTGTAGAAGTAACAAGCACAATTCCAAAATCCGAAAATTCCAAAATTCCAGAAAGCAAATCTTCCCAGTCGGAAAGTGCTTCAAAATCAAGTGAAACCTCAAAAGCTGATAACAATAAATATCTTCCAAGTGACAATACCCATACAGAAAACATTTTCAGAGATAAAAAGACAACAACCTTTACCCATGAAAATAAAAATATCGACAGCGGAAGAATTCCACTCCTTAAACAAGCAATAAAACTTTTTTTACTCTACCCTATCTTTGGAGTTGCTCCAAGAAATATTGTTCTATATGGCGAAAAGTATCTCGGTGGATTAAAATATTCCGATTTCCACAATGGTTTCGTAACTATACTTGTAAGCTTTGGAGTTGTAGGCTTTACTTTCTTTATAATCTTTGCAGTAAAGATTGCAAAAAGTATGCTCATCTGCATTTTCAAAAAACGCAACAAAAATGATACTGAGCGTGAGATGTTGCCTTGTCTGCTTGCATTTTTGGCGGCATATTGTGTTTACTCAATGTTTGAAATTACACTTCTGCTTGATGTATCTTTTAAGGTACTTATCTTCTGGCTTATTCTTGGCTATGCAATGAGCTATCTCAATCATTATGAAATGAGCGATTATCGAGGCAGACTGAATAGTTCAACATTCTTCCCAGGCTTTGTAAGCAAAATCCAATCAGCATATAAAGATAATTCAGATAAGCAAAGCGATACGCAAAAAAATGAAGATAAAGAAAATTCCAATTAGTTACCGAGCGAGCGAACAAAGTTCGCCCCTAAAGTTAGTTAGCAAATTTCTCAAGACACTTAAAAGTTTTGCACAAGCTTTTTCAAAAGCTTGCGGTTTCCAAAGGCAGAGCCTTTGGTGGGTTTTAAGGGCAACGCCCTTAACATTCTTTGCTTCTAAAGCGGTGGACTTTGTCCACCGCTTAATTTTATCTTGTTAGCAATATTAGTCGATAAAGGCGAACTGCGTTCGCCTAAGAAAAAACAAATGTTGGGCTTCGCCCAAAAGTGTTTCGCTCTCTGCGGAGAGCGACAAGGGCGTTGCCCTTGACCTACGAGCCTTTAAAAAGGCTTGACCTAAACTTTAATTGTCTTAGGGAAGTTTGTTAGCTAATTGGAAAAATGTCGGATTTTGCAATTAAGCACTTTACAAAAACTCTTTGATGTACTAAAATTTATTAAGATATTTAATTTGAAAGGAAGTCTATGATGAATATCAGAGAAGAATCATTGCAAAAACACTACGAATGGCAAGGAAAAATCGAGGTTGTTTCTCGTGTTGCCGTCAATGATACAAAAGATTTGTCCCTCGCTTATACTCCTGGCGTTGCAGAGCCTTGCCTTGAGATACAAAAGGACTATGAAAAGTCTTTCCAACTTACACGCAGAAGCAATTTAGTTGCTGTTATAACCGATGGTACAGCCGTTCTCGGACTTGGCGATATAGGACCTGAGGCTGGTATGCCTGTTATGGAGGGCAAATGTGCTTTATTTAAGGAATTTGCAGGAGTTGACGCCTTCCCTATTTGTGTTCGTTCAAAAGATGTCGATGAAATCGTAAGAACAGTATATCTTATTTCTGGAAGTTTCGGCGGAATCAACCTTGAGGATATTGCCGCTCCAAGATGCTTTGAGATTGAAAGAAAGCTCAAAGAAATCTGCGATATTCCTGTTTTCCACGATGACCAGCACGGAACTGCAATCATAGTTGCAGCTGCTGTCCTCAACGCATTGAAGGTTGTCAAGAAGGACCTTGGCGAAATCAATGCCGTTATCAATGGCTCCGGTTCAGCAGGTATAGCTATTGCAAAGCACCTCCTCAACCTCGGTCTTAAAAATCTTACAATGGTAGACAGAGCTGGCATTATTTACGAGGGTATGGACGGTCTCAACCCAGAACAGCAGTATATGTCTACAATCACAAACCGTTCTAAAAAGACTGGTACTCTTGCAGACGCTATGAAGGGTGCTGACCTCTTCATCGGTGTTTCTGCACCAAATATCGTAAATGAAGAAATGGTAAAATCTATGGCAGATGAGCCAATCATCTTTGCTATGGCTAACCCTACACCTGAAATTATGCCTGATGTTGCTAAGAAAGCAGGTGCAAGAATAGTAGGAACAGGCCGTTCAGATTTTCCAAATCAAATCAATAATGTTCTTGCTTTCCCAGGAATTTTCAGAGGTGCTTTGGATTGTCGTGCAAGCGAAATCAACGAAGAAATGAAAGCTGCCGCTTCCTATGCGATTGCTTCTCTCGTTTCTGATGATGAGCTTAACGATGAATATATTCTTCCAAAGGCATTTGATAGAAGAGTAGGCAAGGCTGTTGCTGAGGCTGTTATGGAGGCCGCAAGAAAATCAGGTGTTGCAAAGCTTTGATTAGCATAAGCATTTGACATTCGGTTAAAAATATAGTAAAATATCTTTTGCGAGCGAGCTGAACAGCTGCGGATGAAAGCCGAAAGGCTTCACCCGAGGAAAGTCCGGGCTCCATAGGGCAAGAATAACGGCTAACGGCCGCCGGGGGCGACCCCAGGGATAGTGCAACAGAGATATACCGCCTGAGTCTTTCAGGTAAGGGTGGAAAGGCGAGGTAAGAGCTCACCGGCACACGGGAGACTGTGTGGCCCTGTAAACCCTATTCGGAGCAACACCGCACAGAAGCATTCAACATCGGCCCGATGGCTTCGCTTAGGTGGCATCGAGCAGTGGCGGTAACGCCCTGCCAAGATAGATGGCTGTTCACGACAGAACCCGGCTTATAGGCTCGGTCGCCGCATTATTGCGTATATCATTGCGAATTTTCGCTTTAAATATAAGCACTTGTTTTTTTCTATTTGCAAATTTTGTCTTAATTTTACCTCTATCATATTTCTACTTGTAAATTTTAATATTTATTTGCTGTGCAATATAAACTAAAACCTCTTTGTCATTTCTTACAAATTAGCTATTGTTATTTAGCATAAGTTAAAGTATAATACATAGTATAATAAATGGTTAGGAGGATATTTGATGAGATTGCGTAAGCAGGCACTGGGCAATCGTAACCTTATCGGTGCAAGAGTTGAAGCTGCTCGTAAAAGCAAAGGCATTAAACAAAAGGAATTACTTGCACAGTTGCAGGTCAATGGTGTTGATATGAATGCCTCTGGTCTTTCTAAGCTTGAAGGTCAGATTCGTTCTGTCACAGATATTGAACTTGTTGCACTTGCTGATATACTTGAGGTTTCGATAGACTACTTACTTGGCAGAGAGTAAATCGCAACTATTTGTGAACGCAACTCTGAACCATCAGTCCCAAAAGCTATAATTGCTATTTATATACTTCGCTCAAAAGAACGATAAAATATAATTAAGCACATCAAAAAAAGCACTTGAACTTCGTAAAGAAGTCCAAGTGCTTTTAGTTTTTGGCTCAATATCAATAATTGTGGTAACCCGAAAAAATAGCATAAAGTATAATTACAAGTGGCAGAAAATTGAAAAAGTTCGTAAAAAATGGACATTAAAAAAACAAACCTCCTACGGCAGAATAAAAATTGTCATATGAGGTTTCGTTATGCCAAAAGAATATTGACACATAGTAAAACTGATATATTTGTATATTCTTCAAAATAAAATGTCAAATTTTTAATATAAAAGCTTACTATTTTCTGTAATGTTTATGCTTTATTGTGGACATAGATTTTCAGACTTACTTATCATAAATTCTGAATATTCAAAAAGTGCGTATTTAGCTGATTCTGTCATTTTTTCATAGTTCCTAATCAGCATACTAAGTATTTCATCTTTTACTTCTGAGTTTGTTTGTATGTTTTGAGATTCGTTTTTATTGGTTGCGTTTTTAACTTCGTATCCCATAAGCCACGCTTCAGATACATTTAATGCTCTTGCAAGAATATAGAGTTTATTTTGTCCTGGTTCTACCTTTCCAGAAACATATTGGCTGAGGTCAGATTTACTAAGTTTTACACCATATTCACTACAAAATGGTTTTGCACGATTTATAATATCAATTTGTTTTAAACCATTTTTCTGCATAAATTCATTAAGTCTTAATGCTGTACTTGAAGTTTTCATTAAATCCGTACTCCTATATTTCTTGTGTTGTCTTATTATATCAGAGTAGAAATCACAGTTCAAGCGTATTTGATAAAAAATTAAAAAAATTGAACAATTACTTTAAAATGTAAATTCATACAAGCACTACTCTCATATATATAATTAATTATTTCAGTAGAGCTTTTTCGGCGCCTGTAGATTATTCAAATAACCATGTACCAATTTCTAAGCCTTCTGGTTTAGATGTATCTACTCTGTCTATATTGTGCTTGATGCTTCTTCTTATAACAATCAATATCAAGATATTATGATTATAATAGTTCTAAGCTTTTTGGAACTAAGTTCGATGATAAAAGTAATGTTGTTAATGATTTAAGCAATAATATGACAAGTAATACGAGTATAGTTGAAAATTCAGAAAGTTCAATATCTAATTATTATGAAAGTAGCAATAAAAAATATTCAAGTATAGACCAATTTATAACTTCTAATGATGAACAAAAAATTCACTAATATATATGTAATAGCAGTAGTATTGTAAATGAACATTGATAGAAAATAAAAGTGATGGACCTTAAGCTCCACCACTTTTTATCTTTAAATAGAATATTAAATTTTATATACCAAATCCACCGTTTACACCGAGAACTTGAGCAGTAATGAATGAAGCTTTATCAGATATGAGAAATTCCACCGCATTAGAAATATCCTTAGAAGTGCCTATTCTTCCAAGAGGTGTTTCGTCACGAAGTATATCAATATCCTCCTGAGTATAGCACGAAATCATATCTGTGCTTATAACTCCAGGAGCTATGCAGTTTACGGTAATTCCGCTTGGTGCAAGTTCTTTTGCAAGAGCCTTTGTAAGACCTATTATTCCAGCTTTAGATGCGGAATATACTACCTCACAAGAGGCACCGACTTCTCCCCAAATAGACGATATATTTATAATTCTTCCACAATGCTCAGAAACCATATATCGTGTTGCTTCACGAGAGCATTTTATCGCACCAAGAAGATTTGTTGATATTACGGCCTCAAGCTGTTCATCGCTGATGTCTTGGATAAGGCTATTTTGTAGAGCAATTCCAGCATTATTTATAAGAGCATAAGGTGTACCAAAGCTTCTATATGTTTGTTCAAAGAGGTTTTTTACATCAGCTGTATCTGAAATATCACCATGAATGGCGATAGCTGTGCCACCTTGCTCTTGAATTTCTTTGCAAAGTACAAGAGCTTTTTCGGCAGAATGGTTATAGTTTATTGCAACTGCATAGCCTGCCTTTGAAAGTGTAGTACAAATTTCTGAACCAATACCTCTTGAGCCACCTGTTACGATAATAGAACGCATATTTTACTCCTTAATAAGAGCTTTTTCAATTTCTCCAATGAAAATAATGTGATAATCATTGTCGCTGTAACATTTATCTATAATGTCTTTATCTATAAAGGATTCAGCATTCATTTCTTGACGATAGAGCTTTTTACAGATTAAGATAAGCTTGCCTTCTTTAAAATATGGAACCTTTTCATCAAATAAAGGTGTGATACCTGTTTCCTTAACCTTATCATAATCTCTGCCAGAATTTTTTCCGCAGAAAGTTAAAGCCTTGCGCATAGAGTCACCGCCAAAGGTGAGTGAAAAATGGTCGAATTTATCTATAAATTCGAGTGTATAGCGAGATTTTCTGACATAGACAGTTGCAACATTTTTATTCCAAAGGATACCAACGCCACCCCAGCTTACAGTCATTGTATTAAATTTTTCTGAATTTCCTGCTGTAAGCAAGGCCCAATCTTTATTAAAAAGATTATAAGGACTTGCAGTGAGCTCGGTAATATTTATTTCTTTAAAATCGGACATGAAAAATACCTCCATAAAATCTATTTTAAGTATATTATATCATATGAATAGCTTAAATTAAAGCGAAAAAAATATATGAGAATTTGGGATTTGATTGGTAATTAGTAGCTATCATAGAACTTACATTATGTAAACTTGCAATATTCAATAAAAAAAGCAAAATAAAAGTGCCTTTATTCTAAAAAAGCACTTAAATTTTAAATATTTCGTAAAAAATTTTGAAAATTACTTGAAAGTTATTTGGTACTTATTGTATAATAATTTATATTATAGTGACTTATGATAGTATTTTAAAAGGTGCTTTCTATGAAAAAAAGAAAAGTAAAAAACAGAATAAAACCAAAGAAAAATTACATTCTCAGAATTGCGGTTGTGGCGTTTTTTATTTTTATTCTGGTTACAATAGTAGACCAGCAGATTAAAATTCAGCAGAGCCGTACTGAGCTTGAAAATGTTAATAATAAGCTTGAAATGGCTCAAATGAAAACTCTTGACCTCGAAAAAAAATCACAGCTTGCTGAACAGGCAAGCAAACTCACAGTGAGCGAGGTTGCAAATCCAGTTGAAGAATCAAGCAGTAATGAAGAATCAAGCCAAAATGAGAATTTAGTTCAAGCTTCTTCTCAACCAGAAAAGAAGAAGCAGACAACTGCTGAAAACAAAACTGATGAGGAAAAAGAATGTGAGGAGTATCTAAGGCAGGAAGCATTGCGACTCGGCTATGCTAAAAGCGGAGTGCGTGTTTTTCAAAATATAGCCGGAAATTAAGGGGAGGAAAAATTTTCACTATGGGTCTTGCAGTAGGAGATGTTCTTGAGGGTAAAGTTAGCGGAATAACTAAATTCGGAGCTTTTGTTGACTTACCAGAAGGAAAAACAGGTATGGTGCATATTTCTGAAGTCGCTCAGACTTATGTAAAAGAAATTAGCGATTTTGTTAAGATAGGACAGGTTGTCAAGGTTAAAGTTATGTCTATCACTCCTGAGGGTAAGATAGGTCTTTCTATGAAAAAGGCTTTGCCACCAGCTCCTAAGCCAAATGGCGGTTCTAAAAGACAAGGTAGCACTCAAAGTCCTGGCAGACCAGGAAACTTTGAATGGCAGAGTTCTAAGCGACCTGAGGCAACAAGCTTTGAAGATATGATGTCTAAATTTAAACAGACAAGCGATGAAAAAATGTCCGACCTCAAGCGTTTTAATGAAGGTAGCTCAAGACGCTCTGGCAGAGGTTCTCGTGGAAATAGTAACAATGGGTATTCATCAAGATAATTATAATCTTTAGATAACTGAATTAAGCAGGTGAGCAGAGTAAAAATGTCACCTGCTTAATTTATAGCTTGAACTATGAATTAAGCATATATATTAAAATATAACTCAATTTTACAATTTGTACTTTTGTGCGAATTTTTAAATTGATGCTTTTTACTGATATGTGTTACTTTTAAAGATAAAAGAGCATTTTATTGCTATTGATGAATTGTTTTTTCTGTATTATAATACTATTGTGATATATATGGATTTTTACATTCAATTTGTTATTTTAAAATAAATAACATTATATTAACCATAAGAATTTAAGATATTCATTGATTTTATAATCATACTGAGTTGAATTTTAAAAATTTTGTAGAAATCTTAATACTAAGCTTTGTATGACTAAAGGACGGTAAAAATGAGCAAAACTAACGAAAAATACACTAACGAAGAAATACTGTCTTTAAAAGAGGCAGTTCAACACGGAGATTTTCTCCTTCCTTTTGATATTTATAGGACAAGAATGCCTGAATACTTTAACTCCTTTCCGATGCACTGGCACGAGGAGATAGAGATAGTATATGTTAAAGGCGGATATGTTGAATTTAACATTGACCTTGAAACATATGTTGCAGAGGAAAATGATATTGCTATTATTCCTCCTTGTGTTCTTCATTCTTTTAAGCAATATAATGGTAATGAAGCACATATGCTTACTATGATGTTTAATATGAGTATGCTTACAAATAATTCAACAGACGCTTGCTCTATTAGATATTTTACACCTTTTTATGAAAGACAGCTCTCTATGCCTTATATAATAAAGCGTGACCACCCATCTTATAGCAAGATTCGTGATATATATCTTTCAATAGTTGATACTTATGATAAGAAAAGGGATTTCTATGAGCTTACTATCAAATCTAAGCTCTATGAACTTTTCTATGTATTTTTCGCAGAATGCTTTGAAAAGATTGATTATGATACTACTCTCAAAAATAATACAACTAAGAATATCAAGGCTATTCTTGATTATATCAGCGAAAATTATATGAACTCTATTACAATAGAGGAGCTTTCTGCAAGTGTAAATCTTAGCAAGCATTATTTTATGAGGTTCTTTAAGAAATATATGGGAACAACTTGTATTGAGTATATCAATGATTATCGCTTGAATATTGCTACAAATATGCTTTTGACAACAAATTCTCAGATTACAGAGATTGCAACAAGCATAGGTATAACTAATCTCTCATACTTCAACAGAATATTTAAAAAGAAATATAATATGACACCTAAAGAATATCGCCGTAGCCTTGAAAATAAGCGTGTAGATAGTCGCAATTTAGAGTCATAACTATTAAATTATACATAACTGTCAATGAATATCTACTTTTTTATATTGACTTTAACAAGGTTTAAGTGTTATACTATTTTATATTTATTATATTCGGAGGTAGTAAAATGGCATATTCCACAGAAATAAGAGCCGCAATAGAACAGTATCTTAAAAATGACGAATGGAACTATACATTTGATGAAGAAAGAGAAGTTATCAGATGCGGAATTAACCTTAGAAATCGCCTTAAAGAGTGCCGTATAATTGTAGACATTGATGAAACAAAGTATCTTTCACTTGGTCTTATCAGTCTTAACTGTGATGAGGAGCATAGAGTAGAGCTTTCTAAGTTCCTTACTATGGTAAACTATGGTCTTTTGCTTGGTAACTTTGAGATGGATTTCAATGATGGCGAAGTTCGTTATAAGATTGCAACAAACTGCAAGGATTGCATTCCATCACAGGCTGTTATAGAAGATAGTATGATGATTCCTGCTATTATGTTTGAACAGTTTGGCGATGCTATGATTGATGTTATGTTTGGTTATAAGACTGCTGAAGAGGCTTATGCTTCTACAGAAAGTAATGAGTGATAATTGAAATTGTCATAAAAATGTAAACTTTTGGCTTAATGTCAATGGTTATGGTAACACGAAAAATAGAATAAAGTATAATTACAAGCGACAGAAAATTAAACTGTCGCTTGTTTTTTCGTCAAATCTCTTAAGAAGTAATTTTCTTGAATTTTTAAAGTATCTGTAATATGATTTGCTGAATTTCTTTTGTTCTTCTTTTCTGACACCTTCAAAAGCCCAGAAAAGCTGGCATATTCAGTGGTATTTATCAACAATTTGTTCAGCGTTCTCAAACCATATCGAGCCGATATTTGCAAACGGTTTCCGCATATCGCTGACAAAATATTTGTAGAGCATATTTTGTTCTCCGCTTCAGGCTTATAAGCAATTATATTTTAACGGATTTTGGTAAAATATGCTCTACTTTTTTACTTTTTATCTGTAGGCTCTTTTTTACCCAAACTATTGACATTGAGCCACATAAAAATCTCAAACTTTATGCTTGCTGGTATAATCTCAATCTCAGGCACAGACAGTGATAGAACTAGTGTGTTCTCAAGACTGTTTAACGATGAAATCTTTAAAGATTACTTACCCTGATGTCAATATATCATCGTTTAGTGCTTCAAAAAGTGGTTATGTTGGTGATTCGGTTACTCTCAAGGCTTCTGTTTCAAGCGGAACAGCACCTTATGAGTATCAATACAGCTATGATGATGCTAAAGGTATAAAACATATAATTACAGCTTATACAGCTGGTAAAACCTCAACAACTTGGAATACCTCTTCCCTATCTGCCGGCGATTATACGATAAGGGTTGAGGTAAGGGATAAAAACAAAAAAAACTGCGACAAAAACAAGCACAATAAGCCTGAAATCAAGAAGCGTTAAAGGTTCAATATCAACTATGGAAATGAGCTACACGCAAAATGACGAATGGTATCCGAATGTAAGATTTCAGGTTAATATAAGTGATTTCAAGACTTATAGCGGTAGTACCCAGATTGAGCTTCTCTCTACCTCAAAAGATATTGGCACATATAATTATCGCCTTATTGTTCAGGATAAAAATAATAAGGAATATACAGCTGTTGTTTTCTATATTTACGCACAATATTTAAATGGTTTCATTACAGATATAAGTATAACAAAACCAGATGATATATTAAACACTCAAATGGGATTTTTCTCTTTTATATTTGTTTCGATTGGTGCATTTATACTTATGATTAAAACTCCAAGAGTTCTCAAAAATTTAGTAGCATAGTATTGAAATAAAAATCACTTTATGGTATTATAATAATCATAGTATTTGAAAGGATTAATTATATGAAAAACAAAGTGAAAATAACTGCTTTAACATTAGCTTTGATAGTATCTATGGCAAGTATAGTCGGTTGTTCTAATAACAGTTCAACAAGTGCAGAGGCAAGTGTATCAAGCAATTCTTCCATAGAATCATCTATCGAAAGTTCTATTGGTGAATCCAGTGTTTCTGAATCGTCTGCAGAAATATCATCTGAAACAACAAGTGCAACAGAAAGTAGTGTCAGTAGCAATAGTTCTGCTGTTGACCCTGTTGTTGAGGAACGCTCATATAGTGATGAGGAAAAATATAAACCTCAACCAACTAAATTTTCTGATTATAGTTATTATCCAGCAGTAAATGGCTATGAATATTCAGGAAATACAAGTAAAGTAACTATTCCATCAGAATTTACAAAGTGTCCAGGATTTTATTATGATAATAATGTCAAAGAAATTATTGTTCCTGAAACAGTAACTAAAATACCGAAAAGAACTTTTTCAGGCTGTAAAAAACTCGAAAAACTCGTAATATTAAATCCTGACTGTGAAATAGAAGGAGGTATACTTCCAAAAGATAGCTTGATAAATATCTATTGTTATTTCAGGTCTGATAAAACTATTCCTAAGCAACGTTTATTGGGCTTACAGGGTTGTGGCAAAGCGTTTAATACTCTCGGTAGTCATTATAACGGTAAAAACTTTGATAAGTATATGCACGACTTAGCAGAGGAATCATACGAATAAGGCTAAAAATAAAAGCACAGCTCAAGCTGTGCTTTTATTATGCCCGTCAGAAGATTGACGGAATATATAGATTTTGGTATAATGTACTCGCACACGAAAGTGTGTACATAGTGCATACCACATAACGGTAGGCGGTCAATCCTGCTCCCGGAAACGGGGGTGTTACATATGGAAAATGTTGTTACATGGTCTGATTTATTTCAGTTTATCATAGCAATAGCAACAGTTGGAACTCTTATAGTTTCTATTGTTGATTCCCATAACAAAAGGAAATAACCGCCCTGCTACCGAATAGGACGGTTATTTCAATAATCACTTAATCTGGGAGCGACCGCTTATCGGTATGCTCTATGTTTATATTATACACTACATATTAAAATATGTCAAACATATCATTCGATTGCACAGCTTTGGCTGTGCTTTTTTATTGTCCAAAGGAGGTACATATGATAAAAGTAAAAATCACAAAGAATGTCATTAACAAAAGCGTAAGCCCTCTTGGAAGTGCATTAACTCCACGATTGATTGTATGCACTGTAATTGGCTTAGCTGCTGCTATTGCAACATTCTTTGCATTAAAAGACAGTATAGAGTTCAATGCACTTATGTGGATAGTCTTTGCAGAAATAGCACTATTTGTTTCTTTAGGAATACAGATAAACGGAGTAGGTGTATTAAATCTTTTGTTCGGCAAACAGAAAGATACACGACCATTTAATAGAAAAGGAGTATTTAACGATGAAAATGAATCTATTTTCTAATATATTTTCTAAAAAGCAAAATAATATTTTTGGCAATATAAAAGCAAAAGTACCAAAAACAGCTCAAGATACTATCCCATTCATAGAAGCCTATGAGAATGGACTTTTTCTTACCGGCGAAAATACATACACATTGATTTTCACTTATAACAACATAGATTATTTTCTTTTCAGAGATGACGAAAAAGAAGATATTTATGAAAAATATATGCGTTTGCTTAATGCTCTGCCATCAGATATAGAGTATCAGGAATTTACTATGAATACTGAGGTTGATTCCGATGTACTTTACAGAACACTCTTGCCGAATAAGGACTCGGAAGAAAAATATCCTGATATTGCAAAGGACTATAAGAAAGTCATAGAAAACTATATTGAAAATACTTCCTCTGCTGCAGCCAAAAAGATTATGCTTATTGCAATGACCTATTCAATATCTTTTCTGGCAAAACAAATATTGATACAAATAAGCGTTTTATGGTATTTGATATTGCCCAAATGGGTGAACAAATTCGTGCTGTAGACTTACAGGTTATACTTGAATATGTATGGCAGAGAGTTGTTGCAAACAAAAGGCGTGGGGTTCGTACTTGGGTATGGATTGATGAATTTAGTATTATGTTTAACGATGGTGCAGGAAGAACAACTCATAAGTCAGGAGAATTTTTCTCAAAGGTTTATAAGCGTATCAGAAAATACGGCGGCGTTCCAACTGCTATGACACAGAATATAACGGAAGTCCTTGAATCTTCTCAAGCCCGAACACTTATGAAGCTTGAAAACAAAGGTCTTGGAACTGCTGCTACAAGAGCTTCCATTATAAATGCCCTCTTTGCAAGAGAATATATTGCTAAAAAAGGCAAAACTATATATCCAACTGAAAAGGGAATCTTTCTAATTGATAATCTGCCGGTTGCAGAACTTAAAAATGCAGAGCTTACGGGTGAATGGGAAAAGCGTTTACACAATATATCTGACGGTAAAGAGGAATATCAAAAATTCATACAAGATATAGAACAAAATGTTCGTAGCTGATATGAAACGATAGCACATTCAAATTCAAATACATATACTTCTAAAGCAGACCAACTTTCCTGCCCTATTTGTGGTGCAAAGGTGATAAAGGGTAAATTTGGATATTTCTGTTCATCAAAGAAAGAAAAGGGCTGTAATTTTTCAATTCCTGCTGAAATATGTGGTAAGAAAATATCGGATACACAGGCATTAAAGCTTATTGAAAAGGTCAAGACAACAGTTATTAAAGGCTTTAAGTCAAAATCCGGAAAAGAATTTGATGCAGCTCTAAAACTTGATAAAACAACAGGAAAAATTGAATTTGAGTTTCCTAAAAAAAGAAATAATACAAGCCATCACACCGTTCGGAACTTTCAAAATAAATAATTACAGTTCTAATTATAGGCGTTGTATGGCTATATATCAAGTGAAGTTCAATAGTTTGTTTGACTTTTTTAGTGGGGTAGTCCCCTAAAACGGGGTATGTATAGTATATACCCATTTCTTTATCAAAAAAGAAAAGAAATATTTTATTATATACAAGAGTATAATATTTACTTATGAGAAGTACATAAAATATCCAGTCAGTATAGAAAAGTTTAACTTAAAAGCCTTGCAATGCCAGGCACAATCGTTTTGCAAACATTCTTTCTTTTTCTTTCGATAATTCCTTTCCTACATACTAAAAGTGTTCGTAAAGGTGTCTGCAAGATTTTTCGGAAAAAGTGTTCGTAAAATAGCTAAAAAGTGCCTTTTTTATATAAAATTTAGGTATTCGCAAAGGTATACCTTTACGGATATATTGGAGGAAATATTAAAATGAGCGAAACAAGAACTTATTACTATGCTCGTGTCAGCACAAAGAAGCAGAGTTTAGATAGACAGCTTGAAGCGTTTCATCAGCTTGGTGCGGAAGAAAAATATATCTTCGCAGACAAGCAATCAGGAAAAAACTTAGAAAGAACCAACTATCAGATTTTGAGAAACAACATACTCCGAAGCGGTGACACCCTTGTTATAAAATCTCTCGACCGCCTGAGCAGAAATAAGCTTGACATAAAATCTGAGCTTGAGTATTACAAGCAATACGGCATTCGTGTAAAAGTCATAGATATGCCTACAACTATGATTAACCTTGAGGGACAAGAATGGATTATCGAAATGGTTAATAATATCATTATTGAAGTCCTATCTTCTGTCGCAGAGCAAGAGCGTCAAGAAACGAGAAAAAGACAAGCCGAAGGAATAGCCTCAGCAAGAAAGCGTGGACAACATCTCGGAAGACAAGAAATAGACTTCCCCCCTAATTGGTTTGAGGTTTACATCAGATGGAAAAAGAAAGAAATCAGAGCTAATACAGCTATGGAAATCTTAAATCTGAAAAGAACAACTTTTTATAAGCTTGTTAATAAATATGAGAAAGAAAATAAGTGGAATATAATATTAATGATGTTCGATTACTCATCTTATCGTTGAGTGTTTCGCCACTTGTAAAAGAGCGAGTGCAAAAGTAATCAAAAGCGGGTATTGTTACCCGCTTTTTTAATTTAGAAAATTGAGGTTACATAAAATGAAAATTGCATTTTATAATGTTGATTTAGATTATATTGATTATTTAAAAAAGTTTGAATCTGCTCATCGTGGTTTTACCAGAGTTCCAAATGTTCAATATCGAAGTGGAAACAATAAGTTTTTCTATGGAACTGTTTTAAATATCCAAAGGATTGATTACTTTGTGCCTATATCATCTAAACAACACAATAGAGAAGATGATATTCAAATAAAACCAAAAAATGATAAGTATTGTAAAGAATATGCTACTTTGAGATTTGTATATATGCTTCCAATTCCTCACCAATGTATAACGATGCTTAATATTTCTGAAATTTCTAATAATATACAAAAAGAAAGAGTAAGAAAAGAATTTGCTTATTGTTGGAAATTTAAAACATAAATTATAAAGAAAGCCGTAGCATTGCACAAATAAATACTTGCAATGCTACGGCTTTTTTGCATAACTGAGAATTCAAGTCCCAGTTATAATTTTGTTTGTAAAAATAATAGATAATTAATTATAAATTTTTATTGACAAATATATCCAAAATCAAGTTTCGTAGATATATTATTATGAAACTTGATAATATTGTTCAAAGGCAATAGGTATACACCTATTGCCTTTGAAGTTTGGTGACCCATCGGAGATTCGAACTCCGGACACCTTGATTAAAAGTCAAGTGCTCTGCCAACTGAGCTAATGAGTCATATTGGTTGGGATGGCTGGATTCGAACCAGCGAGATGACGGAGTCAAAGTCCGTTGCCTTACCGCTTGGCTACACCCCAGAAAAAATTTTCTTCAGCATACGAACAGTCATATGCTGAACGAAAATCAAAAAATATTGGGGTGGATAGTCGGATTCGAACCGACGCTCTCTGGTGCCACAAACCAGCGCTTTAACCAGCTAAGCTATACCCACCATATGGCGCGCCAAAAGGGACTCGAACCCCTGACCTACTGCTTAGAAGGCAGTTGCTCTATCCAGCTGAGCTATTGGCGCATATGGAGCGGGTGATGGGAATCGAACCCACACAACCAGCTTGGAAGGCTGGGGTTCTACCACTGAACTACACCCGCGTTTCGTGACAAATAGTATATTATCACATCATCCTTTAAATGTCAATAGGAAATTTAAAATTTTTTCTATTTTTTAAAAAAATTATTTTCAAAGAAATCACTTGACAATTTCATGACTTTATTGTATACTGATTAAGCATTATTTGCCGGTGTGTCGGAATTGGCAGACGAGACAGACTCAAAATCTGTTATCCGCAAGGGTGTGTGGGTTCGAGTCCCACTACCGGCACCATATAAGAACCTCACGGTTGATAGAAAGGTATCTTCCGTGAGGTTCTTATTTTATTTGTATCAATGTTTTTTTCGACTTTTATGCCTTGCGTAAAGTCTCAAAAAGTACCGCTTGAAAATTGCTGTGCAAGATAATTTTCCGCTGTTGGCAAAAATGTAACAGCGGAATTATAAAAAAACTTTCGCACAAAAGTGTACAGCCTGCGGACTTTTTGTTTATCTATCTTCTATTCAACCTTTGAGCCGTCTTTGAAAACAAATAAAACCTTGTCATGGAAATAAACGGTCATGCTGTCAAGCATTATATTCCACAATCCTTGTAATTGTTATATTCCTGAAAGCTGGGAGTTGGTATAGCTAAGAAGCATTTAGACCAAAGATTTTGATTTTTTCTTTTTATAATTTTTTAGATTTTATAAATTATCCTCTAACTTTTTAGTGATTAAAGCCTTTGCTTAAAATCTTCATATCCGAATTTTTTCCACAATTCAAAATCACCGTTTTTGTGAGAAATTGCAATAGAGGGAAGTGGCATACCGTTAAAGGTGTTATTCTTAACCATAGTATAGATAGCCATATCGCAGAAAAGAAGTCTATCACCTATCTTCAACGGCTCATCAAAAGAATAATCACTGACAATATCTCCCGCAAGACAGGTAGGTGCGGCAAGACGATAAGTATACTTTTTCTCTCCAGCCTTTCCTGCCCCAATTATTTCAGGACGGTATGGCATCTCAAGGACATCTGGCATATGGCAAGCTGCAGATGCGTCTATAATCGCAATATCCATTCCGTTATTAACGATATCTAGTACCGTTGTAAGTAAATATCCTGCATTAAGTGCTACTGCCTCACCAGGCTCAAGATATACAGTAACATCATATTTATTCTGTATATAGTCAATACATTTGATAAGAGTTTCTATATCATAATCATGACGAGTTATGTGGTGTCCGCCACCAAAATTAACCCATTTCATTTGTTTGAGATACTTTCCGAATTTTTCCTCAAAATATGGAATAGTATGCTTTAGAGCATCTGAATTTTGCTCGCACATAGTATGGAAATGTAAGCCAGAAATACCGTCAAGTTCACTTTCATCAAAATTTGCAAGAGTTATGCCCATACGAGAATTTTTTGCACAAGGATTATAAATTTCCGTTTCAATTTCAGAATATTCAGGATTAACACGCAAGCCAAATTCTATTTCAGGGTGTTTCTTTGCAATAGTTTTAAAATGCTTCCACTGAGAGAATGAATTCAGCACAATATGATTGCAATATTTCAGAAGCTCGTTAAAATCACTATCCGAAAAAGCTGGTGAAAAAACATGAACTTCCTTGCCCATTTCCTCAAAACCAAGCCTTGCCTCATAGATGCCACTTGCTGTTGTACCATCAAGATATTTAGAAATAAGTGGATATAATTTATACATAGAAAAAGCCTTTTGTGCAAGCAAAATCTTACAACCTGTACGCTTTCGGACTGATTCAAGTATTTCAAGATTTTTAATCAATGCACCCTCATCAACAATATAGCAAGGTGACGGAGCATTAGGAAATTCTAATTTTTTCATTATCAACACCCTTTCATAACATAAAAAGCTTAATTCTACAATTATAATTAATCAACTTTCCCAAGACTTTAAAAGTTTCGCTCGAGGCGGCGAGCCGCCGCTCCCAAGACGCGGAATCGCTCGGCAAGCCTCGCTCGACATTAACAAGAGAAACCGATTGCCGCGACTGATAAAACTACCGATTAGCAAACTAACTATTATAAGACACTTAAAAGTTTCGCTCGAGCCTTTTCAAAGGCTCGCAGTTTCCAAAGGCAGAGCCTTTGGTCGCTCTCCGCAGAGAGCGAAACTCTTTTGGGCGAAGCCCAACATTTATTTTTCCCTAGCGGTGGACTTTGTCCGCCGCCTTTTCTTTTGTAATCAATAAACTACTGGTTCAAATGTAGGGGCGAACTGTGTTCGCCCGTTCGATAGTCTACCAGCAATATTAGCCATAAAGTGCGGACTTTGTCCGCACTTAGAGAGAAAAAGATGTTAAGGGCTTTGCACTTAAAACCCACGAGGGACTCCGTCCCTCGACCCTGCGAGCCTTTAAAAAGGCTCGAGCGAAACTTTTAATTGTCTTAGATAGGTTCGTTAGCTAATCGTAGAAGCGAACTATATTCGCTCGATAGTTTCATCGACCGCGTCAATCAACTTCTCTCACTCACCACGAGCGAGACTTGTCGAGCGATTACGCGTCTTGACGGCGGCGGCTCGCCGCCTTGAGCGAAACTTTTAATTGTCTTAGATAAGCAAAAACTAATTTTTATTATAGTGCAGAAAAAGCTAAAAATCAACAACATTAAAAATATGTTGACAAGTTCTGAAAACAAGCCTATAATTAAATCATAAAAGTTAAATAAGTTTACGAACCGGGGAGTCAATCAAATTGTTCTGAGAGTGAGGTAGTGCCTCTTACCCGTTGAACCTGACCGCCGTTATTGCGGTGAGGGAGTTTTGTAGTTATCGCTCTATGCGTATTTTTGCAGAACTTCCTTTCGGGGAGTTCTTTTATTTTGCCTTTTGCTGAATTTTATAATATTTTTCGGAGGTATTATACTATGGAAGATAAGTTGATTATCGGAGGTCACGAGTTTAATTCCCGTTTTATTCTTGGTTCAGGTAAATTCTCACTTGAACTTGTAAATGCAGTCATCAAGCATGGCGGTGCTGAAATAGTTACACTTGCATTAAGACGAGCAAATAAAGGTGGAGAAGAAAATATTCTTGATTACATTCCAAAGGGTGTCACACTTTTACCTAATACATCAGGTGCAAGAACTGCCGAAGAAGCTGTTCGTATAGCAAGACTTTCAAGAGAACTTGGCTGTGGCGATTTTGTCAAGGTAGAAGTTGTGCACGATTCAAAATACCTCTTCCCTGATAACTATGAAACAATCAAGGCAACAGAAATCCTTGCAAAAGAGGGCTTTATTGTTATGCCATATATGTTCCCTGACCTCAATGCTGCTCGTGATTTGGTCAATGCAGGCGCAGCAAGCGTTATGCCTTTAGGTGCTCCTATTGGAAGTAACAAGGGACTTGCTACAAAAGATTTCATAAAGATTTTAGTTGATGAAATTGATGTTCCGATTATTGTTGACGCAGGAATCGGCAGACCATCACAGGCTTGTGAAGCTATGGAAATGGGTGCAGACGCTGTTATGGCTAATACTGCTGTTGCTACTGCTGGTGATGTCGCTACAATGGCAAAAGCATTTAAGCTTGCTATTGAAGCTGGCAGACTTGCTTATCTTTCAAAGCCTGGCAGAGTTTTACCATTTACAGGTGAAGCATCAAGCCCACTTACAGGTTTCCTTGCAGACTAATATTAAAACAAAAGAAGGATTTTTATTATGCCTAATGAAACAAGTATTATGGAGCAGGTTCTTGCATTTCACGATAAGTATGATTTTAATTCATTCACCGCAAAAGATGTACAGAACGCTCTGAATAAAGATAGAATTGATTTTTACGATTACGCCGCCTTACTCTCCCCTGCCGCACTTCCATTTCTTGAGAAAATGGCTAAAAAAGCTCAGCTATGTACGAGGAAGCAGTTCGGCAACACAATAGCTCTTTTCACACCAATTTATATTGCAAATTACTGCGAAAATCAGTGCGTTTATTGTGGCTTTAACTGCAAGAATAAAATTCATCGTGCAAAGCTGAATATGGAAGAAATAGAAAAAGAATATCAAGCTATTGCAGCAACCGGTTTGAAAGAAATTCTCATTCTTACAGGCGAATCCCGTTCTATGTCTGGCATTGAATATATCGGTGAAGCTGTTGAGCTTGCAAAGAAATATTTTTCACTTATCGGTCTTGAAATATATCCAGTTGAAGTTGATGAATATAAATATCTCCACGAAAAGGGTGCAGATTTTGTTACCGTTTTCCAAGAAACCTATAATACAGAAACCTATAAAAAAGTTCACCTTGCAGGTCAGAAAAGTATATTTCCATATAGAATCAATGCTCAGGAAAGAGCCATTCTCGGTGGTATGCGTGGCGTAGGCTTCGGTGCATTGCTCGGACTCGATGATTTCAGGCACGATGCTTTCTGCGTTGGTGTACACGCAACTCTTATTCAAAGAAAATACCCTCACGCAGAAATTGCCGTTTCCGTTCCAAGACTTCGCCCATACATCAATGGCGAAGAAACAAACCCTCGTGATGTTCACGAAAAGGAACTTTTGCAGATTATGTGTGCTTATAGATTACTTATGCCTTTTGCAAGCATAACAATCTCAACTCGTGAAAGATCAGATTTCCGAAATAATGCCGTAAATATCTGCGCAACAAAGATTTCCGCAGGTGTAAGCGTTGGTATCGGCGGTCACTCCGAAAAAGAAAAGGGCGATGAACAGTTCGAGATTTCCGACCCAAGAAGTGTTGATGAGGTTGTTGACGCACTTCATCAATATGGCTTACAGCCGTCATTCAACGATTACATAAGACTTATTTAATATGAGTATGCTTTTTGTAATTACAAGCAGTAAATCGTGCAAAGAGGATTTTCTCACACGAATAAAGCGAATCGCCTCTGCAAATCCAGACAGAATAATTCTTCGTGAAAAACATTTAAGTCAAGATGATTTGCTTAAGCTTGCCATAAAATGCAAAGAAATTTGCGACAAATATTCCGTTGCATTTTCTGTCAATAGTAACATTGAAGTTGCTCGTAAAGTTAATGCTGATATACATTTGCCATATAAACTTTTCGTTGAGAACAACGAAAATATAAAAGATTTCTCCACAATCGGAGTATCTGTCCATAGCATTTCAGAGGCAGAAACCGCTGAAATGCTTGGTGCATCATATCTTATTGCAGGACATATATTTGCAACGGATTGCAAGAAGGGTCTTAAACCTCGTGGTATTGAATATCTTTCAGATATTTCAGAAGCCGTTAAAATTCCTGTTCTTGGCATAGGAGGAATAAGCCTTGAAAGACTTTCCTCCGTTTTACAAACAGGTGCAGCAGGTGCTTGTGTGATGTCACATTTTATGAATTGTGATAATCCCGAAAGCGAAGTATCAGTATTCAAAAAATTTGCTAACGACTAAAATTCCTATATACAGCAAAACCACCGTTCCGAAATCAATCGAAACGGTGGTTTTGTTTATATGGTAAAAAGCTAAGAAATAAGCTTAATGCTTATTTTATAATTGATTCACCTGTCATTTCAGCAGGCTGTGGAAGTCCCATAATCTTGAGCATTGTAGGAGCAATGTCTGCAAGTCTGCCGCCCTCACGGAGCTCGCAAGGATAGCCTACTACGCAGAAAGGAACAAGATTTGTTGTATGAGCTGTGAATGGAGAACCATCAGTATCAATCATCTTATCAGCATTGCCGTGGTCAGCAGTGATAAGAGCAACACCGTCCATCTCACGAATAGCTGTAACAACCTTACCTACGCACTCGTCAACAGCCTCAACTGCCTTAACAGCAGCCTCAAATACACCTGTGTGACCAACCATATCGCAGTTAGCATAGTTAAGAATAATCATATCATACTTACCAGTTTTGATAGCAGCTACGAGCTTATCTGTAACCTCATAAGCACTCATCTCAGGCTGTAAGTCATATGTTGCAACAGCAGGTGACTTAACAAGGATTCTGTCCTCGCCCTCATATGGTTGCTCAACGCCACCATTGAAGAAGAATGTTACATGGGCATACTTCTCTGTTTCAGCAATTCTAAGCTGTGTCATACCCTTATTGGAAATATATTCACCAATTGTATTTTTGAGTGACTGTGGCTTGAATGCAACTTCAACATTAGGCATAGAAGCGTCATACTGTGTCATACAAACATATGTTAATGGGAAGAAGCCATTCTTTCTCTCAAAGCCCTTGAACTCAGGGTCAACGAAAGTACGAGTAATTTCTCTTGCTCTGTCAGGTCTGAAGTTGAAGAATACGATGGAATCTCCAGGCTTAACTGTTGCATTTTCTTCGCAAACTGTTGGAACAACAAATTCGTCTGTTACATCGTTTGCATAGCTTTCTTCAACAGCCTTAACAGGGCAGCAAGCCTTGTTGCCTTCGCCATAAACCATTGCAGAATAAGCCTTTTCAACTCTATCCCAACGATTATCTCTATCCATTGCATAATAACGACCCATAACAGTTGCAATCTTGCCAAGACCGATTTCCTTGAGCTTGTTTGCACACTCTTCTACGAAATCCTTACCGCTTGTAGGAGGAACATCACGACCGTCAAGGAATGCGTGAACATAAACATTCTTAACGCCCTTCTTCTTAGCAAGCTCTACGATAGCATACATATGAGTATTGTGGCTGTGAACACCACCATTTGAGAGAAGTCCCATAATATGGAGAGCCTTACCCTCTTGAGCCGCATTATCAACAGCCTTGAGGAGAGCCTCATTCTCAAAAAATTCGCCGTCTTCAATAGACTTTGTGATTCTTGTAAGTTCCTGATAAACTATACGACCTGCACCAATATTTGTATGACCGACCTCACTATTACCCATCTGTCCGTCAGGAAGACCTACATCAAGTCCCGAAGCACCGATTTTTGTAACAGGATTTTCTGCAAAAAGCTTATCAATATTTGGTTTCTTAGCGGCTTTGATTGCGTCTCCACGCTTTTCAGCCTCAAGACCTACACCAAAACCGTCAAGAATCATAAGAATTACAGGTTTTTTCATTATTTAACTTCCTTTCGTGATTGCCAATAAGCTGAATTATTCAGCTACGCTTGTTTCAGTAATTATAGCGGAATACAAAAACAAGCCTAAGGTAATACTCCGTTTGCCTCAAAAGGCGAACCCATCACACCAGATATACGGTGTGTGGATACATATAACAAGACGCATAATCTACTTATATTTTATGCAGATTAAGAAATTCCCAATGAACTACCTAATTGCGAACTTCGTTCGCAATTTAAAAGAAAGAGATGTTAAGGGCTTTGCCCTTAACATCCACGAGGGACTCCGTCCCTCGACCATGCAAGCTTTTGAAAAAGCTTGAGCAAAACTTTTAAGTGTCTTAGGGCAATTCATTAGCTAATCGGTAGAGCCGAACAGCGAAGCCTGTTCGGCTACGGTAGCTACTTCATCCGCGTCAACCAACTTCTCTCACCCACCACGAGCGAGACTTGTCGAGCGACTCCGCGTCTTCGCCGTGGGTCGGCACCCACTTATTTTGAAGCTTCTTCGAGGAGAACGCCGAAATCTGCTGCCTTGAGTGATGCACCACCAATAAGACCACCGTCAACATCTGGCTGTGCAAGAAGCTCTGCTGCATTCTTTGGATTCATAGAACCACCATACTGAATTGTCATACCGTCTGCAACTGCCTTGTTGTATCTCTTTGCAACAACACCACGAATGAAAGAACAAACCTCGTTTGCCTGCTCAGCTGTTGCAGTCTTGCCTGTGCCGATAGCCCATACTGGCTCGTAAGCAATGATAACATTCTTAGCGTCTTCTTCAGAAACGCCTGTGAATGCTGCTACTGTCTGAAGTTCAACAACATCTTCTGTAATGCCGTCTTCACGCTCAGAAAGCATCTCACCAACGCAAAGGATAACCTTAAGACCTGCTGCAAGAGCTGCCTTAACTCTTCTGTTTACTGTGAGGTCAGTTTCGCCGAAATATTGTCTTCTTTCGCTGTGACCGATGATAACATATTCTACGCCCATTTCTGTAAGCATATCAGCAGAAATTTCGCCTGTGAAAGCACCACTCTTCTTGAAGTGAACATTCTCAGCACCAACCTTAATGTTTGTGCCCTTTGTAAGCTCTACTGCTGTTTCAAGGTTTGTGTAAGGTACGCAGATAACTACGCCACAAGTTGCTTTCTCAGCAATTGGCTTTAGTTCTTCAATAAGAGTCTTAGCCTCTGAACGAGTCTTATTCATTTTCCAGTTTCCTGCGATAATAGCTTGTCTTAATTCTTTATTCATTATGATTATCCCCTTTAATTTAAATATTTTTAACAGAAAATCTCTGTTTTCATAGGGAAAGGGCAGGGCAATGCCCTACCCTTCCTTTTAAGCATATATTAGTCCTTATCGTTGAGGCAAGCAATGCCTGGAAGAACCTTACCCTCGAGGAATTCAAGAGATGCACCGCCACCTGTTGAGATGTGTGTCATCTTATCAGCAAAACCGAGGTTTTCAACAGCAGCAGCAGAGTCACCACCACCGATAATTGAAATAGCGTCAGATTCAGCAACAGCCTTAGCAACAGCGATTGTACCCTTTGCAAAGTTAGGCCACTCAGAAACGCCCATAGGTCCGTTCCATACTACTGTACCTGCATTCTTGATAGCGTCAGCAAAGAGCTTAGCTGTCTTTTCGCCGATATCAAGACCCATCCAGCCGTCAGGAATGTTGTCAGAATCAACTGGCTTAAACTCAGCGTCAGCCTTATATTCTGTTGCAACAACATTATCCTGAGGAATGAGGAAGTTTACACCCTTTTCCTTAGCCTTAGCCATAATATCCTTAGCAAGCTCTACCTTATCAGACTCACAAATAGAAGTACCGATAGAATAGCCAAGAGCGTTCATAAATGTGTAAGCCATACCGCCGCCGATGATGAGTGTATCAACCTTATCGAGGAGGTTTGTGATAACACCAATCTTATCAGAAACCTTAGCACCGCCGAGAATAGCAACAAAAGGTCTCTTAGGGTCAGCAAGAGCTCCGCCCATAATTGTGATTTCCTTCTGAATGAGGTAACCGCAAACTGCTGGGAGGTAATCAGCAACACCAGCTGTTGAAGCGTGTGCTCTGTGAGCTGTACCAAAAGCATCGTTTACATAGATTTCTGCAAGAGAAGCAAGCTCCTTAGCGAATGCAGGGTCATTCTTTTCCTCTTCCTTATGGAAACGAACATTCTCGATAAGCTCTACTTCGCCGTCCTTAAGAGAAGCAGCGATGCTCTTTGCACTCTCACCGATAACATCTTTTGCCATCTTAACTTCCTGACCAAGAGCCTTTGAGAGGTACTCAGCAACAGGAGCAAGAGAATATTTCATATCAAATTCGCCCTTTGGACGACCGAGGTGTGAACAAAGGATAACCTTAGCCTGATGGTCAACAAGGTACTTAATTGTCTTAAGAGCTTCGTTAATACGCTTTGGGTCAGAGATATTTCCCTCTGCATCAAATGGTACATTGAAGTCGCAGCGAACAAGAACCTTCTTGCCCTTTACATCAATATCTTCAACTGTCTTTTTGTTTAAGTAGTTCATTATATTGCACCCTTTCAAATTCATTGTCCCCGCAAAAGGATTAATTGCGGTAAACTTATTGATTTTATTTTATAACAAATCCTAAATTATGTCAATCCAGTTTTAATAAGTTACCGCAAATTTTTACATAACTCTCTTATTTTACCCACAAATAAGCTATATTATTCAGTTTAAAGCAATAATTTCCAATTTACTTTTCATATCATTAAGCTCAACTTAAATCTTACTATAATCATCAGTAAATTTTAATTTTTAAAGACTTTGAAGTTGCAAGCAGGCGAACTGACAACAAAAAAGGAGCGAACATTGTTCACCCCTGAATATCAAACAAGCATTATACCTTAATAAATTTATGAAGTCTGTTGACAAGCACAGCTGAAACAGCAATCTTAACTGCATCAAAAGGTAGAAAAGGAACTACACAAAGTGAAAGTGCATTTGCAAGGTCCATACTCTTACCAGAATTATTATAAAGAATAATAAACCAAGCTGTTCCGAAAGCATAACATACAAGTACGCCAATAACCATTGAAACAATAAGAACCCAAAGTTTTCTTCCGAATAGTTTTACTGCAAGACCAATAATAATAGCTGTAAAAATGAAGCCTACAATATATCCGCCAGTAGGAGAAACCAATTTTGCAAAGCCTGATGTTCCACCCGCAAAAACAGGTATTCCGATAAGGCCAAGAAGAATATAAATTACTACGCTGATTGTACCCTTTGCCAATCCTAAAAATCCTGCTGCAAGACATATGCCAAGTATCTGAAAAGTTACAGGAACTTCTCCTATTGGAATTGAAATAAGCGAGCATACCGATATAATAGCTGCAAAAAGTGCAATATATACTATATCAAGTATACTTTTTCGGGAATTCACTTTTCCCTTAGTTTTCTTTGTTTCCTTAATGTTATCCATCTTTTATTCCTCCAATTTTTTCAATAAGCATATTATATCTGATTTCTTTTTAATTGTCAACCCTATTTTAAATTATAGTTGACAATTAAAAATCTTTCCTCTCTTGCCTAAACAATATTTTTGTAGTATAATTTCTATGGATAATGCCGTAAGAACTGCGGTATAATCAGAAATAAGGTGTATTATGGAAAGATTTGAAAATTTCGTCTCTAATAAACTCGTCAAAGATGAATTGAATACAGCTATGGACGCAAATTCTCTCCCCCACGCTATCATAATCGAGGGTGATGAAGGTACTGGCAAAAAAACTCTTGCCAAAATTATCGCAGAATATTGTGTCTGTTCATCAGATAAAACAAGACCTTGTGGCATATGTAAAAACTGCATTAAAGCAAAATCTCTTGCACACCCTGATATTAAAATTGTTGATGCTAAAGAGGATTCTCGTTTAATAAATGTCGCATCTATAAGAGAAATTCGCTCTGACGCTTATATAGTTCCGAATGAAGCCGAAAGAAAAGCTTATCTTATACTCAACTGCGATAAAATGCTTATACAGGCTCAAAACGCATTTTTAAAGGTTTTTGAAGAGCCTCCACAAAATGTTATTTTTGTTTTAACCTGCAAATCAGCAACTTCTCTGCTTGAAACAATTCGTTCTCGTGCAAGAGTATTGTCACTCTACCCTGCCGATGAAAATGAAGCTATCGAGGTAGTTCAGGAGCGTTTGCCTGATGCGGATAAAAGTGATGTCATAAATGCAGTAATAAAATGCGATGGCAATATCGGAAAATCTATTGAGTTTTTAACAAATGGCAGTGGCACTGAGGAACAGCTTATTGCTGAACAAATTGCGCAATCTATTCTTTTGCCCAAAAAATTTGAACTTCTCAAATGTTCAGCTAAGCTTTCATCAGATAGAGCCTTTGCAGACAGAGTTTTATCCAAGCTATATGAAATTCTTGCAGAGGCTGTAAAAATAACTGCTGGTGCAAATTCAAACAGTATAGCCGCAAAACCTCTTGCAGATAGGCTGACACGCAAAAGACTTTTTGAGCTTATGAATAAGGTTTCTGAGGCAAGATATCGAATCGAACGAAACATAAATATGAATCTTTTCGGAGCGTGGTTCTGCTCTGAAATGAGATTATAAAGCTATGGAGGAAATATGGCAATAATTATAGGAGTAAAATTCAAGGGAGCGGGTAAAGTTTACTACTTTGACCCTGATGAAGCGATTTTAAACGCAGGTGACTATGTTGTTGTAGAAACATCTCGTGGAATAGAATGTGGAACCGTCACCTTTGGAAACAGAGAAATAAATGATGATGGCTTAAACCGTCCACTCAAAAAAATAATTCGTCCTGCAACAGCCGAAGATATAGCTCATCTTGAAGACAATCGCAAAAAAGAAGAAAAGGCATACGGAATATGCTTAAAGAAAATTATTGAGCATAATCTTAAAATGAAGCTTGTAACAGTAGAATATACCTTTGATAATAATAAAATTCTTTTCTACTTTACAGCCGATGGCAGAGTTGATTTCAGAGAACTTGTAAAAGACCTTGCGGGAATTTTCCGAACAAGAATAGAGCTTCGCCAAATTGGTGTAAGAGATGAATCCAAAATGCTCGGTGGATTGGGCATATGTGGCAGAGAATTTTGCTGTAAAGGCTTTCTTTCTGATTTTCAGCCTGTTTCTATTAAAATGGCAAAGGAACAGGGAATGTCACTTAATCCTGTAAAAATATCTGGTACTTGTGGCAGACTTATGTGCTGTCTGAAATATGAGCAAGAAGCATATTCCGACCTTCTCAAGAAAACACCAAAAATCGGTGCATATGTTTCCACTCCAGATGGCAAGGGTACTGTTGTTGACCAAAATCTCATCAAAGGTATTCTCAATGTTCAGCTACAAAAAAATCCAGATTCTCCGCCTAAGTCATATAAGGTTAATGAAGTCAAGCTTATAAAAGACGGTCAGATTAAGATTAACAAGAACGAACAAGAGGAGTTGAAGGGGCTTGAAGGGTAAGAAATCGACAGCAAAGAATTTTATGTTTGTAATGCTTGGAATTTCAGTTGTTATCAGTATTACAGCAATTATTCTTATGTTCACAATGAAAGAACAAAGTATGCTTGCAAGAAAGATAATGTTTTCGGGTGTTATAGCTATACTTGAAGTATGCTATATAATAAAATTCAATATTATCGACCGAAAAAACGCAAAGCTTAATACAGCTATTATGACAATCCTTATGATTGCTCTTGCTGTATGCTTATGGATATTTTAAGTAATAAATTATAATCAAAAAACTAAGCATTCCTTAAATTCCATTGAGAATTAAGGAGTGCTTTTATGTTATCTTAACATAAATTTAAAACTACTAAGCGGGCGAACACAGTTCGCCCCTACGATTTGTTAATAGATTTCCCTAAGACGCTTAAAAGTTTCGCTCAAGGCGGCGAGCCGCAGCTCCCGAGACGCGGAATCGCTCGACAAGTCTCGCTCGCAGTTGATTAGGTAGGTTTATTGACGCGAATGAAAAAATTACCAATTAACGAACAGGCGAACACAGTTCGCCCCTACGATTTACTAACTATCTCCCTAAAGACACTCAAAAGTTTCGCTCGAGCCTTTTTAAAGGCTCGCAGTTTCCAAAGGCAGAGCCTTTGGTGGGTTTTAAGGGCGAAGCCCTTAACATCTCTTTCTCCCTAAGGGCGGACTTCGTCCGCCCTTTATATCTAATGCTACTAACAAGAAAAAATTAAGCGGTGGACTTTGTCCACCGCTTTAGAAGTAAAGAATGTTGGGTTTCGCTCAAAGGTATTTCGCTCTTTGCGGAGAGCGTCCAAAGGCTCTGCCTTGGGAAACTGCAAGCTTTTGAAAAAACTTGAGCAAAACTTTTAAGTGTCTTATGGAAGTTTATTAGCTAATATGCTAACTTATCTCTTTTTTCTCGAAATAACAGCTATTCCAAGAACATAGAACAAAATTGATGTAGCAATTAAAATAAGTATGCTTGCAAGTGTAGAAACCTCCCAAGAGCCTATCGTAAAATCAACGCCAAGCTCTTCTCTTATTGACGGTATTGCAACATCTGAAACCATAGCTGGTACACCGTCAAAAGACCTTTCAAATGGAACCTCCATAAATATCTTTCTAAAAATAGACGCTGCGTGAGATATAGGAAAAATCTTAACAACTGTAGCAACACTTTCAGGCATAGAACCAACAGGAAGATATATTCCAGTAATAAAGCCAATCAGTGTTCCGATAACTGTACTTGCAGTTGCAAACGCATTTGTACTGCTAAAGAATGATACCACAAAAAACATCATTGAAGAACCTGCAAGAACAGTAAGAAGAATCATTCCGAGAACCTTCAAAATTGAAACGAAAGGTAAAATCTCTCCACCGCTTGCAACTATGTAAAGCTCACCAACTGCAAAAGCAATAACACTCATAATCACACCAATAACAAATGCACTTATGATATATCCGCCAGCAATAGAGCTTCTTGAAACAGGTGAACAACGAAAATCCTTTTCTATCTTCTTAGCCTTGTCATCAACAATAACGCCAAATGCACCTAAGGTCGTAGAAATTGATGTTACTGCAAGAATTCCTGCAATAAGCCAGCTATCCATAAGAAATTTTGTACCCTCAATTTTAATACCAGAAACATTATCAAAGCTGTTTACAAGTTGGTTACCAAGAAAAAACGCATATAAACCTATAACAATTAAAACTGCAAGCAAAGAAAAGAATACGGAACTCTTATCTCTGAAAAAAAGTTTTAAATTTCTCTTAGCAAATAGAATCATTCTCTTATCTCCTTTCCTGTTATTGCAATAAAGGCATCGTCCATAGTTCCGTTTAATACTTCAAAGCCATCTATATAATCTCTGCAAGCATCAAGAATCGGCAAAGAGTCCATAGTACTTTTAATATTAATTTTTATATCTGCTCCAACCTCGGCAAAAGCAAGCTTATTATTTTGCAGATATTCTTTAGCTCCAGTATTATTTTTCTTTGGCGAGATTATTAGAATATCCCCTGCATATTTTTCTTTAAGTTCAACTGGAGTGCCTTTTGCAGAGATTTCCCCTCCGTCAATAACAACAACATAATCTGCCTCAGCAGCTTCCTCCATATAATGTGTTGTAAGGAAAACTGTCATTTTTGTTTCCTCTTGAAGCTTGCGAATGGTTTCCCATACAGATTTTCTCGTCTGAGGGTCAAGACCTGTTGTCGGCTCATCAAGAAAAAGTATCTTAGGTGTATTTACTAAGGCTCTTGCAATATCTGCTCTTCGGCGTTGACCACCCGAAAGCTTACCATATCTTCTATTCTGAATTTCAGTAACACCTGTAACAGCCATAGCCTTCTCAACATTTTCACGAAGTTTATCTCCGCTAAGTCCATAAAATCCGCCACGAATCATAATATTTTCTTTGATAGTGAGCATTTGGTCAAGAACTCCGTCTTGAAAAACTGCACCTATCTGACTACGGATTTTATCGTCCTCGTGTCCTAATTTTCTTCCACAGACAATAACTTCTCCACTGTCTGGTTTCAAGAAGGTAGTAATTATATCAATAGTAGTAGATTTACCAGCACCATTCGGACCTAAGAACGCAAATAACTTTCCGCTCTCAACATAAAAGCTAAGTGATTTAACCGCTTGAACATTACCATATGATTTTTTCAGATTTTTAACTTCAATTATCTTTTCCATTGTTTTTCCTCCTGTTTTTTATAATCTTATTTATATTATTCGCAAATTGTCTTTCTTGAAAGAATGTTATTCCATAAACAGCAAAATAGATAATTAAGTCAATAACAATAATTTCTAAAATCCATTTTATACTCATAGGAAACCACTGATACCATAAGCCGCCCATAAGTATTACACAAGCTGAAACTTCTATTATGCCAATAAGTATATATAGCCATTGCGGAATAGGATTTGAAATTTTCTCTGAAATGATACCAGTAATAAACATCAAAAAAGAAATTACAAAACAAAGAAGTGCCATTTGAAATATCCATTCTATTCCTATTCCATTTGCATAATATGAATAGTTAAAAATTGCAACCACCAATGAAGCTATCGTATATGACGAAAAAAATATATTAACAAAGCGTTTTAACTCATTCATAATTAACTCCTCCTATAACCCAAATTTTTTCTTAAAGTCTGGCACATAGTGACGATTTATTATAAGCTTTTCACCATTTATCAATAATACCTCATATTTGCCATTCAACATCGGCTTTACTTTCTCAATAAAATCTATATTCAGAATACATGATTTACTTATACGCACAAAGCTCGAATTTATGAGAGCCTCTTCAAATTCAAAAAGTTTCATTTTACTTTCATAAACATCATTTTCACAATATATAAATGTTTTCTCATCTACACTTTCTATGTAACAAACAGCTTCATGGTTGATTTTTTGTAAATATCCGTCCTTATAGGCGGTTATGGTAAAGGAACATATTTTAATCGCATCTATAATCTTTTGCAGTTCAGAATTTATTTCAGAACAGCGAATAACTATTTCCGTTTCTTTTAAATTTCTGTCTTGTTCTATCACAAGCTTCATCTCATAACCTCCTTACAAATAAACTATATCACATAAAAATCGCTGAGTAAATCAAATTCAGGTAAAATGCACTTAATGGCATATAAACTGCATTCAAGCTCACTATTAAATGAATTTTTCTGAATAATCTGGCTAAAATAAACCCAGTACAACAAGAAAAGAGGAAAATTTGTGGATTTACTTAATATTGCACTAACCTCAATAGGTTCTATTATAGTGCTATTCTTGCTTACAAAGCTTATCGGAAATCGCCAGATGTCAGAGCTAAATATGTTCGATTATATTAATGGAATAACTATTGGTTCTATTGCCGCAGAAATGGCAACTTCTCTTGAGGGCGATTTTCTCAAACCACTTCTTGCAATGATAATCTACGGAGTAGTAACTGTTTTAATTTCAATTCTTGCAAACAAAAATATAAAGCTCAGAAGGTTTTTCAATGGTAAAACCCTCATATTATATAAAAACAATAAGCTTTTCTACAAAAATTTCAAAAAAGCCCGTATAGATATGAACGAATTTCTTTCACAGCTAAGAATTAATGGATATTTTAACCTAAGTGAATTAGAAGCTGTTTTTCTTGAAGAAAACGGAAAAATTTCCGCCTTGCCAAAATCCGAATCTCGTCCACTTATTCCTAAAGATATAGCACTTTTTCCCGATAAAGACGAACCTCTTATAACACTTGTAATTGACGGCAAAGTTCTGACAGGCAACCTGAAATTTTCTGGAAAAGATATTACTTGGCTAAACAAAAAGCTCAAAGAGCAAAATATAAACAGAATTTCTGATGTATTTCTTGCGGTTTGTGATAGCAATGATAAAATTACAAGCTATAAAAAAATAAAAAATAAACCTGATAGAGATATGTTTCAATAAGGCTCTGTATTTGAAAACTACAAGCTTTTAAACTTATTACTAAACCAATATTATAATAAAAGCCTCTTGATGTTTTGAACTAAAAAATTCATTTACATCAAGAGGTTTTTTGAATTTATTTTTTATATTCTTCTATAATATTGCAGGTTTTTTCTATATCTTCATCAGTATGAGCTACTGAAACAAACATTGCCTCAAACTGTGATGGTGCAGTATATATACCATTACTTTGCAAGTAATTAAAATAATCAGCATATTTTTTCGTATCTGACGATTTTGCAGTTTCATAATCTGTTACAGACTTATCTGTAAAGAATGCAGTCATTATTGAACCTGCACGATTTACATTAAGACCCGCTTTACGCATAGCTGATTCTATTCTTGCGGATTTCTTCTCAAGCTCTGGATAAATAGTATCTTGATTTTCCTCAAGAATTTTAAGTGTAGCAAGACCTGCACTTACAGCAACAGGATTTCCTGAAAGAGTTCCAGCCTGATATACTGAACCAAGTGGCGAAACACATTCCATAATTTCACGCTTGCCACCATATGCAGCTAAGGGCATACCTCCACCAACTATTTTACCTAAGGTTGTTATATCAGGGCAGACACCGTAATATTTTTGAGCACCACCAATACTTAAACGGAAACCTGTTATTACCTCATCAAAAATCAACAATGCACCATATTTTTCAGTAATATCTCTGAGAAATTGCAAGAAACCGCTTTTAGGCGGAACTACACCCATATTCGCAGCACAAGGCTCAACTATAACACAAGCTATATCCTTGCCATATTTATCAAAAAGCTTTTCTACTGATTCAACGCTGTTATACTTAGCAAGAAGCGTAGTTTCTGTATAGCCTTTCGGAACACCCGAACTATCAGGAATAGAATTTGTCAGCAAACCAGAACCCGCACGAACCAACAAGCCGTCAGAATGTCCATGATAACAGCCTTCAAATTTTACAATAGAATCTCTTTTAGTATAACCCCTTGCCGCTCTCACAGCACTCATAACTGCTTCTGTACCAGAATTTACAAGTCTGAGCATTTCCATAGACGGAAAATTTCTCTTTATAGCTCTTGCAAGCTCGATTTCTCCACTATGGCACGCTCCAAAGGTCAAACCCTTTTTGCAGGTATCTATTACAGCGTTTATAACTTCGGTATAAGTATGTCCAAGAATATTTGGTCCCCATGAGCATACATAGTCGATATATTCGTTTTCGTCAACATCATAGATTTTGTCACCCTCTGCGTGGTCTATGAAAACAGGGCTTTTGCCGACAGATTTCCAAGCACGAACAGGACTATTTACACCACCCGGCATAAAATCAAGTGCTTGTTCATAAAGCTTTTCAGATTTCGTTGTATTCATAATTTATACTCCTTATCTGTAAAATTCATCAATCCACTTTGCAACATCAAGTGCGTGATATGTGATAATAATATCTGCTCCTGCTCTCTTAATAGCAATCATATTTTCGCTTACAATTTTCTTTTCGTCTATCCAGCCATTCTGGGCAGCGGCTTTAACCATAGCATATTCACCACTGACATTATAAGCAACAAGTGGCAAATCAAATTTTTCTCTTGCTGATTTAATTATATCTAAGTAGGCAAGTGCAGGCTTGACCATAACCATATCAGCACCCTCAGATATATCGTCTGCAATTTCACGAAGTGCTTCTCTGCCATTTGCATAATCCATTTGATAAGTTTTTCTGTCACCAAATTCGGGAGCGGATTCTGCGGCATCTCTAAATGGTGAGTAATAAGCTGATGCAAACTTAGCACTATATGAAAGTATCGGCGTATCAATAAAGCCATTTTCATCAAGAGCATTTCTTATTGCTGAAACTCTGCCGTCCATCATATCTGAAGGAGCTATAATATCAGCACCAGCTTTTGCAAGACTTACAGCCATCTTTGAAAGCAAAGGAAGTGTTTCATCATTGAGAATTTTTTCTCCGCAAACAACTCCACAATGTCCGTGAGAAGTATATTCGCAAAGGCATACATCGGCAATTATAATAAGTGACGGATAATTTTTCTTTATATATCTTACTGCCTGTTGTGTAATACCATTATTGTTATATGCCTCTGTTGCATATTCGTCCTTATGCTTTGGAACACCGAAAATTAAAATTCCCGAAATACCACTTTTTTCAACTTCATTAAGAATTTCGTCCATTCTATCGAGTGAATATTGATAAACACTTGGCATAGACTCTACGGGATTTTTTATATTTTCTCCCTCAACAACAAACATTGGATATATCAAATCACTTTTACTTATTCTTGTTTCTCTTACCATACTGCGTAGATTTTCGCTTGCTCTTAATCTCCTAAATCTTTTCATTGCTATTCTCCTCAACTATTTTAAGAATTGTATCTGTTATACCCTCAACTGTCTTTGTCTTTGAAATATTAAATCCACTCACGCCGTGCTTAATTAAGGTTTCGGCGGTTATCTCGCCAATGCAAACTATTTCGGTCTTTGGTGAAATTGTAAAACCGCCCTCATAGAAAGCGTCAACTCCCGATGAACTCGCAAAGGCGATAAAATCAGTATCTATAGTCTTATTGGCTTCTGTTTTATAATCAAGCTGAACGCCATAGGTCTTTATATCATCATACTGAATATTATTTTTATCAAGAATTTCTGTTAGAAGTAAAGAACCCTTTTCCGCTCTTAGAATAAGAAGTTTTTCATCACTATGAACCTTTTTTACGAGAAGCTTTCCAAGAGCCTCTGATGTAAAATCATTTGGAATAAGCTCTGCAAAAATTCCATATTTTTCAAGCACAGAAGCTGTTCCCATGCCGATAACTGCAAATTTAATATTTACAAGCTTTCTTATATCTATCTTTAATGCTTTGAGTTTGTTAATGAAGATTTCTGCTCCATTCATACTTGTAAGAACGATATAGCTATATTTTTCTATATCATTAAGAGCCTTATCAAATTTCGGATTATTTCTATATTCGATAATATTAAGATGATTCATATGGTTAATATCTGCACCATTGGCAGAAATCTGTTTTGAAAGCTTTGAAGAAAGTCTTTGTGTTCCTGTCACTGTAACAGAAATATCTTTTAAAGGCTTTTTAATGGTTGGCGAAAAATCATATTCCACAGTTTTTCCTACAGCTATAACAACAGGTGGTTTAATCTCGCTATTCTCCGCTACATTACAAATATTTTTAAGCGTAGCCCTGACAGTCTGATTTTTCGCATATGCTCCGTTAGAAATAATCGCAATAGGAGTATTTTCCGACATACCATTTTCGATAAGACTATGCACTATTTTAGGAAGATTTTTAAGTCCCATAAGGAATACAAGTGTTCCTTCACATTCAGCATAGGCTTTCATATTTTCAGGGAGAATATCCTCCGCTGTATGCCCAGTAATAACATGAAAGCTTCTGCTTGTAAGTCTGTGTGTAACTGGTATTCCGGCAAGCTCAGGAACAGCAATAGCTGATGAAATTCCCGGAACTATATCAAAGGGAATGTCACCTTCTTTAAGTGCGATTATCTCCTCCCCACCTCTGCCAAAAACAAAAGGGTCGCCACCTTTAAGCCTGACAACTGTTTTATTTTCACGAGCCTTTTCAATCAAAAGACTGTTTATAGTTTTCTGAGTTTCACTATGTGCTCCAGAACGCTTTCCAACACAAATTTTTTCTGCGTTTTCGGCATATTCAAGAAGTTCCTTATCAATAAGACTGTCATATATAAGCACATCACATTTTTTTATAAGTTCCAAGCCACGAAGCGTAATCAAATCATAATCTCCACAGCCTGCACCTACAAGATATACTCTGCCTTTATTCATAGCTTTTTTGTCAACTCCTTTGCAAGCTCAAAGCTTTCTGATATATCTGCACTTTTAGATAAAATATTGCAATTTTCACCAGAAACATAGAGTGTAATTTTATTGCTGTTTATCTCGGAATATGCACCCAAAGGCATGCCGCAATCTGCATTTAAAATTTGCGGGACAGCCCTTTCAAGCTGAAATGAATAAAAAGTTTTCTGATGATTTACAAGATTAATATAGCTTTTTAGTCTTTCGTCATTTTTACGGCTTTCTACAGCAATTATCCCCTGACAAGGCGATGGCAAAAACTCGTTATAATCAAATGGTGTGACTGTATATTCTTTGCTATTATAAATTCCGAGTCTTTCAAGACCTGCCGCCGCAAGAATTAAAGCGTCATATTCACCATTCATAAGCTTACGCAATCTGGTATCAACATTACCTCGTATATCCTTAACTGTAACTAAAGGATATAGCCTATGCAAAAAACTTCTTCTGCGTATACTTCCCGTACCAACAACAAAATCACTACTATTTTTTATTGGTGAATTATTCTTTGTAACCAAAACATCTCTATAATTTCCTCTTTCAAGTACAGCGGATATTTCCAAGCCCTCTGCAAGCTCTAAGGGCAAATCCTTTGCACTATGAACAGCAAGGTCTATTTCACCAGAAAGCAATGCAGATTCAAGCTCTGAAATAAACACACCCTTTCCGCCAATGGACGAAAGTGATTTATCAAGCACTTTATCACCCTTTGTGGATATATGAACTGTTTCTATTTCTATATCATTACAGACAGATTTCAGCTTTGCTATAAACATTTCTGTCTGTGCAAGTGCAAGCTTACTTTTTCTCGTTCCAATTTTAATTTTCATTATTAGCTTCCTCTATCAATTTTGACACAAGGTTATCGTCTATTTCATCTCTTGAAAGACATAATGCAAGCAATCTTTCAAAAACTATTTTTCTGTCAGCTTCGTTTCTGATTTCAGATTTTATACGCTTTCTATATTTAAAAAGTGTTTCTGTAATATCAGCATTATCATCAAGCAAATTTTCAAGTCTTTCACGAATATATTTCGCATAAACAGGACTTTTTCCCGAACTTGTTATTCCTGCCGTAATTCCATTTTTATTAACCAATGCTGGAAAAATAAATCCGCATTTATCCTTATCATCAACTGTATTAACAAGGATATTCTTTTCACTGCAAAGCTTGAAAATATGTCCGTTTACTACTTCATCATCAGTAGCACTTATCGCACAAAATATATTGTCAATGTCGCTGTCTATAAATTTTCTTTCTATAATAGAAACACCAAGCTTTCTGATTTCATCGCATATAAAAGGTGCAACAACAGTTATTTTAGGTTCAAATTGCAAAAGCTTTTCAACCTTACGCAAGGCAACCTTTCCACCGCCTACAACAAGAATTTTCTTGTCTTTTATATCTATATAGAACGGAAAATAAGCCATTATTCTACACCCCCGAAGGTTTTATATACATTCAGAATTTTTTCAAATTCTTCTGCGGATAATTCCTCTCTCAGCTTATATAAAAGTTCCTCAAAGGATTTTTCTTTAAGTTTCATCTTTACTGCATCTATGTATGGCAAAAAGCTATGAAACAGCATATCCTTTTTTAGGGCTTCAATTTCTTCCTCAATAATTTTCTTAGCCTCATCAATGCTACTTAGTTTGAGAGAATTATTTTCCTTAGCAAGAGTTTTGAAATAGTCTACATCAACAAGCCTGATACCTGATATTTTTTCAATTTCTCTATCTATATCAGGCGGAACAGCCAAATCTATAAAAAATCTGTTCTTATTTTCTTTAAGGCATTTCTGCAAATCATAATATGTTATTGTATAATGTGGACTTGAAGTCGCACTTATAAGGCAGTCGACCTTATCAATATATTTATATCTATCGTTATATTCTACCGCAGAAACATCATTTCTATATGTCAAATCATTATTATGATTTCTCAGTGTGGTTATAATGCTTATATTTTTATGTGAAACAAGATTTTTAACAAGGCTTGTGCCAATCTTTCCTGTCGCACCTATTACCATAACGCTTACATTTTCGCCAAGTCTTGCAACCTCATTTGCGGCAAGTGTTGCCATAGATACAGATGTTTTAGAAAGAGCGGTTTCTGTTTTAATGCGTTTCGCACAAGCAATAGCCGCTTGAAAAACTGTATTCAATTCATAGCCAGTAGTTTTACATCTTTGAGCGAAAGCATATGCTCTCTTAATCTGACCAAGAATTTCGTCCTCGCCTATAACCATAGAATCAATACCACTTACAACATTATATAGATGAGAAATAGCCTTATCATCATAGAAAAGAAATATCTGCTTTGACAATCTCGAAACTTCAAAGCCTGAATATTCTGCCAAGGTATTTTTAGCAAAGCTTACTGCATTTTCATTTCCGACAAAATATAATTCCATACGGTTACAAGTGCAGACTATAAGACACTCATTTATACAGCCAGAAATTATAAGGCAATTAAGTAAAGCTTTTTGAGTATCTTCTGAAAAAGCGAATTGTTTTCTTATTTTTAAATCTGAATTTTTATGGTTAATACTTATGCAATACATAATTTCATCTACCAACACCTCAAAAAACATCCCTATGGCATAAAACAACGCACAAGCATTATTTTAATACCACAGGGACTCAATGTCAACGGTGGGTGCCGACCCACGGCGAAGACGCGGAATCGCTCGACAAGTCTCGCTCGTAGTGAGTAAAAGAAGATGCTTGCCATGGATGAAGTAACTACCGTAGCCGAATTAGCTTCGCCATTCGGCTCTACCGATTAGCTAACATACTTACATTAAGTTAATAAGGGGCGGACTTTGTCCGCCTCTTAGCAAGAAAGAGATGTTAAGGGCGTTGCCCTTAAAACCCACTAAAGGCTCCGCCTTTGGAAACTGCGAGCCTTTGAAAAACTCGAGCGAAGCTTTTCATAACTTTTTAAGCTAATCATACTTTATATAATAAATGAATCTTCGTTAATAGCCTCATTATCGAGTATATATACCGAATTGCCCTTTGTGACGAATATCTTATATACAAACACATCGACTTTTTCGCCGACTGCTACTTCTGCTTCATTAAGCGTTCTTTTAGCAGTAAGCTTTGTGCCGTTTACAGCTATTGTAAGCTCTGTATTATCGCCTCTGAAAGCTACTCTCTCAACTACTCCCTCAGCCGCAGAACTTTTATATTTTTGATTTTCATTCTTTTTAGTAACATCTAAAAATTCAGGTCGGATTATAGCCTTATCTGCACCATCAATCTTCTTAAATGTACTGAATTTGCTGTAATCATCAACAAATGAAGCTTGTCCAAAAAATGATGCTGTAAAAGCTGTCTGTGGCTTTTGATATATCTCTATTGGAGAACCCTTTTGCTCTATTTTGCCATGATTAGTTATAATAATCTCATCAGCAACTTCTATCGCTTCATCTTGGTCATGAGTTACAAATATGCTTGTAACACCAAGCTTTTCTATCATTTCTTTCAACCAGCTTCTGAGTTCCTGTCTGACCTTTGCATCAATAGCCGCAAAAGGTTCATCAAGAAGCAAAAGCTGTGGATTCGGTGCTAATGCTCTTGCAAAAGCTACTCTCTGTCTTTGACCACCAGAAAGCTGGCTTGGATACCTCTTTCCCAAGCCCTCAAGACCGATAAGCTTTATAAGTTCATTTACTCTTTCCTTGATATATTTTTTATCAGCTTTTTGGACTTTAAGTCCGAAAGCAATATTATCATAAACTGTCATATAGCGAAAGAGTGCATAATTCTGAAAGACAAAGCCTATTCCACGCTTACTTGCAGGAATATTATTAACAATCTTGCCATCAATAATTATCTCTCCACTATCGGGATTTTCAAGACCTGCAATCATTCTTAATATAGTTGTCTTACCACTGCCACTCGGACCTAAAAGACCGATTAGCTTTCCCTTTTCAATTCCGAAATTAACATTATCAGATGCCTTAAAATCGCTGAAGGTTTTATTTATATTTTTCAGTTCAACATACATTCTATATATCCTTCTTTCCTTTATATTCAACCACACTTCTTATTATCAATATAACAATCGCCATAATGACAAGGATTGAGGATACTGCAAAAGCAGGGACATACTGAAATTCATTAAAGAGAATTTCTACATGAAGTGGAAGTGTATTTGTTTTTCCTCTTAGATGACCAGATAATACAGAAACCGCTCCAAATTCTCCCATAGCTCTTGCGGCACACAAAATAACACCATAAAGGAAAGCCCATTTTATATGTGGAAAAGTTATTCTGCGGAAAATTGTAAAACCATTTGCACCCATAAGTGCTGCCGCTTCTTCTTCGTCTGTTCCCTGAGCTTCAAGGACAGGTATAAGCTCTCTTGATATAAACGGAAATGTAACAAAAACTGTTGCAAGAACTACACCAGGCACAGCATAAACTATACTTATGTCAGCCTGTTGTAAAAGTGGATAGAGTATACTCTGTCTGCCGAATGTAAGTATAAAAATTAAACCAGCAATAATAGGAGATACTGTAACTGGCAAATCTATAAGAGTGGTAAGAACTTTTTTGCCCTTAAATCTGAATTTTGTTATAGCCCAAGCTGCAAATACTCCGAATATTGTATTTACAGCTACTGCGATAAGAGTTGCTTCAAGAGTAAGAATAGTTGCTTTTATGGTATATTCATCTGTAATGGCTTTAATATAAACCTCCCAGCCTTGTTTAAAAGCCTCTGAAAAAACTGTTATAAGAGGCAATATAAGCATTACGAATAGAAATAATATACTTATTCCGATAAGTAAACCCTTGATTATTTTTGAGCCTAATTTATTTTCGTGCATTATATTAACCCCCTTTCAGAATCTTTGTATTTCTTGCCTGAATAAGATTTATTACAAATAACAGCAAGAATGATACTGCAAGCATTACAAGTGCTATTGCTGTTGCACTTTTATAGTCGAACTCCTGAAGCTCTGACATTATTATAAGTGGTGTAATTTCTGTTTCGTAAGGCTTATTTCCTGCGATAAAAACTACACTGCCATATTCGCCAAGGCATCTGCCGAAAGCAAGTCCAAAACCTGTAAAAACTGCAGGTCTTATTTCAGGAAAGATTATCTTCCAGAATATTCTTGTTCTGCTTGCACCAAGAACCCCTGCGGCTTCTTCATATGATGAATCAAGCTTTTCGAGTATCGGCTGAACCGAACGAACTACAAAAGGTATACCTATGAAAATAAGAGCAATCGTTATACCAACCTGTGTATAAGCAATTTTAATTCCAAACTTGTCGAAAAAGCTTCCTATCAAGCCATTATCTGTTGTAAGCGATGTAAGAGCCATACCAGCAACCGCTGTCGGAAGTGCAAATGGAAGTTCTATCATACCATCTATAATTTTCTTTCCCAGAAACTGATACCTTACAAGCACCCATGCTATAATAACTCCCATAACAGCATTTATAAGAGAGGCTATAAAAGCTGTTATAAAGCTTACTTTAAAGCTTGCAAGAACACGCTCACGAGTTATAGTCTGAATAAAATCGCCAAAATCCATTTGAGCTGTATATATTACAAGTGACGCAAGTGGTATCAGAACCACAAGACTAAGTATAGAAAGGGTTACGCCCATAGACAACCCAAACAAGGGAATTACTCTTTTTTTCGCTTTTTTCATTATTACACCTTATTTTTCATAAATTTGGTCGAAAACTCCGCCATCTGCAAAGTGTTTCTCCTGAACCTTATCCCAACCGCCGAAATCTTTAATAGTAACAAGATTAAGATTGAGGTCGAAAACATCTGAATATTGCTTCAATATTTTTTCATTTGATGGACGGTAATAGTTATCAGCGGCAATCTTCTGTGCCTCGTCTGAATAGAGATAGCTGAGATATTCAGTAGCAACTTCTCTTGTTCCTCGCTTATCTACAACATCATCAACAACTGCAACTGACGGCTGTGCAAGAATACTTACACTTGGTGTAATTATTTCATAATCATCTGGATAATCTCTTTTTGAGAGGAACGCTTCATTTTCCCAAGCAATAAGAACATCTCCTTGGCCATTCTCTACAAATGTTGTTGTAGCACCTCTTGCACCTGAATCAAGCACAAGAACATTTTTATATAGCTTTTTGATGAATTCCTTAATCTTTGTTTCATCACTATTATAAGCCTTATCTGCATAAGCCCAAGCAGCAAGGTAATTCCATCTTGCACCACCCGATGTCTTTGGATTTGGCGTAATAACTCCAATACCGTCTTTTGCAAGGTCGTCCCAATCCTTAATATTCTTTGGGTTGCCTTTTCTAACGAGAAAAACTATTGTTGAAGTATAGGGTGAACTATCGTTATCAAAATTATCTACCCAACCATCTTTAATTAAACCTGCATTCTGAATAGCCTTGACATCATATTCAAGTGCGAGTGTTACAACATCTGCATCAAGTCCATTTGCAACCTGTAATGCCTGCTTACCTGAACCGCCATGTGATTGAGTAACCTCAACATCTTGTCCCTTCTTTTCTTTCCAATGCTTTGCGAAAATTTCATTATAAGCTTGATAAAGCTCTCTTGTAGGGTCATATGAAACATTTGTAATAGTTACTTTTCCTGAATTTTCTGCTTCTGATGAAGAACTTGCACCACAACCTGCAAAAGCTGTTACTGTCAACGCTGCTGCCAATATTATACTTAAAACTCTTTTTTTCATTTTAAATCTCTTCTTTCTAAAATTTTATTATTTAAAGTGGTTATATTGAGTATAGATTGACAACATCGACTATCTCTCAGTTCAAAATTCCTTATAGGTCTTATAAATATCTTTTTCATTTCATAACCTCCTGAAATTTAAAGTTTATATCAACAAAGGATTCACTTTGTCAACACATAAAATAACCGAGAAAGCACCATACTCCCTCGGCTAATTGTTATAAAACAATCAACACTGCCTCATAGGGAACATATTACTAAACATAACCTTATGGCACATACAATTTATAATTTTCATTTTATATTCCCCTTTCGATAGTAAATTTTATGGTAAGAAAATTTCCAAAATATAAAGCATATAATTTCAATAGGTTTTGTATGCGTTAATAATATCACCTAAAACTAAATTTGTCAATGCAATTTTTGCTATTTTTTTGAAATTCGAAAATTTGCTAAATACCCTCCAATTGCAGAATAGATTTACAATATTTTTTGGCATATTTTCACAAAAATAACAAAAAAAGTCCTGAGCAGATTTTTCTGCTCAGGACCATTATTTCTTATAGTATTCTACAAAAGCCAATTACATTGGACTCAATCCTTATCTGAATTTCTGAATCACCCACTATCATAATCCAAACGCCGTCAACAGTCCGCAGCCTTCTAGAAAATGACCCTCTATGAATAATCCGTATTAAAATTAAGAGTCAGCATACACTATGCCATAGGACTCAATCCTTATCTAAATAAATTCAGTTTTCGACGGACGAGTCGAAATCCGATATTCGCAAAAACGAAATGCGTCCGAAACAAAATATATATAGCACTCACTATTTGATTCGACTGCCTGCTTTTATACAAGCCATAACGCTTAATTCAAACCATTCTGCGAAAATGGACACCCGATAAACAATTTATCCAGCGGAACTTTCGTTGCGAATAAAAAATCAAATATAAATAACATATGCTCTGATAAGCTTCCTAATATTAAGATTTAGGCATTCACCGAATGTCAATCGGTATATCCAACGCATATAATACTAAATAGAGTCATATATCGTGGAAATATTAAGTTGTAATCTGCGTTATGAAGTATCTATCATCACGACAGGACTAAAACGCTCCTATCCGAAATTGAAATCGTTTCAAAGCATTTATGCCACATACAACGGCTATATGTAATAACCTGATGCTAAAGAGCCATAATAAATATGGAATAGAGCATCGCTCGGTTAAAGAAAAATTCGCTTTTACTTGGAATTTCTTATTTCGGAGACCTCAATCCTAAATGGCTCAAGGTCATTTAAACTAACTGGTTCTGTATCGCCCATAGGACTGCCTCCTTTCAGAAATTGAACAAGGAACTTCAATAAACTAAATATATAAAGCATCTCTCGATATTGACTTCTACCCTATCATCAAACTTGATAAATATAACTAAGGTTAAAGTCAATAGAGTGAGCATTCAAAAAATTAATTTCAAGCTCTATGCTTTAAAAATAATTTAATGGAACTTTCTTTGATTTAGTTCCTTTCCTTAAGCTCAATTACATTATATCACATTCTTAGCAAATGTCAATAGTTTTTTTGAACTTTTTTTATTTTTTGTAGATTTAATAAACTATAAATAACCTCTTGACTTATATGATATTTTGTTGTAAAATAACATTGCAAACAAAATACGATATTAAATTATGAAAAGAGGCTTTGGCTATGAGCAACGAAGAATTTGAAAGTTTTGAACCAGACCTTATCTCCCTTTTGGACGAAGACGGTAATGAATATGAATTTGAAATCCTCGATGAAATCGACTTTAAGGATTCCCATTTTTACGCACTTATGCCATTATTCGACCTTCCAGAACAAGATATAGAGTCTGAAAATACATATATGATTTTTGAAGCTGTTGAGGACGAAAAAGGTGAGCCTCAGCTTGCTGAGATTGAGGACGATGCTCTTATCGATGAGCTTGCTGAAATCTTTGAAAGCCGTTTTGATGAAGCTTATGACGAAGATATTGAAAGTAACGACGAATAATTTCATCTTCTCCAAGCATAATATTTATAGCAGGCGGTTTTAAGACTGTTTGTTTAAAATTGAATTTCTGCCCGATTCGTGGACTGTGTCTAAATAACCCTACAACTTTTTTCTCGGGAGTTTACCTCCTGCGGCGGATTGCAGACCTCCCGCTTTTGCGGAAGAAGGGAGCGTGAACCCGCAAGGGTGACACCCACCTGTCTAATCCAGTAGGCAGGTTATTATTGACACAATACGGTCGGGTGGATTTTTTATTTTGCAAAAAATTTTTAAAAAATTATTTTTTCTCTTGATTTTCTCAAGACATTAGTGTATAATAGCAAAGTGTTAAAAATTTGGAGAGTTGTCCGAGCTGGCCGAAGGAGCACGATTGGAAATCGTGTAAACGCCAAAAGCGTTTCGAGGGTTCGAATCCCTTGCTCTCCGCCAAAGCAAAACCGCATTAATGCTGAATCATCAGTGTTAATGCGGTTTTTTATGTGTTCTATTTTTAAGTTTTTGATAAAAAGTCAAATAATTTAATAAAAATTATAAGAAATTAAAAGTATATTCCATATAAAATTCCATATGGAATCTTACAAAAAATCAATAGTAAACTATCTGTTTTTAATTATGTAAGTGAATAATTTATAAAATAGATTTTGTTAATTAAAAAAAGCTGTACCCACACTGATATGTGCCTAGAATTCTGGGTATATATCAAAGTGTAGATACAGCTCTTAGTCATTTTATCTTATTTTACTCTAATCTTCTGTCCAACATAGATTAAATCTCGGTTCTTGATGTTATTAAGCGATACAAGCTTGTCTACTGTTGTGTTGTACTTGTAAGCTATGTAGCTGAGTGTGTCGCCACTCTTAACCGTATAATAAACTTTATCAGATTTTACAGTCGAAGTTGTGCTGACCTTAGCAGTGTAATCTAAGCATATCCAACCACCATACTTGCCAACATAGCCCCAGTTTGCAAGCCAGATGTCGTACTTATTTATCAGCTTGTCTTTATGCAAATAATTGCATAGCCAATTCGGGTTGTAATAGAGCATTGGACGATAGCCAGCAGACTTGATTCTATCGCAGAAGACAATAACAATGCTTGTAAGAGTGTCTTTGCCAAGATGAGCTTTGCGAGATTAGTTGCTCCAAGCGTCAATATCCTTTTCGGCAATCTCAGACTCATAAGTACTTACTTGCACTTTATAATTTTCAATCTGTTTTTTTACATTCTTCTAATTCTTTTCTTTCTTCGGGGGTAAATGGTTTTAAATCACCTGAAAGTTTCTGTATCTTTCCATAAATAGCTGCTTCTATAATGCTCATTTATTATTCCTCCACTTCAGGCAATCCAGCTATTAAACTTGCTGATGCTAGCGCAAGCCAATTTACATCTTGCATAACTGCTGCTACGCCAATCGTAGCCACCGCTGTTTGAGCCATTGTCTTTATTGCTCTGATACCCGCAGCCTTAAACCAAACCTTTGTTTTATTTTTCATATTATTACTTCCTTTCGCTTTCTAAATCGGCAATTCTATGATTAATAATTTTAAGTTGTTCTTCTTGCACACTTGTTTTTTCTTCGAGGTGATACATTCGCTCAACTAAATTATTATGTTTATCTACTTTCTTTTCTAATTCACTTATACGATAGGTTGTTAATTTATTACCTGCTAAAATACCGCCAAAAGTACCGATAAGTGCCAATCCACCAGAAATCAGTGCAGAAATCACGCTTGAATCCGTATCCATCACTCCTTGATTTTTATCAATGTATTGCTATCAATAGCGAAGTAGGATTGGTTCCTGAACTTTTTATAGTTCCAGTTTTTATCATACCTGCGTCAATACTTCCAGAGGAAATTTGACCAGCGTCAAGAGTGCCTGTCTTAATGGCATTTCCATTTAATGTACCAGCAATAATGGTATTACC
>ENA-ORLW01000287-ORLW01000287.1-human-gut-metagenome-genome-assembly--contig:-NODE-287-length-76445-cov-20.083360_pt1 | contig 76445 bp, 66 predicted proteins | sample MGYA00243017_ERZ508829 | MGnify/ENA primary metagenome ERZ508829 (study PRJEB26277, sample SAMN04329776) | human gut metagenome | biome: human-associated habitat | host: Homo sapiens | place: USA...
CTAAACTTGTCAAAGAACTCTTTGGCTACGAGGCCGGAGCCGCTTAGCCACATATCTAATTTTTTAACGAACTATTGTTTTTCTCCAACTCAAAAAAAATGCGAATTGTCCTAAATTTTAGGACAAAAATCACTATCTTTGTCCTAAAATTTAGGACACGATGGACAAACTGTACATAAAATAAAATTTAGGACACGATGGACAAACTGTACATAAAATCTCAGATAGCGATGCGTCAGGCGGAATTTCCGACCGACCTGAAACCACGCGAGAACCCCCTCCCCATAGGTTCCGGCAGGATTATTACTATACCGGGAGTGAGGCGTTGCGGCAAAACGTCGAGAATGGAGATGGCAATCAATGAACTGCTGAAGCAGGGCGTCGACCGAAAACGTTTTCTGTGGGTCAGTTTTGACGACGAGCGCCTTGTAAAAATGAATTCTGACGATTTAGACGTCATAATAGAGTCCTACCGGGAGATGTATCCTGAGATAGCGATGGCCGATGTTTATATGTTTTTTGATGAAATACAACTTATCGAGGGATGGGAGTATTTCGTAATGCGGCTGTTCAAGCACTACACCAAAAACATATATATCAGCGGCAGCAACGCCACTATGCTCAGCACCGAACTAAAGTCAGCGCTACGAGGATGGCCGGAAGAGGAAGAAACGTTACCGTTGTCGTTCAGAGAATTTTGTCTTTTCAAGAATATCAATCCCGACAGTGTTCTCGAGGAGGATTTGGCAAAAATCCGAAACGCATTTTTTGATTACAACAACCAGGGGGGCTATCCCGAAGTTGTTCTTGCCGAAAATCCGCTGCAAAAGGCCAAAATCCTGCAAGGATATTTCCACACTATACTCTTGAAGGATCTAGTTGAGCATTACGGCCTTTCCAATATAGAGGTGCTGAGGTATTTTCTTAAACGAATAATGTCTAACCTCACAAAACCGACCTCAATCCGGAGTATCTACGGCGATATAAAATCGCGCGGCCTGAAGGTAAATAAAGACACACTCTACGACTGGGCCAACTATGCCTGCAGCACATTCATGTTTCTGAGGGTAGCTAACTACAGCAAATCCCTTCAGAAAATCGAAAGTTCTCAGCCCAAATACTATTGCATCGACAACGGGCTTCGCGACTCTGTTCTCCTTCCCCAAAGCGGGGATGAGGGAAAAAAGCTGGAGAACACCGTTTTTCTGCAACTTTATCGCCAACGGACTCCGGTCGATTGTATTTACTATTACCAAGGCAGAGGCGAGTGCGATTTCGTAGTTCAGCGCGGAATCGATATTGTCCAACTTTTGCAGGTGACTTGGAACATGGCCGACCCCGACACCCGCGAAAGGGAAATCAAAGGTCTTCTTGAGGCCGCCGATGCTACCGGATGTGATAGTCTTTTTATAATAACCGCTGATTATCAAGAAGGAATAACAACTGCCGATGGAAGAATCATCCATGTAGTTCCGGCTTGGCGCTGGTTGCTGGGTAAGGAATGGCCGTCCTAAATTTTAGGACAGTTTTGGGCAATTGTGTCCTAAATTTTAGGACACGCCGCGGCCGATACGAACGTTAAAATCCCGACAAATCCCGATTGAACGGGATGAATCGGGATTTATCGGGATGAAAAGGGCTTCAGAACGCGCCGGCGGGGGGGGTTGGGCGCGGGCCGTTCTTCATTAAATTTTATCGGAGGCGCTGCGCTCGCGGTGGAAGCGCTCGAGGGCTTCGCGGGCCGGGATGTGTACGGGCATGCCGTTAGGAGCAGCCACCACAACGGGGTAGCCTTTGCGGGCTTTCTCGGCGTAAAGGTGTTCGATAGTATGGTCGAACCCTTGTCGGAGTCTCTGCAGACGCTGAACCTGGGCGGTGTTGTTCATCTAATTGCTTTAATTGTGTTGTATGTATCTTGGTTTATTATTCCCTCGGAGGCGGCCACAATCTCGAGGCTGCCGCGCGAGTTGTCGACAATGGTCCAGCTGTCGACCGCCGGTATGAAGATGTCGAAAAGGTTTCGTATACCCTGACGGTAGCGGCGCTCTACGATGTGGGCGGGAATGTCGTGTCCTCCTTCAGCGACACGTCGTGCCACGCGCTCGCGGGCCAGGCTGACGCTGCAGAGCCAAACGTAGATCAGCTCCACGAAGTAGCCCAGTGCGTGCGCTTTGGCTATAAGCGAGCGGTAGGAGCGGGTTGCCAGGGTGGTTTCGATGGCGAATGTGCAACGGCTTTTGAGGAGTTTTTCGATGCGGCGGAGCATGATACGTCCGGCGTCGATGGCCACGCCCTCGGGGCTCATCGGGCTCAGCCCCTGGGCTATTTCATCTGCGTTCACGAAGTTTCGGCACCCGAAAATCTCCGGGAGCACCGTGAAGGATGCCGTTGTTTTGCCGGCGCCGTTGCAACCGGCAATGATGAAGAGCTTTGGTGAGTCCATGATGGTCGTCGGCGGGGGTGCGGTTTGCCCCAAGCCTTTTTTGTTCTACAAATATAACGCTTTTTGCGTACAAAAAGTGCTCACTGAGGCTTTTTTAACTCTATTGTCGGCGGTCAGGGCTTTATTCGTCCCACTGCGCGGAGGGTGCGGACGGGATTCGACGGGTCGTTGGTAATCACGCTGATGCGGGCGTTGAGTATCCGTCCGGGCAGCGCGGCGGGGTCTACGGTGACCGTTATGGTGGCTTCCTTGCCCTTCTTGACGCCGGTGCAATCGGTCTGCACGGTCACTCCGGGATCGGTGGTGTATACACGGCGTATTTCGAGGGTGTTTTTGCCTTGGTTGGTGAGGGCGGTGGAGAGTGAGGTCGGGCCTGCAGAGCGCGATATTTCGCCGAAGTCGAGCGACTCGCTCTCAAGGCGTCCCACCGGTGCTTTGGAGAGTTGACCGGGGGTGAGCCGCGAAAAGTCTTCTTTGACCATCGCCACAACGGGTACCGTGAAAGCTGAGGCGCCGGCTGTGGGAGCAATGGCTATGGAATCGGCCACCAGACCGTAGAGCGGAGTGAGGTCGCTGCGAAAGAAGCAGGCCAGGGTGACCTGCTCGCCGGGGGCCACGGCTTCGGGCTCAAACTGCACTTCGACGAAGCGTGGGGCAGCCGCCAGGGAGGGTCGCAAGGTGTCGTGGCTGGTATTATAGCCGGTGATGAAGGCCGAGCGCATCTTGTCCTTGGCGACATCGCCGAACATGAGGGCATTGCGGTTGAGGCGCAGTCCGGCGCCGCTCTCCACGGGGAAGCGCTGGGCCACGGAGCCGTCGGAGCCTACTACGGTGCCTTTGACGTGGAGTTTGACGCGCGAGTCGGGGTAGCTGAAGTCGACGGCCACGAACTTGTCGAAGCGGCCCGGGCGCCCGGCCGGGTCGAAGGTCACGGTGACAACGCCGCTGTCGCCCGGAGCAACCGGTGCCGTAGGATAGCTCGGTGCGGTGCATCCGCAGCTGGGTCGGGCCGCTATTATGGAAACCGGCTCAGAGCCGGTGTTGACAAAGGTGAAGGTGCAGCTCACGCGGCCGGCTTCTTCGTCGAAGGCCCCGAAATTGTGTGTGGTGGTGCTCCAACGGACGCCGGGAGCGGCGGCGGCGAAGGCCGTGCAGGCGCCGGCCACGGCCGCCACGGCAAGTATTTTGTTGAAAGAGAAACGTGTCATACGGCTGCAAAGATAATGCTTTGGGTGAAGTTAAAAAAATAAAGGACGGCGGATAGTTCATTTTTTCCGGCATTTTTTTGAGAAGTTGGGCCCCACCGTTGGAGATGGCAAAAAAAAATTGTAATTTTGCGCTTTAGTTTCAACGGCCTATGACAACCTCGATAGAGTGGCTTTCGCAGGGCGTGGAGCTGCCGCGCCTTGATTATCAACAACTTGAAAAATGGATTATTCAAGTTGCCGCCGACCACAACCGGTTAGTACGCACGCTGACATACGTATTCTGCGGCGACCCGGAGATTCTGGACGTGAACCGGCGCTTCCTTCAGCACGATTATTTTACCGATATCATCACCTTCGACACCTGCTCCGGGAGGCTGCTTCGCGGCGACATCTTCGTCAGCCTGGACACGGTGCGGAGCAACGCTGAGCTTGTTGGCGCCACATACGACCGCGAGCTCCTTCGGGTGATTGTGCACGGTGTGCTGCACCTGTGCGGCATTAACGACAAAGGCCCGGGTGAGCGCGAAATCATGGAGGCCCATGAGGATGCCGCCCTCGCGCTTTGGGACAAGCTTAACGGACGATGAATTTCAATTTCGACATTATAGTAGTTGGCGCCGGCCACGCCGGTTGCGAAGCCGCCCATGCGGCGGCTCGCATGGGCTGCCGTACGCTGCTCATTACCATGGATTTGGGCAAGATTGCGCAGATGAGCTGCAATCCCGCCATTGGTGGTATAGCCAAAGGACAGATAGTCAGGGAAATAGATGCTCTCGGCGGTATGATGGGCATTCTTGCCGACCGCGCTTCCATCCAGTTCCGGATGCTAAACCGCGGCAAGGGGCCGGCCATGTGGAGCCCGCGCGCGCAGCAGGACCGCAACCGCTACTCCGCCCTATGGCGCGAAGTGCTCGAAAACACTGAGGGCCTGAGTATGTGGCAAGGCTCGGCAGAGATGCTCCTTTTCGACGGCGACGGCGCCCTGGCGGGTGTGGCCACCGCGGAAGGTGCCGAGTTCCGCGCTCCCCGCGTGGTGCTCACCGCCGGTACTTTTCTCAACGGCCTGATGCATATCGGGCGCCACAGTTTTCCCGGCGGTCGCATCTCTGAGCCCGCTGCCCACGGCCTCACAGAGCAGCTGCGCGAACGCGGCATACGCACCGACCGGATGAAGACAGGTACTCCCGTGCGAATCGACGGTCGCACCATCGACTTCAGCAAGGCCACCCCGCAGCACGGCGACGACGACTTCCACCACTTCAGCTTTCTGCCCGAAGTGCGCTCTACCCTCGCGCAGCGACCCTGCCACATCGTCTACACAAACCCCGACACCTGCGAGGTGCTTCGCCGCGGGCTCCCCGACTCGCCGCTCTTCAATGGCCAGATACAAAGCATCGGCCCGCGCTACTGCCCGTCGATAGAAACCAAGATCGTCACCTTCCCCGACAAACAGGAGCATCAGCTCTTCCTTGAGCCCGAAGGCGAGACAACGCAGGAATACTACCTCAACGGCTTCTCTTCGTCGATGCCGCTCGACATTCAGGTTGAGGCGCTGCACACCATTCCGGCCCTTGCCGACGCCCAACTCTACCGCGCCGGATACGCCATCGAATACGACTTCTTCGACCCCACTCAGCTTGCGGCCACGCTTGAGTCGAAGGTTATTCCCGGGCTCTATCTGGCCGGGCAGGTCAACGGCACCACGGGTTACGAGGAGGCCGCCGGACAAGGTCTGGTGGCCGGCGCCAACGCCGCTTTGGCCGCCAAGGGTCGCGAGCCGCTCGTGCTCGGCCGCGACGCCGCCTATATCGGCGTGCTCATCGACGACCTCATCAACAAGGGCGTCGACGAGCCCTACCGCATGTTCACCTCGCGTGCCGAGTACCGCATCCTGTTGCGTCAGGACGACGCCGACATGCGCCTCACGCCTCTCGGCCACGCCATCGGTCTGGCCTCCGACCGACGAATGGAACTCGTCGAAACAAAGCGGAGCCACCGCGACGCCATCATAGAGCTGGCACGAACCCTCACCGTGCACCCGGCGCAGGTCGATGCCCTGCTCACCGAAGCCGGCAGCGCTCCCCTTCGGCAAGGAACCAAGCTCATCGACATTATCCAGCGCCCGCAACTCACCATGGCCATGCTCGCACAAGTGCTGCCTCCGCTGCAGGAGGCCATTGAGGCAATACCCGAAGAAATACGGCCGGAGACCGCAGAAGCTGCCGAAGTGCTCATAAAGTACGAAGGCTACATAAAGCGCGAACGAGCCATCGCCGACAAACTGCAACGCCTGGAGGACATACGCCTGCGACCCGACTTCGACTATGCCGCCCTGCAGTCGCTCTCCACTGAGGCCCGGCAGAAACTCTGCCGACACCAGCCAGCAACAGTCGGAGCCGCCAGCAGAATACCCGGAGTGAGCCCAAACGACATCAACATGCTGCTGCTGGCATTGAACCGTTAAATGTTCCACGTGAAACAATTCACGTCCAATTATAAGAAACACAAAAATTTACACAATATGGAATACATCAAACGACACATCCGCGACGTTCAGGACTTCCCCTCGCCCGGAATCCTGTTCAAAGACCTCACCACGGCATTCAAGGATCCGCGCGCTCTCCACGTGATCGGCTGGGACCTCAGCCAGCTCTACCGCGACAAGGGCGTTACCAAGGTTGTCGGCATTGAGAGCCGCGGCTTCATCGGCGGCTCCATCCTTGCCTTTGAGCTGGGAGCCGGCTTTGTGCCCGTGCGCAAGCCCGGAAAGCTCCCTGCCGACACCATCAAGATGAGCTACGCCAAGGAGTACGGCACCGACACCATCGAGATGCATCGCGACGCCATCACCGAGGACGACATCGTGGTGATTCACGACGACGTGCTCGCCACCGGTGGCACCATGGCCGCCGCCTACAACCTGGTCAAGAGCATGAACCCGAAGAAGATCTACATCTCCTTCATCATCGAGCTCTCCGCACTGGGAGGACGCAACGTTCTGCCCGCCGATGTTGAGGTTTCGAGCCTCATAAAGTACTAAATCTCTAAAAGAGCCTTTCGGGCCAAAGTTCCAAACAAGCCCAAATGGCTGACAAAGCGCAATTTACGCCATTTTTAAGGCGCTGAGATTTCAATATTCAGCAAAAACAGCACTGCCGGACGCGAAAAATCGAATCCGGCAGTGCTGTTTTTTGTACCTCAGCCCCCCTTTTGCATTTTTTAAGCTCGTCGCCTGTAACGCCCGGCGGTCCGCCACGTCTTATTAATAGAACAAGGCCCATTCTCCTTTCTCCCCTCCCCTACCGCCGGTGCCCATCCGGCGGTGCCAACTCAATGAAGCCAATAGCGCCACAACGCAACAAAAGTTAAAGGAATTCGCCGTATGTGCATTTTTTTTTGTAACTTTGCGCCGTGAATGAAAAACGCACCGATAGTACTCCTTGCGGGAGGCCATCGGTGCAGTGCATATTATAGACAAGAATCGCAGTGAAAGTAAAGAAAATCTTAGTTTCCCAGCCGCAGCCCACATCGGAAAAATCTCCCTACTTCGACCTTGCCTCGAAGTACAGCACCGAGATAGTGTTCCGGCCCTTCATCAAGGTGGAAGGCCTGACTGCACGGGAATTCCGCCAGCAGAAAGTGAACATCGCCGAGTTCACGGCCGTGATTTTCACCGCCAAAACCGCCGTCGACCACTTCTTCCGTCTGTGCGAAGAAATGCGAATTTCCATCCCCGTAACCTTCAAGTATTTTTGCACCAGCGAAACCATTGCGAACTATCTTCAGAAATATATAGTATACCGCAAGCGTAAAATCTTCGCATCTCCCACCGGCAAACTCGCCGACCTGGTGCCCGCTATCACCAAGCACAAGCAAGAAAAGTTCCTTTGGGCCGTCAGCGACGTCAACAACGGCGCCGAAGAAGGCTTACTGACCGCCAACAAAATCGACTTTACGCGCGCCGTGCTCTACCGCACCGTCAGCAACGACTTCCGCTCGGACGAAGCCTTCGACTACGACATGCTCGTTTTCTTCAGCCCTCAGGGCATAGAAAGCCTGCTCAAGAATTTCCCTGATTTCAAGCAGGGCGACATCCGCATTGCCGCTTTCGGTCCCGCCACAGCCAAGAGCGTTACCGACGCCGGCCTGCGCCTCGACATCCAGGCCCCGGCACCCGACGCGCCCTCCATGCCCGCAGCACTGGAGAAATATCTTGCCGCAAGCAATAAGTGAGCCGGCAATGTCGCGCCTGTACAAAAAAGAAAAACTGTGCTCCGTCTCCGCCATAGAAATTCTCTTTGGCAGAGGCGGCGCTGAGTTTTCGAAACTGGCGTATCCTCTGCGGGTCATAGCCCGCAACAACCCCCGGCGCAGTTCCGACGCTCCGGTGGCTTTCCTGATCAGCGTGCCCAAAAAGCGGCTGCGCCACGCCGTCGACCGCGTGCTTATGCGGCGCCGCATCCGCGAGGCTTACCGCCTGGCCAAGGACTCTCTGGTACTGCCCGCCGGCATACGCCTCGACCTTGCTTTCGTCTACGTTGCCGATGGCGTCGCGGACTTCACGGCCGTGTCCCGCGCTATGGCGAAGATTGTCGCGGCCCTGGTCGACCACTACCCTACCCTGCCGCCTACCTCCGCCCCTGAGCCATGAACGCCTTCAGCCGAGCCATATCCCGGGTCCTCTCTCTGCCCATCCACTTCTACCGGCTCTGCATCTCCCCCATGCTGCCGCCGGCCTGCCGCTACACTCCCACCTGCAGCCAGTATGCCCTTGAAGCCCTCCGTAAGCACGGTCCTCTGCGCGGGTCGTGGCTGGCAATAAAGCGCATCTGCCGTTGCCACCCTTGGGGAGGATGCGGCTACGACCCCGTGCCATGAAACCGCTCGAAGAGTTTGCTGACATCCACTCCCACTCGCGCCGCGGACCCGACATCATCACCAACCTTCCGCTGCTGACAGTGCCCGACACGCCATTCGGCCGCGCATGGTACAGCGCCGGCATTCACCCTTGGGAGACGGCAACACCACTGCCGACGACGGTATGGGACTGGCTCGCCGAATGTGCTGCCGACCCGCGTGTGGTCGCCATCGGGGAGTGCGGGCTCGATACATTGCGGGGTGGCCCGATGCCGGAGCAAGAGAAGGTGTTTCTCGCTCAGGCACGCATCGCCTCCCGGGCCGCCAAGCCTGTTATCATCCACTGCGTACGAGCCTGGCACCGGCTGCTGGCGCTACGTGCTCAGCTCCCGGACAATGTTCCGATGATAATACATGGCTTCCGCGGCAAGCCCGAGCTGGGGGGCCAGCTGCGCCGGGCCGGCTTCCGACTCAGCTTCGGCCTGAAGTACAACCCGCAGACCATGAGCGAAGCCCAAGGCGGAATCTACTACCGCGAGACCGACGCCTAACCACCCAAAAAGGCAATATGACAATTTGATACATTGACAATCAGACATTTAACCCATATGACACCCGTACTACTCCTCACCGGCTATCTCGGAGCCGGCAAAACCACACTCCTCAACCACATCCTCAACAATGAACATGGCATACGCTTTGCCGTGATAGTCAACGATATAGGTGAGGTCAACATCGATGCCGACCTCATCCAGAAAGGCGGTATCGTAGGCCAGGACAGCCAAAACCCCGACCTGGTGGCCCTTCAGAACGGATGCATCTGCTGCACGCTGAAAATGGACCTGGTGCAGCAGCTCGGCGACATTATAGCCCAAAAGCGCTTCGACTACATCGTCATCGAGGCCAGTGGCGTTTGCGAACCGGAACCCATCGCCCAAACCATAGCCTCAATGCCTGCCATGGAGCGCAAGTACACCCGTGGCGGCGCTCCTCGCCTGGACGCTATCGTGACAGTTGTCGACGCTCTCCGCCTGCGCGACGAATTCGAGTGCGGCGACGCCCTGTCCAAACCCCACTCCGAGGACGATATCGAAAACCTCATCATCCAGCAGATTGAGTTCTGCAATATCATTCTGCTGAACAAAATCTCCGAGATAAGCGCCGAAGAAGCTTCCCGAGTTCGCGCTATCGTGCGTGCCATCCAGCCCAAGGCCCGCATCATCGAGTGCGACTACGCCGACGTGCCCCTCACCGACCTGCTCAACACCCACCTCTTCGACTTCGACGACGTTTCCACCTCGGCAACCTGGATCCGGAAACTCGAAGACATCGACGAGCCCGAAAACCACGACCACGACCATCACCACGACCACGAGCATCACCACGACCACGAGCATCACCACGACCACGAGCATCACCACGACCACGGCGAGGACTGCCACTGTGAAGAGTGTTCCTGCGGACACCACCATCACCACCACGGTGAGGGCGAAACTGAGGAGTACGGCATCCAGACTTTCGTATACCAGCGCCGACAGCCTATCGACATTAATCGCTTCGACTACTTCATCCACTCCAAGTGGCCCAAGGGCATCATTCGCACCAAGGGGCTGGTCTACTTTGCCCACAACACCGACATGTGCTGCCTCTTCGAGCAAGCCGGCACACAGAAAAAACTCACCCAAAGCGGTCTCTGGTATGCCACCGCTCCCGAAGAAGAACTTCGCCAACTGCTCGAATCTGACCCCGCCGCAGCCAAAAACTGGGACCCCGTCTACGGCGACCGGATGATCAAACTCGTATTCATCGGCCGCAACATGGACCGCAAAGCAATTGAGGACGCCCTCGACGCCACCCTCTCGCAGGTACGCCCCGAATAAGAGCCGGTCTCATAAGACCCAAATTTGGTGGTTCGCAAAAAAAGCTATAACTTTGCACCACCATCCAGGAGAGATGGCAGAGTGGTCGATTGCGGCGGTCTTGAAAACCGTTGAGGGTCACACCTCCGGGGGTTCGAATCCCTCTCTCTCCGCCAAAGAGCCGCAGGCACCCGCCTGCGGCTCTTTGCCGTTTGTAGAATTGTACGGATTTTTTCGGCTAACCTGCAAATCATTGGAGCAATACTGACTAATTCTAAAATTATAATTAGTCAACTTGCTTCACTGATCTCAGTATCCGACCGTGCTATTTCAAAACAATTAAAAAAGATGCATATTTCAGGCAGAATCCGTCGCATCGGACCTGATAAGGGCGGGCACTGGGAGGTTTGCGGGGAGTAACTTCAATCTACCTTGGCCAATGGTTGACGCTGACCATTTTTAACAAAATCAAAAGGAATTCTACCCACTCGAGTTTTATCAGTGAAGCAATAAAAAAAGTCAAATATTTCACCTGTAAGTGAAATATTTGTCGTAACTTTGCGTTATAATAACACAGAAACGAATACTGCTATGAGCGAAGTGGAACTGTATCTCATCGATGAGGGCGAGAACTGCACTCTCTACACCCTGCAATTCCTCCGTGACGCAGAGACTGAATTTGAGAAGTTTGTCTCAAAATTCATCAACGACTCGGATTACAGCGAAGATTATACCCGTATCGCAGCAATTGTCAGCCGGATTGCCCGAACAGGTGCTCTCGAACGTTATTTCCGGCGCGAGGGACGTGAATCTGACTCTGTGGTTGCGCTGCCGGTCTTGAGTTCAAAACTTAGACTCTATTGCCTTCGCCTTTCCGATCAAATCCTCATTCTTGGTAATGGTGATGTCAAGAAGACAAGAACCTATGAGGAAGACTCGAAGTTAAAGGCTTACGTCATGACCTTGCAGAAGTTTGAGAAACTTCTTAAGCAGAGAGTAGAAGATGGCTCCGTCGCCATTACCGAATCGATAATTGAAACCGACAATATTTTTGAGTTATGAAACGCACAGCCAAATCTCTCAAAGAACTTCTCGGTCCGATTCCCGAGTCCACTATGAAAGAAACCGAACTTTCATTTGAAATTTCGGACCGCATCTATTTTCTTATGACCGAGCGAGGCCTGTCCAAAAAACAATTCGCGGATGCGCTCGGTCGCCGTCCGAGCGAGATAACAAAATGGCTCAGCGGTCAACATAATTTCACGATTGCCACCCTCGGAATGCTTTCCTCGTTTTTCGGGCAACCGATTGTAACCGTGGGCTGACACGATCCGTATGAGAAACCGGCAAGTAGGTGGGGATTGATTGAAATAACCCGCATCCCGAGCCAGGATTTTGCAGACTACGCCGAGGTTCTAAAACTTCGGCGCCTTTTCATTTTTAGATGTCGACGGAATTAAGTTAAAAATAGGGGTTAATTCTTAAATAATGCAAAAGGGGGAGAAATTATCGGCTTGAATTATAAAAATTGTTGTAAGTTTGCATTTAAATGCGAATGAACCTGAAATTGTGTTCCGTTGCAGGGAGGGTTCGTCGCGTCCAATCAACTCAAAAACATCATTATCATCCATTTTATTCTCTGCAAAAACAGAAACCTAAAATAAAAACAATGCAGTAACCATGAAAAAACAGCTATTTTTACTGTTCTTTTCCCTCCTTGCCCTGGTTAGCCAGGCCCGGACAGTGACCGGTACGGTCACCCAGGCCAGCGACGGCGAACCTGTCACGGGAGCTTCGGTCGTTGTCAAGGGGCTTCCCGGCGGGGCGGTCACCGACATCGACGGTCATTACACAATTAACGTACCGGATGGAAAAGACGTCCTTTCGTTCTCGTTCGTGGGCATGAAGCCCGTCGACGTGCGCATCAACGGCCGCTCCGTTGTGGATGTGGTTATGGAAGAAAACTCCGAAGTTCTGTCGGAAGTGGTCGTAACGGCTATGGGACAGAGCCAGGAGAAATCTAAACTTAACTTCTCCGTGCAGGAGCTTCGCAGCGACGACGTCACCGCAGGCCACACGGCAAACTTCGTGAACTCCCTTCAGGGTAAGGTTGCCGGTCTCCAGGTGAGCACCGCCGGTGGTTCGCCCAACTCTGCTTCGCAGATTATCGTGCGCGCCATTTCGTCGGTCAACAACAGCCAGAGCAACGAACCGCTGTTCGTTGTCGACGGCATGCCTATCCGTGGCGGCGGTTCTTCGATGGCGGACCTCAACCCCAACGACATTGAGAGCATGAGCGTGCTCAAAGGTGCTGCCGCATCGGCTCTCTACGGTCAGGAAGGCGCCAACGGCGTTATCCTCATCACCACCAAGGGCGGCAAGGACGGCAAAGTCTCCGTGACTTTCAACGGCGGCTGGGAGTGGAGCCACGTGCTTCGCACTCCTAAAATCCAGGACACCTACCTGGCCGGTGCGGCCGGCTTCTACACCACCAACGCCACCGGTGGCTGGGGCCCCCGCCGTCAGGACAGCGACCCGTACTACAACAACCTCGACAACTTCCTCGGCACCGGCTTCATGCAGAAGTACGACCTGAGCGTTTCGGGCGGCAACGAGAAGTATTCAGCCTATGCCTCTGTGGGTTACATGGACAACCAAGGCGTTGTGCCCAAGGACTACAAGAAGCAGCTCAACGTCTTCGTAAAGGGTGAGTTCAACCCCTCCAAGCAGGTCAAGATTATGGTGAGCACGAACTTCGTCAACACCACCTCGCGCGCCTTCGGCAACTCGATGAGCACCATCTACGGCTGGGCCATCAACCGCGACATGGCCGACTACGCCCTGCCCAACGGCATGCCCAACTGGAGCAACCGCTACGACGCTTGGGACGAGCTTACCAACTCGCAGCGCCTCGGCGCCACCCTGTCGCCCTACTACGGCCGCTACATGGACTCCAGCCGCAGCGAAGGCACCCGCGTCATCGCCAACGGCTCCATCAGCTATGAGCCCATCCGCAACCTTACCTTCACCGGCAAGGTGAACTACGACGTTTCGAACAGCTCGTACGACAGCTACACCCGTCCGCGCTACACCCTGAGCGACTTCATCCTCGATGAAAACGGCGAGCTCGAAAGCTCCCTGCTCGAAGAATACCACGGCCGCATGGGTACCTACAACTACAGCCCCAGCCGCGGCGAACGCGTCACCGGCCAGCTCCTTGGCAACTACTACTGGGAAATCAACCAGGACTTTAACCTCAACTTCTTCGTCGGCGGCGAATACTCGATGACCAAGGGTACATCGGGCAACTTCGGCGGCAAGCACTTCATGCTCGACGGCGACTACTACTCGTTCAACAACCTCGACAAGCAGTACTTCGGCGTAGGTACGGGCGACTACCAGCTTACCCTCAACCACAGCAAGAAGAACAAATACGGCTACTTCGGCGAAATCCGCTTCGACTACAACAAAATCATCCAGATTTCGGCAACCGGCCGTATCGACGGTTCGTCGACCCTGAAGCAGGTCAAGAGCCACTACTGGTATCCCTCTCTCACCGGCGGTGTTATCTTCACCGAGCTCTTCAAGATTCGCTCCCAGATCTTCAACTACGGTAAAATCCGCGGCAACTGGGCAAAAGTGGGTAAGGACGCGCCTCAGAACGTGTTCTCCGACAACTACAAGCAGTGGACCAACTTCCCCGACGGCGGCTTCGGCGTAAACCCGACCCTGTCGAAGGCCATCTGGCTGGAGCCTGAGATGACCGGCTCGTGGGAAATCGGCGCCGACCTGCGCTTCTTCAACAACCGCACTCGCCTGGACCTTGCCTACTACAACACTACGGTCGACAACCAGATCGTGACCGTGCGCGTTTCGCCTTCGTCCGGCACCATCCTCCAGACCCGAAACGAGGGTACCATCGAGAACAGCGGTATTGAAGCCACTCTTACTCAGGAGATTCTCCGCAGCAAGGACTTCCAGTGGACCGCTACCGTCAACGTTTCGCACAACCGCGGTCGCCTCAAGAGCCTTCCCGAGGGCGTCAGCGAAATCACCAACGGCCAGTACGGCGATATCTTCCCGTCGGCTTACGTAGGTCAGGCCACTACCTCGCTCTCCGGTATCGACTACCAGCGCGACCCCAACGGAAACGTCATCATCGACGCCAACGGCTACCCCGTGCTCTCGCCCAAGAAGGACACCTTCATCGGCAACCGCGAACCTGACTGCCTGATCGGCCTGAGCTCCACCTTCACCTGGAAGGACCTCTCGCTGGGCTTCCTGCTCGACGGACGCATCGGCGGCGACGTGGCAAACATCACCGGCCGCAGCCTCTACAGCAACGGTATGAGCGCCCAGCTGGCCAAGTACCGCAACCACAAAGTGATATTCAACGGCGTTGTCGACAACGGCGACGGCACCTACAGCCCCAACACCACTCCGGTCATCCTCGACCAGAGCACCGTCAACAACTACGTATACTCCGTATCGTCGAACTTCATCGAAGACGGCAGCTACCTGCGTCTTAGCTACGTCACCGTGGCTTACGACTTCTCCAACCTTATGCGCCGCCTGGGCAGCCGAAACCCCATCAAGGGCATGAAGCTGTCGTTCACCGGCCGCAACCTCTTCCTCCTCACCAAGTACTCCGGAGCCGACCCGCAGGTTATGCCCTCCGCTTCCGGCGGTACAGGCGCTATGGGCATCGACAACTATTCCGTGCCTTCCATGCGCTCCTACAACATCAATCTTAACGTCACCTTCTAACCCGGACCTCCCATGACTCTCAATAAAATAAAACTCATGGCGATGGGCGCAGTCCTCGCCCTGGCAGGAACCGCGTGCGACGACGTACTGGTTGAAAACGTCAACCCCGACGCCGCTCACGCCAACACTGCCGAACTCGGTCTGCCGGTGCTCGTGTTCTACGCATCTCAGATCAACTACGACCACGCCGAGTACAACGTATATCTCTCCCAGTGCCTTACCACCATGAGCAAGGCTACCAAAGGCACTTACCCCTACAAGGAAGGCTGGGAGTTCCTGAGCGTTAACCGCCACCCGCAGTGGCGCCGCCACTTCTACGACATCGGCGTGAACGGCAACGAGCTCATCACCAACAGCCAGAACCTCGGTTCGCCCAACTACGAGCTCATCGCACGCACCATCAAGCTGATGAGTACTCAGCTCACCACCGACGCATGGGGCGACATACCCCGCTCCGAAGCATACCTGAGCAATTCGCCCCACTACGACACCCAGGCCTCCATCTACGCATGGATGCTTCAGGAAGCCGACGACCTGCTGGCCATGTACAACGACCCGGCTATCGCTCAGAGCGAAGGCAACCACCGCATCACCAACAAGATGGACCGCATCTACTCCGGCGACCTCAACAAGTGGAAAGGCCTCGTGCAGGCTGTCAAGGCCCGTATCCTTCTGCGCAACGTGCCCAACGTAGACCGCAGCCCCGCCACCCTCAACAAGATCAGCGAAGCCGCACAGGCCGCCATCGACACCTGGCGCTCCGGCGACCTCCTCTACGGCAGCTGGTTCGGCAACGAGCCCCGCTACTACTACGTTCAGGACGGCATCGGCGAATCCGTCAACCCCTGGTCGGCCGCTCAGCCCACCATCAACTCCTGGGAGAGCCGCGCCAACCTACTCACCTCGGCAGTGCCCTCCAAGTTCTTCATGCAGGACTGCCTCGGCGTGATCGAGCCGGGCAACGAAACCAAGCAGGGCTACTACGACAAGGACAACGGCTACGGCTCCGACCCGCGCCTGATGCTGCTCTTCCAGCCCCAGGAAGGCCCCGTCTCCGCTTCCAACGACTCCAAGCGCGTCATGCTCCGCTATCTGGAGAACAACATCGGCGCCGGCGCAACCTACAAGCAGACCCACTTCCCGAACCTCTACTGCGGTGCATACGCCGCCGCAACCGGCGCATACAACCCGCTGTTCACCATGGAAGAGCTCTACTTCATCAAGGCTGAGGCCCAGTACTGGCTCGGCAACAAGGTAGAGGCCTGCGCACTGGCCAAGGAAGCCACTCAGTGGAACATTCAGCGCCACCTCGACCGCTTCCTCGAAGACAACACCTATTATCCCGAGGATAAGTGCGTGGCCGCCCTTGAGCGCTTTAAAGATCGTGCCCAGGAGCGCTTTGAGAACCTCCAGAAGTCCTTCCTCGAAAACGAAGGCACCGGCCGCTGCAAGCCGGCTTCCGAAGTCGGTCAGAAGCACTACTTCTTCGATGCCTCCAATTACTCCCTCTACGACCTGATGACCCAGAAGTACATCGCAATGTACATGCAGCCCGAGCAGTGGACCGACATGCGCCGCTACCACTACTCCAACAACCGCAACGGCTACGGCATCGGCGACGCCCAGGAAATCGTATACCCCACCCTGCGCCGTCCCTACAACCTCTACGCCGCTTACTGGATCGACGGTCTGAGCCAGGCCGAACAGGAAAACACCTGGATTCAGCGTCTCAACTACGACCCCGAAACCGAAGAGAAATACAACACCGCCGAACTCGAGCGCCTTGGCGCCTCCAAGAACCCGCAGTGGCTCCGCAAACCCATGATTTGGGCCGAAGCATACGGCGTGCGCACTTCTCTGACAGCAGAATAAACCCCACATCCAAGTTTATGGTCAAGCGGTCCGAGGTTTCTCTCCGCCCCATGACCGGCAACCGCAAACAAAAACAAAACACACGAATATGAAACTCCACATATCAGCAGCTCTCGCAGCAACGGCTCTCGCAGCCGCTCTGACCGGCTGCGCCAACCACGACCTCATCCCCGACATGGCAGAGGTCGGTCAGGCTGTGCCCACTGTGTACTGGGAAGTTGGGTCCACGGTGTGCAAGGCCGGTGAGTCCTTCACCTTCCAGGGCAAATACACCAACATACCCGGCCGCACTCCCCTGCGCAGCGAAGTATGGTACCAGATTCTGCGCGACGACAACGCTTCCGTAAGCGCCAAGCTGGGCGGCTCTTCGCTCAACTACACTCTGACGGTAGCCTCGCAGGATACCATGCGCTCCTATCAGTGCCACGCCTCCTACCCCCACCAGGACTCGTACTGGGACGGTCACCAGAACATCTTCACCGGCGAAGTGCCCGTCAGCCGCACTCTTGCCCCGGTCAGCTGGGTGGAGCCCGGCCAGTGGGACCAGGAACTCTTCAATTCCTACTATCCCGAAGGCTTCGCTGCCCAGTTTATGAACAAGGTATACGACTACCTCACCTCCGAGGAAACCGCCGACAGCTACTACAACGCTCTGCGCACCGTCTACCTGAACTATGAATTCACCAACGAGCAGTTCGCCGAAGTCGGCCTGCCCCAGCTCGACCTCAGCGGCGACGACCACGGCACCGCCAACAAATCCGACGCCTGGTTCACCACCTCCACCGCCAAGGACGACCTCATCACCGGCTACTACTCCGTGACCTACGATGAGAACGGCAAAGCTCAGTTCGTCGAATATCCCATCGACTACGTTGCTCCCGAAGGCTTGATGATCTACCCTGTCTACAAGTCGTGCGAATGGGTGTTCTGCCGCTACGACGACAACACCGGCGGTATCGTTTCGACCGTTCGCGCCGAATGGCTGCCCAAGTTCCGAACCCTCATCCAGAAGATTCCCTTCAAGGAATGGATCTACGACTCCTCCAACGCCGTCTACAAGGTTGAGTTTACTCGCAACTACAGCCTGGAGGCCCAGTTCCGCTCCTACGACAAGGACAGCGACCGTCTGAACGACCCCAACGCTCCCGAGTACGAGGGCATCACCTCCAAGACCGACCTCAAGACCATCAGCATCAACTAATAAGACAGTACTATCATGAAAATATTCAGAAATATTGCTCTGGCTTTCGCCGCAGGTGCGATGGTGACCGGCTGCGTGGATAAGGAAGTGGACGAATCCTTCTTCCCCAATCCCGAAGTGGACTTTACCTACAACGTTGCCGGCGACGAATACCCCTACGACTTCTACGTTGTAAGCACCATCCAGTTCAACAACACCTCGAGCGCCTCCGGCAACTTCACCTGGGACTTCGGCGACGGCACAACCTCCACCGAGGTCAGCCCGACCCACAAGTACGAAAGCGCCGGCACATACCGCGTGCGTCTCACCCACGACACCAAGGGCACCCGCGAGTACCCCATCCTCATCTACGACATCACCCCGGTGCTCTCGATGGCTTCCTGCTCCACGGAAACCGTTGAGTTCAACAACTCCACCGTTACCTTCTCTCTCGAGCTCCCCAACCCTGAGAACCTCCCCGTGCGCTACGAGTGGACCTTCCCCGAAGGCACCGTCTATGAGGACGGCACCGACGCTACTACCTTCGTAGGCACCTCCGACTCCGAGGGCAACATAGAGTACCCGGCTCCGGTGAAATTCAAAAACATCGGTTCGCAGACCGTCAACCTGCGCACCTACTTCGACACCACCGGCGAGAACCGCCGTCTCAACGACGTGGCTTTCAATGTGCAGGTCGGCCTAATCGAGCCCGCGCCCACACTGTACTACGCCGTGCGCAACGGCAACATCAAGGCCCTCAAGCTCGTCGACAACCTTCCCGCCGGCACCAAGCTGCTGCCCTTCGACATGGGTGTTGCTTCCGGCGCCACTGTCTTCAACATCCTCTACGCCGATGTCGACGCTCAGAACGAAGAAGGCGAAATGGTCAAGGAAGGCTGGATCTACATCCTCGACGCCGGCAAACAGTACTACTACGTCAACGATGAGAACGGCGTGCTCGGCGACGGCAAAATCAACGTTATGCGTACCGACGGCACCAACGTCAACACCATGATTACCAACGTTGGCGGTGCTGCCTTCCTCGATCCGTTCATCGGCTGCGTCTACGGCGACAAACTCTACTACACCGACCGCAACACCGGCTGCTCCGCAATCGAACTCAAGACCCGCGGCGCCGTGCAGGGCAAGAAGAGCTCCACCGAACGCGACAGCTACGTATGGCAGAACAACACAATCCCCTACTACGGACGTCCTCTGGGCTACGGCTCTATTTCCAACGGCCTCTGGCGCGACTCCGACGGCTGGTGGTGGTGGGGTAAGAAGTACAACGGCAACTGCATCGTTCGCTTCAAAGACTCCCATATCTACAACACTCAGGCCGATGCCGACGCTGCCGCATCGCCCGCTCCCGTGGTGCTCAACGGCGCTGTGTTCAGCACTTTCGCCATCGACGACGTCAACAAGGGCCTCTACATCTGGGAACGCATCCCCAAACCCGGCTTCAAGGCCTACAACCTGCCCGCCGCCAACGGCTCGCTGCTGTCGACCGAAAATCCCATTGCATACATCGCAATGGACGCCGACCCCGTCAACACCACCGACGCCGAAGGTCTGCTCACCACCCAGATGGCTGTCGACAAAACCAACGGCCGCGTTTACTTCTGCTTCCGTCCCGCTCCCGGCAGCACCGACTACGCCGCAGGTATCTACTACTACGATCCCGCCGACACCAAGCTCCACAAGTACGGCGAGACCAACGACGCCGGTACTGGTATAACCATCAACCCCAACCCCACCAAGCTCTTCTAAGAGCCGGCTGAGGTTTCGAAAAATACCCGGAAGGGCCGGCCCGACGGCCGGCCCTTCTTTTCAATAAGACATCTTGTCAAATAGACAAAATGACATCTTGTCAAAATGAAAAATTGACCAAACTAACCAGCTGAAAATGAAAAAACTTCTACTCTCTCTGCTTCTTGCGGTTTCGGCTCTGGGATGCTACGCCGGCGGCGAGGACGTGATGCGCGAGCACCGCGCCATTTGGTTCAGCCCCATGCTGAGCTCGACCTGGCCCGGCGGCCGCATTACCGAATCCGGCGCTGCAAGCTCCCGCCGGCAGCTCACCACCTACCTGACGCGCCTGCAGAGCCACGGCATCAACACCCTCTACTTCCACGTCCGCGCTCACTGCGACGCCACCTATGAGTCGTCTTTCGAGCCTTGGTCGTCGGCCGTAGGCGGCTCCAGAGGTACCGCCCCCGGCATCGACCCCTTCGGCACCTTCATCGAGGTTGCCCACAGCCTCGGTATCGAGGTCTACGCCTGGGTCAACCCCTACCGCTACTCCTCGGGGGGCAGCTACGGCGAAGGCGAGCGCAACTACGAAAACTCGCACCCCGAGTGGCTTATGAGCGCACCCGACCAGAAAATTCTCAACCCCGGTCTCCCCGAAGTGCGTCAGCGCGTGGTCGACGTATGCTCCGAGATAGCCACTAAGTACGACATCGACGGACTCATCTTCGACGACTATTTCTACCACAGCTCCATCGGCCTCTCCATGGACCGCGACCTCTGGCAGGCATATAAAGACGCCGGTGGCACCCTCAGCCAGGCCGACTGGCGCCGCGAAAACGTCAATATGATGGTTCGCGACGTCCGCGACGCCGTCAAGGCCGCCCGGCCCTACGCCGTGTTCTCCATCGGTCCGGCCGGTCGCATCTCGCCCGACAATATCGCCTCCTATGGCCTCACCCCAGGCCCTTACGGCGATATGAACTACACCGGCCTCTACGCCGACCCCATCTACTGGCTCAGCCAGGGCTGGCTCGACTTCCTCTCGCCCCAGGTCTACTGGCACAGCTATTTCGACAAGCTCACCGACTGGTATTCGGTGGCCGTGCCCCATTTCAACCGCCATCTCTACACCTCCGTCGACTGCTCGCGCCTGAGCGGCAACGCCTCCGAGTATATCCGCCAGATAGAGTATATGCGCTCCCACGTTCGCCCCAACGAAAGCGGCGTGGTCTTCTTCGACTACGGCGCGTACACCAACTACCGCGAAGTATACCACGGCAAGAATACCCGCTTCGGCGAAATCCTGCGTGCCGAAACCTTTGCCTGGAACGCCCTGTCGCCCATCCACCACTGGCGCACCGATGCCGTCGACCGTCAGGTGGGACCCGTTGTGCGTGCGGGCAATACCCTCAGCTGGACGGCACCCGAAGGCGCCGGCGCCGACAGCCGCCGCTACGCCCTCTACCTCCTTCCGGAGGGCGCCGACCGCGCCGCCTTTGCCTGCCAGCCGGAATACCTCGTGCAGGCCGTCTACGGCGAGAGCTACGAGATACCCTCCGACGCCGAGGCCGGCACCTATGCTGTGGCCGTCTACGACCGCTTCAGCAACCTCCACGGCGCCCGCTTCGAGGGCTCCTCTACCCTCACCCCCGGCGTTGCACCCACGGGCCTCAGCGCAGGCACCACCACATCGCTGGGTCGCCTGAGCTGGGCACACGCCGAAGCTGCCCGCTACCAGGTTGAAATATCCGCCGACGCTTCGTTCAGCGCCCTTCTGGGCGTCGGCGAGACCTTCGACGATGAAATTCCCGTCGCCGACGTCGCCGACCTCTCAGAGGGCACGGAATACTTCTGGCGCGTCAAGGCATATGCCGCCGACCACACCATGGCCGTTTCCGGCGCAAGCACCGTGGCCGTCGAGGCCTTCACCGTTACGGCTCCCACCGCCGGGGCAAACGACCTCAGCACCACGCCCGCCATAAGCTGGACCAACGCCGGCGCCGGCGCCTCGTATACCCTCGAGATAGCCGACGCCGAGGACTTTACCTCCGTCGCCTACAGCGTCACCACTGAGGCAACCACCCTCACCGTGCCCGCCAAGACGCTGAGCACCGGCCGCCGCTACTGGGTGCGCGTAACGGCCACCATAGGCAATTCGTCGGCAACGGCCCGGACTGTGCAATGCGCTACCGCCGACCGTTCCGACTACACCGCCCCGGCCATAGTGAGCCCCGGCGCCGACGGCGTAACCCTCCATGCCGACGAGTGCATCGTCATCGCTCCCTGGGAGGGCATGACAAACGCTTATGTCGAAATTTCCGCAAGCGAGACCTTCCCCACCCGAAGCACCTTCAAGCAGACCCTGAGCGGATTCGCAACGGAGTCGAAAGCCATGGCCGACGTCAAAATCTCGTCCAAAGCTCTGGTGAGCGGTAATACTTACTACGTGCGCGTTCGCGGCGGCTACAGCCTGCAGAGTGCAAGCGGCGTCAAGTACACCGACTACGGCACCCCGCGCAGCTTCGTCTACTCCGACCAAGCCGGCGTCATAGCACCCGAAACCGATGCCGAAATCCGCATCGACGCCGCTGCCGTGCTCCATCTGCCCGCGCCGGCGCCCGCCGCTGTCTACGACCTGACCGGTCGCACCGTCTACAGCGCTCCGGCGGCCTCCAGCCACGTCCTGAGCCACCTCCCGGCCGGCGTCTACATCGTCCGCACGAACAATACCACCCTCAAATGGGTTAAATAAGCAAAGAAGTAATCGAAAAAACGGCGTCTACCGTGCGTTGGCTTCGGGTAGACGCCGTCTTTTTAAGCACGTTTTTTGTAAAAAATGAAACTCAGAATCAGCATCGTTCTTGCATCCTTTGTTGTCTTGCTGGCTTCGTGCGCCGGAAAGGGCTACGACGCGGCCGAATGTAACGAACTCTCCATAAAAATTGAACGCCGCGACTCCCTGACGCAGCACGACTACCGCATGATGATCGACCAGAGCGAGCAGATTCTCAAATATCTCGTCGACCGCAGCTCCACCCTCGAAGAACTGCCGCCCGACGAGCGCTACCCCGCTTACCGTGAACTCCTTGCCGACCCGGAGTACATGGAGCGATTCAGCTACCTCTTCACCTTGGGCAGCGCACTCTACCAAGCCGACGAAAGCGGACGCCTCGACGCCGCCAATGCCGAGCGCTACGTCGCCCTCGACGACTACAACACCCGCTTCGCCGAAATCACCGACCGGATGTGATCCGCCGGAGGAAAATGTAAAATGCCCCAAGGAGGGCGAGCTTCCGGCTCGCAAGCCGCGAAAGGGTCCCTCTAAGCTATTGTGAGAGAACCCGGTATGGGTTCTTTTTCATTAGTTTAGGTTGTTTTTTCGCAGTAGATATGGAGTGACGGCTTCAGCCGTCACCGCCCCGCGCCGGCCGCCGTCTTTTCGCCGTAAATATGGAGTGACGGCTTCAGCCGTCACCGCCCCCCGCCGGGCGCCGTCTTTTCGCCGTAAAAGGATGCAATTTTCTGCCATTTTTTCCCTGGATGCATTTTTCGCCATTTTCCCTGAGGGCACTTTCGCGGCTTCCGAGCTTGCGGCTCGCCCTTCTTAGGCCTTTTGATGCTCTCGGGAGTGTTTCGGGAGCGGTTATTAATTGTTAAACATTGTAAAATGTTTGGGAGGATTGGGAAATTAAAGCTAAATTTGCAGCCGTTACGCAAGAAAAAAAGGCTTGCTGACGCTCAAAAGTGATTCAAAACCAATACTAAACCAATTAAGTAAACCATGAAAAAGTTTTACTTTGCTTTACTGGCAATGATAATTGCCGCAACCGCCTTCAGCGCGGACGCAGCCACGGTGTACTTCAAAAACACCGTAAGCTGGGAAACCGTAAAAGTTCATTACTGGGGATCTTCCAATACTGACTGGCCCGGCAATGCCGGCACCCTCGTAGAAGGCACAACTGACGTATGGTCTTTTAACCTTCCCGAAGGAACAACCGGTCTCGTATTCAACAACAACGGCGCCGGCGAGCAGACTGTTGACGTCACTGAAATCGTAGACGGCCACATCTATACTCCGACTGGTGCGAACAAGTATGGCGTTACCCACACCGAATACACTCCTGGTGAACAGCCCGAGCAGCCTGTAGAGGAAACCGCAAAGGTATATTTTGTTGGCGACCTTATGGGCGATTGGACCCCCAACGAAGCCAAACAGCTCAAACTCGACAAAGAAACCGGCCTCTACACTCTTACCATTGCAAACGCCAACCTCGAAACCGGTAAAGAATTCAAAGTGGTTGTAAATGGTAAGTGGCTCCGCGCAGAAGCCGACCAGATTGCCGTTAATACCGAGTATGTTCTTTCTGAACGTAACGGCAACATGACTCTTGCTGAAGCAATTACCGGCAACGTAACTATTACATACAACGCCGAAGACGGCAAATTCAAAATCAGCGTTCAGTCCGAAGAACCGGTACAGCCCGAAGAAACTGTTGAAAAGATATTCACCGTGTTCTTCGACAACACCGCCAACTGGGAAAAAGTAAATGTTTGGATTTGGGAAAACAGCGGCGCCAACCTGTTTGCAAATTGGCCCGGTGAAGAGGTAACCACCAAAGTAAACGTCGATGGCAATGACCTCTACGCATACAGCTTCAAGCACGATGTGACTTCCAAGACCCAGATGATGATTATCTTCAACGATGGAAACGCTCAGACCGGCGACTTCAGTCTTGTAAACAAGGGTATCTACACCAACGAGGGTCACACCGGAAATATCCACGAAGGTGCAGCCGTAGCAGTGAGCAGCCTCTCCGAAGGCATCGTCGTAGCCCAGGGCAACATCAGCGGCGAGACCACCGAAAAGACCTTCAAGCTCACTGTGACCGCTCTGCCCCACCACACCGCTCACTACGTGGTAATTCCCGAAAGCGCAGCTTCTCTGGCTCCCGCCCGCGAAGGCGCTGAGTACACCGCAGTTGAGAACGTTGAAATTGAGCTGCCCACTGGCGCCGGCACAATCCAGTTCTACAGCCACGACGGCGAGAAATTCTCCCAGCCCACCACCTACTCCTACAACATCGCACTCGACACCACCGGTATCGAAGGCGTTGAGGTAGAGAACGGCGCAGCTGCCGAGTACTTCAACCTGCAGGGCGTACGCGTTGCCAACCCGACCGAAGGCCTCTACATCGTACGCCGCGGCAACACCGTCACCAAGCAGTACATCCGCTAATCCGCAATAACGGCATACCGCATCAAAATCCCTGCTCCGGCCTCGGAGCGGGGATTTTTTTGTGGGGGACGCGGAAAATATGTATTTTTGCAAAAGAAACCAAAAACCCGAAAATGCAGACCAAGCATAACGATGTGCGCGCCTCTATGGAGCGCATCTTAGAGGCGGAGAGTCGCGCCATAGCGTCCATTCCGATTACCGATGCCTACGAGGCGGCCGTAGAGGCCATTGTGGAGCATGTTCACCGTCGCGGCGGCAAGCTTGTCACTTCCGGCATGGGCAAAGCGGGCCAAATAGCTATGAACATAGCGACGACGTTCTCCTCGACGGGTACGCCGGCCGTCAATCTGCACCCGAGCGAGGCTCAGCACGGCGACCTGGGCGTTGTTCAACCCAACGACATCGTGCTTCTGGTGAGCAACAGCGGCAAGACGCGCGAGATTCTCGAACTTATCGAGCTGCTGCATGGTTTATACCCCGGAATGCCCACAATAGTGATTACCGGGGCGGCGGGGAGTCCGCTGGCCGAGGCCGCCGACATAGCGCTGCTCACGGGCGGGGCGCCGGAGGTGTGTCCGCTGGGCCTGACTCCGACCACGAGCACGACGATGATGACCGTAATCGGCGATGTGCTGGTGGTCAACGTGATGGAGCGCATAGGCTTTACGCGCAGCGACTATGCCCTGCGCCACCACGGCGGCTATCTGGGCATGGCCTCCCGCAAAGAACTTTAAGAAGGGTCGAATATGAAAATTATAGCCATAGGCGAAATCAACATAAATCTGAGCGCCACCGAGGGCGGCTTCGGCAGCCTGCCGGGCGGCCTGATAGCGCGCGCAGCGGCCATTCTGGGCCGTATGGGCTTCGCGACGGCAATGGCCTCGGATGCCGGCAGCGATATTCCGGGCGATATGGCCGTTGGAGCCCTCAGCGAGGCCGGTGTGGACACTCACAGCGTCGACCGCTTCACCGAGGGCCGCACCGCACTCAATATTTTCTCGGGGCTGACGGGTGCTCCGACTCGCTACGACGCCTATCCCGAGGAGGCTTTCGACATAGTGTGGCCCCGCATCGACGAGGGCGACATAGTTGTCTTCGGCGGCCATTATGCCCTCGACGGGCGCATGCGGCTGCGCCTGGCGCGCCTGCTCAGCCACGCCGCCGAGCGCAAGGCCGTGCTGGTCTATGTGCCGGCCTATTCCTCGGCGCTGGAGCCGCGCATAACGCGCGTTATGCCCGAAATACTCGAAAATCTGGAGACGGCCCACCTTGTGGTGACCACCACCGCCGACCTTGCCACCATCTTCGGCACCGACAACTCGGCCGGCTGCTTCGCCGACCGCGTGAGCTTCTACTGCCGGTCGCTGGTCAACATCGACGCCGGCTGCCACCGCCTGGAGTACTTCGCCGGCAAGGAAGTAACCTCCGCGGCCACCGGAGGGTCGCCTTGCGAGTCGCTTCTCTGGCAGGCCGGCGCACTGGCCGGCCTGATAGGAGCGCTGGCGGCCCACGCCGTCACGCCGGAGGCTCTGGACGCCCCCGGCGAAGGCCTGCGAACCGACATCCTCGAGGCCATGGTGCGCTCGGGCGCCGAAGCCGCCGCCGAAGCGCCGTCCTGGCAGCTGGCCGTACGCCCCGTTTAACGAATCAAAAACCACCCAAGAATATGTCCACCAAACCCCAATCTCCCCTTACCCCCTTCCCCAAAGCACGCGACATGCGCGTGGCCGTAGTGCGCACGCTGTGGAACAGCCACATCACCTCCGCCCTCGAAAGCGGCGCGCTGACCACCCTGGCGGCCGCCGGCATAGAGCGCGACATGATCGACACCTTCGAGGTGCCGGGCGCCGTAGAACTCACTTTTGCAGCCTCCTCGCTCATCGAAACGGGGCTCTACAACTCCGTGATAGTGCTGGGCTGCGTGATTCGCGGCGGCACGCCCCACTTCGACTATGTCTGCCAGAGCGTTACGCAAGGCATCACGCATCTCAACGCCGACTGCGACATCCCGGTGATTTTCGGTGTGCTCACCGTCGACACCGAGCAGGACGCCCTCGACCGCGCCGGCGGCAGTCTGGGCAACAAGGGCTCGGAAGCCGCCCAGGCCGCTCTGCTGATGTACGACTTCACCGAGCGCGTGGCCGACCTCTGACTTGCCGGAGAACACTTGCGCGGGGCCGTGCGTTTTAAAACGTGAGGAGGTTGCCTGTTGCACCCCCTCCTGAAAACGCATACAAACATGGCAAACACGCAAAAAAAGAATTCCGGACTGTGGGTCTGGATAGTGATAGCACTCATCGTGGCCGCTCTGGTAGTGGCAACACTGTTCTACATAGGCTGGTTCGATACCAACACGCACGTCGATTCGCTCAACGGCGACAACGTAATGGACCAGTACACCATCGAGGAAACCAACGCCAATGCCCCCGGCGAAGCCGACTGGCAGAACGCCGACCACCGCAACCTCGACGAGGTGATAACCGAACCGCAAACCAACCAATGAAACAATTCCTATGGGCAGCGCTGACCCTTGTGGCAGCGGCCGCCTGCACATCCGGAGCCCGCGACGCGGATGCTTCCAGCCTCCAGAAGGCCGAATATGCCTTCAGCGAGGGGCGCTACGCCCGCTCGCAGGCCATATGCGACTCCTTGGTGCTGGGCAACCAGTTCGGGCGCCTCAACGTCGACGAGCTATGCCGCCTGTCGATGCTCTTTATGCGTCTTGGCGAGCAGAACGGCGACGAGGGTGGCACCACGGCCATGGCCACACGCTGCCTGAGCGCGGCCTTTGAGCGCGACAGCGACTCCACCGTGACCATCATCCGCGCCATGCCCTCCGAAGACCGCAGCCGCGCCATGCTCCTTGCGGCGCTCAACGAGTCGGCGGCCACGGCATCGCCGGACTCTCTAATTATACCCGCCGACAGCATACCCGACAATGAACTCTGAAAGCTGGCAAGACCGCCTTGCCGCCCTACGCGGCACCATGGCTCCCGACCCGGAGCCGGAAACCACCGCCGAAGCCGCCGACGAGGCGCCGGCCTCGCCCTGGGCCGCCCAGAAGGGCCGTCTCGACATTATCCTCGACCGCAAGGGTCGCGCCGGCAAGAGCGCTACCATAGTCAGCGGCTTCACCATCGGCGACGATGCCGTTGCCGAGCTGGCCTCGCAGCTGCGGCGCAGCTTGGGCACGGGCGGCTCCAGCCGCGGCGGCGAAATCCTCATCCAGGGCGACCGTCGCGCCGACGTGCAGCGGCTGCTGACAGCCCGGGGGCTGAAATCGAGAATTGGTAATTGATAATCGGGATGCATCGCGATTCAACGGGATTTATCGCGATTTATGCCGATAGAGGGGATTTGGGGCTTTTTTTTAAGTTTTTTTGGGAGAAACGAAAAAAAAGCGTACTTTTGTAAAAATTTGCAATAGTATGGCAAACGACTTGACGGAGCAACTGACTCGCATAGGCCATAAAGCGGAGTTGCTGACCACAAGATATGGCATGCTTGTGCAGGAAATGCGACGCCTCAAGGAGAAACTCAGCGAGAGCGAGGCCCGCATACTGGCCCTGACGGGCGAGCTGGAGCGCAGCCGCCTCGAAGCGGAGCATCTGCGCCTTGCCGCCAACGTGTCGCCCACGCCGCAGTCGCTTCTGGAGTCGCGCGCCTTCGTTGCCAATTTGGTGCGGGAAATCGACGCTTGCGTCGACGACCTGATCAGAGATGTCTGAATCCCTTTCGATGAACGCAGACCCCGAACACAATATAACGATAAAAATAGCCGATGTAGAGCCGTTCAAGCTTCGCATCTCCCAAAGCGAAGAGGCCTTCTACCGGATGGTGCTTGAGAAGTTCAACACCAACGTAGACCGCTTCCGCTACGGGGCAGCTGCCGACAGCACGGCAGTGGCACTTTGCAAAGTTGGCATATACTACGCCACCATGCTCTACAAACGCACCCACCAGATAAACACGCAGGCCGAGCAGCTGCGCGCCTTTGAGGAACGCCTGGACAGCCTGCTGGAAGGAATGGACAATTAGGGCACCGAGACCCCGCCCGCTACTCTCTGCTCAGCGTACGCCGCCGCCACGCGCCGCCGCCTTGAGAGACCCCTACCCCCGCACCGCGCCGCCCCGGCGCACCGGCCACCGCCGCAACGGCGTGCCTGTGCTGCCTGTAAGGGCGTCTACGCCGGTGCGATTATTGTTTTTTCAACACCATTCCCGAATATGGTAACATACATCATCATCGGCATAGCACTGGCTATCCTTGGCGCCGCCGCCGGCGCCGCGCTGACCTTCTGGTCGCAGAAGCGCAACGCCAGCTCGCGCGCAAGCCTCATCATAGCCGAGGCCGAACGCGAAGCCGAGACCCTTCGCAGCAACAAAGTGCTGGAAGGCAAGGAAGAAGCCCTTCGACTGACTTCCGAAGCGGAGAAGCAGGCGCAGCAGCGCATGAGCCGCATACAAAGCACCGAGGCCAAGATGAAGCAGCGCGAACTGCAGCTAAACCAGCAGCAGAGCGAGAACCAGCGCACCCGCAACGAACTCGACGGCCTCCGCCAGAACCTCGACAACCAGCAGGCAGCCTTAGCCGCCCGAAGCACACAGGTCGACGAGATGCACGCCAAGGCCCAGAGCCTGCTTGAGCACATCTCCGGCATGAGCTCCGCCGAAGCCAAGGAGAAACTTATCGAGAGCCTCAAGGACGAGGCCAAGACAGCCGCCGCCTCCTATATCAACGACATCATGGACGACGCCAAGATGACCGCCAACAAGGAGGCCAAGCGAATCGTCGTTCAGAGCATTCAGCGCGTGGCCACCGAAACGGCCATAGAGAACTCGGTGACGGTGTTCCACATCGACTCCGACGAAATAAAAGGCCGCATCATAGGCCGCGAGGGCCGCAACATCCGCGCCCTGGAGGCCGCAACAGGTATCGAAATCATCGTCGACGACACTCCCGAGGCCATCGTGCTGAGCGGCTTCGACCCTGTACGCCGCGAAATAGCCCGCCTGGCCCTGCATCAGCTCGTTGCCGACGGCCGCATCCATCCGGCTCGCATAGAGGAGGTAGTGGCCAAGGTTCGCAAGCAAATCGAGCAGGAGATTATCGAAACCGGCCAGCGCACCTGCATCGACCTGGGCATCCACGGACTGCATCCCGAGCTCATCCGCATGGTGGGCAAGATGAAATATCGCTCCAGCTACGGCCAGAACCTGCTGCAGCACTCGCGCGAAACGGCTAACCTCTGTGCCGTGATGGCCTCCGAGTTGGGCCTCAACCCCAAGAAGGCCCGCCGCGCCGGCCTGCTGCACGACATCGGCAAAGTGCCGGACGAAGAGCCGGAGCTGCCCCACGCACTGCTGGGCATGAAGCTTGCCGAGAAGTACAAGGAAAAGCCCGAAATATGCAACGCCATCGGCGCCCACCACGACGAGATAGAGCAGAGCAGTCTGCTGGCCCCGATAGTGCAGGTGTGCGACGCCATCTCGGGCGCCCGTCCCGGTGCGCGCCGCGAAATAGTCGAGGCATACATCAAGCGCCTCAACGACCTGGAGCAGCTTGCGCTGAGTTATCCCGGCGTGGTTAAGACCTACGCCATCCAGGCCGGCCGCGAACTCCGCGTCATAGTAGGCGCCGACAAAATCGACGATGCCGAAACCGAAAAGCTCTCCGCCGAAATAGCCCGCCGCATCCAGGACGAGATGACATATCCCGGTCAGGTCAAAATCACGGTAATACGCGAAACGCGTTCGGTGAGCTTCGCCAAATAATACCGGCCTATGAGCAGCGAAAAAGAGGACAACGCCCTGCGGAGTCCCGCACCTGCCGGCGAGACGGAAGGCTGCGGCAATTGCTGCGGCGGCTGCGGAAAGGGCGGCGGCTGCGACGACTGCAGCCGTGCCAAGCTCCACAGCTTCGACTATCTGGCCGACATTCCCGGCGGCTTCGCCCGAAGCGACTACGTCGAGGTGCAGTTCAAAAACACTCGCAAGGGCTACTACCGCAACACCACCAATCTGCCCCTTGAGGTCGGCGACCTGGTGGCCGTCGAAGCCTCGCCGGGCCACGACATCGGCACCGTCACTCTTATGGGCGTGCTGGCCGAGCTCCGCGCACGCAAGGCAAGTTCGCGGGCCCGCGACGCCGCCGAGGTGCGCCGGGTATTCCGCAAGGCCAAGGGCGTCGACATCGAGAAATACAACGAAGCCCGTGCCCGCGAGGAGGACACTATGATCCGGGCGCGCAAGATAGCCGAAAGCCTCAAGCTGAATATGAAAATCGGCGACGTCGAGTATCAGGGCGACGGCAACAAGGCTATTTTCTACTATATCGCCGATGAGCGCGTCGACTTTCGCCAACTCATCAAGATACTGGCCGACACCTTCAAGGTGCGCATCGAGATGAAGCAGATCGGTGCGCGCCAGGAGGCGGGGCGCATAGGCGGCATAGGGCCGTGCGGACGACCGCTGTGCTGCTCGCTGTGGATGACCAACTTCGTGAGCGTGAGCACATCGGCGGCCCGCACGCAGGACATCTCCATGAACCCGCAGAAACTGGCCGGCCAGTGCGCCAAGCTTAAGTGCTGTCTCAACTTCGAGGTGGATGCCTACGCCGAGGCCACCAAACGCATGCCTCCGCGCGAGGTGCGTCTGGAGACTGCCGACGCCACCTTCTACCACTTCAAGAGCGATGTGTTCAACCGCACGGTGACCTACTCGTCGGACAAGAACATGGCGGCTAATCTGGTGACACTGAGCGCCGAACGCGTATTCGAGATTATCGCCCTCAACAAGGCCGGCGAAAAGCCCCTCAGCCTCATCCCCGAAAGCGAGAAGGCTCCCAAGCCCAAGGCCGAGTTCGGCGACATCCTCGGCGACGGCGACCTGACACGCTTCGACCGCAAGAAGAAGAAAAAACGCCCGGCCAAGCAGGGCGGCAACTCCGACCGCGGCCAAAGCAATCGCCCTGAGAAGGCCCAGGGTCGGCACACCGCCGAGGGTGCCCAGCAAAACGGCGCCCCCGCCGACAACAACAAGGGCGGCCAGCGCCGTCGCGGCGGCAAAGGCGCCCACCGCAAGGGCGGCCAGCAGGACAAACCCAATTCGTCGCGAAGCAATGAAGGCTCTTGAACTGCTTGCCGTAGCGGCCCTGACAGCTCTTGCCGCCACGAGTTGCGGAGTGGATATGGACAGCCATGCCCGCGCGGCTTTCTTCGGCCGGGTGCCCGACGGCCGATGGCTCTACTCGGCGCCTGTGGAGTTCAATACCGACAGCCTGCCGGACAGTGTCGTCAGCGGCCCGTTGGTGCTCACCCTTCGCCACAGCTCGGTCTATCCCTACCGCAACATCTGGCTTGAGGTAGAGCAGGGCAGACTTCGGCAGGTGGCCGACACTACGGTGGCCGACTCCTTCCGGACGGTGCGCGTTGTAAGCCGCGACACCTTCGAGATTATGCTTGCCGACCCCTTCGGACGGTGGTATGGCTCGGGGATGGGCGCTTCGCTGCGGCGCACCGACACCGTTGCGCCGAGCTACACTCTTGAGCGCGGCGCTTCGCTGGCCGTGCGCCACATAATGCGCGTCGACACCTTGCCCGAGGTCGAGCAAATCGGAATCTTGATAATTGATAATTGACAATCATTTTGACAATTTGACATATTGACATATTGACAACATGTCAATTATTCACTATTAACTATTAACTATTAGCTGCTTTTGCGTTTCGACGGTTTCATATTCGATATGGACGGCACGCTTTGGGATGCCGTCGACAGCTACTGCGAGGTGTGGAACGCCACCATAGAGGCTATGCACATCGCGAACCTGCGCATATCGCGGCGCGAGCTGCAACCGCTGATGGGGCTGCCGCTCGACGTGATCTACGACCGCCTCGTGGGCAAGCGTTCGCCGGACCCGGCGCGCTTCGACGAGCTGCTGCGCCTCAACGAGCACCGGATGATGCCGCGCCTTGGCGGACGCCTCTATCCCGGCGTGAGGAGCACTCTGGAGGCCCTGAGGGCAAGCGGAGCGCGAATCTTCATGGTGAGCAACTGCGGCGCCTCGGGCATACCGAATTTTCTTACCTACACCGGCCTGGGAGACCTCGTGGCCGACTGGCTGTCGATAGGACTCAACGGCCGCGACAAAACCGAGAACATTAGCACACTTGTGGAGCGTTATAATTTGAAGGCGCCCGTCTATATCGGCGACACCGAAGGCGACTGCCGTTCGACCCACGCAGCGGGTATACCTTTTGTGTGGGCGGCCTACGGCTTCGGCCGCAATGTCGAAGCGCCCGATTTTACCATTCACTCCATCAAAGAGTTAATAGATCTTCAGTCATGAAACAACCTTACGACTACCGCCACGCCGACCTCCTCGGGGCCGAAGAGCAGACCCGGCGCCTTGAGCCGCTTCGACGCGCCATGAAGGCCGCCGGCATCGGCCGCGCTCTTGTGAGCTCGCCCGCAAATCTGTACTATCTCACCGGTCGTGTCTACCGCGGCTATCTCTATATAGAAAGCGATTCGGACCGCGTGCTTTACCTTGTTCGGCGCCCCAACCACCTTGAAGGGGCCGGAGTGCATCTCATCTCCAAGCCGGCCGAAATAAACGGCGTGCTGGCCGAGGCCGGCGTCGGAGCCGGCGAGCCTATGGCGCTGGAGCTGGGCATAATGCCCTATTCGGACACGCTGCGCCTGTGCAAAGCGCTGGGGATGACCGAGCCGGGTGGCGATATCTCGCCCGTGCTGCGCGCCGTTCGCGCCGTCAAAACCGAGGTGGAGCAGAGCATGCTGCGAGCCTCCGGCGAGAAGCAGACCGAGGTCTACTCGCGCATTCCGCACCTCTACCAGGAGGGAATGAGCGACATCGAGCTGCAGATTGAAATAGAACGCCAAAGCCGCCTCGAAGGCTGCCTCGGCCAGTTCCGCGTGGCCGGTACGGATATGGAAATCTTCATGGGCAACGTGCTCACGGGCAAGAACGCCGATACACCCTCGCCCTACGACTTCGCCATGGGCGGCGCCGGCCTCGACCCCTCGCTGCCGGTGGGTGCCGACGGCACCGTTATCCGCCCCGGGCAGCCCGTGATGGTCGATGTCAACGGTAACTACACCGGCTATATGACCGATATGACGCGCTGCTACGGCAGCGGCATCATGCCGGAAGAGGTGGTCAAAGCCAATCAACTCAGCGCCGACATCTGCGAGGCCCTCGCCGGCATGATGACTCCGGGCACACCCGCCGCCGAACTCTACAACAAAGCCCTCGAGATGGCCCGCACCGCCGGTATGGAGGCGTACTTTATGGGCCACCGCAGCCACGCCGGCTTCGTGGGCCACGGCGTAGGCATCGAAATCAACGAGCTGCCGGTGATAGCACCTCGTTCGCGAGATATCCTGCAGGCCGGAAACGTAATAGCCCTCGAACCCAAGTTCGTGCTGCCCGGCATCGGAGCCGTGGGCATCGAAAACACATATATCGTTCACTCACAGGCGCCCGGTGAACGCATCACCAAAGCGCCGGACAACATCGTATCGCTTGACTGACAAAGAACCGATCAATCTTGCCGCCAGGCTGAAACCGCGGGCCGTCTTCGAGCTCGTGGGCGACACTGCCGACTCGCTCGGCCGCGAATGCTACGCCGTGGGCGGCTTCGTGCGCGACCTCATCATAGGGCGCCACTCCAAGGACATCGACTTCGTTACCGTGGGCAGCGGAATAGAGCTTGCCCGGGCCGTGGCCGCCCGGATGCCGCGCGCACATGTGGCCGTCTACCGCAACTACGGCACGGCCCAGATACACCGCGGAGAACTCGAGCTGGAGTTTGTCGGCGCGCGCCGCGAGAGCTACCGCCGCGACAGCCGCAACCCTATCGTTGAGGACGGCACCCTCGACGACGACCTTGCGCGCCGCGACTTCACCATCAACGCCATGGCCATCCGCGTCAATAAAGAAGGCTTCGGCGAGGTGGTCGACCGCTACGACGGCCTTGGCGACATCGAGCGGCGCCTCATCCGCACGCCCCTCGACCCGGACATCACTTTCAGCGACGACCCGCTGCGCATGATGCGCGCCGTGCGCTTCGCCACCCAGCTCGACTTCAAACTCTTCCCCGAAACCTTCGAGGCCATTAAGCGAAACGCTCACCGCATAGAAATCATCACCGCCGAGCGCATCAAAGACGAGCTCTTCAAAATCATGGCCGCCCCCAAGCCCTCGATAGGCTGGACCCTGCTGCTCGAAACGGGGCTCCTCGAGCTCATCATGCCAGAATTGGCCCGCATGAGCGGCATCGACGTTGTGCGCGGCCGCGGCCACAAGGATAATTTCAAGCACACCATGCAGGTGCTCGACGGCGTCGCCGAGGCTTCCGACAACGTCTACCTTCGCTGGGCGGCACTGCTGCACGACATCGGCAAACCGGCCACCAAACGCTTCGACCCCGAACGCGGCTGGACCTTCCACCAGCACAACTTCGTAGGCGCCAAGATGGTGAAAACCATCTTCCGACGCATGAAATTTCCGCTTGGCGCCGAGATGCGCTACGTCCAGAAGCTCGTCGAGCTCCATATGCGGCCCATCGCCCTGGTAGAGGACGAAGTGACCGACAGCGCCGTGCGCCGACTCATCCACTACGCCGAGGAAGATCTCGCCGACCTCATGATTCTTGCACGCGCCGACATAACAAGTCGCGACGAGGCCAAAAAGGCACGTTTTTTGGCCAACTTCGACCTCGTCGAGGAGAAGTTCCGCACCACCCACGCCAAAGACCTTGAGCGCAACCGCAAGAACCCCGTCGACGGCACCGAAATAATGGCCCTCTTCGGGCTGCCCCAGTGCCCGCAGGTGGGATACTTCACCAAAAACCTCAAGGAAGCCATCAAAGAGTGCGAAATCGACGACACCCGCGAAGCCGCCCTCCACTACCTGCTCGAACTCGGCCGCAAAGCAGGCATCGAACCCCTCTACGACCCCTTCGCCGCCCCCGCCGAATCCTGACCGCCTCCGCCCTCTTCACCCCCCCCTTATTTTCTGTTCTGTCGGCTATTTTCGACGGCAGTACGGGATAAACGGGAGGCTGAGGCGGTGTTAAAAAATGTGGGGAGGGTGGTATTTTTTGGAGGAATGGAATTTATTTGCTAATTTTGCAACGCTTTAGCCCCCGAGGGGGTTGGGCATAGTGTCAGTCTTATGGTGTAATGGTAACACATCAGTTTTTGGAGCTGAGTTTCCAGGTTCGAATCCTGGTAAGACTACTCGAAGAAGCTCACCCATAGGCCGGTGAGCTTTTTTGTTTTTAACCGCAAAATATTCATCCACTTGAAGCTGCCTGAGGACTTTCTGAAAACGTTGCCAGCGCTGGGACCGTCGGCCGACGGTCTCGGGGATGCTCTTGCCGACGGCGAGGCAATCACGGCTATCCGCATCAACGATGCCAAAGGAGCTCGTGCGGCAGCCGGCGCGGAGCCAGTCGGCTGGTGCAAGCAAGGATTCTATCTTGCTGAGCGCGTGCTTTTTGCGGCTGACCCGGCGTGGCATCAGGGACTTTACTACGTTCAGGAGCCATCGTCGATGGCGGCCTCGCACGCCATGTCGCAGCTGGTGGAGCTTCGTCGCGAAGCCGGGCGCCCGCTTCGGGTGCTGGATGCGTGCGCGGCTCCGGGCGGCAAGACGATAGGCATCCTTCAATGCCTCGAAGCAGACGATTTTGTGGTTGCCAACGAGTACGACCCGCACCGGTGCGACATTTTGCTCGAAAATCTTGCCAAATATGGCGCCGACAATGTTGCCGTGTGCCGGGGCGATGCGCGCGCCTTCAGCGGGCTGCCGGAGGCTTTCGACATCATAGCCGCCGACGTGCCATGCTCGGGCGAGGGTATGATGCGCAAGGAAGAAGCGGCTGTGGCGCAATGGTCGGAGGGCCTTGTTCGGCAGTGTGCGGCTCTACAGCGCGACATTCTCGAAAGCCTCTGGAGGGCACTTGCTCCGGGCGGCTACCTTCTTTACTCTACGTGCACCTTCAACAAAGCCGAGAACGAGGACAATCTGCGCCATATGGTCGAAAACCACGGAGCGGTGAGTGTGCCCCTGGCGCTTGAGGCTATGCCGGGGGTTGCCGCCGCAGTGGAGGAGGGCATACACGGCTGCCGCTTCTATCCGGGCCGCATCCGTGGCGAGGGACAGTTTGTGGGCGCCTTGCAGAAGCCGCTCGCCGAGCCGGCTTCCCCGGCCAAGGACCGCAGGAGTACCGGGCAGCACAAGAGCGTGGCCAATCCCTCTACGGCGCTGATGAAAGAGCCGGAGAACTTTGTGTGCTCGGGCAAGGAGACCATCTACGCCGTTCGGACGGTCCACGCCGCTTTTGTTCAGACGCTGTGCGCGAAGGTCAAGGCGGTTCGTCCCGGCCTGCCGGTGGCGCAACTTAAGGGACGCGACTATGTTCCGTCCCATGAGCTTGTGTTGAGCCGGCAGTACCTCCGAGGGAGCCTTCCCGAAGTCGAGCTGGACCGCGGCGCCGCTCTGGAGTATCTTCGCGGCAAAGCGATGACCGAGCTGCCCGGCGATCTGCCCCGCGGTTACTTCGCACCCACCTACGGCGGCCTGCCGCTGGGACTTGCCAAATACGTAGGCTCGCGAGCAAACAATCTCTACCCGTCGGAACAGCGGCTGCGGCTCCCGGCCGAGGCCACGGCATCGTCCAACATAGAAATAATAGAGCGATGAAAGACTTTCTGCGTCTGTTGACGCGCTTCGTACCCCCATATAAGAAATATCTTGCGCTGAACATCCTGTTCAATCTCCTTGCGGCGTTCCTGACGTTGTTTTCCTTCGCGCTGATAATCCCGATACTGGAGATGCTTTTCCAGATCAACACCGCGCAGTACGCCTATATGACGCTCGAAGAGGGATCGATAAAGGATGTGGTAGTCAACGACTTCTACTACTACACCCAGGAGTCGATAGCGGCCTACGGCGCGGGGACGACGCTGGCTCTGCTTGCCGGAGCGCTGGTGCTGATGACAGCACTCAAGACTGGTGCCACCTTCCTGAGCTCTTATTTCATCGTGCCGCTGCGCAACGGCATAGTTCGCGACCTCCGCAACTATATGTACCTCAAAATTACGGCGCTACCCATCGGATTCTTCACCGTTGAGCGTAAAGGCGATGTGATGGCGCGCATGAGCGGCGACGTTGCCGAAATCGAGAACTCCGTGATGGCCTCGCTGGACATGATATTCAAGAATCCGGTGCTCATCATCGTCTATCTTGGCACCATGCTGATGATATCGTGGCAGTTGACGCTCTTCGTGTTTATTCTGCTGCCCGTAGCGGGCTACGTAATGGGCAAGGTCGGCAAGCGCCTCAAGCGCACCTCCTACGAAACGCAGACCCAGTGGGGCGTGCTGATGAGCCATATCGAAGAAACACTCGGCGGACTGAGAGTAATCAAGGCTTTCAACGCCGAGGAGCGCGTTCGCGGCCGCTTCTTCGAGGGCAACCAGCAGTTCTTCCGGCTCTCCAACAAGGTTGCGCGCCGGCAGGCACTTGCGCATCCTATGAGTGAATTTCTGGGCACCACGGCCATAGCCATCATACTTTGGTTCGGAGGAAGCCTCATTCTGGGCGGCCATACCGGGCTGAGCGCGCCTTCGTTCATCTACTATATGGTGATTTTCTACAGCATCATCAATCCGGCCAAGGACCTCTCCAAGGCTGCCTACGCCATTCAGAAAGGTCTGGCCAGCATGCAGCGCGTCGACAAGATTCTCAACGCCGAGAATCCCATAAAAAGCCCGGCCGAGCCCAAGCAGCTTCCCGCTCTCAAAGAAGGCATCCGCTACAACGGCCTCGATTTCAGCTACGACGGCGAAACCAAGGTACTTTCCGACATCAACCTGACGGTGCCGGCGGGAGCCACCGTGGCGCTGGTGGGCCAGTCCGGCTCGGGCAAAACCACCATGGCCGACCTTATACCGCGTTTCTACGACCCGGCCAAGGGCTCGGTGACCATCGACGGCACCGACATCCGCGAACTCGACGTCAAGGCACTGCGCTCGCTGATGGGGACAGTCAGCCAGGAGCCCATTCTCTTCAACGACACCGTCTTTGCCAACATAGCCTTCGGAGTCGAGAATGCGACTATGGAGCAGGTGCGCCGCGCGGCTAAAATCGCCAATGCCGACGATTTCATAATGGAAATGGAGCAGGGCTACGATACGATGGTGGGCGACCGGGGCTGCCGTCTCTCCGGCGGTCAACGCCAGCGAATATCCATTGCGCGCGCAATACTCAAGAACCCGCCGGTACTGATACTCGACGAAGCCACCTCCGCGCTCGACAGCGAAAGCGAAGCCCTTGTGCAGCAGGCACTCGACCGACTTATGGAAAACCGCACCACGCTGGTGATAGCCCACCGGCTCAGCACGATTCGCAACGCCGACCTCATCTGCGTGCTCCATCAGGGGCGCATCGTCGAGCAGGGCACGCACGCCGAGCTTATGCAGCCCTCGGCGGCAGGCTACTACCGTCGCCTGGTAGAGATGCAGACCGCCGCTGGCTGAAGGCAGCATTCCATAAAATAGTATTTACAAAGGATAATTACCGGCGCAGGAGCAGGGCAGAGGCCTGGGCGGCGATGCCTTCGCCGCGGCCGGTGAAACCGAGGCGCTCGGTGGTTGTTGCCTTTACGCTTACGCGGTCGACGGAGACATTGAGGTCGGCGGCCACGTTTGCGCGCATCTGCGCTATGTATGGCAGCATCTTTGGCTGCTGGGCGATGATGGTGAGGTCGACATTTCCCACGGAGAAACCTTCGCGAGCCAGTAGACCGACAACATGGCGCAGAAGGACGCGACTGTCGGCGCCGCTGTAGCGCGGATCGGTGTCGGGGAAGTGTTTTCCTATGTCGCCCAGGGCGAGGGCGCCCAAAAGGGCATCCGCGAGCGCGTGGAGGGCCACGTCGGCATCGCTGTGACCGAGCAGCCCGAGCTCGTGGGGAATGTCGACGCCGCAGATGATGCAGCGCCGTCCGGGCACGAGGCGGTGGACATCGAAACCGTTACCTATGCGAATGTCGGGGAAGCTCATCGGCGTTTGCCCAGGAGGTCGCGCAGACCGTCCATATCGAAAGTGAGGGTGAATCGCAGGGTTTGGTCAAGAGGGGAGGTCTGGGCCGTGGCCATCATGTAGGATGCATCCAGGCGCACCACGTTGAGCGAGAAGCCGGCTCCGAGGCCGAAGTACTGTCGGTTGCCTTTGAATTCGTTCTCGTAGTAGTAGCCGGCGCGGAGGAAGAACTGATTGTTGTAGGCGTACTCGGCGCCGAAACTCCAGGTAATCTCGCGGAGCTCTTCCTTGAAACCGCCGGGGGCGTCGCCGAACGATTTGAAGATACCGGTGATGGGGCTCATGTTTCGCCAGTCCTCAAGCTTCTGAATATACTCTTCCTCGCCTTCAATGCCGGAGGGATAGTCGGAGCGGCGGGGCTTGGTTGGCACCAGGAGTTTATTGAGGTCGAGCGAGAGCGCCAGAGTGTGGTAGTCGGCCAGGGGGAACATGAAGGTTGTGCCCAGACGGAGGTTGGTGGGCAAGAAAGCGGGATTTTCGCCGCCGTCGTAGCTCACCTTTGTACCGATATTGGAGATATTCCAACCCCAAGACCACTGACATTCGTTGCGTCCGATGATAGGATAGGTGGTGTAGTAACCGGAGATATCGGCCGAGAAAGCGGAAGCACCCGTGTTTTGGTCGCCGGCATAGGACTCTGAGAAGCCAAGAGCTGAGTAGATGTAGCGGAAAACCACGCCCATTGAGAATTTCTCGGAGAGCTTGCGGGAATAGCCGATGTCGAAGGAAAGTTCGTAGGGATTTAGCGTCTGGCCGACGATTCCTTCATCCTGCGAAGTGGTTACTTCGCCGAGGGAGAAGTAGCGGAGCGAGGCCGAGATGGCCTGATTGTCGTTGCTGCCTATCTTGTAGTAACCGGAGAGGTCGGCAAGGAAAATATCGTTGACGAGTTTGCGCAGCCACGGGGTGTAGTTGATGGAAACCGCAGCCTGGCTGTAGGCGAAAGCATATTTGGAGGGATTCCAGAACTGAGAGTTGGCGTCCGGGTCGGTTGCGGCGCCGAGGTCGCCCATAGAGGCGCCGCGGGCATCCGGAGCGATGCTCAGAGAGGTGACGCCGGTTTCCACGGGGTTGAATTCGTTCTTACCGTTTGCGCTGTCGGCAAAGGCCGGGACGGTGGTGGCTACCAGGAGCGTCAATGCAAGTATGCGGAGGAGGATGTGCTTCATCTTCGGTTGGTTTCAAGAGTGCCGGCCAACGGGCAGGCACGCATAGATATAACTGAAAAAACGCTCATTTATTGTAACGCCGGCGCCCGGTAACTTCTGAGGAAGCCCCGGGCGCCGGAATATTCGGTGTTGTCAGCGTGCGATGACGGTGAATGTCACTGCCGGTGTGCTGCCGTAGGAAGAATTACGGCGCAGCATTGCGTGAACGCTGTAGGAGCCGTCGGCAATGGCATTTCCGGCTGCATCGGTGAGATTCCAAACGTAGGGGAGGGCAGGGTTCGATATTGTGCGGACGGTGTTTCCGAGGGCATCCCGCACTATCAGGGAGGTCACCTGAGTGCTTTCGGGGAGTTCGGGAACGTCGAATTCCACCTCCGAGTTTACGGCCGAAGCATCGGGCGAAACACTGATGGCTGCCGACAGGGGCACGGAGTCAATGATGAAGTCGAGGGTAGCCGACACGCTGTTGTCGGCATAGTCTCTGACATATAGTTTGAGAGAATGGGAACCGTCGGACATCAAAGGAAGCGTGCCGCCTATAACCATCAGACCCTCTTCGTTGAAGCTCGAGCTGAGCGAACTGAGCTGTTGCGGACCGTCGACAAAGCACTTGAAACCTTTGAATCCGCTTTCGAGGCCTTTGACACCGGCCGAGCCGGGGCGGACAACGGCGGTGAACTGCCGCGCGCTCTCAAGCACGTCGCCTGTTGTCATCGCGGGAGAGTCTATATAGAACTGCTCGATGACGGGCTGCGCAAACTGAGGCGTATCCCCGGAGGCGGCAACAAGATTGACAAGGCGGTTTCCGGTGGCCAGGACACCGGTTTCGGGGTCACGGACGTAGATGTAGACTCGGGCGCTGTCTTGAAGACTGTGCGGGAAGACTACCGAGGCCGAGATTCGGCCGTTTTCAACCCGCACGGGATATTCGGCCAATACGTCGGACTCATCGACGAAAGTATGCTCAAGAAATCCCAACCATTCTTTGCTTTTGCGAGTGCTCTTCGTCGAAGGCTGCCGGTGGCGCTCCACACGGGGCGCGAAGAGGCGTAGCTGGCCGTAACCGTTGAAATTATCCAGACCGTCAACTTCGGCCTTGAACACTACTTCGGTCTGAACGGGAACAGCAGGCAGACCGTCGGCCGACGTGCCAACACCTTCGGGCGCGGAAATGTCGACCTTTGCCGAAGATATGTGCAGCGGTAGGGAAGGGTCGCCGCAATAGTTATAGCACAGGGTGTTGCGGGAGCGGTTGCGTGCAATGGTGGGGTTTGTCTCGGGGATGATGGAGTTGCGGGCCAGACGGAACACATCGGCCATGGTCATACCCGGCACGGCGGCGGCCAGCTGGCGGGCCATAGCCAGGTTGAGCCATTCGTTGTAGACAAGGTACACATCGCGTCCGGAGCCGACGCCGCCGATGAGACCCCCGTCGGGGTTAAGCACCATGGTTTCCATCAGAGTGCCTTGCCGTGTTTCGAAGGCGTTCATCAGGCAGGTCGAGAAGAAGCCCCAGGGGTAAGTGGTGTTGAACAATGTCTTTTCGGACGCTGTATTCCACATTTCCGGAGAAGTGAACGAGGTATAGTTGGCGTGGCCGCTGTACCAAATCAGGTTGTAGCCGGCTTTGAGGGCATCGCTGAAAGTATTTCGCGCCAGCCCTTTGACGAGTCCGTTGGCTTCCTGGGCGCCGGAATACTCAATCATATCCAAATTGTTGAAAACCATGTCCGGGAAGGCTCGCCGCAGATTGGCTCGGGCGGTGTCGTTGTGGACGCAATGCTCGTCCTTGGTGGCCGACTGGTCGAGGTCGCTGATGAAGAAAGCACGCATTGCGTTTGCGGGCGAGGTGGGCTGAGTGAGGAAGCGCTCGATTTTGCGGTTTACACCCTGAGCCTGCGCTATGGTATTGACTGGCAGACGGCCCACTGAAATTTGGCCACGCTGAATGGCGATTTCGTCGAAATCGAAGTTGTCGTCCACCATGCCGAAGTAAACATCGGGAGAGAAGTTGGTGGAATTGCTGCTCACCTCAACCATGCTCTCGGCCTGCATGCATACCAGCACATCTTGCGGAGTGCGGTTTATGAAGCGGTTGTCGACAATGGAAGCGCCGTAGAAGAGAATATAGCGGAAGCGGTCCTGCGAGTCGCGGTCGTGGAGCATCTTCACAAATCGGTGAATCGCCTGAGGATTGCGCGAACCGGACGAAAATTCGTTGAAAATATCGTCCTGACAAACTACCAATGCGTCGAAGTTGCGCACCGAAGCGTGGATTTGGGCCAGCTCCTGCGCACTCTCCATCATTGTGCGGGTGGCGACAATGAGCATTTGAGGCACCTCAGTGATGGCATGCAGATTCTGGTTGGCAATCTCGCTGCTGAACTTCGGGGCGGGAAAGTCGCCTTCGGCGTCGAAGATGAGAATACGTCCGGCGGAGGTCGACGAGTAGGTTCTGTCGAGAGTGACCAGCACTGTATCGTTGGCCTGGGCAGCGGGTACGAGTTGAACGGGATTCACCGCATCGGTGACATTCCATACCTGCAGGTTTGCCGGCGCTTCGGCAATTGCGATGGGTGTGCCGGCATTGGTGGAGGCTATATTGAGCAAACGCCAGGAGTGGCTGCCGAGGCGATTCTGCCGGGTGTAGACGGCAAAGACGCGGTCGACGCACATAAAATCGCCGTTGAAATCGGAGGGAACGCGGAAAGTCAGTGAAAGTTTGTCGGAAACATCGTCGCCGGAGAAATTAAGGCTTCCGGAGTTGGAGGAGAAAATATTGCTGGCGGCGTGTGCCGAAGTACCGCCATAATTGGCTGCCGTCACCGTACATTCGTCGGAAAGAACGACCGAGGGTGGGTAATTTCCGGTTTCTTCCTGATTGTAGATGTACGAAAAGCCTAAATAACCCACTCGGGCACCACCGTTGCGCCGGTTGGTGAAGTCTTCGATGGGTAGCTCGAACCGGCGCGACTCGCCGGCCGCCATCGGTCGGCTGAAATACTGAGCGCCACCTTTGCCGGGAAGGTATTCTTCGGGTTCGGCGAGGCTTACTGTCAGCGAGCCGGTCAGGATGGTTCGCTCGTCGGGATTGCCGTCGTATTCCACCTTAGGCATTGCGGCGATGGGTTCCTCGGCCTGAGTGAGGAAGTAATAGCTGTGGTCGTCGTAGAGGTTTCGCGTGATTGTTGCGGCGCGGTCGGAGGTGGCCACGGCCCGCACATTGCCTTCGGCAAAGAAAAAAAGTCGGTTGCCGATGCGCACGGATGGCGCGGCCGGCAGGTCGTCGGGATAGTTGGCTACGAACTCATGCTCGGTGGGCACCACACCTCCGGTGCCGTAGACAGCCACACGTTCGGGCCGGTCGAAGCCCCACTGTCGAAGCTGGTCGTAATCTATTGCGTACACACCGGTAGTATCTACTTCGACCTTCACCCAATGGCCGTTGGCCAAGCGGGAATTAGCATTGAAGTACGAAGCGGGCATAGCAAAAATGGAAGCGGTGCCGACAAAGAATGCGGCGCAGGCAGCAGCGGTTCTTAAGGCGGATATGAGGCTTTTTTTCATTGCAGAAGGAAAGATTGGAGAGGTAGGTGTCTTTACCGTTTTATTTAATTTTGAGATCTAATACTTTTTGATTGGTCAAGGAGGCAGCCACGAGGGTGTCGGGCATCACTTCGGCTTCGAGCGGACAGTCGGCAAGAAGGAGGATGTCGCCCGTTTTGAGGGTGCAATATTTCGATATAGCGGCCACGCATGCACCCGCGGTTTGGCGGGTGAGGGTACAAAGCAGAGTTTGCAGGCGGCTGTTGTCCGGCTTCTCGAGGGGCGCCACCTCCAGCTTCACCTCGTAGGGCCGGTCGGGGAGGGTACCGTCCAGCCACTTTCCGGGCGAAAAGGTTCTGTCGGAAATGCCCCAAAGCGTCGGGGGCACGGCTTCGTCGCCCTGCGGCACCAGAAGGTGGATGAGGGTGTGGGCGTCGATGTAGGCATCGGCAGCGCCGAACGGTATGTGTGTTCCCAAACGGCCGATTCGCACGGCGGGTACTATTCGCGAGGCGCCCACGCTGCTGTCGTTGGCCAGAAAAACGGGCTCGCCGGGGCGCAGAATGGCTGAATCCGCTCCAAGAATAATTTCCGGCTCAGCGCCTTTGGCGGCTACGGCACGGCTGTTTGCAAACACTACCACCTTCATAGCATATGCTCGAGATTGCTCATGCGGTTGTACATCACCGCGAGGTGGGAGTAGATAGAAGTGTTGGTTATCACCACACCGTCGGGCACTGCTATTCGAGTTGGCGTGAAGTTCCACACCGCCTGAATACCGGCTGCGACGAGCGCATCAGTGACAGACTGGGCGCTGTCGACCGGAACGGCCACGATGCCTATCGTAATCTTGAGGTTGCGCACCAGGGCAGCCAATTCATCGGGTGCGTAGATGCACACATTGCTGATGGAGCTTCCTATGAGGGACTCGTTGGTGTCGATGCCGGCAACGATGTTAAGACCATAGCGCTGAAGACCGGAGTCGGCGATAAGGGCCGCTCCAAGGCTGCCGGTGCCGACCATTATGGCGTTGTGGCGCTGTGAAAAGCCCAGAAAGCACCGCAGAGACTCTTCCAGTTCGGCAACGGCGTATCCGATACGCGTCTTGCCTCTCAAACCCAGAAACGACAGGTCTTTTGCAATCTGCGAAGGGGCAACCTTGAGATCGTCGGCGATGCGTGTTGTCGACACATACTCCACGTCCTGACTCCGCAGAGTGTTGAGATATGCCAGATACCACGGCAGTCGCCGCAGGGTAGGTTCCGGCAGAATGGGAAGCTGAGAGTATGTGGTTTTATTCTGACTGTCCATTTTTCATTCAAAAAACTTGCTCACCGCACTCCGAGCGCCGTCAGGCACTCCAGCACTTCGGCGGCCGACATTCTGCGCCGGTCGTTTAGGCGCTGACTGAACTGCTCGATTACGGGCACCATGCCGCCGTGGGAAAAAATGCGGCGAACGTAGGAATGACAATTTTCGTAGAGAACATCGGATTCGTCGCTGTCCAGACTGCAGTACTGCATGGCCTGTTCGCGTACCAGCTCCTTGATTGCCGGCTCTTCGAAATCTTCGTAACCACGGTTGGAGAGCATCCGTCGACGGCAGGCTATGTTACCCAGCACCATAGAGGTTATGGCGCGCAAGTCTTTGATAGTCTGCGACCACACCGATTTAGCCGACATGCGTGGATTGCCGCAGAGTTCAATGGCAGAAACCATATGCATGTTGTTGCCGGGCTCATCGTCGCAGTCAACTTCGCGCAGCATATGGAGGCCGTCGCACACGGCCAGTGTGATAGCCATCCCGGCGATGCCGTATGTTTTATCGCGTTCGTCGGTATATTTAAGAGAGAACTCTTTCATTTTCAGTTTATAACCGTAATTTTTGCAACAACGCCGGAATTGCCGTCCTGATTCTGGGAAGCCAGAATGAAGTATACGCCTGAGCGCACCCGCTCTCCGGCGGCGTTGCAGCCGTCCCAAACCATAGAGCCGCCTTCCGAGCGTCCGGAGTGTACCACGTTTCCGGCAGCGTCGGCTATCTTGACCAGACTGTTGTCCATCAACCCGGTGATGGTAATCCATCCGGTATAGTCAGGGCGAACGGGGTTGGGGTAGACATTTACTTCGGAGTAGCTGTCGGCAGCGGGCGAGGAGGTGCCGTTGTAGACGTACAGACCGTTGTCGGTGCCGACATAAACGGCTGAGCTGAGCGGGTCCACACTGACGACGTAGACAGTGTTAGTTGGCAGCGGTGAGTTTTCGGTAGTGAAATGTTCGAGAATCTCGGAGCCGTCGGCACTTACCAGATAGAGGCCGGACTCGGCAGTGCCAATCCACTTGCGATTGGTGTGGTCGACGGCGATGGAGTTGATTTGGTCGGTCGAAAGAAGATAGTCGCCGTAGTTGGTGCCGTCGTTTCGCGCAACCAGCGGACGCTTCAGAGCATAGTTCGGACTCATGGCGGCAGCCGGGTCGTCCATCACCAGCACACCGAAAGCCGTACCTATCCAAAATGCACCGTTCTTGTCCTCGGCAGCACAGTATATCGACCCTTGTTCGTGTTTCGAACCGGTCTGGTCTGTGATGTCGGTATGCACTGTATAAGTGTCGTCGTCGAAATTCATCAAGGTATTGTTATGGTTTATAACCATATAACCGCCGTAATACGTTGCGTTTGTGACAAGCGCATAAGGCTTTGATGAATGAAACTTCATAGAGGAATCCCAGTGTGTCTGGAGGGGATTGAATTTGGCCGGATGAACTTTCCAATCGGCAGCAGACACGTTGGCCCAATCATATTCGGAGTTATTCTTTCTGGGAAGTACCATCAAAAAGTTTTCCTGCGGATTGCCGTAGAGAACAACCCAAAGATTGTTTTCTTTATCAAAAGCGAAATCAACGGCGGTCGGCATAGCACCGGTGGCGAAGGGAGCCGGAAAATTTGTTTTGACGAAATTCCTTACCAACCCGTTGGAATCGTATACATCGAAACCGTTATATCCGTGCCCATAATAGAAAACATCCGGATTCAACGGATCCACCGCCAGCTTTCTCACGGCCGTGCGGTTCTGGAAAGAGCGGTCCTGAATAACACCGTCGCGGTCAAGGACGCATACGGACATTTTTTGTTGAGTGTTGTTTGTTCCTATCCATGTAAGGCCTACCTGCGAGATGTAGAGTTTTTGGCCATCGGCGCTCCAGACAAGGTCGCGGGGCAGAACAACAGTCGATACCATCGGCTTGTACCAGTCCATCAGCACAGTGGGTGTGTTGGCGCTGAGGTCGAAGTGAGCCAAGCCTTTTGTGCCGGTGATCCAGACGGATTCGGGCTTGCCGCCGCTGAAGGAGGCGGTGCCTTTGACTGCATCCGCAATGGTTACTTTGCGCACATTGCCCTCGGCGTCGACTAGATGCTGGCTGGCGGCATCAACAACCGCCACACCATCGGAGTAGTGCGAGAAAGTCTTTCCCGTCACCTCTTGCGCCATCAGTTTGGCCGAAAGGGTGTTTTCCGGCGAGATGGTGTACATGAAAATTGTATTGGCGGGATTGGAGGCCATGCGGATGAAGGAATCGTCGCTGATGCGGGCGATATTGTCCCACATGCCGGCGTGCGAGGTGCCGTTGAGAACCTTGTCGAAGGATTCCAACTGAGGATGGCGCGCCGCCAGAGGGCTTATGTAGAGCTTGTTTCCGGTATAGAGCATCAGACGGTCGCCGAGGATGAAGGCATTTTTGACTTCCTGATTGTATATTCCGGATTCGACCACTTCGTGACGCTCGTCGTTGAAAACAACGATGCCGAACTTTGTGGCCACGGCAATATTGTCGCCGCCGAAGTCAACGTCGACAATCTCATGCGAAGCACTCAGTGAGGCGTCCTTGATGTCGGGCATATTCACCACCCGGTCGTTGTCGTAGAGCAGGTCTATATTGCCGTTGGAATAGGCAATGAGCAGATAGCCCTTGTTGTAGTTGTAGCGAATCAGCGAAATATCATAGTCCGACAGATTGTTGACGCTGGTGTAGACGTTGGTTTCGGTGTCGGAAACGGACATCAGACACCCCTCTGCCAGCGCAAAGGTGCGCGACGGAGTCTCCACCACCTCGGTATAGGTGGTGCCGAAGGTGGGAATGGAAGTCCACGAGCCCACAGTGGTCTGAGCGTGGAGGCCAATCATACCCCAGGTCATTATTGCGGCTATGAGCCAGACGGTTCTTTTAGTCATATGCTTTTTTGAGGAAAAGATGGAGTGTTGTCAAGATAACTTATCAGGGCAGCCACAGCGCGCCCGCGGTGGCTCACGGCGTTTTTGCTCTCTTGGGAGCCTTCCGCAAAGGTTTGTGACCACCCGTCGGGAACGAAGAGCGGGTCGTAGCCGAAGCCGCCCTCGCCCCGCGGCGCCGTAAGGATGGTGCCCGCGACAGAGCCGTGGAAAAACACAGGTTCGCTCTCCGGGGCAACCAATGCTATTGCCGTATGGAAGGCGGCTCGACGGTCGGTGACACCTTCCATGTTTTTCAACAGCAGGGCATTGTTGGCGGCGCTGTTGCCGTGGTCGCCGGCATAGCGTGCGCTGAGCACGCCGGGAGCGCCTCCGAGGGCTTCGACGCACAGCCCGGAGTCGTCGGCGGCGCACACGCAGCCGTACTTATCGCTTACCCATCGCGCCTTCGCCAGGGCATTGCCCTCGAAGGTGTCGGCGTCTTCCGGTATATCGTCCGTGCAGCCGATGTCGCTCAGGCCGAGCACATTGAATTTACCGTTGAGGAGGCGGCGCAGTTCGTGCAGCTTGTGTGCGTTGTTGGTGGCGAATACTATGTTTTCCATCAAGGTCTGTACTGTGTGATAACGTTGCCGATTGGTCGTTTATTGTAAATGTCAGCCTACTACAACGTTTACGATGCGTCCGGGCACCACAATAACTTTCTTCACCGACTTGCCCTCGAGCCACTTTGCGGCGCCCTCGGCGGCAAGGGCTGCTTTCTCAACCTCGGCGTTGGAGGCTCCGGCGGCAATGTTGATGTTGAAGCGCGTTTTGCCGTTGAACTGCACCGGAAGGGTGATAGTGTCCTCGACGAGCTGGCTTTCGTCGCACACCGGCCACTGCGCGTCGACAATGCTCGAGTTGTGGCCCAGAGCGCCGCGCCAGAGGGATTCGGCGATGTGGGGAGCGAAGGGGCTCACCACAACGAGCAGTTTCTCCAGCACCTCGGCGGAGGTGCATTTCTGGGAGGCCAGCTCGTTGACGCATATCATGAAGGCGGCAACGGAGGTATTGAAGGAGAAGCCTTCGATGTCCTCGGTGACTTTCTTTATGAGTTTGTTGATGCTCTTGAGGCTCTCGCGTGAGGGCGTTGCCTTAGGGTCGGCCATCAGGGTGTCGCCCTTGTAGAAAAGGCTCCAGAGTTTCTTTATGAAGCGGTATACGCCGTCGATGCCGTTTGTATCCCAGGGTTTGCTCTGCTCGAGGGGTCCGAGGAACATTTCGTAGAGTCGCAGCGTGTCGGCGCCATAGCGTTCCACCATATCGTCGGGGTTTACCACGTTGAACATGCTCTTCGACATCTTCTCCACGGCCCATCCGCAGATGTAGCGGCCGTCGGCCTCGGTTATGAACTCGGCCTCGGCAAACTCGGGGCGCCAGCGGCGGAAGGCTTCCATGTCGAGCACATCGTTGGCGACGATGTTCACGTCGACGTGGATGGGTGTGGTGGCATAGTTGTCCTTAAGGCCGGCGCTGACGAAGGTATTGGTGTCCTTGATGCGGTAGACGAAGTTGCTTCGTCCCTGAATCATGCCCTGGTTGATGAGTTTGCGGAAGGGTTCGTCCTCGCATACCTCGCCGTAGTCGTAGAGGAATTTATTCCAGAAGCGGCTGTAGATGAGGTGGCCGGTGGCATGCTCGCTGCCGCCTATATAGAGGTCGACCTGACGCCAGTAGTCGTTGGCCTGCTTGGAGACGAGCGCCTGCTCGTTGTGCGGATCCATATAGCGCAGATAGTATGCGCTGGAGCCTGCGAAGCCCGGCATGGTATTAAGCTCCAGCTGATAGCCCTCGGGGGTTTTCCAGTCCTTGGCTCGGCCCAAGGGCGGTTCGCCGGTTTCGGTGGGCAGGTAGCTGTCGATTTCGGGAAGCAGCAGAGGGAGTTTCTCATAGGGGGTGGGTATGCCGTCGACGTAGCACATCGGGATGGGTTCGCCCCAGTAGCGCTGGCGGCTGAAGATGGCGTCGCGAAGGCGATAGTTCACCTTGACGCGTCCCAAGCCGGCCTCTTCGATGTGTTTCTTGGCGGCAGCCATGGCCTCTTTGACGGTCAGGCCGTTCAGGTTCAGCGAAGGACCTTCGGAGTTTATCATTATGCCGTCCTTGGCGTCGTAGCTGGCCTCGGCGACGTCGGCACCCTCAATAAGAGGCACGACGGGCAGGTCGAAGTGGCGCGCAAAGGCGTAGTCGCGGCTGTCGTGCGCCGGCACTGCCATAATGGCACCGGTGCCGTAGCCGGCCAGCACGTAGTCGCTGATCCAAACCGGCACTTTTTTGCCCGTAAGAGGATTGATGGCATACGAACCGGAGAACACGCCGGTGACGCGTCGGTCGATCATGCGCTCTCGCTCGGTGCGGTGGCGCACAAAGGCAAGATATTCATCGACGGCGGCACGCTGCTCAGGCGTGGTCACCTCGGCCACGTATTTGCTCTCGGGGGCCAGAACCATGAAGGTAACGCCGAAGATAGTGTCGGGGCGAGTAGTGAAGATTTCCAAGGCAAGGTCGTCGCGGCCGTCGAGAGCGAATTTCATTTCGGCGCCTTCGGAGCGGCCTATCCAGTTGCGCTGGGTTTCCTTGATGGAGTCCGACCATTCGATCTTGTCCAGGCCGTCGAGCAGGCGCTGGGCGTAGGCGCTCACGCGCAGACACCACTGCCACATCTGCTTTTGCTCCACGGGATAGCCGCCGCGTACCGAAAGGCCTTCGCTGACTTCGTCGTTGGCAAGTACGGTCCCCAGTTTGGGACACCAGTTCACCACGGCGTTGGCAAGATATGCCAGACGATAGTTCATCAGCACGTCGCTCTGCTCCTTGGCGTTCATGGCGTTCCACTGCTCGGCTGTCAGGCTAAGTTCCTTGGTGCCGGCGGCCTGCAGGTGGTTGGTGCCGTTGGCTGCCAGATGCGCCTTGAGCTCGTCGATGGGTCGGGCGCTGCTGTGGCTGCGGTCGTACCAGGAGTTGAACATCTTAAGGAAAGCCCACTGGGTCCACTTGTAGAATTCGGGGTCGCAGGTGCGTATGCATCGGCTCCAGTCGAAGCTGAAGCCTATCTTCTCCAGCTGGCTGCAGTAGCGCTCGATGTTTATGCGGGTTGTCTTCTCGGGGTGCTGGCCCGTCTGGATGGCATACTGCTCGGCGGGGAGGCCGTAGGCGTCGAAGCCCATAGGATGGAGCACGTTGAAGCCCTTGAGGCGCTTGTAGCGCGCATAGATGTCGCTGGCTATGTAGCCCAGCGGGTGCCCCACATGCAGACCGGCTCCGGAGGGGTAGGGGAACATGTCGAGCACGTAGAATTTGGGACGCTCCGTGTCGATTGCTACTTTATATATATCGGTATCTTTCCAGAAGTCGCGTACGCGGGCTTCTATTTCCTTATGATTGTATTCCATGAGAATTGATTTTTCCTTAAGAAAGTTCGAGCATACGCTCTATTGGACGCAGGGCGCGGGCGGCCAGTTCGGGCGCCACGGTTATTTCGCCGGTTTCGTTTTCGAGGCAGTCGGCCAGTTTTGCCAGTGTGTTGAGCTTCATGAATCCGCAGTCGTTGCATCCGCAGGTGCTGTCGGTTGCGGGGGCCGGAATGAAGGTTTTGGAGGGTGCTCCCTTGCGCATCTGATGTATGATGCCGGGTTCGGTGGCCACTATGAACTCCGTAGCGTCGCTACTGAGCGCGTAGTCGAGCAGGGCGGAGGTGGCCCCTATGCAGTCGGCCAGCAGCCGCACCGGGCGCGGGCACTCCGGATGCACCAACACGGGAGCCTGGGGATGCTCCTTGCGCAGGCGCGCTATGCCTTCGGCCGAAAACTGCTCGTGGACGTGGCAGGCACCGTCCCATACCACCATCTGTCGGCCCGTCTTGGCGGCTATGTAGCTGCCCAGGTTGCGGTCGGGCCCGAATATTATCTTGGTGTCGGTCGAAAGGGACTCCACGATGTGCAGGGCGTTGGAGCTGGTAACGAGAATATCAGTGAGGGCCTTCACCTGGGCAGAGGTGTTGACGTAGGATATGACTGTGTGGTCCGGATAGCGGCTGATGAACTCGGCGAAGCGGTCGGCCGGGCAACTGTCGGCAAGAGAGCAGCCGGCTGCCGTGTCGGGCACAAGCACCTTCTTGTCGGGACATAGAATCTTGACAGTCTCGCCCATAAAGTTTACGCCGCACATAACCACAATGCGTGCCTCGGCGGCATGTTGGGCCGCCTGGCGCGCCAACGCCAACGAATCGCCCACAAAATCAGCTATATCCTGAAGAGCGCCGTCGACGTAGTAATGAGCCAGTATAACAGCTTTTTTCTTTTTCCTGAGCTCGTTGATACGCTCAACGAGCCCCGCAGTCACCGCCGCAGCGGCTGTGTTGTTTTCCTTGCATGCCATGGCTGAGATTTTAACGTGCAAAGTTACAATACTTTTTGCAATTTTCCCAACCTGTAAGATTTTTTAAGACTGACCCGGGCGGCTGCCCACCGCTTTTTTCGTACCTTTGCGCCTGAAAGTTTTTTTAGAGTTTGTCTCTCACATATGCGTATAGACATCATCACCGTACTGCCCGAAATGCTGGAGTCGCCTCTGGGATGCTCCATCATCAAGCGCGCCTCCGACAAAGGCCTTGTTGATATCCATGTTCATAATCTGCGCGACTACACCACCAACCGCTACCGCAAGGTCGACGACTATCCCTTCGGGGGCGACGCCGGTATGGTGATTCAGATCGAACCCGTCGACCGCTGTCTGGCAGCTCTGAAGGCCGAGCGCCACTACGACGAGGTGATATTCACCGCTCCCGACGGCGAGGTCTTCAACCAGCATATGGCAAACTCGCTGAGCATGCTCGACAACATCGCCATTCTCTGCGGACACTACAAAGGCATCGACTACCGCATCCGCGAGCACCTCATCACCCGCGAAATATCCATCGGCGACTATGTTCTCACCGGTGGCGAAATGCCCGCCGCAATTATCACCGACGCTATCGTGCGTCTCCTCCCCGGTGCCATCGGCGACGAACAGAGCGCCCTGACCGACTCTTTCCAGGACAATCTCCTCGAACCTCCAATCTACACCCGACCGGCCGACTACCGCGGCTGGCGCGTGCCCGACATTCTTCTGAGCGGGCACCAGGCCCGAATCGACGAGTGGCGACACCAGCAGTCGCTCGAACGCACCGAAAGGCTGCGTCCCGATCTTCTCAAATAATCCATTCCTTCGGTTCAGATTTTCGACGGGCGGCGAAGAGCCGGTTTCATAAGGAATGATAACGTCCTGGGCGGCGATTTTTCGAGGGGATTTAGTCGCGGGCCTCAGTTGCAATGGGGTTCCATTGCAACTGAGGCGCGCGGCTAAAGCCACCGAAAAGGCGCCGAGGCTATGGTAACTCCATTGGCAGCCGGTTCGGACAACATTGATTATGGCATTTAAGAGCTCAAAAACATAATATTTTCGCGTGCGCGGCAACAGGTCAGCAAGCCCGGCCTTCAAAAGCAACTTTTGCCGTGGAGAGAGGTCTGTAGGATAGCTCAAAATCGATAGAATTCGATAGAATTCAAGTGTTTTCAACACTTAAGGGACACTGAGCGCAATTCTATCTGTTTGATTCAATGAAAGTTGGTTAGTATTCCGAAAAATCGTCCGCGAAGAAAGTTACCATCGGTCTCGCAGCTGCACCCCGCCTTTGACCCTGACGCTCAGTCACAATGGGCCTCCATTGCTCCTTCGCGTCATGGCCAAATTCGGGGCACATCTGCGACCCAGGGCGTTAACATTCCTTATGAGACCGGCTCTTATCAACACCGCCTTTTTATTTTTGTATTCTGTTTTAAAAAAATTGAATTTTAAATAGAAAGAAAGGAACAATAAGAGTGGGTGTCGATAGTTGCGATAAGTTTTCGGCCTTTTTCTTGACTTTTGAGGTTATTGAATGAAGAAAATCGGAAATCAACGATTAATCAACACTGCAAGTATTGTTAAATCAGATAGTTTGATAGTTTATCAACACACTGTTGATAACTCTGCCGGTCGATATTTTGATAACTTCGGAGGCGTCGGAAGTGTGGATAACTGTGTCGAAACTGTGGATAACGGCCCCGATAATTAATTGAGAAAAAACATGGCCGAAAACTTGACAAATCCCCGGCGGCTCGGGCTTATTCAGCCGCCCGGTTTATGCAAATTTTTTTGTTCAAAACTTATGAAGGCGTTATCAACACTTATCAACACCCGGTGTTGAAAGTTGAAAACGGCGCCTGCGGGGTAGTTTTTTTATTTTGGTCGGTGAGGGATTTTTAGTAATTTTGCGGCGATGACGCAGCTTTGTGCGTCCGCTCTCTTTTTATGCAGCAAGAGGGGTGCCGTTGCCGGAGAAGGCGCGGCTGAGATAATACCCTTTGAACTTGACTCGGTTCATACCGACGGAAGGACTTGATGTATCGGCCGCCTCCGCGAGGCATATATATTCTGCAATTCCCCCGTTTTTTTAAGGTTGAATCGACTCGGCTCTGCCGCATAAAGGCGACGGAGCGCCGGCTTGCGTGCACTTAATACCTTATGCAATCATGAAAGTTGAGATAAACTACAAGCCGATAGAGGCTCCCCGGGGAATAAAGCTCGAAGAACTGCTGCGTCGCGAAGGTATCGCCCTGACCGGAGCGGCCGTGGCGGTCGACAACAAGGTGGTGCCTCGTCGCGACCTTTCCTCCTTTGAAGTGGAGGAGGGTATGAAAATAACCGTTATACGCGCCGTGTGCGGCGGATGATTTACCGGCGCCATGAAGCTGACAGCCATAACGCCGCCCTACTTCTACACCGGTGAGGCCCGAGCCATAGAGCGCGTGCTGCGCCGGCCGGAATATGAACGGGTGTATGTGCGCAAGCCCGGATGCACAGCGGCCCGACTTGCAGCACTCATAGAGGGCATCGACCCGTGCCTTCGCCAACACATAGCCATCGGCGACCATCTTGAGCTTGCCTCCGACCTGGGAGTGGGAGCCGTGCATCTGTCGGGGCGCTCGCCGGTGCCTCCCCCCGGTTGGAGCGGCGCCATAGGCCGCAGTTGCCACTCTTCGGAGGAACTCCGACAGCATATCGACTCGGCCGACTATCTGTTTATTTCGCCGATTTTCCCTTCGCTGAGCAAGCCGGGCTACGGCGTAGGGTCGACTCTGCTGGCCGACCCGGCCCTACAGGCTCTTCTTATCGGCGACACCGGCGAAAAGATAGTTGCCCTCGGCGGCGTGGAGCCGGCTCGGTTCGATAAGTTGCGCCAAGCAGGCTTCCGGCGCGCCGCCATGCTCACGGCGGCGTGGCGCCCCGAGATGAGTGCGGCCAACTTCCGTCTGCAGCTCATCACTCACCCTATGGCCGGCTTCGACCCCGTGGAGCAGACGCGTCGCGCTCTGGAAGGTGGGTGCCGCTGGGTGCAGCTGCGCGGCAAAAACCTTTCCGACAGCCTGCTGGTAGACTATGGCCGCCGAATGGCCGAGCTCTGCCGTGGCGCCGGCGCTACTCTGATTGTCGACGACCGCGTGGACCTTGTGGAGACCATAGGGGCCGACGGTGTGCATCTTGGTCAGAAGGATATGCCTGTCGACCAAGCCCGCCGCATATTGGGGCCCGGCGTGATAATAGGCGCCACGGCTAATACTCCTCAGCAGATAGCGCGCGCCGGCAGCCTCGGCGCCGACTATGTTGGCTACGGACCCTTCCGCTTCACTACTACCAAGGAGAATCTCAGCCCCGTGCTCGGACTGGAGGGCTACCGCGAGGCCGTCGCTTTCTGTCGCCGCAACGGCATCGACATGCCCATAGTGGCAATAGGGGGTATAGAGCCGGCCGACGTTGCCTCCATAATGGCTGCCGGCGTGGCCGGCATAGCCGTCAGCGGAACCATAGTAAAGGCATCCGATTCCACCGCGGCAACAGCCGAATTGGTGGCAATACTCGAAAAAAAGAAATAAACAAACATAAATTTGAATAAATGAACGACATACTTACCATAGGAGGCCGACAGTTTACCTCGCGCCTCTTTGTAGGCACCGGCAAATTCCGCTCCAACGAGCAGATGGAAGCCGCCATCAAAGCGTCGGGTTCGCAGATGGTAACAGTGGCTATGAAACGCATCGACATGGATAATGCCGACGACGATATGCTCCACCACATTATGAGCCCCGATATTCAGCTGCTGCCCAACACCTCGGGGGTGCGCAATGCCCGTGAGGCTGTCTTCGCCGCCAATCTGGCCCGCGAGGCTTTCGGCACCAACTTCATAAAGCTCGAAATACACCCGGACCCCCGATATCTTCTGCCCGACCCCGTTGAGACCCTGGCCGCCACTGCCGAGCTGGCCAAAGACGGCTTCGTGGTGCTGCCCTATATTCAGGCCGACCCCGTGCTTTGCAAGCGTCTTGAAGACGCCGGCGCCGCAACGGTTATGCCCCTTGCCGCACCCATAGGCTCCAACAAGGGATTGGTGACCCGCGAGCTGCTGCGAATCATCATCGAGCAGTCGGCTGTCCCCGTGGTGGTGGACGCCGGCCTGGGGCTGCCCTCCCATGCCGCCGACGCCATGGAGATGGGAGCCGATGCCGTTCTGGTCAACACCGCCATCGCCGTTGCCGGCCGACCCGAAGAGATGGCCCGCGCCTTTGCTGCCGCCACCGCCGCCGGTCGACAGGCCTACCTTGCCGGTCCGGGCCGCGTGAGCGACTGCGCAAACGCCTCCTCGCCCCTAACCGCTTTCCTCACCGACTGAGCCGACGCCTATGTTTTCAGAATATCTTGCCCGGAACTACGACTGGGACGAAACCACACACCAAATAGAGGCCATGACCGCCGACGACGTTGTGGCCGCTCTGGGTCGCGACCGTCTTACCGACCGCGACTTCATGGCCTTGGTGTCGCCGGCAGCCGCTCCCTTCATCGAGCAGATGGCGCGCCGCTCGCAGCTGCTCACCGAGCAGCGCTTCGGAAAGACGGTGTCGATGTTTGTGCCGATGTATATCACCAATTCGTGCTCCAACTCGTGTGTCTACTGCGGGTTCAACTGCCATAATAAATTTGCACGCGTCATCCTCACCCCCGAGCAGATAAAAGCCGAATGTGAGGCCATCAAGAAACTCGGTCCCTTCGAGAACCTCCTCATTGTTACGGGCGAAAATCCCCGACAGGCCGGAGTAGACTATCTTGAGGAAGCCCTCAAGGTATGCCGACCGTACTTCAGCAACCTCACCATCGAGGTGATGCCTCTGTCGGCCGACGACTACCGGCGTCTGACTCGCTCGGGCCTCAACGGCGTGGTGTGCTTCCAGGAAACCTACAACCGCGCCCGCTACAAAGTATACCACCCGGCCGGAATGAAGAGCAACTTCCAGTGGCGCGTCGACGGGTTCGACCGTATGGGTCAGGCCGGCGTCCACAAAATAGGTATGGGAGTGCTCATAGGCCTGGAGGACTGGCGCACCGACGTCACCATGATGGCGCGCCACCTCAGCTATCTGCGCAAGCGCTACTGGCAGACCCGCTACTCCGTGAACTTTCCGCGCATGCGACCCTCCGAGAGCGGTTTCCAGCCAAACGTGGTGATGAGCGACCGCGAATTGGCCCAGCTCACTTTCGCCTTCCGCATTTTCGACCCTGATGTCGACATTTCCTATTCCACCCGCGAGAACCATGAATTCCGCAACAATATGGCCACCCTCGGCGTGACCACCATGAGCGCCGGCTCCAAAACCGAGCCGGGCGGCTACGCCACTTATCCGGACGCTCTGGAGCAGTTTGCTATCAGCGACGACGCTTCGCCCGCGCGGGTGGCCGCCGACCTGCGTGCTTTGGGCCGCGAGCCGGTGTGGAAGGACTGGGACCGCATTTTCGACTTCGCTGACTCCCTGCAATGAACATATCCGACAAAGCCGCCCATCCCCGCTATCGCCGGCAGACAATGCTCCCCGGCTGGAGTGTACAAAGGCAGGAGCGACTGCTGCGGTCGACCGCCCTGGTGGTTGGCCTGGGCGGTCTGGGTTCGGCTGTGGTGGTATACCTGGCGGGCGCCGGCGTCGGACACCTCATTCTTGCCGACCCCGACACGGTGAGCGTCACTAATCTTCAGCGGCAGGTGCTCTACACCCAAAGCGACCTCGGACTGCCGAAAACACTCTGTGCCGCCCGCCGCGTCGCCGAGATGAATCCGCATGTGGGCGTCACCACCGTGGCCGACGGCCTCACCGCCGACAATGCCGCCGAACTCACAGCCCGCGCCGACATTGCCGTCGATTGTACCGACAATTTCGCTGCCCGCTACCTTCTGGACGATGCCTGCGCCGCCTCCGGCACTCCATGGGTGCACGGCTCGCTCGGTGAGATGTCCGGACAGGTGTGCGCCTTCAACCTCGGCGCCGGCCTGCGCTACGCCGACCTCTATCCCGACCGCGCCGAACTTTGCCGGCAAGGTCGCGCCGAAGCCGGCGTTATAGGTCCTGTGGCCGGGGCTGTAGGCTCGCTCCAAGCAGTGGAGGTGCTCAAAATACTGGCAGGAGGCTATCCTTCGGCCGAAGGCAAGCTTCTGCTCCTCGACCTGGCCGTGCCGACTCTCTCGGTGGCCGACATACTGTAAAAAAAACAAACACATAATACCCCCTAAAAAATGTCAAAAGGATTCGACAAATACGCCGCCCGCTACGACGCGTGGTTTATGGAAAACCCCAATGTGCTTCTGAGCGAAGTGCGCCTTGTAGCCTCTGTGCTGGCCTCTTCGAAGCGCATACTTTCGATAGGCTGCGGAAGCGGACTGTTCGAGCAGTTTCTGCGCCGCGACTTCGGCATCGACATCACCGACGGTGTGGAACCCTCCCACTCCATGGCCGAGATAGCCCGCAAGCGCGGACTCAGCGTGGTGGAAGCCACCGCCGAGGAATACGACTACCCGGCCGGCGAATACGACACCATACTCTTCAACGGCTGCCCGAGCTATATCACCGACCTCCGCGGCGTAATAGCCAAAGTGGCCGACGCCCTCCCCTCCGGCGGCCGCATAGTGCTCATCGACGTGCCCAAAGAGAGCTCCTATGGTCTGCTCTACAATCTTGCCAAGGCCGTCGGCAGCTGGGACAATCCTCTTCTCGAAGGCACTTTCCCGCCAAACCCTTACCCCATAGAGCTTGTCAAACAAGCCAACTGGCGCACCACAGCCGAAAAAATCGAATTGCTTAAAGAGTGCGGCTTCGATAACCTCACCTTCGCCCAGACCCTCACCACACACCCTCTCTACAGCGACCGCCGGGCCGAGGAGCCCTCCGAAGGCTACGACCGCGGAGACTATGTGGCCATCACCGCCGTAAAACCTTAATCCATTTTCAGCAACATTGCCATGACCTCCTGGACTCAAGAGATGGAAGCCGCAACCGACGGCATCTACCAAGCTATTATCCGTCTGCCCTTCATCACCCGGCTTGCCGACGGCACACTCGAGGCAGATACCTTCCGCCGCTATATCGCCCAAGACTCCCTCTACATCAACCAGTACAGCAAAGTGCTGGCCCATATAGCCTCGCGCCTCGACCGCAGCGACTGGACGGAAGCCTTCCTGGGTTTTGCCGCCGACGGTGTTGCCGTCGAAAAAGGTCTCCACTCCCTTTACGTCGCCGAGGCCGCCGAGGATATGTCGCCCGCCTGCCTGTTCTACACTTCCTTTCTGCGCTCGCAGGCTCTCGAGCCGGTCGAAGTGGAGGCAGCCGCCGTGCTTCCGTGCTTCCTCATCTATCTCAAAGTCGGCTTGCACATAGCGGCCACACAAAGCGGCGGAAGCGCCAATCCCTACCACGACTGGATCGCTACCTACAGCGACGAAGCTTTCAGTCGCTCCTGCGACAAGGTGTCCGAAATACTCAACACCATGGCCCGCACCGCCGACCCGCAGCTAAGAACCCGAATGAGCAACGCATATAAGGAAGCCGCCCGCCAGGAATGGCTCTTCTGGCACAGCGCATACCAAAACCTCAAATGGCCCGCCGAACTGATATGAACAGCACTCTAACCTATCCCCGCGCTCTATCCATAGCCGGCTCCGACCCTTCCGGAGGCGCCGGACTCCAGGCCGACCTGAAAGCCTTTTCCGCTTTGGGCGTATACGGCGCCACGGCCGTGGTCGCCGTTGTCGACGAAAACACTTGCGGCGTCTACGGCGTGCACCCCATTCCCGTCGAATTCGTCAAAGGCCAGATTCGCTCCGTGCTCTCCGACATAGGAGCCGACGCCGTAAAAATCGGCATGCTCCATTCCTCGGAACTGATAAGGGTCGTGCGCGACACACTGTTGGAATATCCCGAAGCCACCAAAAATATAGTGGTCGACCCGGTGATGGTAGCCACTTCGGGCGACCCTCTGCTGCTGCCCGAGGCGATTGCCACCTTGCGCGACGAGCTTATGCCCTACGCCGCTGTGATAACTCCAAACCTCCCCGAAGCATCCATCCTCCTTGGAGCCACAATCGACCACCAGGACCAATTCGAGGACGCCGCCCGCCAACTCAGCGCTCTCTATCCCGGCCGACAGGTTTCGGTGATGCTCAAAGCCGGTCATCTGGCCGACGAGCAACTCACCGACATATTCTACAATGCCCGCACCGACAGCACGCTGCGCCTGAGTTCGCCGCGTGTCGACACTCCGAATACCCACGGCACCGGATGCACCTTCTCCTCGGCAATAGCGGCATGGCTGGCACGGGGCGCCGACCTCGACACCGCCGCACGCCGGGCAAAGGAATACCTCGCCGCCGCAATTGTCGCCGGCGCCCGCTACCAAATCGGCCGCGGCCACGGCCCCGTACACCACTTCCACTCACTCTGGTAAAAGCCGCCAATAATGTCTTTTGCTGTAACGCGCTGATTTACAAAAAAATAAATTATTATGTTTTTCAGCATGTTTTCTTGCTTATTCAAGTTTAATTGACTTATTTTGCATCTAAGTCCCGAATTTGGGATTGGATTAAAACTTGAATAAGATGAAAAGACTAATTATTGCGGCGGCGATGGCTGCGGCGGCCGGAGGACTATGGGCGCAGGACATCGACTCCGAGCACGGCTACGGCACCTATACTCCCGGTGTGGATTTCACGGCCGACAACGGTCTTAAGTTCAGTATTCTGGGGTATGCTCCTTTCAGAGCGTCGGTGCGCAACTCCGGTTCCATATGGTACAGTGGTCATGAGGCTTACGACAATCTCAGTCTGCCTGCCGACGAGGCTTACACTCATTGCGGCACGGGCGAATACAGCGGCGACATCGTGGTGGACAACACCGTTCGCATCGGCAGCTGCGACTTCACCGTTAACCGCATCGGCTATGCCGCTTTCGCCTCCTGCCCGGAACTGACTTCGGTGTCTCTGCCCGGCACGCTGAGCGACGTGCGCCGAGGCGCTTTCTATGGCTGTACTGCTCTTGCTCAAGTGGATATAGCTGCGGCGCCGGAAGGAAAAGCGGGCCGTACTGCTCTCTACCCGGCTGTTTTCAGAGGTTGCACAGCCCTGCGCAAAGTGAATCTCGGCGACGCCTGGATGGTCTACGAGGGCATTTTCGGCGACTGTCCGGCCCTGACGGAAGTCACCATGCCGACCGACGGCCCCCAGCTCAACGTCTTTTTGGGCCGCAATTATTTCGGGCTGACTAAAATCACCTGCACCAGCTCTGACCCGGCACAGGAAGAGAGCGCTGACAAGGTGTTCTTCTCCGACGATGAGTTTGCTAATACACTGGTGGTGGTGCCCGACGGCTCTGAGGCTGCCTACCGCAGCCACCCCGTTTGGGGCCGCTTCGCCAACATCCTCGAGCAGAGCGGAGCCTCGGTGACTGCCGTCGAAGCCGACACCGCCTGGAGGGTAGTCAGGACCGGTGCTTTGAGCGCACAAATCAATGGCGACCACGAAGGACTCACTGTCTACCGCGCCGACGGGCGCCTTGTTGCCTCTGTGGCTGCCGGAGACGCTTCCTTCAGTGTGCCCTCCCGGGGTTTATATATCGTTTTCGGCTGCGGCCGCTCACAAAAAATAATATTCTGACACATGGCTCTCAAAAATATACTCTCCGTGCTGGCCATAGCGACCGCAACACTGTGCGCGCCTGCACAGGACAAGGAAACATACGTCTTCGACGGCAGCTTTACGCCGGCTCGCACCGGCAGCGACGCCGGGCTGAACTTTTGGGTCAAAAGCGTAGAGCCCTTTGAGGCTGTGGTGATGGGCGCCGAACCTCTCACCATCACGGGGCGACCCTCCGAAGATGCACTCGCCCCGGACGAGGCATATATGACCTTCGCCTCCGCCGGATATGCCGGCGATGTAGTTATCCCTCCTGTGCTCCAACTCGAAAGCTGTTCCTACGTTCCGGTTGGCATCGGCTATGGTGCCTTCGCCAACTGCACCGGCTTGACTTCCGTAGCCTTGCCGCGCTATCTGACCACGTTGAGCCGAGGCGCCTTCTACGGTTGCACGGCCCTGACTGAGGTGACGCAAGCCCGCATTGTGCCCAACAAAAAGCCCGGCAACGCATGGTGGTGCACTTTCTTCCCGGATGCTTTCCGGGGCTGCACAGCACTGCGCAAGGCTGATATTTCCAATGCCGATTTCGTTTGGGACGGCATCTTCGCCGACTGCCCGGCCCTCGAAGAGGTCACCGTCAGCACCGCCGGCAACCAGCTCAACGCTTTTCGCGGGCATAACACCACCGCACTGCGTGCGATAACCTGCGTGGGCAAAACGCCGGGCGAATACACCGACACCTCGGTATTCACCGAGGCCGAGTACGCTGCCGTCGACGTTACCGTGCCGGCCGGCTCGCTTGCCGCCTACCGGACACACCCCGTCTGGGGCCGCTTCGCCAAGCTCCACGAATAAAAGCCCAAGGACGGCGAGCTAACCGGAAGCTCGCCGTCCTTTTGGGCTTTTTCAAATTTCCTACAGCCCATTCGGAATGGGATTATTTCTTTTGATGCGGAAAAATTGCTAACTTTGCAGCAAATATAGCTGAAAATGAAAAATATCCGCAATTTTTGCATCATAGCCCACATAGACCACGGCAAAAGTACCCTGGCCGACCGCCTGCTGGAGTATACCGGCACTATAGCGGCCAAGGACATGGAAGCTCAGGTACTGGACGACATGGACCTTGAGCGGGAACGCGGCATCACCATCAAGAGCCACGCCATCCAGATGGAGTATTCTCTGGAGGGCGAAAACTATACTCTCAATCTTATCGACACTCCGGGACACGTCGACTTCTCCTACGAGGTTTCGCGCTCCATAGCGGCCTGCGAAGGCGCCCTCCTTATTGTGGACGCTTCGCAAGGTATTCAGGCCCAGACTATTTCGAATCTCTACATGGCCATCGACAACGACCTGGAGATTATTCCGGTAATCAACAAAGTCGACCTGGACTCTGCCAAGCCCGACGAGGTCGAAGACCAGATTATCGACCTGCTGGGCTGCCGCCGCGACGAGATTATCCGCGCCTCGGGCAAGACGGGAGCCGGCATCCCTGACATACTCAAGGCCATCATAGAGCGCATACCGGCTCCCAAGGGCGACCCCTCGGCGCCCCTGCAGGCCCTTATTTTCGACTCGGTGTTCAACCCCTTCCGCGGCATCATCGCTTACTTCAAGATCGAAAACGGCACTATCCGCAAAAACGACTTCGTGAAGTTCGTGGCTACCGGCAAGGAGTACCACGCCGACGAAATCGGCATTCTGCGAATGGATATGCAGCCACGCGCCCAGCTCAGCGCCGGCAACGTGGGCTACATTATTTCGGGCATAAAGTCGAGCAAGGAGGTTAAGGTTGGCGACACCATCACCCACGTGGAGCGGCCCTGCACCGGCGCCATCGACGGTTTTCAGGAAGTGAAGCCGATGGTATTCGCCGGCGTCTATCCCATCGAGACCGAGGACTTCGAAAACCTGCGCACCTCGCTGGAGAAACTGCAGCTCAACGATGCCTCGCTAACTTTTGTGCCGGAATCATCGGCGGCGCTGGGCTTCGGCTTCCGCTGCGGCTTCCTTGGTCTGCTCCATATGGAGATTATCCAGGAGCGCCTTGGCCGCGAGTTCGACATGGACGTCATCACCACGGTGCCGAACGTGAGCTATCGCGTCTACGACAAGCGCGGCGAGATGCTCGAAGTGCACAATCCGTCCGGCTTGCCCGACCCCACCCTCATCGACCATATCGAGGAGCCCTACATCCGGGCCAGCATCATCACTACCTCCGACTTCATCGGCCCCATTATGACGCTCTGTCTGGGCAAGCGCGGCGAACTGGTCAAGCAGGAGTATATATCGGGCAACCGCATGGAGCTTACCTTCGACATGCCCCTTGGTGAAATCGTGATCGACTTCTACGACAAGCTCAAGAGCATCTCCAAGGGCTACGCATCGTTCGACTACCATATCCACGACTACCGCACCAGCCAGCTCGTCAAGCTCGATATACTTCTCAACGGCGAGAGCGTCGACGCTCTGTCGACGCTGACCCACGCCGACAATGCCGTGACCTTCGGCCGACGTATGTGCGAAAAGCTCAAGGAGCTCATACCGCGCCAACAGTTCGACATAGCCATCCAGGCCGCCATAGGCGCCAAAATCATAGCGCGCGAGACCATCAAGGCCGTGCGCAAGGACGTGACGGCCAAGTGCTACGGCGGCGACATATCCCGCAAGCGCAAACTGCTCGAAAAGCAGAAGAAAGGCAAGAAGCGCATGAAGCAGATTGGCTCTGTGGAAGTGCCGCAGAAGGCCTTCCTGGCTGTTCTCAAACTCGACTAACCTCTCAAACTCTTCTTCCATGCCCAAACTCCAACTTTACATCGCAAAATCACTCAGAGGATATAAAAGCCTGGTGAATTTCAACCCCGAGGAAGACGTGCGTCGCCATGTCGGCGACTTCCGCACGGCATTGGACGGCGTGGAATACGACACTTCGCGCGTCAACATCTTTCACCTGCTGTGCTATCGCGAGCAAGGTGTGATGATCACGGTGATGCGCACCATTCCGGATGGTGCCGGCGACCACCTTGCAGCCTCACTCTTTGTGCCCGACAATCTGGCCATAGAGCCGGCCGAGCTCCTGGATGTGCTCGCCGACCTTGCGCGGCGCATGAGCGCGCCGGCGATGGACAGCGCCGAGGTTGCCGAGCTGCGCGCTGCCTTCGCCAAGGACTATCCCGGCAGGGAGTCGGCCGGCGCCCGCGTGGACTCCGAAGGCCGCGTCTACGCCTTCGCCCGGCTGGGCCAGGGCGCGCCTTCGCTGGAGGACTACGCCGCCTGCGGATTCTATACTCCCGACTTCGGGCAGTATGCCGGCGTCCTTTTGGTGCCCGCCGGCATCGAGAGCAGCGGCACCGACGCCACCCCGGCCTCGCTTCCGCCTCTTATTGCCCTCGACCCGCCCGAAGAGTCGGAAAACGGCTTCGTGCCCCACATCTACCGACATGTATTCAACGTTCCATATCTGGTGCCTAAGGGTCAGCCGGTGGAGATAGTTTGGCGTCGCGGCGGCTTTGAAAACGTGGTGCAGACCATCACTCCCGTCTCGGCCGCCTCCGCCCGGCAGGTGCCCTCCACCTCGGCGGCCACCAAGGTGATAACTCCGGCGTCGTTCTACATCACGGCGCAGCGCAGCCGCGACCCCATTGAGGACGCTGTGGTGAGCGTCAACGGCTGCGAAATCAAAGGTCCGGTGACTTTCACCTACGGCGAGCTCGAGCACGCCCAGGTCGAAATCACGGCCCGCGGCTACTTTACCTTCTCCGGCAAACTCGACCTGGCCACAACGACCCAGGCTCTGGTGCAGATGAAGGAACTGCGCAAAATCTACCGCTTCGATCTGCCCGTGCTCACTCCCGAACCGGAGGAGTGCGTCCACTTCACCATCCAGAGCAAGAAGGAACTTGACCGCTGCCCCGTGGAAGGCTACACCATAGCCGGCGAAGGCGGTTTGGCCGAGGGCATATCGCGCAACAACACTCTGATTTATGTAGGTGGCAGCAGTCGCCGCAGCATGTGGTTCGCAGCCGCCGTGGCCGTGCTGGGTGCCGTGCTGGGTTTCGTTGCCGGCTGGCTCTCCTTCGGTTTCAACCGCCACGAGTCGGTGCAGGCCGAGGCCATCGAAATAGCCATCGAAGAAGAGGAAAGAGTGGAGAGTGCCGCGGAGACTCCGGCCGCTGTGGAAACACCGGCCCCCGCCGAGGAAACACCCGCCGTGCAGGAAGCGGAACCCGCCGTCCCTGCCGCCGCCGAAGCCGACGACTATTCCGCCGCCATTGCCTATCTGGACGCCAACCGAAACTGGAAGGGTGCCGAGATGGACACCATAGCCGGCCTGCAAGGCTTCTTCGACGACCTTAATACCTATAATTTCGAACGCATAAAGACCTACTGGGCGCCTCGCCTGAATGGCTCGGCCAACTTCCGCACCCTTCTTCGCGCCGTCGAAGGCGCCGCCTCCAAGCCCGACCCTCGGCGCGACGGCCATGCGCCGACCTACAACCGCGAGGGCGACACCGTGATTGGCTGGAGAGGTTACACCTACTGGGTGGACCCCTGACAAGGTCTTAAGAATGAAGAATTTACATAACTGAAATGAGATATATCATAGCAGCCGCCGCTCTGGCGGCATTTGCGGGCGCCGCCGCCCATACAAGCTCCGTGACCGGCATTGCAGGCAATCGCTCCGTGCAGGCCACCGTTATTTCGTCGAATATAGTGCGGGTGACCAACACACCTGTCGGGGAGCAAGCTCCGGCGCCGCAGGTGGTGCTTCCACTTGAGGCGGAGAGCGCCGTCTCCACCGCCATCGAGCTTTCGCTTCAGGCCGACGGCACTCTTATCATACGCGACACCGCAAACGGCGTTACCCTCACCGACGAGGGCGACCGGCGCACCGCAGCCGGCAAGTACACCCTCACGCTGGTCACCACGGGGTCGGCCGGTTCGTTCTACGGTGCCGGCGAGCGCGGCCACAAGATGAATCTCCGCGGCGACACCCTGGTGAACTACAACCGGCAGAACTACGGCTATACCGGCTCCGACCCGCGTCTGAGCCAAATGAACATCACCATGCCCCTGGCGGTGTGCAGCGACGGCTACGCCATACTCTTCGACGACTTCGCCGCCTCCACCATGGTGCTCGGCGACACTATTACCTATACTACCGAGGCACCGGTGCCCGTCACCTATTATTATATAGGAGGCGTCGGCAACCTTGCGCAGCTCACGCAGGCTCTGACGCGCCTCACCGGGCGCCAGCCGCTGCCACCGATGTGGGCGCTGGGCTACATCAACTCCAAGTACGGCTATAAGAGCCCCGAGGAAACCATCGCCGTGGTCGACTCCCTCAAAGGTCTTGGCTATCCCCTGGACGGCACCGTGCTCGACCTCTACTGGTTCGGCAAGGAGCAGGATATGGGTTTTCTGGATTGGGACACTGATATCTGGCCCGATCCGGCCGGCATGATGGACTCACTGGCTTCGCGGGGCGTCAAGCTGGTGACGGTCAGCGAACCTTATATCCTCACCAATGGCCGCGGTCTGGACAACTACCGCACTCTGAGCGCCGACAGCATGCTGGTGCGCACTGCCTCCGGCGATACCCATCCCGTGACCATCTGGGTAGGCGAGGGCGGTATGTTCGACGTATCCAATCCGGCCACGCGCCGTTGGCTGGCCGACCGCTACCGCCGGCTCACCGAGCTGGGCATAGGCGGATGGTGGGGCGACCTGGGCGAACCCGAAGTGCACCCCGAGAGCGGCTTCCACGCCAACGGTCTGGCTGCCCGACAGTACCACAACCGCTACGGCAACGACTGGGCATCCATTATCAGCGAGCTATATGACTCGGTCTATCCCGACGTTCGCCTGATGACCCTCATGCGCGGAGGCACCACCGGCCTGCAGCGCAACAGCGTGTTCCCCTGGAGCACGGACGTATCGCGCTCGTGGGGCGGCCTTGAGCCTCAGGTGCGCATCATGCTTCACTCCGGTCTGAGCGGTCTGGGCTATATGAGCAGCGACCTTGGCGGTTTCGCCGTCGACGAAGCGAATCCCTATATCCCCGAGCTTTATCTCCGCTGGGTTCAGATGGGTCTTTTCACTCCCGTGTTCCGCACCCACGCCCAGCAGTACGCCGAGCCCTTCAACTATCCGCAGTACGGCGAGATGCTTCGCGAAATCGCCCTTGAACGCTACCGCTGGCTGCCCTACAACTACACCCTGGCCTACGAAAACGCACGCTACGGCTGGCCTTTGGTGCGTCCGCTGAACTTCCACGGCGCACACACCAACGAGTACGACGCGGCCCACAGCAGCGAATACCTTTGGGGCCGCGATGTGCTGGTAGCCCCCGTGCTCGAGGACGGCAAGCGCTCCCGCACCGTGCTTTTCCCCGCCGGCAGCAAGTGGTATAACCTTGCGGGCACCCAGACCTACGACGGAGGCACCGCCGCCACCGTTGGCGCGCCTCTAGAGGTCATACCTGTGTTTGTTCGCGCCGGCGCCGTCATCGCCAAAGCCGACTATCCCATGGCCAACACCTCCGACTACCGCGCCGACTGCTTCACTCTGAACTACTACCCCGGCGCAGTGGCCGACCAGACCGTCTACGACGACAACCGGCTCAGCCCGCGCTCGCTCTCGGAGGGCCAGTACCGCCTCCTTAAGGTTCGCGGCGGCACCAAGGCCGACACCGGCGTTACGACTTTGACGGTGACCTCGACGGGCACCTATGCCGGCGCACCCGACGAGGTACGACTGAACGTGGTGGTGCGGGCAGCCGCCAATGCCGCCACCGTGGCTGTCGACGGCGTGCCTGTCGACGCCCTCTATCACCCGGAGAACCGCACCGTGACCTTCACGACGCAGTACACTCCCGGCTCCGAGATGACAATCACCGTGACCCCTCACCTTTAAACTAACAGCAATATGTTCTCCGGTATAGTAGAAGAGGCCGCAGCAGTGACGGCCGTGCAGGAAGAAGAGTCCAACGTAAATCTTACCATTCGGTGCACTTTTGCCGACGAACTCCGTATAGACCAATCTGTTGCCCACAACGGGGTATGCCTGACGGTGGTGCGCATCAACCCTGACGGTACCTACGTGGTCACCGCCATCCGCGAAACCCTCGACCGCTCCAATCTGGGGCTGCTCAAGCCGGGCGACCGCGTCAACCTGGAACGCTCCATGATGATGAACGGCCGTCTGGACGGCCACATCGTGCAGGGCCACGTCGACACCACCGCCGTTTGCACGGCCATGGAGGATGCCGACGGCAGCACTTACTATACCTTTGAGTACGAAGTGTCGCCCGAAATGGCTGCAAAGGGCTATGTCACAGTCGAAAAAGGCTCTGTGACGGTCAATGGTGTCAGCCTGACCGTGTGCGACAGCGCCGACCGCTCCTTCCGGGTGGCCATCATCCCTTACACCAAGCAAATCACCAATTTCGGCGACATTCGCGTCGGCAGCCGCGTGAACCTCGAGTTCGATATCATAGGCAAATATCTTGCCCGACTGATGACGGTCAAGGCCTGACCTCAACACCTCCGCCCCGTGGAGCGCATCATGCACTATGTATGGCAGCACCGCCTGTGGCCGGCAGTTCCGCTGGCCACCACCGGCGGCGACCTTGTCGAAGTGCTCGACCCGGGGCTGCTCAACTGCGACGCCGGCCCTGACTTCTTCAATGCCAAGGTGCGCATCGGCGACCGCGTTTGGGTTGGCAATGTCGAGATGCACCTCCGCGCCAGCGACTGGCACCGCCACGGGCACGACTCCGACCCGGCGTACCACACGGTGATTCTCCACGTTGTGGGCAGCGACGACACCACCATAACCCGCCCCGACGGCACTGCCATCCCGCAGTTGGTGATGCCCTCTACCGACAATTTCCGGGCCCGCTACGAGGCCATGCTGGCCTGCAGCACTCCCGATCTGGCCTGCGCGGATACACTGCCGGACATACCTTCTATCTACGTTGCCGACTGGCTGACGGCGCTTTCGCTGGAGCGCCTCCAGGCCAAGGCGGCGCGGGTGGCCGCCCTGGCCGATGCCGAGAGCGGCGACTGGCAGCATGCCCTGTACGTCACTCTGGCACGCACACTGGGCTTCAGCAAGAACAACGACGCCTTCGAGCGGCTGGCACTGTCGCTGCCGCTGCGCAAACTGCGCAAACACGCCGACGACCCCGTCTGCATAGAGGCCATGCTGCTCGGACAGGCCGGTTTTCTCGACAATCTGTCCGAGGAGGCCGAGGCCGACCCCTATGTTGGGCGCCTTCGCACGGAGTATCAATTCATGGCGGCGAAATTCTCGCTGAAGCAGCCGCGCGATTTGGCGTGGAAGATGGGGCGCATGCGTCCGGCGAACTTTCCGGTGCGCCGGGTCGCCACGTTGGCCCGCTTCGTGTGCTGCGACTTTTCGGCCGGCGGCAAAGTGCTGGCGGCAGCCACCATAGAGGAGGCGCGACGCATCTTCGACATTGAGCTTACCGGCTACTGGGCCGAACACAGCACCTTCGGCGCTCCGACGGCCTCCTCGCCGCGAGCGTTCAGCCGCTCGGCACTGGATGTGCTGACAATCAACGTGCTGGTGCCCATGCTGTACGCCTACGGCACCACCTATGGCAACGACGATATGGCCGCTCGGGCCGTGGGGCTGCTTCAGCAACTGCCGGCGGAGGACAACGTCATTACGCGACTATTCGGCGACGCCGGCATTGCCTGCCGCGACGCCTTCGCCTCGCAGGCTATGGTTCAGCTTCGCCGAGAGTACTGCGAACCCCGCAAATGCCTCTACTGTCGCTTCGGCCACCGCATCCTCTCATCGTCCGCCCGTAATTAAGGCCAGTGCGCGCGGCCAACATTTTTTCACTACCATATATGCCGCCACACCGGAGGCCGTCAGGAGCGCGATGGTAAGAATATAGACGGCCATCACCTGACCGAACGACTCCAGCCCGACTATTCGGGCAAGAATGACTCTTGTCTGGCTGCAGAAGAACTGATGGACGGCGTAGATCATAAACGTTGAGGCCACAAGGGTACGTGCCCAACCATATTTCGACAAACGGGAGGCGGCCGCGGCGATGCCGTAGGCCACCATCAGACCGAGAAAGACCTCGGCGGCAAACAAAACGCGGTTCAAAACAGGATTGCTCAGGTCGTCGGCGCAGGCGCAGCCCAAAAACAAAACCAAGAGTAGGGCAGTTGCCCACGGCCGCAGGCGGGGCACAGTCAATCGGTGCCTTGCGAAAAAGCAACCGGCCACAAACCATTCAAAGCCGTAAAAATTGAAGACGTCCGCCAGCCATACAAGAAAGAAGAGCGCAAAAACAACCCATTTTTTGGAAAGCACCCACGCCAGGGGCGACAAAATGCAGAAAACCATAAGGTTGCGGATGAACCAGAAGGCAAAGGCATAGGGGTAGCCGGCCTCGGGCAGAATCCAGAAACCCATAAAGAAAGTGCCCCAGTCGACGGAACCGTCAGGTCGAAAGACGCCGAACGACGGCATATGAGCCACTTTCGCCTTAAAAATGAGCACCAAAACTCCCACTGCGCACCAAAAAAGATAAGGAACCAGGAGGCTACGCACGCGCTTTTGCAGTTTGGCGCGGTAAAGCTCCGGGGTGAATCGATTCAGACCATTGAAAAAGAGAAAGGCGGATATCAGAAAAAAGAGAGGCACGCAGACGCGGCATATACAGTGGCTCACGAAGTTAGTGGCGTCATATCCGGCAGCGTCGGCGACCATGCCCAGCGCCTCGATATTCTCAGGGGAGAGGAAAGAATGAATGGTAACCACGCCGATTATGAGCAGGAATTTCATTCCGGCGAGGTGTGCTATGCGAGTTTTACTCATGGCAATCATAAAATTATTTTGCAAAAATAGCAAAATATCGGGTTTTGAAAAGCATTTTTTTGTTTATGGCTGCCGAGTCGGGGCTTTTTGGGGGTGTCGGGGCATGCAAGGCAGTGTTTTAGGGGCCTAAACAGCACTTTTTTTTGAGGCAGTTTGAATAAATGGTGATTTTTGCTTATCTTTGTGCGCTTTTTGTAGGCAGTTCCACCGCAGTGCATACCGGACTGGGGCGGGAGCGTGTCCGCAAGCGGCATATTACGCAACGGAAAATAATAAACTACTCATTAATAAAATGGCAACCTTAGAGAAAATCAGAAACAAGTCGGTGCTGCTATTCATCATCATCATCGTGGCCCTGCTTGCTTTCATTCTTGGCGACTTCCTCACCTCCGGACGCACATACTTCGGTTCGGGCACGGCAGTGGCCAAAGCCGGCGGCGTGACCGTCGACTACACCGACTACCAGAACCGTATGAACCAGATCAGCGAGCAGTACCGCGCCCAGAACCGCGAAATCAGCTCCGACCAGGTATCTGCCGAAGCCATCAACGCCCTGATGGCCGAAGGTCTCGTAAATAAAGAATATGAAAAGTTGGGCATCGTAGTTACCGACGCCGAGCTTTCGGAAGCCATGTACGGCGCCAACCAGCACCCGATGGCCGCCCAGATGATTGCCAACCTCTCTCAGGCACTGCGCCTGAACGCACCGGACGCGGCCGCTGTCCACGAGGCCATTTCCAACCCGGCCCGCTACGGCATCACGGCAGAGGACGCCGCTCAGATAGCGTCCATATGGTCGAACACCGAGAAAGAGCTCGAGCAGCAGATGCTCAGCGAGAAGTTCGGTCGCCTGATGGCCGGTCTGTTCACTTACAACAACCTTGACGCTCAGGCCACCTACAATGACATCGCCACCACACGCAACATCTCCTACGCCGTCAAGGACGCCTCCACCGTTGCCGACAGCGACATCGAATTTTCCGACGCCGACGTGCAGCAGCTCTGGAACGAGCGTCGCGGCCAGTACGCCGTCGACGAGGAGCGTCGCCAGATCGACTATATATATGTAGCCATCGAGCCTGACCAGACCGACCGCGTAGAAGCTGAAAACGCCGTTGAGAATGCCCTGCTGGGCCTCAACACCACCGAGGGTCTCGAGGCCGTAGTCGCCGACACCCGCTTCGTGGTTGAGAACGGCACAGCACCGGCTTCGGCCATCACCAACCGCAGCCTGCGCAACTTTGTTGACACCGCCGCCGTCGGCGAAGCCGTGACCCTGCAGCGCATCAACGACCAGTTCGTGCTTGCCAAGCTGCTGGGCAAGAGCCAGGGCATCGACTCTCTGAATGTGTCGTTCGCTCGCGCCGCCACCGCCGATGTCGACCTCGACTCCATTGCCAACGCCATCAACGGCGGCGCCACCGTGGCTTCGCTGACGGCCGCCGGCAACGTGGTGGGCGCCGACAGCATCTGGCAGAGTCTGGTTGTGGAAGGCATACCCGCCGAAATGGTCGAGAGCCTCACCAACGCCACCGTGGGCACCGCTTTCGTATACCGCGACAGCATCAACGGCAACAGCGTGTTCAAGGTTAACCGCCGCCACGCACCGGTCAACGTCTACGAATTTGCCACGGCTACCCTCACCGTCGATCCCTCTCAGCGCACACTCGACTCGCTTGTAAGCAACCTGCGCACCTTCGTGAGCAACAACTCCAGCGCCGCCGAGTTTGCCGCCAACGCCGCTGAGAACGGCTATTCCGTGCTCACCGACGAGGTAGGCGCGTCGTCGACCCGAATCGGCAACGCCGCCGACTCCCGCCGCTTCATAAAGTGGGTTATGGACGCTTCCAAGGGTCAGGTAAGCCCTGTATTCCAGGACGACCGTCAGAGCTATCTTCTCGCCATCGCCGTGAACAATATCTACGACGACTACCGCCCCTACACCAACCCGCGCATCTACGCACAGCTTCAGGGTGAGGCCCGCGACGCCAAGAAAGCCGCCCACCTGATGGACACCTACCGCGGCCAGGGCACCGACCTCGAGTCGTACGCCCAGGCAATGGGAGTGAGCGTCAACGAAGGCGACGTGAACATCACCAGCCCCTTCCTGCTGAACCTCGGCATCAACGAAAGTGCTCTCAACGGTGCTATTGGCGCTGCTGAAGAAGGCGAGTTCGTAGGTCCCGTTCAGGGCAAGCACGGCATTCTGGTCTTCAAGGTGAACAACGTCAACACCTCCAACCGCCCCTTCACTGCCGAAGAGTACGGCCAGATGTTCCTCCGCAACTATATGCCCCAGCGCAACCCGATGGGACTGCTTCTGGGCCGCAACAAGATCGACAACCGCAGCCTTAACTTCGTGGCTAACCCGGCCGAGTAAATCTGCGACGAACATACCCTTGCAGTGCGCCGACCAACCTCGGCGCACTGTTTGTAGGTAGCCGCCGGGCGAAGGTGCATTTTGCGCTACGTTGGCGCGAAGGGTTCGCGGCCGGGCCGCAGAGGCGGTCCATACGTTGGCGCGAAGTTCGCGGGCGATATGGAGCGACGGCTTCAGCCGTCGCCGGGCCGAGGAGGCATTTTGCGGGCCGGGAATCCCTTCGGGATGGGGCGAGGTTCGCGGATTTCGCCGGGGTTCGACCCCTATGGGGTCGCGGCCTGAGAAAGAAGGGCCATTATCCCGGGGTTATCACCCCGCGCTACTATATTCAACCCCTACGGGGTTGTCGGGCAGCCCCGTAGGGGTTGGTGGCACGAATCATATAATTAATGTATGTTAGGAGAAGCATGGGTGGCAACCCAAAATGCACAACATCGACTGGAGGAGCTTCGCGCACAGCGCGAGCACCTTTTGCAATGGGGCGAGGATAACCTCCACCCGTTTGTGCTGCAGAAGAAGCTGGCCGAGGTCGACGCCGAGATAAAGGCCACCGAGGACGACCTCTACCACTGGCAGCTTGCCTACGACGAGCTTGTAGCCGCAGAGGCGGCCGACATGCACGACGACGAAGACGAGCAAGATAATTCCTTCTCGCGGGAGTTCGACGAGCTTTCGCGCATTCCCGGCGTCAACGACGCCGACGATTGAGGCATCCGCGGGCCATACGTCCGCGGCGATATGGAGCGACGGCTTCAGCCGTCGCCGGGCCGCGGAGGCATTTAGCGGGTCGGGAATCCCTTCGGGATGGGGCGGCGGCTGAAGCCGCCGGTCCATACGTTGGCTCGAAGGTTCGCGGCGATATGGAGCGACGGCTTCAGCCGTC